>OJYG01000003.1_pt1 | contig 206540 bp, 160 predicted proteins | sample 1600841 | NCBI WGS metagenome assembly OJYG01 (sample SAMN04436709, study PRJEB24849) | human gut metagenome | biome: human gut; feature: NICU; material: stool | host: Homo sapiens | place: USA: Saint Louis, MO | collected 2010-09-09
TGATTGTTTTCTCCTCGTTACAAATTCGTCGCGGCGTGCGCGTCCTGCTGGATAACGCCACTGCTACCATCAACCCGGGCCAGAAAGTGGGCCTGGTCGGCAAAAACGGCTGTGGTAAATCCACGCTGCTGGCGCTGCTGAAAAACGAGATTAGCGCGGATGGCGGTAACTTTACCTTCCCGGGGAACTGGCAGCTCGCCTGGGTAAACCAGGAGACGCCCGCGCTGAGCGAACCGGCACTCGACTATGTTATCGACGGCGATCGTGAGTACCGCAAGCTCGAGGCGGAACTTAACGCCGCTAACGAGCGCAACGACGGCCACGCCATCGCCACCGTTCACGGCAAGCTGGACGCCATCGACGCGTGGACCATTCGCTCCCGCGCCTCCAGCCTGCTGCACGGCCTGGGCTTCAGCAATGAGCAGCTGGAACGCCCGGTCAGCGACTTCTCCGGCGGCTGGCGTATGCGCCTCAACCTGGCGCAGGCGCTGATCTGTCGCTCTGACCTGCTGCTGCTCGATGAACCGACTAACCACCTCGATCTCGATGCGGTTATTTGGCTGGAGAAGTGGCTCAAGAGCTATCAGGGCACTCTGATTCTGATCTCCCACGACCGCGACTTCCTCGACCCGGTGGTGGATAAAATCATTCATATCGAACAGCAAACGATGTTCGAGTACACGGGCAACTACAGCTCCTTCGAGCGCCAGCGCGCGACGCGTCTTGCCCAGCAGCAGTCCATGTACGAAAGCCAGCAGCAGCGCGTGGCGCACCTGCAAAGCTTTGTGGATCGCTTCAAGGCCAAGGCGTCAAAGGCGAAGCAGGCCCAGAGCCGCATCAAGATGCTGGAGCGCATGGAGATGATCGCCCCGGCGCACGTCGACAACCCGTTCCACTTCAGCTTCCGGGCCCCGGAAAGCCTGCCAAATCCCCTGCTGAAAATGGAAAAGGTCAGCGCGGGTTATGCCGACCGCATTATTCTCGACTCCATCAAGCTCAACCTGGTGCCGGGTTCACGTATTGGTCTGCTCGGGCGCAACGGTGCCGGTAAATCCACGCTGATCAAACTGCTGGCGGGCGAGCTTAATCCGGTCAAGGGTGAAATCGGCCTGGCGAAGGGCATCAAGCTGGGTTACTTCGCCCAGCATCAGCTGGAATTTTTACGCGCGGATGAATCCCCGATTCAGCACCTCGCGCGTCTGGCGCCGCAGGAGATGGAGCAGAAGCTGCGCGACTATCTCGGCGGCTTCGGCTTCCAGGGCGATAAGGTCACCGAAAACACCGAGCGCTTCTCCGGCGGCGAAAAGGCCCGTCTGGTGCTGGCGCTGATCGTCTGGCAGCGCCCGAACCTGCTGCTGCTTGATGAACCGACCAACCACCTGGATCTCGATATGCGTCAGGCGCTGACCGAAGCGCTGATTGAGTTCGAAGGCGCACTGGTGGTGGTGTCACACGACCGTCACCTGATCCGCTCCACCACGGACGATCTCTACTTAGTGCACGACGGCAAAGTCGAACCGTTCGACGGCGATCTGGAAGACTACCAGCAGTGGCTGACGGACGTGCAGAAGCAGGAGAACCAGCCGGAGGAGTCGGCGAAAGACAACGCCAACAGCGCGCAGGCACGTAAAGACCAGAAGCGCCGTGAAGCGGAGCTGCGCACCCAGACGCAGCCGCTGCGTAAAGAGATTGCCCGTCTCGAAAAAGAGATGGAAAAGCTCAACGCCACGCTTGCTACCGTTGAAGAGAAGCTCGGCGACAGCGGTCTGTATGACCAGAGCCGTAAAGCCGAACTGACGGACTGCCTGCAAACCCAGGCGAAGACCAAATCCAGCCTTGAAGAGTGTGAGATGGCGTGGCTGGACGCGCAGGAACAGCTGGAAGCGATGCTGCAGGCTGACTGATACCGGGAGGGCTATGAGTTTCGATAACACGAGCGAGATTACATTCCGCAAGCTCAGCATCTTCATGACGTTTATGGAGAAGGGGAATATCGCGCGTACCGCCGAAACTCTGGGCCTGAGCGGCGTCAGCGTTCACCGTGCGCTGCACACGCTGGAAGAGAACGTGCGCTGTCCGCTCTTTACCCATAAGGGGCGCAACCTGATTGCTCTCCCTTCCGCCTGGACCTTACTGGAATATTGTCAGGAAGTGATGCAGGTGATGGAGCGCGGGCTGGAAGCGTCGCGCAAAATTGCCGGGATCGGCCAGGGGCGGCTGCGAGTCGGAACGCTCTACTCGCTCACCCTGGAAACCGTGCCGCGTCTGATCATGGGCATGAAGCTACGTCGTCCGGATCTGGAAATGGATCTGACGATGGGCTCCAACGAAACCCTGCTGCACATGCTGGATGAAGGCTCTCTGGACGCCATTCTTATCTCCATTTCCGAGAGCGATATCGACCGTAACAGCCTGGAAGTGCTCCCGCTGTTCCATGACGACATCTTCCTTGCCGCACCGGCCTCCGCGACGCTCAATACCCGCGGCCCGGCCGATCTGCGCGACTATAAAGATCGGAAATTTGTCTCTCTTGCGGAAGGGTTCGCCACCTATGCAGGCTTCCAGGAGGCGTTTCATATCGCCGGGTTCGAGCCGGAGATTGTTACCCGGGTGAATGACATTTTCTCCATGCTCAGTCTGGTGCAGGCGGGAGTGGGCTTTACGCTGATGCCGGGCAGGATGAAAAAGGTCTATGAGAATTCCGTGCAGCTCCTGAAGCTTGCCGAGCCGTACCAGATGCAACAGCTGATCGCCATCGTCTTTGCCCGCAACCGCGAGCAGGATCCAAGCCTGCGGGCGCTGGCCGCCGAAGGGCGGATGTATGCCCGCAGTTTGCAGGATAGTGCCTGATGTTATTGCCCGGTGGCGCTACGCTTACCGGGCCTACAGTCCGTAGTAGGCCCGGTAAGCGTAGCGCCACCGGGCTAAACCATCACGCACGGAGTCGCTTCGCCAGATGTACCGCCACGTCCACCCCGCTGCGCTCCAGTGAAATCGTCTCTCCTTCCCACGGCGCCTGACGCGTCAGGCAGGTCAGTACGCCGCCGGGGGGCATCTCGATCGCCAGCCGGGCTTCGCGTTCATTCGCTGAAATCATCGCCTCCTGCCAGCGCACCGTACGCGCCATGTTCATCGCCAGATCGTCGGCGATCTTTTCCGGCTGCCACAACACGCGCCCGGTGCTGCCGCTCAGGTAGGCGCAGCGTGGGCGTGAAAGCGTGACCGATTCAAACGCCGTTGCCAGCTTTTGCGCGGGTGCTGTCAGCAGTTCGCAGTGCGACGGCACGCTGACCGCCAGCCGTTTGGCCTTGCTCGCCCCTTTCGCCAGCGCGCGCGACGCCGCCTCCGCCATCCCTTCATCGGTTCCGGCAATCACGATCTGCGTTTCGGCATTCAGGTTGGCAATGTAGGTCCCGGTGCCCTGGATAAGGTCTTCCACCTGCGGCAGAGTGAGCCCCATAATTGCCGTCAGGCCGTAGCCGTGCGGATACGCCTGCTCCATCAGATCGCCACGCAGCGCCACCAGCTTCAGCGCATCCGTGAAGTCCAGCGCGCCTGCAATGACCGCCGCCGGATAAGCGCCGATGGACAGCCCGCTGACGATATCCGGCGCCACGCCGCGCCGTTCCAGCTCGCGCGCCCAGGCCACGCCTGCAATTAGCAGGCAAAGCTGAACCGCGCGGGTATGGCTTAACGCGTCTGCGCTATCCAGCGTATCCACTTCGGTGCCAAGCACCTCACGCGCCTGAGCCAGTTCCGTTCCCGGCAGGTTTTGCAGCATGCCTTCGTGCTGCGTGCCCTGCCCCGGAAAGGTAAACACTATTTTCATCACTCCTCCCTGCGCCACGGATCCGCCACCAGGCGCGGTCCACGGCGGGTTTTCAGCAGCGTTTTGCCGTCGCGCAGCCACTCCGCCAGCGCGAAACCGCCCTCGGGCGTATCCACCTGCGTATCGGCACGACACAGCGCACGGCTTAGCCGGGACTGCCACGTCGTCAGGGCGTCCGGTGAGATCGGCAGCGGAGCGCGGATAAGCAGATCGAGATCGCTGTCGGCATGGATCACCGGGATACCGGTCGCCAGCGCGTAGCCGGTACTGCCGGTAATGCCCCACGTCCACGGCCACGCCTGCTGAGAAAGCTGAAGCGCCACCTGAACGGGTGGCTGAGTCACAAAGGGCGAGCGCAGCAGTTCGGCCGCAACGCTCAGATCTTCTGGTGAAACCACGCGTAACACGTTTTCGGGCTTCCCCCATCCGGCCGCCCGCTGGTCGCGACGTAAACCGCGCACGCCAACGGGGATCCGGCCTTCGCTATCCACATCACGCCGCACCACCACCGGCAGGCCGGTATGCCAGGCGGCCTCCACCCAGGATTCAGTGATGCCTTCCAGCGCATCGCGGGAAGTAAGCCAGATAAGGTCGTGCGGGCGTAATGGGGTGGTCATGGTTACATTCCTGAAGTTAGCGAGATAAACAGCGGCAGCGACAGGATACACAGGACGGAGCTTAACAGCAGCACGGCTTCTGCATCCGGCGACTGCACGCCAAAGCGGTTACCGAACACGACGCCGAAGAAGCCCGCAGACAGCGCAATCATCAGGATAGCGGTGATCGCCACGGAGCCGTGCAGACCAAAGATCAAGACGATACCCCAGGCAATGGCTGGCTGAATCAGCAGCTTGGCGATCGTGGAGGTGATGACCATGGTATTAATCTGCAGCTTACGGGCAGAGAGGATCACCCCGGTCAGGAACAGCGCTGCAGCGGTCGCGGACAGCCCCAGCGGTTTGATCGCCGCCAGCACCAGCTCCGGCATTTTGATGCCGATGGCGGACAAAATCACGCCCAGCAGCGGGCCCATCACGATCGGTTTTTTAATGGAACGCCACATCAGCACCGGCAGCATCGAGAGCGTTGAGCCGGAGCTATTGCCTTCAGCGCGCGCTTTTTCACGCTCCAGAATGAGCAGGCAGAACGGGGTCATCAGCACCGAACCGCAGGCGATGGAGACCGCGACGGAGAGCGACGTAGAGGAACCTTCGCCCAGCACGCTGCCCAGAATCGGCAGACCCAGCGCTGCATAGTTGGGCAGCGCGACGGTGAGCGTCAGCACGGCCGCATCCTGTGGCGATTTCTTAAAGACGCCGGTGGCGAGGAAATAGATGACCGCATAGGTGATCCACATCGCCAGCGTCAGCACCAGGATCAGCGGCGACTGGGCAACGATGCCGGTCCACGGGGTTTGCACGGTGGCACTGAACAGCGCGGCAGGGAGTGCAAAATCCATTACGAAGATATTAAGCAGGGAAACATTTTTGTTATCGACCATCTTTGCCTTGCCGGCCCAGAATCCCAGCAGCATGATGACGAAAATCGGTGCAAGAGCATGAACAATTACGTAAGTCATAAATCACCTGTAGTAAAAAAGTTTTAGCACTGGCGCGATGATTATTATTTTCAGGATGCAGGTTCCCGCGTGGGCGCTGTCACGCGCCCACGGGTTGATGCATCTGGCAGGTCTCTTTTTACTTACCAGCTGGCTCGCATACGTTCGCGTACGAGCGCCGAGCTGCGGCGATTGTCAGCACCCAGACGGTTTTTCAACGTGGTGTCCTGACGAGCGTCACTGATGGCCTGTTGCAGGGTGGATTTCACCAGCGTCAGATCGTTATCGGAGGGGGCATCCGGGTTGCTGATATCCAGCAGGTTAGAGAGCAGCCCCAGCGTGGCGTAGTTGCTGATGTCGTAGGCCATTGGCGGAATGGTCGCCGCCAGTTTTTCCAGCGCCTCGACGGTACGCAGCGTGATGCGCGCCGCAGACTCTTTGCCCATCGCGTGGATCAGCACGCCTTTGTCGTTAAAGGCGATCAGACGGTTAGCCTGGTAGCCGTGCGCCAGGAACGCGCCGGACATCGCCTTGCCTACGATAAGCCCAATCACCGGGTGACCGACCAGGCGGGCATTCGCATAGGCTGCTGCCGCACCGGCCAGCGCCTGATGAATCCCAAACGCCTCTTCGCGTCGGCCATAGGCCTGGCTTGGGACGTCGATCACCGCCACAATCGGGCGCTTCACGGGTTTGTCAGCATCCGCCGCGACGGTTTCACTGACCACTTTCGCCAGGGTCCAGCCTTCCAGCAGCCCCACTTCCCCTTTCGCCGCACGCGGGAAGTGGTTGTTGGCATCCGGCACCACGGCAACAAAGCGCACCGCCTCGCCGTTCAGCTCGCCGTCTGCCGCCTGGACGGACGGGCATAGCCCCTCGATACGTTTGGCGTTCGGGGCGAGGATGTCCAGCCAGCGTTCGCCACGGCTTATTGCGTTACTCATCATTTCACCTCCCGGGCAAAAAGCGCGTTAATCTGTTCGGCATCAGCCTGTTTGCGGGTGTCGAAATTCGTCAGACGGTTCAGGTAATCGTCGTAGTTATCGGTGCGATGTTTCGCGGGAACGCCTTTAGCAATCGCGTCGTTCATCGCCTGTTTCACCGCGTTGATACCGTCGCCGACGAGCGCATCCACCAGCCCGCTTTGATAGCGCACTTCACCGCCGGTCATGCTCCAGATAAACGGACGATCGCGGGAGTCGTACTCCTCAATGCCCGCCTCCTGTTCGATAACCTGCGGGCCGTTGAGGCCAAGACGCGCTTCGCGGGTCACGATCAGGTAGCTGCAGAGCGCCGCCGCGATGGACATCCCACCGAAGCAGCCCACGGTTCCGGCCACAATGCCAATAACCGGCGTGTAGCGACGCAGGTCCACAATCGCCGCGTGAATATCGGCAATCGCCGCCAGGCCGAGGTTCGCCTCCTGCAGACGCACGCCGCCGGTTTCGAGGCACAGTACCGCCTGAGTCGGAATGCCGTTGCGGTTATCCTCCGCCGCCAGCTCCAGCGCCGCCGCCATTTTGGCGCCGGACACTTCGCCCATGCTGCCGCCCTGGAACGCGCCTTCAATCGCCACGACGACGGCAGGCTTGCCGTTGATGGTGCCCTTCGCCACCACCATGCCGTCGTCCGCCTGCGGCACAATGCCCTGTGGCCCAAGCCACGGAGAAATAATGCCTTCAAACGGATCCAGCAGTTCGCGGTAGCTGCCCTCGTCGAGCAGGGCCTGCGCGCGCTGGCGCGCTTTCAGTTCGATAAAGCTGCTGTCATCACGCATGGCTCACCCCCTCAAAAACCTGTTCGATGCGAATGCGCGCCACGCCCGGCGTCGCGCCGAAGTCGTGGATGGTCAGCTTCCCTGCGGGCAGGCTGCTGACGGTTTGCAGACGGTTGAACAGCGCCTCCCAGCGCCCCCGGCTGTTGTCCACGGAGGTGGTGATATCAATGGTTAACGTCTGGCCCGGTTCGGCGGTGAAGAGCACCTCCATATCCCCGGAACCGACTACCCCTGCCAGCGCCCTGCCGCTTAACGTGCGGCTGGCTGGCACGGTCAATGTGATTTTTTCCATAACATCCTCTTAATGCTTTGAATTTGGCGTTTCGATGCGGTCGAGAAACAGCGTGGCGGCAAGCAGGTCGGCAGCGCCGCCCGGTGAGGCGTTGAGCGCCAGCATCTGACGGTCTAACCTCGCCAGCGCCTGCTGGCCCGCAGGCGTTGCGCTGCCGCCGGCATTCAGCACCGCACGGGCGCCGTCCTGCATAGCATCAAGCCCTTCCATTCCGGCACGTGACAGCACGCAGGTGTCGGTGAGTGAGGTCATGATGGCCATCAGCGCGTCGAGCCTGGCGTGCGTTTCGCTGCTGCCGTTGAGGCGGCTCAGACGAAGCTGCGGCAGCGCGCGCTGCATAACGTGCGGGAACGCCTGCTGCGCCTCTTCACGCGCGCCCGGCACGCGGTAACGGTGCGTGGCGCGCAGGCCTTTACTGAAAACCTTCGGCGCCGCGTCGTCCGGCAGTCTCGCCAGCTGTGCGGCGGTGCGGGCGACGTCTTGCGCCCTGGCATCACCACCGAGCATCGCCACCGCGCTGACCAGCAGCCCCAGCGCCCAAATCGCGCCGCGATGGGTGTTTACGCCACCGGTTGCGGCCATCATCTGCTGCTCGCCTTCGCGACCGAGTCGCCCGACGGTTTGCCGAAGTGCGATATCTGCCGGGCGCTGCCAGCTTTGCAGCGCCAGTGCCTGAAACGTGGAGGTCAGGCTGTGCGCGGAGCACTCCATCAGCGCAAGGGATAAATCGTGGTGCGCGCCGTTCCCCCGACTGTCCACCAGACCGGGTTTCGGGCTTAAACGTGCTTCGTCAATCAGACACTGCGTGGCGGTTCGCGCCAGCCATTCGGCACCGCCTTCAACCTGAATCTGGGGGAGAAGTTTCATTACCAGCTCCGGAATTTCGCAGGTGGGTTATAGAGACCGCCGGACCATTCCACGAGATCAGACACGCTGCCTGCCGCCAGCAGAGAGCGGGTGGCATCAGTGCGGCGAATCCCCATATCTTCCGGATAGAGCACCTTGCCGCTCTGACGCAGTTCCGCCACGCGTTTGGCATCCACGCCCAGACCGATGTCGGTGATCCCCGCGACGGCGGCGACCATGGCGCGACGCTCTTCCAGATCTTTCGCCCGATAGAGGTAGGCAATCCCCTCTTCCGTCAGCACGTGGGTGACGTCATCGCCGTAGATCATCACCGGCGCCAGCGGCATACCGGAGGCTTTCGCCACGTCAACGGCATCGAGTTTTTCCACGAAGGTCGGCTTCACGCCCGCCTGGAAGGTTTCCACCATCTGCACGACGAGTTTTTTGCCGCGCTGCATTGGGTCAGGTTCGGTGATCATGTTCAGCCAGGCTGGCGTGGCGTGGCGACGACCGTGCGGGTCGTGACCCATGTTTGGCGCACCGCCGAAGCCGGACAGACGACCACGGGTCACGGTTGAGGAGTTGGCGTAGCCGTCCACCTGCAGCGTAGAGCCGATGAACATATCCACCGCGTACTGACCTGCCAGCTGGCAGAACGCGCGGTTGGAGCGCATGGAGCCGTCGGCACCGGTAAAGAAGACGTCCGGACGCGCGCGGATGTACTCTTCCATCCCCAGCTCGCCGCCGAAGCAGTGCACGCTCTCGACCCAGCCGCTTTCAATAGCCGGGATCAGCGTCGGATGCGGGTTCAGCGTCCAGTGTTTACAGATTTTGCCTTTAAGGCCGAGCTGTTCACCGTAGGTAGGCAGCAGCAGCTCAATCGCCGCAGTGTTAAAGCCGATCCCGTGGTTCAGGGACTGCACCTGGTGTTCCGCATAAATACCCTTGATGGCCATCATCGCCATCAGGATGTGTTCCTGTTTAATCAGGCGCGGGTCGCGGGTAAACAGCGGTTCGATAAAGAACGGCTTATCGGCCACCACCACAAAGTCAATCCACGAACCCGGAATGTCCACGCGCGGCAGGTCACACTCGTCATCCACCAGCTCGTTCACCTGCGCGATGACGATGCCGTCATGGAACGCGGCGGCTTCCACCAGCGCCGGGGTATCTTCGGTGCTCGCCCCGGTATAGAGGTTGCCTTTGCGGTCAGCTTTAAAGCCAGCAATCAGCGCCACGTTGGGCGACAGGTCGACGTAGAGACGGGAGTAGAGTTCGATGTAGGTGTGAATCGCGCCGATTTCGAGCTGACCATCCTCCAGCAGTTGGGAGATGCGCAGGCTCTGCGTCCCGGAGAAGGAGAAATCCAGCTTGCGGGCGATGCCTTTCTCAAAGATATCCAAATGTTCGCTACGGCCAACGCTCGGCATGATCATATGCAGGTCGTGGACGATCTGCGGGTTCACTTCGGCCAGCGAGCGGGAAAGGAAATCGGCCTGCTTCTGGTTGTTACCTTCCAGCACGACCTTGTCGCCTGGCGCGATCAGTTTTTCCAGCATGGCGACGAGATCGCCGGTTGGCAGTACCTTGCCCTGCACCGGTACGGAGGCCAGACGACGCGCTTTTTCGCTGCGTCGCGTGTTCCATTGCCGGGTGGGTGTTTGCCCAGATAACATTATTAACCTCCTGATTCAGCTAATCATTTTGATTTGCTTAACGTTGAGTAGAGTGTGCGCTCTGGTGAGAAAGGCATCAATTAAGCGTAGAGCTGAATCATTAGCCTGAGAGTAATAATCAAGGTAAATATTTGTGATCGGGATCAGTTCATGTTTCGGAAATTCAGGCTAAACGGAGTACAATTCGGAAAGTATCGTAAATTTCCGACAAGAATCAGCATCGCGCCTATGACCCAAATCATTCCATCAGGCTTCGACATTGCCGCCGAAGACAGCACTGAGTTCGTGCCTATGCGCGGCGTCGCCAATCGCCATTTGCAGACCATGCTGCCGCGACTGATCCGCCGCAAGGTTCAGTTCACCCCACACTGGCAGCGGCTAGATCTGCCAGACGGTGACTTTCTGGATCTCGCCTGGAGCGAAGCGCCGGATCAGGCTCGACATAAGCCGCGGCTGGTGGTTTTTCACGGTCTGGAAGGCAGCCTGCATAGCCCGTATGCACACGGGCTCATTGAGGCGGCCAAAGCGCGCGGCTGGCTCGGCGTGGTGATGCATTTTCGCGGCTGCAGCGGCGAGCCGAACCGGCAGAAGCGTATCTATCACTCGGGTGAAACCGAAGACGGTACGTGGTTTTTACACTGGCTGCGGGACAACTATGGCACCGTGCCCACCGCGGCCGTAGGCTACTCGCTGGGCGGAAATATGCTGGCCTGCCTGTTAGCTAAAGAAGGGGAAAGCGTCCCGCTGGATGCCGCCGTCATTGTCTCCGCCCCGTTCATGCTGGAGCAGTGCAGCTACCACATGGATAAAGGCTTTTCCCGCGTCTATCAGCGCTACCTGCTCAACCTGCTGAAGGCCAACGCGGCGCGTAAGCTGAAGGCCTACCCGGACACCCTCCCGGTCAGCCTGCGCCAGCTGAAAAAGGTACGCCGCATTCGCGAATTCGACGACCTGATCACCGCGAAAATCCACGGCTTCGCCGATGCGATTGACTATTATCGTCAGTGCAGCGCCATGCCGCTGCTCAGCAAGATCACGCAGCCGACGCTGATCATTCATGCCAAAGATGACCCATTTATGGATCATCACTCGATTCCCGCTCAGGAATTCCTGCCCGACAACGTTCACTATCAGTTGACCGAGCACGGCGGCCACGTCGGGTTTATCGGCGGCACGCTGCGCCGCCCGAAAATGTGGCTTGAGGCGCGTATTCCTGACTGGCTAACCCCTTATCTGGACGGTGCAACATGATTATTCCCTGGCAGGATCTGGCTCCCGAAACGCTCGATAATCTGATTGAAAGCTTTGTATTACGCGAAGGCACCGATTATGGTGAACAGGAACGCTCGCTTGAGCAAAAGGTCAACGATGTAAAGCGCCAGCTGAAAAGCGGCGACGTGGTGCTGGTGTGGTCAGAACTGCATGAGACGGTGAATATCATGCCCCGCAACGCGTTTCACGGCTGATCTTCCACCCTTTTCAGTCAGGGAGTTGCTATGTCTGCCAGACATCCGGTTATTGCCGTTACGGGGTCGAGTGGTGCGGGAACCACCACCACCAGCCTCGCATTTCGCAAGATTTTCGCCCAGCTGAATCTCCGTGCGGCGGAGGTCGAAGGCGACAGCTTTCACCGCTACACGCGCCCGGAGATGGACATGGCCATCCGTAAGGCGCGCGATCTGGGTAAACACATCAGCTACTTCGGTCCGGAAGCCAATGACTTCGGCCTGCTGGAACAAACCTTTATTGAGTACGGCCAGAGCGGTAAAGGGCAGTCCCGCAAGTATCTGCATACCTATGATGAAGCCGTTCCCTGGAATCAGGTGCCTGGCACCTTTACCCCCTGGCAGCCCCTGCCGGAACCTACCGACGTGCTGTTCTACGAAGGATTACACGGCGGCGTGGTCACGCCGCAGCACGACGTGGCGCGCCACGTGGATCTGCTGGTTGGCGTGGTGCCTATCGTTAACCTGGAGTGGATCCAGAAGCTGACGCGTGACATGAGCGAGCGCGGCCACTCGCGCGAAGCAGTGATGGATTCGGTGGTGCGCTCCATGGAAGACTACATCAACTTCCTGACGCCGCAGTTTTCCCGCACCCATATCAACTTCCAGCGCGTGCCGACGGTGGACACCTCCAACCCTTTCGCGGCCAAAAGTATCCCATCCCTGGATGAGAGCTTTGTGGTGATCCATTTCCGCAATCTCGAAGGCATTGACTACCCCTGGCTGCTGGCGATGCTGCAGGGCTCGTTTATTTCTCACATGAATACATTAGTCGTACCGGGCGGAAAAATGGGGCTGGCGATGGAGCTCATCATGACGCCGCTGGTGGAGCGACTGATGGAAGGGAAACAGATCGCGTGAGTTTTTTGCCCGGTGGCGCTGCGCTTACCGGGCCTACGGTCGTGCTTTTGTAGGGCGGGTCAGCGAAGCGCCACCCGCCAAAACATTAAGCCTCGATCACTTCATACGAATGGGTGATTTTTACCGCTTTCTCCAGCATTAACGCGACAGAGCAGTACTTCTCCGCAGACAGGTCCACCGCACGTGAAACCGCCGCGTCTTTCAGTTCTTTACCGGTGACCACAAAGTGCAGATTGATGTGGGTGAACAGGCGTGGCGCCTCTTCGCGGCGTTCTGACGTGAGTTTGACCTCACAATCCGTCACGTCATGACGGCCTTTTTGCAGAATCGACACCACGTCAATGGCACTGCATCCCCCTGCCGCCATCAGCACCATTTCCATTGGGCTGGGCGCTTTATCGCCGGAGTTACCATCCATCAAAATCTGATGTCCTGACGCGGACTCGCCCAGGAACGTTAAACCTTCAACCCACTTCACGCGCGCTTGCATATTCTTAAACTCCAACGTTGCATTTTTGGTGACAGATTACGCGTGCGTTACATTTCTCGCAATGGAAGGCGACCTGCATCATGCTGAAGCGAGACACCAGGAGACACGCGGCGAAAGCTATGCTAAAACACTCAGGATGCTACAGTAATACATTGACGTTACACATGTATGCAGAGGACATCAAACTTTACTGGCTGCGAAACGTTACGGTAGCCGACTTCCCAGGGTATGGGTAAGAATTCGATTGCAACCCCAGAGTCCGGATGCATCTGATGACTCTGGTGACAGCTTATAACAGAGGATAACAGCGCATGGTGCTTGGCAAACCGCAAACAGACCCGACTCTCGAATGGTTCTTGTCTCATTGCCACATTCATAAGTACCCATCCAAGAGCACGCTTATTCACCAGGGTGAAAAAGCGGAAACGCTGTACTACATCGTTAAAGGCTCTGTGGCAGTGCTGATCAAAGACGAAGAGGGTAAAGAAATGATCCTCTCCTATCTGAATCAGGGTGATTTTATTGGCGAACTGGGCCTGTTTGAAGAGGGCCAGGAACGTAGCGCATGGGTACGTGCGAAAACCGCCTGTGAAGTGGCTGAAATTTCGTACAAAAAATTTCGCCAATTGATTCAGGTAAACCCGGACATTCTGATGCGTCTGTCTGCACAGATGGCGCGTCGTCTGCAAGTCACTTCAGAGAAAGTGGGCAACCTGGCGTTCCTCGACGTGACGGGCCGCATTGCACAGACTCTGCTGAACCTGGCAAAACAACCAGATGCTATGACTCACCCGGACGGTATGCAAATCAAAATTACCCGTCAGGAAATCGGTCAGATTGTCGGCTGTTCTCGTGAAACCGTGGGACGCATTCTGAAGATGCTGGAAGATCAGAACCTGATCTCCGCACACGGTAAAACCATCGTCGTTTACGGCACTCGTTAATCCCGTCGGAGTGGCGCGTTACCTGGTAGCGCGCCATTTTGTTTCCCCCGATGTGGCGCAGACTGATTTATCACCCCGATATTAACTATGCACTGCGACAAACGCTGGTGCTATGTTTGCCCGTGGCCGTTGGGTTAATGCTTGGCGAATTACGATTCGGTCTGCTCTTCTCCCTCGTTCCTGCCTGTTGCAATATTGCGGGCCTTGATACGCCTCATAAACGTTTTTTCAAACGCTTAATCATTGGTGCGTCGCTGTTTGCCACCTGTAGCTTGCTAACACAGCTACTACTGGCAAGAGATGTTCCTCTGCCCTTTTTGCTGACCGGATTAACGCTGGTACTTGGCGTCACTGCTGAGCTGGGGCCATTGCACGCAAAATTGCTTCCCGCATCGCTGCTCGCCGCCATTTTTACCCTCAGTCTGGCGGGATACATGCCGGTCTGGGAACCGTTGCTCATCTATGCGCTGGGCACTTTGTGGTACGGATTGTTTAACTGGTTTTGGTTCTGGATCTGGCGCGAACAACCGCTACGCGAGTCACTAAGTCTGCTGTACCGTGAACTGGCAGATTACTGTGAAGCCAAATACAGCCTGCTTACCCAGCACACCGACCCTGAAAAAGCGCTGCCACCGCTGCTGGTGCGCCAGCAAAAAGCGGTCGATCTAATTACCCAGTGCTATCAGCAAATGCATATGCTTTCCGCGCAAAATAATACCGATTACAAGCGGATGCTACGTATTTTCCAGGAGGCGCTGGATTTGCAGGAACATATTTCGGTCAGTTTGCATCAGCCGGAAGAAGTGCAAAAGCTGGTCGAGCGTAGCCATGCGGAAGAAGTTATCCGCTGGAATGCGCAAACCGTCGCCGCTCGCCTGCGCGTGCTGGCTGATGACATTCTTTACCATCGCCTGCCGACGCGTTTTACGATGGAGAAGCAAATTGGCGCACTGGAAAAAATCGCCCGCCAGCATCCGGATAATCCGGTTGGGCAATTCTGCTACTGGCATTTCAGCCGCATTGCCCGCGTGCTGCGCACCCAAAAACCGCTCTATGCCCGTGACTTACTGGCCGATAAACAGCGGCGAATGCCGTTACTTCCGGCGCTGAAAAGTTATCTGTCACTAAAGTCTCCGGCGCTACGCAATGCCGGACGACTCAGTGTGATGTTAAGCGTTGCCAGCCTGATGGGCACCGCGCTGCATCTGCCGAAGTCGTACTGGATCCTGATGACGGTATTGCTGGTGACGCAAAATGGCTATGGCGCAACCCGTCTGAGGATTGTAAATCGCTCCGTGGGAACCGTGGTCGGGTTAATCATTGCGGGCGTGGCGCTGCACTTTAAAATTCCCGAAGGTTACACCCTGACTTTGATGCTGATTACCACCCTTGCCAGCTACCTGATATTGCGCAAAAACTACGGCTGGGCGACGGTCGGTTTTACTATTACCGCAGTGTATACCCTGCAACTGTTGTGGCTGAACGGTGAGCAGTACATCCTTCCGCGTCTTATCGATACCATTATTGGTTGTTTAATTGCTTTCGGTGGTACTGTCTGGCTGTGGCCGCAGTGGCAGAGCGGGTTATTGCGTAAGAACGCCCATGACGCTTTAGAAGCCTATCAGGACGCGATTCGCTTGATTCTGAGCGAGGACCCGCAACCTACGCCACTGGCCTGGCAGCGAATGCGGGTAAATCAGGCGCATAATACTCTGTATAACTCATTGAATCAGGCGATGCAGGAACCGGCGTTTAACAGCCATTATCTGGCAGATATGAAACTGTGGGTAACGCACAGCCAGTTTATTGTTGAGCATATTAATGCCATGACCACGCTGGCGCGGGAACACCGGGCATTGCCACCGGAACTGGCACAAGAGTATTTACAGTCTTGTGAAATCGCCATTCAGCGTTGTCAGCAGCGACTGGAGTATGATGAACCGGGTAGTTCTGGCGATGCCAATATCATGGATGCGCCGGAGATGCAGCCGCACGAAGGCGCGGCAGGTACGCTGGAGCAGCATTTACAGCGGGTTATTGGTCATCTGAACACCATGCACACCATTTCGTCGATGGCATGGCGTCAGCGACCGCATCACGGGATTTGGCTGAGTCGCAAGTTGCGGGATTCGAAGGCGTAATGCAGGCTAAACCATCGGATACAGCGTTCACGCCGCATCCGACATCTTTTGCCTGATGCGTCTTATTTACGCCCCAATCACCTTCGCCACCGCGTGGGCGAAACGATGCATCCCTTCATCAATATCCGCATCTTCCACCACCAGCGACGGCGCAAAACGCATCACATCAGGCCCGGCATTCAGCACCATTACGCCTTCCTCTGCACCCGCATACAGGAAATCACGCGCCTGACCTTTGTACTGTGGTTTCAGCTCTGCGCCAATCAACAGCCCCATACCGCGAATATCGCTAAACACATCGTACTGCTGATCGATCTTCTGCAAATGGTCAACAAAACGCTGGCGTTTCGCCTGAATGCCTTCCAGCACTTCAGGGGTATTGATAATATCAAACGCCGCGCCCGCTACTGCACAGGCCAGAGGATTACCGCCGTAGGTGGAACCGTGAGAACCAGGATGAAACGCGGAAGCAATCTCCGCCGTGGTCAGCATGGCGCTAATCGGGAAACCGCCACCTAACGCTTTCGCAGAGGTCAGAATATCCGGCGTCACGCCGTAGTGCATATAAGCAAACAGATCGCTGGTCCGCCCCATCCCGCACTGCACTTCATCAAACACCAATAATGCCTGATGCTGATCACACAGCTCGCGCAAGCCCTGCAAAAACTCCGGCGTCGCTGCCGTCACGCCGCCCTCGCCCTGAATCGGCTCAACCACCACCGCACAGGTATGGTCATCCATCACGGCTTTTACTGCGTGAAGATCGTTAAAAGGCACGTGGATGATGTCTGCCGGTTTTGGACCAAAGCCGTCGGAATATTTTGGCTGCCCACCCACCGAAACGGTAAACAGCGAGCGACCATGAAAAGCGTTATGGAAGGCAATAATTTTGGTTTTGAACGGGCTATGACGCACACAGGCGTAATGGCGTGCCAGTTTAAAGGCGGTTTCGTTAGCTTCCGTGCCGGAGTTCATAAACACCACGCGTTCGGCAAACGTTGCCTCAATCAGTTTACGGCCAAGACGCAGCGCTGGCTCATTGGTGAAAACGTTACTAATATGCCACAGAGTTTCGCCCTGGGTTTTTAACGCGTTCACCAGCGCAGGATGGCAATGGCCCAACGCCGTAACTGCAATGCCCCCCGCGAAATCGACATACTCCTTGCCTTGCTGATCCCAGATTCGGCTCCCCTGACCTTTTACCGGAATAAACTCTGCCGGAGCATAAATCGGCAGGATCACTTCATCGAAAGTCGCGCGTGTAATTGCTGTTTGTTCAATTGCCATCTCATGATCACCCTGTTACGCATAAATCAATGTGAAATTATAATCACAAAATATGCATAAAAAATCACTTAATAGCAATCAGAAATCAGCGATGCAGGAAATTAGCCAGCAGTTGATGTCCTTGTTCGCTGAGAATACTTTCTGGATGGAACTGCACGCCTTCCAGATCCCACTGGCGATGGCGAATCCCCATAATCTCGCGGGTATCGCTCCAGGCCGTCACTTCAAAGCACGCTGGTAATGAGTCAGGTTCCACCACCAGCGAATGGTAGCGTGTCACGGTAAGTGGATTTGCCAGCCCCCGAAATACGCCCTCACCGTTATGTGTTATCGGCGAGGTTTTGCCGTGCATGACCTTTGCGGCGCGCACAACTTTGCCGCCAAATGCCTGCGCCATTGCCTGATGACCGAGGCAAACGCCAAGAATCGGCAAGCACCCGGCATAGTGGCGAATAACGTCAAGGGAGATCCCGGCTTCATCTGGCGTACAGGGGCCGGGTGAGATGACAATTTTTTGTGGTTTAAGGGCGTCGATATCCGCCAGCGTCAACGCATCGTTGCGCTTAACCAGCACATTCGCCCCCAGTTCACAAAAGTACTGGTAGAGGTTCCAGGTAAAAGAATCGTAGTTATCAATAAGCAGGATCATGGCGGCTCCGGTACGAAAGAACCGCGCTATTTTACTCAGATTCCCCGGCTTCGCTTACCACTTTGCTAAATATCATCTGCAGCGCGGTGAGATCCCCCATTGCCCCATTCTGATTTGCCTGATTCCAGGCCTCTTTTTCGATATCCTGCCAGCTCAGTTGATATCCGGCATGAATCGCCAGTTGCTCGAAGAAGATCCGCTGTGCCAGACCACTTCCCACCCGGAAGGGATGCAGCACGTTGATTTCACAATAGTAATGCGCCAGCCGCTCGACGAACTTCGCTTTCTCCAGGCCAACCAGATAACCTTCTTCCTCCAGATCCTGCATCAGGGCATTGCCCTCTTTTTCGATATAAGCAAAGTGGCAGAACGGCGTATCGCCCTGATAAATATCAACTTCACGCAGTTGCCCCGCCCAGTCGAAAATATCCTGATACAGCTGGCGATGGATAGTGCGCAAATGCGGTAAACCGCGCACCAGCGGACCAAGCTCAATGGTCGCAGCACGCAGCGCCGTCATTTCGTAAGCGGCCTGTTCCAGCCGCTGCTGCTGGTGGATGTTCAGCCGGTTACGCATGATATCAAGGCCAGGATAAAGATACGGATCGCGCCCTTCGCCGAATTTATCGCTCATAGTGCCTCCTCAGCGCTTCAAGGCGCGCTAAAGCCTCTGCGGCAGTAAGAGTGACTAAAGGCATCTCGACGCCTTCAAGACGGCGACTGGCCTGGAAATTACGATTACGCTGAAGCTCCCAGAGACGGGACTTTTGCTTATCGGTGAGTTTCTTCACTTGATGCCTCCCTGAACGTGTCCATTTGCCACAAGTATAAGCGGCAAATCCGGGTTACGCCGGGAGAGCAGAAGCGCGGGCAAGATTGCCCGCGCGAGAAATCATTACGGCAGCACTTTAGCGGAAAGGATAACTACCGGTTTTGACGGCACATTCTGGTACGGACCAACGTCATGAGTCGGCACCTGGGAAATCTTATCGGCAACGTCCATGCCTTTCACCACTTTACCAAATACCGCGTAACCGAAATCACGCTGACCGTGGTCAAGGAAGGCGTTATCGGCAACGTTGATAAAGAACTGGCTGGTGGCGCTGTCTTTGTCAGCGGTACGCGCCATCGCGATGGTGCCACGCGTGTTGCGCAGGCCGTTATCTGCTTCATTTTTGATTGGCGGGTTTGGTTTTTTCTGCTGCATCTGCTCGGTGAAACCGCCGCCCTGAATCATAAAGCCAGGAATGACGCGGTGAAAGGTCGTGTTGTTATAAAAACCACTGTTCACATAATCGACAAAGTTTTGCACAGACACTGGCGCTTTTTGTTTATCCAGCTCCAGTTCGATGTTACCAGCTGAGGTTGTCAACAATACGTGCGGGTCCCCTTTCGCTGCCATTGCTGCGGGAGAAAGAGCAGAAAGAGCGAAAACAGCAGCCATCGCCGCCAGGGTCGATTTGAACATGAGATTTCCTTAACAAACAGAGCAGAAAAAAAGCAAGTGAAGAGATTCTAAATAGCCTTCAAGAACAAGGCCATCCCTTTACCTAATTTTACGTATCTGAAATATATGTAACCTGACGATCACTTTTTATTCTGTGATCAAAATCACCTCTTAAAATGCAATTTAGCAACCGATTGCAATAAAACATTTAAACAGATCACAAAATCACCTAAAATCGCCCGCTCGCGGCATATCCCGCTATGCCATTTTATTTTTGAACGCAGGCCAATCATGACTAACAGCAATCGCATCAAGCTCACATGGATTAGCTTTCTCTCCTACGCACTGACCGGTGCGTTGGTTATTGTCACCGGGATGGTGATGGGAAATATCGCCGATTATTTCAATCTGCCTGTTTCCAGTATGAGTAATACCTTCACCTTCCTCAACGCCGGCATTTTAATCTCTATCTTCCTCAACGCCTGGCTGATGGAAATCGTCCCGTTGAAAACGCAGTTACGTTTTGGCTTTCTCCTGATGGTGCTGGCGGTTGCCGGTTTGATGTTCAGCCACAGCCTGGCACTGTTCTCGGCGGCGATGTTCATTCTCGGGGTGGTCAGCGGCATCACCATGTCGATTGGTACATTCCTGGTAACACAAATGTATGAAGGACGTCAGCGCGGTTCACGCCTGTTATTTACCGACTCCTTCTTCAGTATGGCCGGGATGATTTTCCCAATGATCGCCGCGTTTCTGCTGGCGCGCAGCATTGAGTGGTACTGGGTTTATGCCTGCATCGGGCTGGTGTACGTCGCTATCTTTATTCTGACCTTCGGCTGTGAGTTCCCGGCGCTGGGTAAACATGCGCCAAAAACGGACGCTCCGGTAGCGAAAGAAAAATGGGGGATCGGCGTGCTGTTTCTCTCCATTGCGGCACTGTGCTACATCCTCGGTCAGTTAGGTTTTATCTCCTGGGTGCCTGAGTATGCCAAAGGCCTGGGCATGAGCCTGAACGACGCGGGCACGCTGGTGAGTAACTTCTGGATGTCATACATGGTCGGCATGTGGGCGTTCAGCTTTATTCTTCGCTTCTTTGATTTGCAACGCATTCTGACCGTACTGGCTGGTCTGGCTGCGATTCTGATGTACGTCTTTAACACCGGAACACCGGCACATATGGCGTGGTCAATTCTCGCCCTGGGCTTCTTCTCCAGCGCGATCTATACCACCATCATCACTTTGGGTTCACAGCAGACCAAAGTACCGTCGCCAAAACTGGTTAACTTTGTCCTGACCTGCGGGACCATCGGTACTATGTTGACCTTTGTGGTTACCGGCCCGATTGTTGAACATAGCGGTCCGCAGGCGGCGCTGCTGACGGCAAACGGTCTGTACGCTGTCGTCTTTGTGATGTGCTTCCTGTTAGGTTTCGTCAGCCGTCACCGTCAGCATAACACCCTGACCTCTCATTAATTGCTCATGCCGGGCGGCACTATCGTCGTCCGGCCTTTTCCTCTCTTCCCCCGCTACGTGCATCTATTTCTATAAATCCGTTCATTTTGTCCATTTTTTGCACAAACATGAAATGTCAGACAATTCCGCAACTTAAGAAAATTTATACAAATCAGCAATATACCCATTAAGGAGTATATAAAGGTGAATTTGATTTACATCAATAAGCGGGGTTGCTGAATCGTTAAGGTAGGCGGTAATAGAAAAGAAATCGAGGCAAAAATGAGCAAAGTCAGACTCGCAATTATCGGTAACGGTATGGTCGGCCATCGCTTTATCGAAGATCTTCTTGATAAATCTGATGCGGCCAACTTTGATATTACCGTTTTCTGTGAAGAACCGCGCATCGCTTATGACCGCGTACACCTCTCGTCTTACTTCTCTCACCACACCGCCGAAGAGCTGTCGCTGGTGCGCGAAGGCTTCTACGAGAAACACGGCATCAAAGTTCTGGTCGGCGAACGCGCTATCACCATCAACCGTCAGGAGAAGGTGATTCACTCCAGCGCCGGGCGCACCGTTTTTTATGACAAGCTGATCATGGCGACCGGTTCCTACCCGTGGATCCCGCCAATCAAAGGTTCTGATACTCAGGACTGCTTTGTCTATCGCACTATTGAAGACCTCAACGCCATTGAATCCTGCGCCCGTCGCAGCAAACGCGGTGCCGTTGTTGGTGGCGGCCTGTTAGGTCTGGAAGCCGCTGGCGCGCTGAAAAACTTAGGTATTGAAACCCACGTTATCGAATTTGCCCCTATGCTGATGGCGGAACAGCTTGATCAGATGGGTGGCGAGCAGCTGCGTCGCAAAATCGAAAGTATGGGCGTGCGCGTTCACACCAGCAAAAACACCCTTGAGATTGTGCAGGAAGGTGTCGAAGCGCGTAAAACCATGCGTTTTGCCGACGGCAGCGAGCTGGAAGTTGACTTTATCGTCTTCTCTACCGGTATCCGTCCGCGCGATAAGCTGGCAACCCAGTGTGGTCTGGACGTTGCTCCGCGTGGGGGGATTGTCATTAATGATTCCTGCCAGACTTCCGATCCGGATATCTACGCCATCGGTGAATGCGCAAGCTGGAACAACCGTGTATTTGGTCTGGTAGCACCTGGCTACAAAATGGCGCAGGTCGCCGTTGACCATATTCTCGGTAACGAAAACGCCTTTGAAGGTGCTGACCTTAGCGCCAAGTTGAAACTGCTGGGCGTAGACGTAGGTGGTATTGGTGATGCGCACGGTCGCACGCCTGGCGCACGTAGCTACGTTTACCTCGACGAAAGTAAAGAGATCTACAAACGCCTGATTGTCAGCGAAGACAACAAAACCCTGCTCGGTGCAGTACTGGTGGGTGATACCAGCGACTACGGTAACCTGCTGCAACTGGTGCTGAACGCAATCGAACTGCCGGAAAACCCGGATTCTCTGATTCTGCCGGCGCACTCGGGTAGCGGTAAGCCGTCTATCGGTGTTGATAAACTGCCGGACAGCGCGCAAATCTGCTCCTGCTTCGACGTCACCAAAGGTGATCTGATTGCTGCCATCAACAAAGGCTGCCACACCGTTGCGGCGCTGAAAGCTGAAACCAAAGCGGGTACTGGCTGCGGTGGCTGTATCCCGCTGGTTACTCAGGTACTGAACGCGGAACTGGCGAAACAGGGCATCGAAGTTAACAACAACCTGTGCGAACACTTTGCTTATTCGCGTCAGGAACTGTTCCATTTGATCCGCGTTGAAGGCATTAAAACCTTCGAAGAACTGCTGGCGAAACACGGCAAAGGTTACGGTTGTGAAATTTGTAAACCGACCGTCGGTTCGCTGCTGGCCTCCTGCTGGAACGAATACATTCTGAAGCCGGAACATACTCCGCTGCAGGATTCTAACGACAACTTCCTCGCTAACATCCAGAAAGACGGAACCTACTCGGTGATCCCGCGCTCTCCGGGCGGTGAAATCACCCCGGAAGGACTGATGGCAGTGGGTCGTATCGCGCGTGAATTTAATCTCTACACCAAAATCACCGGCTCTCAGCGCCTGGCGATGTTTGGCGCACAGAAAGACGATCTGCCGGAAATCTGGCGTCAGCTGATTGAAGCCGGCTTCGAAACCGGTCATGCCTATGCGAAAGCACTGCGTATGGCGAAAACCTGCGTGGGTAGCACCTGGTGCCGCTACGGCGTTGGCGACAGCGTCGGCCTCGGCGTGGAACTGGAAAACCGCTACAAAGGCATCCGGACTCCGCACAAAATGAAGTTCGGTGTCTCCGGCTGTACCCGTGAATGTTCAGAAGCTCAGGGTAAAGACGTGGGTATTATCGCCACTGAAAAAGGCTGGAACCTGTATGTTTGCGGTAACGGCGGCATGAAACCGCGTCATGCGGATCTGCTGGCAGCGGATATCGATCGCGAAACGCTGATCAAATATCTCGACCGCTTCATGATGTTCTACATCCGTACTGCCGACAAACTGACGCGTACCGCGCCGTGGTTAGAAAACCTCGAAGGTGGCATCGATTACCTGAAGGCGGTGATCATTGACGACAAACTGGGGCTGAACGCACATCTGGAAGAAGAGATGGCGCGCCTGCGTGAAGCGGTAGTGTGTGAGTGGACTGAAACGGTCAATACACCGTCCGCGCAGACTCGCTTCAAACACTTCATCAACAGCGACAAGCGTGACCCGAACGTGCAGATGGTGCCAGAGCGCGAACAGCACCGTCCGGCAACGCCGTATGAACGTATCCCGGTAACTCTGGTGGAGGACAACGCATGAGCCAGTGGAAAGACATCTGCAAAATCGATGACATCCTGCCTGAAACCGGCGTCTGCGCGCTGTTAGGTGACGAGCAGGTAGCAATTTTCCGCCCGTATCACAGCGACCAGGTGTTTGCGATCAGCAACATCGACCCGTTCTTCGAGTCCAGCGTGCTGTCACGCGGGCTGATTGCGGAACATCAGGGCGAGCTGTGGGTCGCCAGCCCGCTGAAAAAACAGCGTTTTCGCTTAAGCGACGGCTTGTGCATGGAAGACGAACAGTTTTCCGTCAAGCATTACGACGCGCGAGTGAAAGACGGCGTGGTACAGCTGCGCGGTTAATATTTTAACGGGAGGCGCAATGCCTCCCCTTTTTGCATGGTCCTGTAATAACCGTCGGTATATTGCAGGACATTTTTTAAACTTTTTGTTTTATTTTTTGTTTTTATTTTTTAAAGGATAATCAAATGTTTACAGACACTATTAATAAGTGTGCGGCTAACGCTGCGCGCATTGCACGCCTGTCGGCAAATAACCCGCTCGGCTTCTGGGTCAGCTCCGCAATGGCGGGGGCGTATGTGGGTCTTGGGATCATCCTGATTTTCACGCTCGGTAATTTGCTCGACCCGTCCGTACGTCCTCTGGTGATGGGCGCGACCTTTGGTATCGCCTTAACGCTGGTCATTATTGCTGGTTCTGAACTGTTCACCGGACACACCATGTTCCTCACCTTTGGAGTGAAAGCGGGCACTATCAGCCACGGGCAAATGTGGGCAATCCTGCCGCAAACCTGGCTGGGTAACCTGGTTGGTTCCGTCTTTGTTGCCATGCTCTATAGCTGGGGCGGCGGTAGCCTGCTGCCGGTAGATACCAGCATCGTTCACTCCGTCGCGCTGGCTAAAACCACTGCACCGGCAATGGTACTGTTCTTCAAAGGTGCATTGTGTAACTGGCTGGTTTGCCTGGCTATCTGGATGGCGCTGCGCACTGAAGGGGCGGCGAAATTTATCGCTATCTGGTGGTGTCTGCTGGCATTTATCGCGTCCGGCTACGAGCACTCCATCGCTAACATGACACTGTTCGCCCTCTCCTGGTTTGGCAACCACAGCGAAGCCTACACGCTGGCGGGTATTGGTCATAACCTGCTGTGGGTGACGCTGGGTAATACTTTATCAGGTGCCGTATTCATGGGATTGGGTTATTGGTATGCTACGCCGAAAGCGAATCGTCCGGTTGCGGACAAATTTAATCAAACTGAAACAGCTGCCGGTTAATTACTAAGGGGTTTTTACGTGGATCATTTGCCTATATTTTGCCAATTACGCGATCGCGACTGTCTGATTGTCGGCGGTGGTGATGTCGCGGAACGCAAAGCAAGGTTGCTGTTAGACGCAGGCGCTCGCTTAACGGTGAATGCATTAGCGTTTATTCCACAGTTCACCGCATGGGCAGATGCAGGCATGTTAACCCTCGTCGAAGGGCCATTTGATGAAAGCCTTCTCGACACCTGCTGGCTGGCGATTGCTGCGACGGATGATGACGCGCTTAACCAGCGCGTCAGTGAAGCCGCTGAAGCTCGTCGCATCTTCTGTAACGTGGTCGATGCGCCGAAAGCCGCCAGCTTTATTATGCCGTCAATTATTGACCGCTCACCGCTCATGGTCGCGGTCTCCTCTGGCGGCACCTCTCCGGTTCTGGCACGCCTGTTGCGTGAAAAACTTGAATCACTGCTGCCGTTGCATCTGGGCCAGGTAGCGAAATACGCCGGGCAATTACGCGGTCGAGTGAAACAACAGTTCGCCACAATGGGTGAACGTCGCCGTTTCTGGGAAAAACTGTTCGTTAATGACCGTCTGGCGCAGTCGCTGGCAAACAACGATCAGAAAGCCATTACTGAAACGACCGAACAGTTAATCAACGAACCGCTCGACCATCGCGGTGAAGTGGTGCTGGTTGGCGCAGGTCCGGGCGATGCCGGGCTGCTGACACTGAAAGGACTGCAACAAATTCAGCAGGCAGATGTGGTGGTCTACGACCGTCTGGTTTCTGACGATATTATGAATCTGGTACGCCGCGATGCTGATCGCGTTTTCGTCGGCAAACGCGCGGGATACCACTGCGTACCGCAGGAAGAGATTAACCAGATCCTGCTGCGGGAAGCGCAAAAAGGCAAACGCGTGGTGCGGCTGAAAGGTGGCGATCCGTTTATTTTTGGCCGTGGTGGCGAAGAGCTGGAAACACTGTGCAACGCGGGTATTCCGTTCTCGGTGGTTCCGGGTATTACCGCAGCTTCTGGTTGCTCTGCCTATTCGGGTATTCCGCTCACGCATCGCGATTATGCCCAGAGCGTACGCTTAATTACCGGACACTTAAAAACCGGTGGCGAGCTGGACTGGGAAAACCTGGCGGCAGAAAAACAGACGCTGGTGTTCTATATGGGGCTGAATCAGGCCGCGACCATTCAGCAAAAGCTGATTGAACACGGTATGGCTGGCGAAATGCCGGTGGCAATTGTCGAAAACGGAACGGCAGTCACGCAGCGCGTGATTGACGGTACGCTCACACAGCTGGGCGAACTAGCGCAGCAAATGAACAGTCCATCGCTAATTATTATTGGTCGGGTTGTTGGCCTGCGCGATAAATTGAACTGGTTCTCCAACCATTAATTTAACCAGGGCCAGAGAATTCTGGCCTTTTTCGTTTACAACTCTCTTTATATATTCAGCAGATAAAAATACCCCCCTTAATAAATATTATCTGCTAATGGGTTATATTCAACGTTACAGCGACTTACAAAATTAAGTCATTCACTCACTGACGCCGATTAAATATTCCTGTATCGTTCTTAATGAGCAGTCTGCTTATATTCATATAATCAATGAATATTAATCAATATATAATACATAGGGAATGTAAATGAACAAATTTATTAAAGTTGCACTGTTAGGTGCGGTACTGGCTACGTTAACTGCATGTACTGGTCATATTGAAAACCGTGATAAGAACTGCTCTTACGACTACCTGCTGCACCCAGCTATTTCTATTTCTAAAATCATTGGCGGTTGCGGTCCTACTGCACAGTAAGTCTCTGACAGAAATTGGCTGATGCTGATTTAATTGCCTGACGCCCTCGGGATTTTCCGAGGGCGTATTTTTTCTCCATACTCTTCGAAAAACATCGTTCCCAGAATTAAACGTCGGCAATACTCTCGCGCAAAATCCGCAATACCGTCTCTTCACCGCTGCGATTTGGGTTAATGCGAATCGCGCAATGTTCTAACTGCGGATTCGCCTGGCGAAACGTTCCGGAAAGTCGATAAAAGAGCGGCGGGATTTCATATTTCGACTCTGCACCAACCGGGTAAGGCAAGGCACCGAGTTTCTGCGCCTCTTCCAGCACTCTGGCGGCAATCGGCTGATGAAACTCCACAATCAATACCTTCGACTGTGCATTGGCAATGACGGCGCTTTTCACTTCCGCCACCGCGCCGCCGTTAAGCAAAGCCAGCAACCGTTCAGATACCCCCGCCTGCACCGCGTGCATCACTGGCGCGAGCACCAGACCACGCAAGACTTCCAGCGCCTGCGCGCCCTGAACCTGGCTGCCGCCGGAATAGAGCGTGGCGCGAATCCGGCTAATAACATCGGCATCGCCTACCACCGCGCCAACACCCTCTGGCCCAAATAGCTTGAAGCAGGAAAATGTCGAGACATTCGCCCCGCATTCACAGCCAATGCGCGCCACCTTCATCACCGCATAGTTATCATCGGTTAAGGCTGGAACACCTGCCGAGCGCAACGTTGCCAGCACATCTGCCAGAATGTAGCCGTCCTGCGGCTGCTGGCGCGTATGCTGCACCAGCGCCGCATCCGGTTGTTGCTCGTCGACGACCTGCTTAAGTGCCGACAGGTCATTGAAATTAGCAGTAATAAGCGTCAGCCCCATCTGCTCAATAATGACCTGAGTCGTCGGGTAAACAGGCGCGTCATGCACCAGAAGACGCTGCCCCGGTTTGAGCAAAGCCGCCAACGCCGCACGGATCGCGCCAGTACCCGCGCCCTGTACCAGCGCCGCAGCCTGTGCGTGAAATACATCAGCCAGCACCTGTTCCACTCGCTGGGTAATGCGCGGTTGATTCAGACCTGGAGTTAACCCTAAATCACCGCCAGCAAGAAACTCGCTGCCGGGAAAATGGCGACAAATGCTATCCACCAGCGCAAACTGCTTTTGCTGCGCCTCAATAAGCGTCAGGCTTTGCAGAGGAAACGTCTTCATAGGTGCCTTCCTTAAGCCGGAACGAACAGGCCAAGCCAGTAAAGAACATTCAGCAGAATACCGGTGATCATTACTGCCACGACCGGTGCCGCCATTTTCTGTACCGGACGGCCCAGGGATTCATTGAGGAAGTAAATGGCAACCGCGATAGAGAATCCGGTATAGCCCGCCATTTTGATTGCTGCAAAGATCGAACCGACCAGCAACGCCACTTCCATCAGCATATTCATGGCGTTACGGATGTTATCCGACGCATTACGCACCGACGGGTAGCGCCCCAGCCATTTGCCGATCGAACGAAGCAGCAAGACTTCCGCCGAAATAACCACTGCGCCTAATACCGCTGCAACCATCGGATTCGGCGAGAGATAGCCCACCGCATAAACAAAGGTAAAGCCCGCAACTGCATATACGCCGGTGGCTAACGCGGTGGTGGCAATCAACGGCACAAATCCCAGTCCGCGCATGAATTCTGCCAGAGCCGCCTGATTAATCAGCGTTTGCGATTGTTCCGGCGTTACGCCTGCGGAGTACGCTTTCTCCAGAGTGAAGATCGACACTTCACTACCGGCGAAAATCTTCATGCTGGCAACGGCGGCAATCAATGCTCCCACGATGGCGATATACGGTAAGTTTTTGATAATCCGTGACGTGCGTTCTTCAAACACCGAAAGCCCGCTGGCATCAATGTCATTTTCATCACGATGACGCAGGTCGTGAGTTATCGCGATCCCCAGCAGCATCACCATACCAATAAAGATTTCGATGGATTCAGGGTTAAGATGTGGGAAATAGTGCACGACGACCACACGGGTCATCAGTACCACCACGGCGGCGATCAGACTTTGCTTCCAGCCAAACTGGTAGAAAATCGCCACCAGCGGGAAGAGTGCAAAAGCTGAAACCACCGGCGAGCTTAATTCCCCGAGGCTACCTAATACATCCACCGGTAGCGCGGTCAGCAGCTGGTTTACTGGCAACAGACAGGTGAGGATCAACACGCCCCAGATAGCGCCAAGACCAAACGCCATCAGGCTGTTTATCGCCAGTACGCCGAGGATATCGGTAGGAAGAAAGAGTAACCATGCGTTGAGCAGCCCGGTTTTCAGGGTAAAAGAGATCCCCACCGAGGCCACAAAACCAATGCTCAGACCAAAAGCGATACTCCCCGCCTCGCGACGGTTCATATAGCCTTCAATCAGTTGTGGCAGGATCGGGCGGATACCGTCATGAAAAACGGCCGCCGAGCGATGCGCCAGAAGCGATGTCATACCCGTCAGGCACGCCACCACGATAATCTGAATATACAGATCCATAGTCGTGCCTTTTATTTCAGATGGTTAATCAGCATCGGAATCGCGTGTTCAACGTGCTCAACGGAAAGGCCAAACGCCACTTTTCCTTCAGCGATCATTTTGGCGATATGTTCGTCTTTCGCTTTAATGCCCGGTTTGGCAATGGTGCAACTTTTGTTATAGCCAATCACCGCGATGGCAATCGACAATGCCGCGCCCGCACCGGTATTACACGCACCGATGTAGTAATCCAGTTGCCCGGATTTCACTTTCATTGCCGCTTCCATGTCGTTGTGAATGAAAACTTCGAAACAGCCAGGAGCCGTCGCTTCAATGGTTTTTTTAATCTGCTCACGCTGTAAGCCTGCAACACCAATCTTTTTCATGAGTCTGTCCTTATTGGAAAAATTGAGAGGGATTTTCACGTAACATCACATCCACATCGGCCTGACTGAATCCTGACTGGCGCAATTGCGGAATAAAGGTGGTCAATAAAAAGTCATAGCCATAACCACCGTTGGCTTTTAAATGAGAGCGCCGCGTAATATCCATCGACAGCATGACGCGGTTCAGCAACCCACGGTCACGTAGCGCATGGAGCATCGCAATCCGCTTTTCGTCCGGGTAGTAACTGTTCTTGCCGATGGTGTCGAACTGCACATACGCGCCGAGATCGATCATCTTCAAAATGTTGTCGAGATTGTCTTTCAGATCGCAGTGGCCGACGGTGACGCGCGAAAGATCAACTCCGTGGGCTTGCAACAGAGCCAGTTGCTCCAGCCCCATGGTGCTAAAAGAGGTATGCGTGGAGATCGGACGTCCGGTCTGGTTATGTGCCAGCGCGGCGGCAATAAACACCTTCTCTTCCAGCGGCGTAATCTTCCCTTCGCTGGAGCCGATCTCCGCGATGATCCCGGCTTTCAGCTCCGTGCCATCGATACCCTGCTCAATTTCATCGACCATCTCCTGCGCCAGTTCCTGCACGCTGCGGGTCGCCACATGTTCCGGGAAAAACGCGTCCTGGTAATAACCGGTACAGGCCACCACGTTGATCCCGGTTTCGCGCATTACATCGAGCATAAATTGTGCATTGCGCCCCATGTAACGGTTGGTCATCTCAATCACATTACGCACACCCAGTGCCATCAGGTCGTTCATCTCCTGGCAAATGAACGCATACTGATCAAGGCGGCAGTCCACGTTGTTTTTAAAGCCGGAGAGATCAATATGCAGATGCTCATGGGCCAGGGTGTAGCCCGTTGAATCAAAACTCATAGGGTGTCTCCTGCAAACCGGAGGGAGGAAAGAAAAGAGCGACCATTTTGTGGCGGTGGCGCACGGAAAAATTCACACACGGTAGCGCCCACATCGGAGAGCGTGGTGCGAACACCAAGCTGCGTGGCAGCCAGGCCTTGCTGATAAACCAGCACCGGCACGACTTCGCGGGTATGGTGGCTGTGACCGATTGTCGGATCGTTACCGTGATCCGCCATCACGACCAGGCAATCATCTGGCTGCATCGTCTCAACCAGGAGAGCAAGATTACGGTCAACGACCTGCAAACGTTCGGCATAACGTGCGACGTCTTCTGCGTGACCAGCGAGGTCGGTTTCCTGAATGTTGGTGCAAATAAACGCTGTCTGATGGGTGATAAATTCGTCGAGGGTGATATCCATAATCCGCTGGCTATCCACCAGGTTTTGCCAGCTCACGCCATAAGGATTGTTGACGATATCTGCCACCTTACCCACCAGCACGGTTGGCACGCCTGCTTCATACAGTTTTTGTGGCACCTGCACTTTTTCATCGACGCCATAGCCCATATGCACGACCTGGAAACCGTTGTCATAAGCGCCAGAACGCGGCGCGTTGATGCCAATAAAGCGCCCTTCTTTGCTTTCTGCGGCATCGAGAATGCGTTGACTGTCGGTTAACAGGCCGCCAAATGTAATGACCCGCCCGACCGGTACCTGCTCACGCACGATACGACCAATTTTGATTGCGTCGTCAAAAGAGACCACAGAGAGATTGGCGGTGATGTTATAGACCTGGCCTAAATCCGCCTCGAGATTATCGCCAATCGCAACCGCCTGATTGACCCACAGAAATTGCAACTCTTCGCCACGGCGCTCCACCTGCCAAGCGGCGGAAACTAATGCCTGCTCAACACGGTCAATCACATCGCGAAAAGGCATCCGCAGCGGCGGTAACGGGCGCGTGCCTAAAATTTCCTGATGCCCCATAAAGGTATCGCCACCTTCATGTTGCAGCTCTGCCACACCCCAGGTTGCGGAGTCTGACGGCTGCATATCACCTGGCGCATAACCCAATGCGTTGATTAGCCCCAACTTCTCCAGCGTTGGTAGCTGCAAATGCGGCAGCTGGCTCAGGATGTGACCACAAGTATTCGCCCCGGCATCCTGTGGACGCACCAGCGTGACATCTTTCATTGCGCCTACGCCAAAGCTATCAATCACTAACACCACAAATCGCGCCATTACGCCCCCAGAGAGTTTCCAAGACTGTCATAACGACCGACGATTTCCGGTTCGCCACGGTGAATACCGGACAGCAACACCACATCGCTACGGGTGACAAAAATCTGCGTGCGAAAACAGAGCACTACTGCACTGCTTACCGGAAACTCGCCTGCCAGCGGCAGGGTGTAGTCGATACTGCTGTCATCCACAGTTTTGAGATTGGTTTCAGTAATCTTTTGATTTTCTGGCGTAAACACCAGCGCATGTTGCGCGTGACCACGACGGTAGTAACCGCCGCCGTAGCAGTAGCTGTCGCCACGGAAATGATGGGAGATTTCACTTAACCAGAGCATCGCGATACGTTCAGGCTGATCGCCCTGCTGGTTTGCCGGAATAGTGCCCGTCAGCGCATGACCGGGTTCGGCATGAGTCACACCGTATTCCGCCAGCAATGGCAGCGAAGTGCAGCTGGTCGCTGAAGGCGCGTTCAGTTGCTCAATCGCAATACCAGATTTCGCCAGTTGATCCCGTGCTTGTACCAGCGTGTGAAGATTCGGTGTCGGCAAAACTTTCCCGACAGCTTCATCCCAAAGCAGGCAAGGGAAATGGGTAAGTCCAGCTAAATGCAGCCCCGGCAGTTTCTTAATTTCAGCAACCACCTCGTGCAGCGAATGCTGTACAAAACCGCTCTCCTGCCCCGGATAAAGAAAATCATCGTCGCTATAAACTTTGAGCAGCACAGACTGCACACGTCCGGCCTTCACCGCTGCCGCAGAAACTTCCCGCGCTTTGTCGAGAGTAAACACGGTGATGACGTCGGTTCCCTGTGCAACGGCGTCAACCACCTGATGACAAGGGATTTGTACCAAATGCCCCTGATGCGCCACCGGCAAACCAGCGCGGCGCATGACTCGCGCCTCTTTGTAATCCACCGCCACAATGCCGCTGTAGCCTAATGCCAGCAGTTTTTCCGCCAGCCACGGATTACGACCAAACTGCTTGGTCATCAGATACAGTTCAATGCCGTAAAGCCGCGCCGTCTCAATCAGCCGCTTACCGTTTTCCAGTATCTGATCCACGTCGATCACCCAGCTGTCCGGGGCGATCTTGCCCTTTTGCCACAAACTTAGTGCGGCGGAAATTAGCGCCGGGTTCTGGCGTTTCAATGCTTCTACAAACATCTTGTTGCCTCGTTTCTGTTCCTTGAATTAAATATTCATTTTTTTGAATATTTAGGTTGTGCGACGTGGATTTGTCGGGAGCTTCAAACCTCTTCGTTAGCAGCCATCCATAATCCATAAAGGTTGGCCAGCAAATAGCCTTCTTCACACGGGTTAACTTCCAGTGCAAATTCCTTCAACAACACCTGATGCAATTGCACAACGGCTTGCCAGTGGCTGGATTGCGCCAGTTCTGCCAGCAATTCGTTATCCAGCGGCTCTATTTCTTCACCGCGGCGACTGCGCATCAGTGCGCTCGCCATATGTGTCATCGCCATCGTTCCTTGCTCACTGCGCACTGGCAGATGGAACTCTGTTTCCAGTACGTTGACGACCTGCATCATGCCTTTGCAGATGTCCTTATCAATAACGCCTGCCTCGCAAAGCAGGTTGAGTCTGGTTTCCATTTCAGATGCCTTTCATTTAATAACTGGGTTCCTGTTCCCCACTCACCACTCGTTGTTGATGGGCAAGCAGGGCCTGTTTATCAACCACTGCACGCAGCAGTTGTTGCATTGGGTAATCATCGACTCGCGTCAGGACCACGGCTTCGGTGGCCTGTAAAAATCGAGGATCGTCTGTGAGCGGCGTCGCTTCTAATCCCAGCATGGTCAGTTCGTTTTCCGCCACCACGTTCCAGATCACCGCATCGACATCGCCTTTAACAATGCGTTGTAAACTCTCGTGATAAGAGAGATCGACACGTTCCACATCACTATCGCCAAAAAAGACATCGGTCATGATTTTCTGATCCGCCGAACGGTTATCCAGCCCCACGCGCTTCACGTTTGCGGACTCGCCTTTACGGCAAATCAACTGGTGCTCGCCAACGTAGGTGTGCGGCCCCAACTCCAGCGCGAGGCATAAGCCTTTTTGCGTGAGATAACTTTCCGCCGCCAGTCGGGAAACAACCGCCATGTCATACACGCCGTTAAGTAAACACTCCACGCGAATATCCGCGCCGCGCATATGCGCATAGTAAAAAGGAATACCATCAAACTGAGCTTTCAATCCGCTCGCCAGGCCTTCGTACAAACGGGTATAGGGCAAGGGCATCGCGCACACCACATTGTTGATATCTACATGAGTCAGCAATGCTTTGTTATCCATCTCGACCAGATAACTGCCATTGCGCCCACGGCGTTCAATCCGTATCGCTCCGCTTGATTCCAGCGTTTTCAACGCGGCCTGCGTCAGGCCAACCGATGAACGGCATTCAGTTGCCAGCTCATCTATGGTTTTCAGTCGATTACCGCACTTTTCACCCAACAAATAACGGGCCAGTGTCGTGATAACGACGCCTTCTTTTTTGATAAACGTTCGACGCATAATATATTTTCAATAAAATGAATGTTTATATCTTCATTAAAATGAAGATAAGTGGCAACTGTGAGATGTGGAAACGGCGAGGTGCTTCACATTTTTTCGGATTATTGCAAAAAGAGGATAAAAAAACCGGGTTTCCCCGGTTTTTGGCATTAATGTTAAATTACGGCTTCGCCACAAAACCAATCGCTTCGTACACCGCTTTTAGCGTACGGGAAGCGTGTGCGCTGGCTTTTTCCGCGCCATCTTTCATCACCTGTTGCAGGAAGGCTTCGTCATTGCGGAAACGGTGATAGCGTTCCTGCAATTCAGTCAGCATACCGGAAACGGCATCAGCCACTTCACCTTTCAGATGACCATACATCTTGCCTTCGAACTGTTTTTCCAGTTCCGGGATGCTCTGGCCCGTTACCGCAGAAAGGATATCCAGCAGGTTGGAAACGCCCGCTTTGTTCTGCACATCGTAGCGAACTACCGGCGGCTCGTCGGAGTCAGTGACCGCACGTTTGATTTTCTTCACTACCGATTTCGGATCTTCCAGCAGGCCGATAACGTTATTGCGGTTATCGTCAGACTTGGACATCTTTTTGGTCGGCTCCAGCAGCGACATTACGCGCGCGCCGGATTTCGGAATAAACGGCTCCGGCACTTTAAAGATATCGCCATACAGCGCGTTGAAACGCTGGGCGATATCGCGGCTCAGTTCCAGGTGCTGTTTCTGGTCTTCACCCACCGGTACCAGATTAGTTTGATACAGCAGGATGTCCGCAGCCATCAGCACCGGATAGTCAAACAGACCAGCATTGATGTTCTCGGCATAACGCGCAGATTTATCTTTAAACTGCGTCATGCGGCTCAGTTCGCCGAAGTAGGTATAGCAGTTCAGTGCCCAGCCTAACTGTGCATGTTCCGGCACGTGGGACTGAACAAAAATGGTGCTTTTCTCAGGATCGATACCACAAGCCAGATACAAGGCCAGCGTATCCAGCGTCGCTTTACGCAGCTTCTGTGCATCCTGGCGCACGGTGATCGCGTGTTGGTCAACGATACAGTAAATGCAATGGTAGTCATCCTGCATGTTTACCCACTGACGCAGCGCACCCATGTAGTTACCAATGGTCAATTCACCTGAGGGCTGTGCGCCACTAAAAACGATGGGCTTAGTCATTTTTCGATTCCTGATTTTCGCTATGCGGAAGCCCTAATGCGGGCAGAAGGTCATTTATAGACTGATAAATTACATCAGGCTGGCTGAGATCGATAGCCTCGCCGTAGTTATATCCGTAGGTTAAGCCAACTGATGGGCAACCTGCCGCTTTTGCTGCCTGAATATCATTGCGTGAGTCGCCAACAAACAGCATCTGTTGTGGAGCAATTCCCATCCGCTCAGCCACCAGTAACAGCGGGTCCGGATGCGGTTTTTTGTTTTGCACATCATCGCCGCCGATAACCACGCTGAAGTATTTGGCGATATCTAAGGCTTCGAGCAGCGGCGCGACGAACGGCGTCGGTTTGTTGGTGACCAGACCTAGCGGCAGGCCTTTAGCCTGCAATGCGCCCAGCGTATCGGCAACGTGCGGGAACAAAAACGTCCCCTCTTCGGCAACCTCGCCATAGTAGCGATCGAACAGTTTACGCAGAATACGTACTTGTTCTTCTGCCGGAATGTCGTCATCAACGGGCGGTTTACCCATTGTTTTACGCAGAGTCGCACGTTCCTGACGCGCCCAGGTCAATGCGCGCTCCATCAGAACATCTGCGCCGTTACCAATCCAGGTTATAACGCGTTCTTCACCTGCGACGGGCAACTCCAGCGCATACAGCGCCATATCTACTGCGGTAGCCAAGCCAGGAGCACTGTCCACCAGCGTACCATCGAGATCAAAAGCGACGCCGCGAATATCTTCAAACTTATTCATGACTTACCTTTGCCAGTTCACTGCGCATTTCATCAATGACTTTTTTGTAGTCTGGCTGGTCGAAGATTGCCGAACCGGCGACGAACATATCCGCGCCCGCCGCAGCGATTTCGCCAATGTTGTTCACCTTCACGCCACCGTCCACTTCCAGTCGAATGTCAAAGCCAGACTCGTCGATACGACGACGTACTTCGCGCAGTTTATCCAGTGTTTGAGGAATGAAAGACTGACCGCCGAAACCAGGATTAACGGACATCAGCAGGATCACATCCAGCTTATCCATCACGTAATCCAGATAGCTCAGCGGTGTCGCCGGGTTAAATACCAGCCCCGCTTTACAGCCATTTTCTTTAATCAGTTGCAGCGTGCGGTCAACATGCTCGGAGGCTTCTGGATGAAAGGTAATGATGCTGGCACCAGCGGCAGCGAAATCAGGCACAATGCGATCGACGGGTTTCACCATCAGATGTACGTCGATAGGGGCGGTAATGCCGTAGTTACGCAAGGATTTCAGCACCATTGGCCCAATCGTCAGATTGGGAACATAGTGGTTATCCATGACGTCAAAATGCACGACATCAGCGCCAGCTGCCAGGGCTTTTGCGGTATCTTCACCCAGGCGGGCAAAATCAGCCGACAGAATTGAGGGGGCAATCAAATACTGTTTCATCCGCTTCTCCTTGAGAATTATTTTCTTGCAGGCGTTGCGACTCCTGGTTGGTACAGAGCCAGCAGTTCGTCCACCTTTTTACGTGTGCCGCCGTTGCTGCTTATACTGCGTCGAACTTTGACGACATGCAATTTTGCGCGCTGATACCACTCACGCGTTAACATCGTATCGTGATTGGAGATCAGCACAGGAATATGGCGATCAACCAGACCTTCGGCGATCTCCGCCAGATGCGCTTGTTGTTCAAGCGTAAAACTGTTTGTGTGATACGCCGTAAAGTTGGCGGTCGCAGACAGCGGTGCATAAGGCGGATCGCAATAGACGACGGATGCATCATCTGCGCGTGCCATGCTATCGGCGTAAGACTCACAATAGAAAAAGGCATTCTGCGCTTTTTCAGCGAAGTGATACAACTCTGCTTCCGGGAAATAGGGTTTTTTGTAGCGGCCAAACGGCACGTTAAACTCACCGCGCAGATTGTAACGACACAGGCCGTTGTAACCGTAGCGGTTCAAATATAAAAACAGTACCGCCCGACGGAACGGATCCTGGCTTTTGTTGAACTCTTCGCGGAACTGATAGTAAACCTCGGCGCAATTTGTTTCGGGAACAAACAGCTCGCGTGCGGCCTGTACGTACTCATCAGTACGCATCTTCACAATGTTATAGAGACTGATCAGGTCGCTATTGATATCGGCAAGGATATAACGAGAAAAGTCGGTGTTGAGAAACACCGACCCGGCACCTACAAAAGGCTCAACCAGACATTCGCCCTTGGGCAAATGCCGTTTAATATCATCAAGCAGGGGATACTTGCCCCCTGCCCACTTCAAAAAAGCGCGATTTTTCTTCATGCTGACTAACTAATTACACCTTCTCCGGCTGTGGAGAAAGCTCCGACAGCATCCAGCGCTTCAGGCAACTCCCGCGATGATAAACCATTGCGGGAGATAACCTTGATTACTTCAGATCGGCCTGTACCTGACGCAGCGGTTTCGCCCACGGGTTTTTGGCCTGGACATCGGCTGGCAATGTAGATACCGCTTTTTTCGCCTCTTCTTTCGAAGCGTACACGCCAGAAACCAGGACATACCACGGCTGACCATTACGCGTCGTTTCATAGACAACGTAGTTTTTCAGATTCTCTTTCTTCGCCCAACCGTTCAGGTTGTCGTAGTTAGAGGAACTGCTCAGCTGCAGAGTGTAATGGCTGGACGGTGCCGATTTCAACGAACCAACATTACCTGCGGTCTTCCCTCCAGCGGCTGGTGTTGCCGTGGTTTGCGCCGGGGATGCCGTCTGTACTGGAGCCGTAGTTGCGGTCTCTTTTGGTGCTGGCGTAGAGGTCGCAGCCGGTGCCTTCGTGCTTGCCACAGGAGCAGCTGGTTCAGTACGCTTCGGCGTCTGTGCTACCGGCTTCGGCTCCGTTTTCACGGTTACTTGCGGTTTTTTCGGTTCAATCACCGCCTGCTGGCGAGCTGGACGCGTAGTGGCCGGACGTTCAGCGGTTTGCGTTTTCGCCGTGTCACGCGATGCATTGCCATTGCGAACAGGCGCGACCGTCGCGGGTTCAGTCGGCAACGTGGAATTGACCGCCACATTATTCAACTGTTGCTGATTTTGTGGCTGGGTCAGCGCATTGTTCAGGTCACCCTGCACTTCAACACGTTGTTGACCATCCGTTGCCGCCGGGGTCTGCCCTTGAGTCGGCGTAGAAGAGATCGGCGGCAGAGAAACATCCTGCTGAGTATTTTCCGCAGACGTGGTTCCCGGCGCTGGCTGCACACCATTCGCCTGATCGGTCGCATTGCCTGCAAGATCAATACTCTTCTCGCCAGACGCGGTTTGATCGCTGGAAGAGGTCGAGGGGGCTTTTAGCGCAGAACCGATACCGATGATCAACAGCAGGAGAACCAGAATGCCGACGCCCATCATCATATACTGACGAGAAGCGGGTTTACTGGCTGCTTTTTTGCGCTTACGCGGACGACGCTCTACGCGCTCTTCATCCACGGTTTCATCTTCGGATTCGTCAATTTCTTCTTCGATTTCCGGCTCATCATTGCGCTCTTTTTGCGCACGAGTCGGACGGCGATCGTCAGTGTCATCAAGTTCAATATCATCAAAATTGATCTGCGGTTCGCCACGTTCAGTACGCTCAGAACGTTCAGAAGATTGACGAGAACGACCAGTACGACGATCGCTGGGATCGGGTTTCAGCTCGTCTTCTGGTTTGAATTCATCCATTTAACACCCCACTAAAAGGTTAATGCTTACCACGTTGCAATTAACCTGAAGCTAATAGACCGCTTGATAAGCGGCCTGACCTTTCTTGTTGTTACGCTGATTGACAATCGGCAATGGCGTTAAGAACAAGCTCGTGCGAAACGCCGCTGCGAACTTCACTCTTACCAATTGCCAACGGAAGAATTAAGCGCATCTCTCCCGCAAGGACTTTCTTGTCACGCAGCATATGCGGTAAATACGCCTGCGCAGACATTTCGCGCGGCCCATTGACCGGTAACCCAGCCCGCGTGAGCAGGGTTATAATACGCTGCGTTTCGGCAGAACTAAACTGCCCGAGACGTTCCGACGTCCGCGCCGCCATCACCATACCCGCAGCAACCGCTTCACCGTGTAACCAATTGCCATACCCCATTTCAGCTTCAATGGCATGACCAAAGGTGTGTCCCAGATTCAGTAAAGCACGTAACCCGGTTTCGCGCTCGTCGGCGGCGACAACTTCTGCCTTCAGTTCACAACAACGGCGAATACAGTACGCCATTGCCGGACCGTCCAGACGCAACAACGCATCCAGATTCTCTTCCAGCCAGTTAAAAAACGCACCGTCAAGAATAATGCCGTATTTGATGACTTCTGCCAGCCCCGACGCTAACTCACGCGGGGGAAGCGTTTTCAGACAGTCGAGATCCACCACCACTGAAGCGGGCTGGTAGAACGCGCCAATCATGTTTTTACCGAGGGGATGGTTGACCGCAGTTTTGCCGCCAACGGAGGAATCGACCTGCGACAGTAACGTCGTCGGGACTTGAATGAAACGTACACCGCGCTGATAACTCGCCGCCGCAAAGCCGGTCAGATCGCCCACTACGCCGCCGCCAAGCGCCACCAGCGTAGTATCGCGACCATGCGGCTTTTGTAACAACGCCGTAAAGACGGTATCGAGTACAGCCAGGCTTTTATACTGCTCGCCGTCAGGGAGGATAACGCTATCGACGTTAACACCCGCCTGTTCAAGTACGCCGCGGACCTTATCGAGATACAGAGGAGCCAGGGTTTCGTTGGTAACCAACATGACCTGCTCGCCCGATTTCAGCGGTAAGAATGAAGCTGGTTCATTAAACAAACCAGATGCGATGGTAATTGGGTAACTACGTTCCCCGAGAGTAACGACAATCCTCTCCATAACGCGACATCCACCTTAATTACTGTACCCGCAGACGAGTGTATATAAAGCCAGAATTAGTTGCTTTCCAGCATGTGAATAATCTGGTTTGCGACCACTTTAGCGCTTTGATCATCAGTACGAATGGTCACGTCGGCAATCTCTTCATACAGCGGATTGCGTTCATTGGCCAACGCTTCCAGAACTTCACGCGGCGGTGTTTCAACGTGCAGCAACGGGCGTTTTTTATCACGCTGCGTGCGTGCAAGTTGCTTTTCGATGGTCGTTTCAAGATAAACGACAACGCCACGTGCGGAAAGACGGTTACGCGTTTCGCGGGATTTCACAGAGCCGCCGCCAGTAGCCAGCACAATACCCTGTTTCTCGGTCAACTCATTGATGACCTTTTCTTCGCGATCGCGGAAGCCTTCTTCGCCTTCTAAATCGAAAACCCAGCCCACATCAGCTCCGGTTCGTTTCTCAATCTCTTGATCGGAATCGTAAAATTCCATATTGAGTTGTTGAGCTAACTGGCGCCCAATAGTGCTTTTTCCGGCACCCATAGGCCCAACCAGAAAGATATTGCGTTTCTCTGCCATTTTTTCGGTACTACTAAGACTATTCGTTAATGGTAAACCCGCTTCACAGACACCCAGCGCAGCAGGACATGAACTGAAACCTCATAAGATATTGCGAGAGTCAGACTGAAAATTATCTCAATACTCAAGCGGGTTTGGCAACTGAATAAATCACCAAGCCTGATTGTTGCAAAACCCGAGTTAGCGTTGCCGAATGGCGACCAGAACAACATATCCGGCCTACAAATTGCTCTACTTTCAAACAATTGTGCGCAATCCGCAGAACCAATACGTCTGCATCAGCGGACATTCAGCCGTTTATCATCGGTCTTATGCACACCTTCGGCAAGGCAAAGCGCATTAATCAATGCGTAAGCAACGAAAAGCACGACTCTCAAATCGGTACTCCTTGTATGCTAAATACATCCGCACGTCAAATCCCGCAGATGCGTTCAGTGCAAAAACAGCGCTTTTTTATGCATAAATTATTCTGTCGCCACCAGTCTGGGGGTGATAAACACCACTAATTCGCGTCGCTCGTCCTCTTTGCCGTCATGGCGGAAGAGCTGACCAAGCCAGGGAATATCCCCCAACAGCGGCACTCTATCGCTACCCGATTTATTTTTTCGCGAAAAAATACCGCCCAGCGCCAGCGTCTCGCCGCTTTTTACCTCTACCTGCGTTTCAATTTCCTGTTTATCTATCGCCAGCACTTCGCCGTCAGCCTGTTGTAGTACCTGACCGGGAACATTCTGGCTGATATGTAACTTCAGGCGGATGCGCCCTTTTTGCAAAACGGTGGGCGTCACCTCCATCCCCAGCACCGCTTCTTTAAATTCCACGGAGGTCGCGCCGCTTTCGCCGCTGGAAACCTGATAAGGAATTTCGCTGCCTTGCTTGATACTGGCTGGCTGCAGATGGGAAGCCAGCAGCCGGGGGCTGGCGATAATATCCAACTGCTGCTTTTGCTCCAGCGCTGACAGCTCCAGATCCAGCAAGCGTCCGTTAATGCGCCCGATGTTAAACCCGACGCGTGAGGTGGCGGCGGCGACAGATAAATCACTGGAAAGCGTCGTCACGTCACCCACCGAGCCCGCTTGCGTCGCGTCAGCCGGCGTCCACTTTACGCCCAGTTCCCGTAGACTCTTTTCGTTAATGGTAACGATATGCGCCGCCAGCTCCACCTGCGCCACCGGCAGATCCATTTGCGATACCCATTTTTCCAGCTCCGCAAGGGCCGCGCGGTTATCGCGCAACAGCAGGCGGTTGGTGCGCTTATCTACCATGATGGTTCCCTTCGCGCTCAGGAGTTTCTCGCCTGCTTTCGCCAGTTCGCCGGCATCGGCGTATTGCAGGTTAATGCTGCGGTTTTCCAGCGGTAAATTAGCCTGAAGCCTTAACCGCTCGGCATCCTGCCGCGCACTGTGTTCTTTCTGCCAGGCCTGTGAATGAACATGGAGAATATTCCCCTCCTGACGTAGCACCAGCCCCGCGCTATTGACCACCGTCTGTAGCGCCTGTTTCCACGGCACATCCGTCAGATGTAGCGATAATGTCCCGCTGACGTCCGGCGACACCACCAGATTCTGCCGCTCCTGCTCGGCTAAAGTCTGCAAAACCTGCACCACAGGGACGTCATCAACCACTAGCGTCACTTTCGCCGCTTTTCCCGCCTGCGCGGCGGGCATCAAGGCTATCAGTATTATGGCTATCCATCGCTTCATTGTCCGCTCCCTGACGTAGCCACCGCCACTGCGGCGGCGCACAATTTTTACCGGTCGTTAACGTTAAGGCTTCCGCCGTCAGGCGGACAATCGTCCAACCGTTTTCCAGCGTCTGCCCTTCTTCCACTCGTCGCCATTTTTGCTGACTGTCTTTAAGAATGCCTGTCCATCGCTCGCCTTTACGCACCGCGCCCTGATACCGCCACTGCGAGAGTTCCGCTATCCGGCAGCGATCTTCCGGCGGGCGGAAGGGATCGCGCATTCCCGTCAACGTCAGCAAACAAAAACAGAGCAATACACCGCAGCTAACCTTCATTCGCCAGGCGCTCCAGTTGCAACGTCATCAATAATTCCGCCCCCTCTTTACGCAATGAAAACCGACTTACGATCATCTCGCTTTCGGCCAACCGGACAAACAGCGACGGCACCGCATCCCAGGACGTTTTCAGCGCCATTTCTCCCCCCTGCGCCGATGGCTGCCAGTGCAGCAAACGCAGGGGAGGCGCCTGGAAATCTAACGGCGAAAAAGGACGCGGATTTTCAACGGTGCCCCCGAAAAGCGGTTCAGCCGCGACGCTCAGGCGGCGCAGATGACGCCACTGTTGCCGGGCGGCCTCGCGCTGCTGGCTTAACCGCATTTGTTGCGTATCCAGCGTTTTCCAGCCGGGATAGCCCACAGATAACGCAACCGTCAGCGTCAGGCACAGCACGCCTGCACACCAACAAAAAACCCGACCACGGCGCGACATCCCGTACCAGAGATCAAAGAGCGCGTTCACGGGCGGCGCTCCTCGTTAACTGATAATGGAACTGCCAGCGCCCTTGCGCATCCTGCCGCGTGGCGCCCGTGCGGTTTAGCGGAAAACTGACATAGTGACGAAGCGATGTCTCAAGCGTGAGCAGGGCGTCAAACGTTCTCGCCAGCCCTTCCAGCTCTAGCGTCTCTTGCTGATAATTGAGGCTTGTCAGCCATGCCTGTTCTGGCAACAGGTTGGCAAGGTCAGTCAAGATAGATTGCCATGCTTGCGTCAGTTCACGCTGCGCCTGACGTTGTAATCGCGCCTGTTGCTGTCGCTGACGCTGCTGCAACTGCGGTATGTTCGCCGCAAGCGCCGTCGTGCGTCCGTTTTCCGCCGTCAGTAGCAGTTCATTAATCCTCCCCTCCTGCCAAAAAACCAACCGGGCGATCGTCGCGAGGCTTGCTATCAGCAGCAGGGACGCGCCCCATACCACGCACCACAGCCGCAGACGCGCTACGTAATGTTGGCGCCGCCAGGGGAGCAAATTGACAGAATGCGCCATCAGCGTATCTCCCCCATGGCTAAACCCAGCGCAATCGCAAAGCGATAACCGTCCGGCGGAACCGGCGGTTGGCGGACGGTAACGGCGCGCCAGGGGTCGAATTCGCCTTCGGCGCATAACGAAATATGTTCCGGCACGACGGATAACGTCGCGGCAAGGTCATGCAGCGTCATCGCCTCTCGCGCCGATTTACGTCCCCACGCATAGCGCGTCGCCCACAGCCACTGACTCTCATCGCGCCAGACCAGACATTGCCGCCCCGAAGGTATAAACGGCAGCAAGCGCTGTAGCGCGCAGGCATCGGGCGTTACAGCAGCGATGCGCACATTGAGCGTTTGCGCCAGCGTTAACAGCGCTGAAATTTCTTTGCTTTGCACGGCGGTAACGTTGAACGCAGGGCTCAGCGCATCGTCCTGAAAGTCGAAACGCAATAAGTCCGGATCCATATCCAGCTCACGCGCCATCGTTTGTGAAAGCCATGCGACTTGCTCACGTTCCCGCAGACGCATCGGCGGATGTGGAAAAGCGCGTTGCAATGTCCGATTTGCGGGAAAAGAGAGATAAATACGGTGACGTAGCGGCAGCTCGCGGCTCCAGGGTCGCAGTACGTGAGCCAGCGATTGCGGGTCAGGAATCGTACCCTCTGCCGTGGAGGCGTTCATTAGCGGCAGTCGCCACCAACGTTGCAGGGACCAGCCCGATGCGCCGCGAATAACGGCGATGGCCAGCGCTTCATGCTGCTGAATATGCAATCCTATTTGCCAGGTTTTAAAAGCCATAACGGTCGATCTCCTTATCACCCGTCGCGTTAACGGGTATATCAATGCGTCTGGCTTGCCTTTATACTACCGCGCGTTTGTTTATAAACTGCCCAAATGACACTAAATGGGAAATCTCCAGTGAAGTTCGTAAAGTATTTATTGATCCTTGCAGTATGTTGCATCCTGCTGGGAGCAGGCTCGATTTATGGCCTTTATCGCTATATTGAGCCGCAGCTACCTGACGTCGCGACATTGAAAGATGTGCGTTTGCAAATTCCGATGCAGGTTTACAGCGCGGATGGCGAACTTATCGCGCAATATGGCGAAAAACGCCGTATTCCCGTTACGCTCGATCAAATTCCGCCGGAAATGATCAACGCCTTTATCGCCACCGAAGATAGCCGCTTTTATGAGCATCACGGCATTGACCCGGTAGGTATTTTCCGTGCGGCCAGCGTCGCGCTCTTCTCCGGTCACGCATCGCAGGGAGCAAGTACCATTACCCAGCAACTGGCGCGAAACTTCTTCCTTAGCCCCGAACGCACGCTGATGCGCAAGATCAAGGAAGCGTTTCTGGCGATTCGTATTGAGCAGTTGCTGAATAAAAATGAGATCCTCGAACTCTATCTGAACAAGATCTATCTCGGCTACCGCGCCTATGGCGTTGGCGCGGCGGCACAGGTCTACTTTGGTAAGACGGTCGACCAGCTTAGTCTAAGCGAAATGGCGGTTATCGCCGGGCTACCGAAAGCGCCTTCTACCTTTAACCCGCTCTACTCGATGGATCGGGCGATAGCGCGCCGTAACGTAGTGCTTTCGCGAATGTTAAGCGAGGGATATATCACTCAGGCGCAGTACGATCAGGCACGTAGCGAACCTATCGACGCAAATTATCACGCGCCGGAAATCGCCTTCTCCGCGCCTTATCTGTCGGAAATGGTGCGCCAGGAAATGTATAACCGTTATGGCGAAAGCGCCTACGAAGATGGTTATCGTATTTACACGACCATCACCCGCAAAGTGCAGCAGGCCGCGCAACAGGCGGTGCGTAATAACGTGCTGGACTATGACATGCGCCACGGTTATCGCGGCCCGGCGAATGTGCTATGGAAAGTGGGCGAAACGGCGTGGGACAGTAAAAAAATTACCGATACGTTGAAAGCGTTGCCGACCTACGGACCGCTGCTTCCCGCCGTGGTCACCAGCGCTAATCCGCAAGAGGCGACCGCTGCGCTTGCCGACGGTACGTCCGTTTCGCTACATATGGAAGGAATGCGTTGGGCGCGGCCTTACCGCTCGGATACACAGCAGGGGCCGACGCCGCGTAAAGTTACCGATGTCGTCCAGACAGGTCAGCAAATCTGGGTTCGTCAGGTGGATAACGACTGGTGGCTGGCGCAGGTACCGGAAGTGAACTCCGCGCTGGTTTCGCTTAACCCGCAAACAGGCGCGGTACTGGCGCTGGTCGGCGGTTTCGATTTTAATCAGAGTAAATTTAACCGCGCGACGCAAGCTTTGCGTCAGGTGGGGTCGAACATCAAACCGTTCCTCTACACCGCCGCAATGGATAAAGGGCTGACGCTCGCCAGTATGCTCAACGATGTGCCGATTTCCCGCTGGGACGCCGGGGCAGGTTCAGACTGGCGTCCGAAAAACTCCCCGCCGCAGTACGCCGGACCGATTCGTTTACGCCAGGGGCTGGGGCAGTCGAAAAACGTGGTGATGGTACGCGCCATGCGCGCCATGGGCGTCGACTATGCGGCGGAGTATCTGCAACGCTTCGGCTTCCCGGCGCAGAATATCGTGCATACCGAATCGCTGGCGCTGGGCTCCGCCTCCTTCACGCCGATGCAGGTTGCGCGCGGTTATGCGGTGATGGCGAACGGCGGTTTCCTGATCGACCCGTATTTCATCAGCAAGATTGAGAACGATCAGGGCGGCGTGATCTTCGAAGCGAAACCGAAAATCGCCTGCCCGGAGTGCGGTATCCCGGTCATTTACGGCAATACGCAGAAATCCGACGTGCTGGAAAACACCAATGTGGAAGAGGTCGCGGTTTCGCAAGAGCAGCAAAACAGCGCCGTACCGATGCCTGAGCTGGAACAGGCAAACCAGGCGCTGGTCGCGCAAAACGGCACGCAGGAGTACGCGCCGCATGTGATCAATACGCCGCTGGCGTTTCTGATTAAAAGCGCGCTGAACACCAATATCTTCGGCGAACCCGGCTGGATGGGTACCGGCTGGCGTGCGGCGCGTGACCTTAAACGTCGCGATATCGGCGGCAAAACCGGTACGACCAACAGCTCGAAAGACGCATGGTTCTCCGGCTATGGTCCTGGCGTCGTCACTTCCGTATGGATCGGCTTTGACGATCACCGCCGTGATTTAGGCCGCACTACCGCTTCCGGCGCGATCAAAGATCAAATCTCCGGCTATGAGGGCGGCGCGAAGAGCGCGCAACCTGCATGGGACGCCTATATGAAAGCCGTGCTGGAAGGCGTGCCGGAACAGCCGCTAACGCCGCCGCCGGGCATCGTCACGGTGAATATCGACCGCAGTACCGGACAACTGGCGAGCGGCGGTAATAGCCGTGAAGAATATTTCATCGAAGGCACGCAGCCGACACAACAGGCGGTACACGAGGTGGGAACCACCATTATTGATAATGGTGAAACACACGAACTGTTCTGATCAAAAAAGGCGCTCCGGCGCCTTTTTTATTGTGTTTAGCGGATGACGGCGAACGGGGAGACGAACTTTCCGTTGGCTTGATCAACGCCGCGCCATCAGGCAATTCGGCCCTGCGCTTTCAACCACTCGCGTACCAGAAACAGCGCGCTGACGTTGCGGGCCTCGTTAAAATCAGGGTCTTCCAGCAGATCCATTAAATGCGCCAGCGGCCAGCGTACCTGCGGCAATGGCTCAGGCTCGTCGCCTTCCAGCGACTCCGGATAGAGATCTTCCGCCACCACGATATTCATTTTGCTGGAAAAATAAGAGGGCGCCATGCTGAGTTTTTTTAAGAAGGTCAGGTTATGCGCGCCAAACCCGACCTCTTCTTTGAGCTCCCGGTTCGCCGCTTCAAAAACGGTCTCGCCCGGGTCGATCAATCCTTTCGAGAAGCCCAGCTCATAGGATTCGGTTCCCACCGCATACTCACGAATAAGAATCAGATGCTCATCAACGATCGGCACAATCATTACCGCCTCACGGGTTGATGGTCGCATACGTTCATACACGCGACGCACGCCGTTGCTGAACTCCAGATCCACGCTTTCTACGTTAAACAGTCGGGATTGTGCGACGGTTTCCACTTTCAGAATGGTGGGTTTTTGTAATGATTTGCTCATTGTGAGAATCTTTGCAGTGTAATCTGTGGTCATTGTGCGACATACCGCACGGTTTCGGCAATGCGAATTGCCGTTTATTTACATTTATGTAACGTAATAAAAATTAATTCTTATTTCAAATTAAAAGTCAATAGGTTGAAATAACTCCAGGAATTTGCTGATATTCCGTTTTTGGTGGTATTGCTATGATTTGCCTTCACTGGGATGCGCTTTACAATGCTCAAGTTCAACTCCACGCTTGCCGATAGCCAACCACAGAAAAATGTTTATTGGACAGGGTGCGACTGACCACGCCTGACAGACTTAGTAAGATGGGGAAAGCATGAGCACCATTCTGATTTTTATAGCTGCTTTGCTGGCCTGCTCTCTACTGGCAATATGGCGGTTCCGGGTAAAGTCCAGACGAGGGAGTTTACCGTGGATCAGCGCCTTTCAGGACGCGCAAACGCGTAAACTGTTGCCCGAAGAGCGCAGCGCGGTAGAAAACTATCTCGATAACCTTAGCCAGATCCAGCAAGTTCCGGGGCCGACAGGCGCCAGTGCTGCGCCCATCTCGCTGACGCTGAACTCGGAAAGCAACAGTGTCGTGATACTGACCCACTCCATCACCCGCTACGGCATTACCACTGACGATCCTAATAAATGGCGCTACTACCTCGACTCCGTCGAAGTCCATCTGCCGCCTTTCTGGGAACAGTACATCAATGATGAAAACAACGTTGAGCTGATCCTCACGGATACGCTGCCGCTGGTGATCTCTTTAAACGGCCATACGCTGCAAGAGTATATGCAGGAGTCGCGCGGCTACGCGCTACAGAATACCGCCTCTACGCAGGCGTCGATTCGCGGCGAAGAGAGCGAGCAGATTGAGCTGTTGAATATCCGTCAGGAGACCCACGAAGAATATGCGCTCAGCCGCCCGGCTGGCTTGCGCGAAGCGTTGTTAATCGTCGCCTCCTTTTTGTTATTCTTTTTCTGCCTGATAACGCCAGACGTTTTTGTACCGTGGATGATAGGCGGCGCAATCCTGCTGCTGGCAGCCGGACTTTGGGGGCTTTTTGCGCCGCCGTCGAAAAGCGCGCTGCGGGAAATTCACTGTCTGCGGGGAACGCCCCGCCGCTGGGGACTGTTTGGGGAGAATAATCAGGAGCAGATTAACAATATCTCCCTGGGCATCATCGACCTTATTTACCCTGCCCACTGGCAACCTTACATTACGCAGGATCTTGGGCAACAAACGGATATTGATATTTACCTTGATCGCCATGTCGCCCGCCAGGGCCGTTTTTTATCCCTGCATGATGAAGTGAAAAACTTCCCGTTGCAGCACTGGTTACGCAGCACTGTTATTGCTATCGGTTCGCTGCTGGTGTTGTTTATGCTGCTGTTCTGGATCCCGCTGGATATGCCAATTAAGTTCACGCTATCGTGGATGAAAGGCGCGCAAACCATTGAAGCGACAACGGTAAAACAGCTTGAAAAAGCTGGCGTGCGGGTGGGCGATACGCTGCACCTGAGCGGCAAAGGAATGTGTAATATTCATTCCGGGGCGACCTGGAGCGGGCAGTCTAACTCACCGTTTATGCCGTTCGATTGCTCGCAAATCATCTGGAATGACGCGCCTGCGCTACCGCTGCCGGAATCAGACCTGGTGAATAAAGCGATGGCGCTAAGCCAGGCGGTAAATCGTCAGCTCCATCCAAAACCTGAAGACGACTCGCGCGTAAGCGCATCTTTACGCTCCGCGATACAAAAATCGGGCATGGTATTATTAGATGACTTTGGCGATATTGTTCTGAAAACCGCTGATTTGTGCGCGGCGGAAGACGAGTGCGTGCGTCTGAAAAATGCGCTGGTTAATCTCGGTAACAGTAAGGACTGGAACGCGCTGGTGAAACGCGCGAACGCCGGCAAACTGGACGGCGTCAACGTGCTGCTACGCCCCGTAAGCGCAGAGTCGCTGGAAAATCTGGTCACGACCTCAACGGCGCCGTTTATTTCTCGCGAGACCGCGCGTGCCGCCCAGTCGCTGAATAGCCCCGCTCCCGGCGGATTCCTGATCGCCAGCGATGAAGGCAGCGAACTGGTTGATCAGGCCTGGCCGTCAACGCCGCTGTATGACTATCCCGCGCAGGAACAGTGGAGCGCCTTCCAGCGTCTGGCGCAAACGCTCATGCAGACGCCATTTAGCGCCGAGGGCATTGTCACCAGCGTGTATACCGATGCCAACGGCACGCAGCATATCAGCCTGCATCGTATCCCCGATAAATCCGGCTGGTGGCGTTACCTCGGCACCACGCTGCTGATGCTGGCAATGATAGTGAGCGCGGTCTACAACGGCCTTCAGGCGTTCAGACGTTATCAACGCCACCGTACCCGTATGGCGGACATCCAGGAATACTATGAAAGCTGCCTCAATCCCAGGTTAACCGTCTCTCCGGAAAATCTCATCTGATAGCGCCGCCGTGCGACAGGGTATGCTACCCTGTCGCGCAAATTGCGTTACCCTGGAGTTCCCCATGCATATTGATATTGACTGGCAAAACGTGGATACCGTTTTGCTGGATATGGACGGCACGCTGCTCGATCTCGCGTTCGATAACTATTTCTGGCAAAAGCTGGTACCGGAAACCTACGGCGCGCAGCAGGGTATTTCGCCGCAGGACGCGCAGGAATATATTCGCCAGCAGTATCATGCCGTACAGCATACGCTAAACTGGTACTGTCTGGATTACTGGAGCGAGCGTCTGGGTCTGGATATTTGCGCCATGACGACGGCGCAAGGGCCGCGCGCCGTTTTGCGCGACGATACCGTACCGTTTCTGAATGAGTTAAAAGCCAGCGGAAAACGTCGGATTCTGCTCACCAATGCGCATCCACATAACCTGGCGGTGAAGCTGGAGCATACCGGTCTGGCCTCACACCTTGATTTATTACTTTCCACCCACACATTTGGTTATCCCAAAGAGGATCAGCGGTTATGGCGCGCTGTCACTGAGGAAACGGGAATAAGCGCAGAGAAAACGCTGTTTATCGATGACAGCGAACCGATTCTCGACGCCGCCGCCCGGTTTGGTATTCGCTACTGTCTTGGCGTGACGAATCCCGATTCCGGCCTGGCGGAAAAGCACTATACGCGCCATCCGTCCCTGAACGACTACCGCCGTCTGATCCCCTCGCTGATGTGAAGGAGACGCCATGAAAGAAAAGTCCTCCGTTGAGGTCAGACTGGATAAATGGCTGTGGGCCGCGCGTTTTTATAAAACCCGCGCGATGGCCCGCGAGATGATTGAAGGCGGTAAGGTGCATTACAACGGCCAGCGCAGTAAGCCGAGCAAAATCGTCGAGCTGAACGCAACCCTTACCCTGCGTCAGGGAAATGACGAACGGACGGTGATCGTTAAAGCCATCACCGAACAGCGCCGTCCGGCCAGCGAAGCCGTCGCTCTGTATGAAGAGACGGCGGAAAGCGTGGAAAAACGCGAAAAAATGGCGCAGGCACGCAAGCTTAACGCCCTGACCATGCCGCATCCGGACAGGCGACCGGACAAGAAAGAGCGCCGCGACCTGTTACGATTTAAACACGGCGACAGCGAATAACTGTCACCCGCAAGAGAGATGATTATGCCGCAACATGACCAATTACATCGTTATCTGTTTGAAAACTTTGCCGTTCGCGGCGAGCTGGTAACCGTTTCGGAAACCTTGCAACAGATCCTCGACAATCATAACTATCCGCAGCCGGTGAAAACCGTACTGGCCGAACTGCTGGTCGCCACTAGCCTACTGACCGCGACGCTGAAGTTTGCTGGTGACATTACGGTACAGCTCCAGGGCGACGGGCCATTAAGCCTGGCGGTGATCAATGGCAATAATCAGCAGCAGATGCGCGGCGTGGCTCGCGTTCAGGGCGACATCCCTGACAATACGGATCTCAAAACGCTGGTTGGCAACGGCTATCTGGTGATCACCATTACGCCGGAAGAGGGTGAACGCTATCAGGGCGTGGTGGGTCTGGAAGGCGATACTCTGGCGGCGTGCCTGGAAGATTACTTCCTGCGCTCCGAGCAGTTGCCGACGCGCCTGTTTATCCGTACCGGCGATGTCGACGGTAAACCGGCGGCAGGTGGAATGTTGCTTCAGGTGATGCCGGCACAGAACGCGCAGGCGGAGGATTTCGACCATCTGGCTATGTTGACGGAAACCATTAAAAGCGAAGAGCTGCTGACGTTACCGGCAAATGACGTGCTGTGGCGTTTGTATCACGAAGAAGAAGTCACGCTCTACGATCCGCAAGATGTTGAATTCAAATGCACCTGTTCACGCGAACGTTGCGCGGGCGCGCTGAAAACATTGCCGGATGAAGAAGTGGACAGCATTCTGGCGGAAGAAGGCGAAATCGACATGCACTGCGATTACTGCGGCAATCATTACCTGTTCAATGCGATGGATATCGCGGAGATCCGTAACAATGCCTCTCCTGCCGATCCACAGGTTCATTAATCGCCTCGTAGTCGGCAACGTCATTGCCTGATGGCGCTGCGCTTATCTGGCCTACAGCATCCCGCTCCGTAGGCCGGATAAGGCATTTATGCCGCCATCCGGCAAAAAGCTTACTCGTTGTAGTAATCCACATCCAACCGCTTACCATCAACAATGATATCGCGCCAGGCTTTGGGGGCTGAGTCTAACTGATGCCCGGCAATCGCGTGCAACAGTTGCGTCTTAGAAAACCCGTCCGGCAGTCGGGCGAACGCTTTCTGCGTCCATTTCCCCTCTTTTAAGCCGTAGACCTGGCTCTCGACAACAATAAAGTTATACAGCACCTGCTCAGGCTGACCGTCGCCGTTAAGATCCTGACTCACCAGCACGCAGGCATCCGGTTCAAGGCAGGAATCGTCCGAATAACTCTGCTCTTTGACAAACGCCCAAAATGCGGCATCCGGCTTCTGGCTACCGGGCGCAATCATCACCACCCGCGCTAAATCGTCCGCCGTCGGAGAGACCTTATTTCTCTGCAAAAACGTCATCAGTTCACGATTGCGCTTTCTGTTCTGCGTAAACGCCTCGTCATCCCGCAACGATTTCAGCGCTTCCTGGCCAGGTTTGCCGCTGTGATCCAGCATATACAGGCTGATCTGATCCGCAGTAATTTTACCACTATGGTAACGCGCCATATGGCTGTTGACGCTAATACGCCAGACATCAAGTACAGGCGAGGCCAGCAACAGCAATATCACCAGCGTCAACAAAGAGACGCTCAGTATCACCTTGCCTTGCCACTCACCAGGGTCGCGTCCGCGGCGTAACAGACCGATCAGATAACCGAAGGACCATACCAGCAAGACAGACGCCGTCAGCGCGCCATACAGACGATCCGGCGTCCAGCCGTATTGCTGAATACGTACCCATAACGCCCAGCCCGCCAGCAGCATATATATCGGGGCAACGCACAGCGAGGCGCTAATCATGCCGCGTAGTACGCGCGGATAGGGTAATACGCGCTTTTGCGGTTCATTGACAATCGCCACGAGGAGCAGCAGCATCAGCGTCAGCGTGGATAGCAGCCCCGCAGCGGAAACACGCGCAGAAATCGCCTCCAGTCCGGTAAAGGGTAACGTCACAATAAACAGCAATGCCAGCAGCGACACCACCGGCAGTAAACCCGTCGCGATCAGCGTCAGCAGCTTTTGCACCGCCGCCACAAGGCGCGACTGCGTGCGGGCGAGAATGACCGCCAGCGCCGTAATCAGGCCGATGGTCACATAAATAAAGGCTTCAGTTTCAAAGAAAAGGGTGCTGAAAAAGCGGATGCCCACCAGCCTGAATAGCGCGCTCCAGAGCAGAAGCACCAGCCAGAACAGTCCGTTGGCGACCAGGACGATAAACAATGTCAGTACGTTATGCCATAACCGCAGATAAAACTGGGGATAACGCGCCGAACCGGTTTGCGAATGTAACTGATATTGCATCCAGGGTAAGACCAGCATCGCCATCAACACAAGCCGGAGACCATACAGCCAGAGGAGCTCGGCCAGGCGCCATTTCTCCACCGTCTCAACCTGCCATTTCAGCCAGCCGCTCATTGCCAGCACGACCACAAAGGTCAGCCCCAGCCAGCCCCACAGCGCGCGCTGTTTAAAAGAGACCACGGTAAACAATAGCATTGACGACAACGCTATCGTCGCAGGCATACCATAGAACAGCCAGTCGCTATTTTGTGGTACCAGCCAGGCCATCAGCAGGTAGCACAAGACGCCCTGCAGCAAACCGGTGAGCAACATACCCCAGCGAGTAGTACGTGAAAGCGCTACACTTTCCATGTCGTTATCCAGAATGATGAGAAAGCCGCATTATTGCATCATCTGTTCACCGCCAGGCGTCGTCATGCATAATTCAGAAAAAAACGCAGAGAGGTGAATCGATATTGTTAATGTTGGTGTTACGTAACTTTCTTACATGAATGCGATTACAGTCACATTATGTCGGTCAAAAACACTTCCTTTTAACGTTTTCAGAACATTTTCCACAACAAAAGTAGGTTTCCTGCCATAATAACCGCCGCTGCGTGACAGGAGTCACAGTGTTTTTCGTCAATCGTGATTTTGTCCAGATACGTAAATCTATGAGCCTTGTCGCGGTTAACCAACCTCAAAAAACCTTACTATTTTCGGTAATATATATTGGCTAAGGAGCAGTGATATGCGCGTTAACAATTTAACCCCGCAAGATCTCAAGGCTTATGGTATCAACGACGTCCAGGATATCGTTTACAATCCCAGCTACGACACCCTTTATCAGGAAGAACTTAATCCTGGTCTGGAAGGCTATGAGCGTGGCGTGTTAACTAACCTGGGCGCTGTTGCCGTTGATACCGGTATTTTTACCGGTCGTTCGCCTAAGGATAAGTATATTGTTCGCGACGACACCACGCGTGATACGCTGTGGTGGTCCGATAAGGGTAAAGGTAAAAACGATAATAAGCCGCTTTCCCAGGAAACCTGGCAACACCTGAAAGGTCTGGTGACGCATCAGCTTTCTGGTAAACGCTTATTCATTGTTGATGCGTTCTGCGGCGCAAATGCCGATACGCGTCTTTCCGTGCGCTTTATTACGGAAGTCGCCTGGCAGGCCCACTTCGTTAAAAATATGTTCATTCGCCCAACGGACGAAGAGCTGGTAGGCTTCAAACCTGACTTTATTGTCATGAACGGCGCGAAGTGCACCAACCCGCAGTGGAAAGAGCAAGGACTGAACTCGGAAAACTTCGTGGCGTTCAACCTGACTGAACGTATTCAGCTCATTGGCGGCACCTGGTACGGCGGCGAAATGAAAAAAGGGATGTTCTCGGTAATGAACTACCTGCTGCCGCTCAAAGGTATCGCCTCAATGCACTGTTCCGCCAACGTGGGTGAAAAAGGCGATGTCGCGGTCTTCTTCGGCCTTTCCGGTACCGGAAAAACCACTCTGTCCACCGACCCGAAACGTCGTCTGATTGGCGATGATGAGCACGGTTGGGATGACGACGGCGTGTTCAATTTTGAAGGCGGCTGCTACGCCAAAACCATCAAACTGTCGAAAGAAGCGGAGCCAGAAATTTATCATGCGATTCGCCGTGATGCGCTGCTGGAAAACGTCACCGTGCGCGAAGACGGCACCGTTGATTTCGACGATGGTTCCAAAACCGAAAACACCCGCGTCTCTTACCCGATCTATCATATCGATAACATCGTTAAGCCCGTGTCCAAAGCAGGTCACGCCACCAAGGTTATCTTCCTGACGGCGGACGCCTTCGGCGTGTTGCCGCCGGTTTCCCGTTTAACCGCTAACCAGACGCAGTACCACTTCCTGTCGGGTTTCACCGCTAAACTGGCCGGCACCGAACGCGGCGTCACCGAACCGACCCCCACCTTCTCCGCCTGCTTCGGCGCCGCGTTCCTGACGCTGCACCCGACGCAGTATGCTGAAGTGCTGGTGAAACGTATGCAGGCAGCAGGCGCGCAGGCTTATCTGGTTAACACCGGCTGGAATGGCACCGGCAAACGTATCTCCATCAAAGATACGCGCGCAATTATCGACGCCATTCTGAACGGTTCTCTTGATAACGCGGAAACCTTCCGTCTGCCGCTGTTCGATCTGGCGATCCCGACTGAACTGCCAGGCGTGGATACCCACATTCTCGACCCACGTAACACCTACGCGTCGCCGGAACAATGGCAGGAAAAAGCCACCGCGCTGGCGAAACTGTTCATTGAGAACTTCGAGAAGTATACGGATACCCCGGCAGGCGAAGCGCTGGTTAGCGCCGGACCGAAGCTGTAAGGAACAGGCCAGATGGCGGCTTTGAACGGCGTCATCCGGCGTTGAGAAGAAAGGGAGGGTAATACCTCCCTTTCTTATGCCTCTTTTGTCGTCCCCTGGACGCGAGCCACAGGAACCGGTAGCCAGGCGCGAATCGACAAGCCGCCACGCTCGCTGGTGCCAATCTCCAGCATCCCGTTATGGTTATCGATAATGCGCTGCACAATCGCCAGCCCCAGCCCTGTGCCACTGGTGCTACGGGCGCTGTCGCCGCGCACAAAAGGCTGGAACAGATGTTTACGCTGCTCCGGCTTAATGCCCGGCCCGTCATCTTCTACCTGGAACCAGGCGCGATGCGACTCGGTGCCGCTGCTGACCTTAATCCAGCCGTTGCCATAGCGGGCAGCATTGACCACCATATTCGCCACCGCACGCTTAATCGAGAGCGGGTGCATTTTCACCTGGATGCTCCCTGCCTGAAGCGCAGTGTTAATCTCACGCTCATAGCCGCTTTCCGCCGCAATCACCTCGCCCAGTACGGAATTGAGATCCGCCATCTCCATTGGCATTTCCTGACCGGTACGCAGATAGTCAATAAACTGTTCGATAATGGCGTTACACTCTTCGATGTCTTTATTGATCGACTCCGCGAGATAACCGTCTTCCTCGCCCATCATCTCCGTCGCCAGACGAATACGGGTCAGCGGCGTGCGTAAGTCGTGGCTGACGCCCGCCATCAATAGCGTACGGTCATCGGCCAATTGTTTCACGCCGGCTGCCATATGGTTAAACGCCCGGGTCACAGAGCGCACCTCAGAGGCGCCATATTCACGCAGCGGCGGCGGAATAATTCCCTTCCCTACCTGCAGGGCGGCATGTTCAAGATCCACTAACGGTCGGTTCTGTATACGAATAAACAGCCACGCGCCGCCTATCGCCAGGAGCATGATCGCCAGCGTGTAACGGAAAAGCGGAGAAAAATCGCCCTGATGAATCTCGGTCAGCGGCACGCGCACCCAGATATTGGGCGACAGCCAGGTTTTGAGCCACACGACGGGCGAGCTTTTGTTGACCTCAACCCGCACTTCCGTCGGGCCGCCTAACTGCTGCGCCATCTGGTGGCTTAAGAATTCGTAGTGTTGCGCCCAACGCAACCCGGCCTCTTCGGCGGCTTCGTTGGTGTAGAGAGAGATCCCCAGCTCGCGATAGATTTCCCGGCGAAACGCAGGCGGCACGACTAACTGCGTGCCGTCCTCCAGTTGCAGCTTATCGGTCATCAGCATACGGACTTCGTAAGCCAGAACCTTATTAAACTGCTGGAGGCTCGGCAAAATCGCGAAGTTCAGCACCACCAGGTAGGTCGTCACCAGGCTGACGAACAGCAAGGTGACGATGAGCAACAGCGTGCGGGCAAATGAACTTCGCGGCGAGAAGCGCATTCGCCTCATGCTTTAGAACCGTCCGGTACGAAGACGTAGCCCAGGCCCCAGACGGTCTGAATATAACGCGGATGCGCCGGATCTTCTTCCACCATACGGCGCAGGCGGGAGATCTGGACGTCGATGGAGCGTTCCATCGCGGAATACTCGCGACCACGGGCCAGATTCATCAGCTTGTCGCGAGAGAGCGGCTCGCGCGGATGGCTGACTAACGCTTTCAGTACCGCAAACTCCCCGCTGGTCAGCGGCATCGGTTCATCTTCACGGAACATCTCGCGCGTACCGAGGTTCAGTTTAAACTTACCGAACGCGATAACGGCCTCTTCCTGCGACGGCGCGCCGGGCAGTTCATTTGCCTGACGACGTAGCACGGCGCGGATACGCGCCAACAGCTCGCGCGGGTTAAACGGTTTAGGAATATAGTCATCGGCGCCGATTTCCAGCCCGACAATACGGTCAACCTCTTCACCCTTCGCCGTGACCATAATGATCGGCATTGGATTACTTTGACTACGCAGGCGACGACAAATCGACAGACCATCTTCACCTGGCAGCATTAAATCCAGTACCATGAGATGGAAAGATTCACGGGTCAGCAGACGATCCATCTGCTCGGCGTTAGCGACGCTTCGAACCTGGAAGCCCTGCTCGGTCAGATAACGTTCCAGTAGCGCCCGCAGACGCATATCGTCATCAACCACCAGAATCTTATAATTCTCTTGCATTGTCTGTACTCCCAAAGGTTCGCAACAAATGTAAGTGTGTATTCTTAAAAAAGCTCACGTGAGTCACCAGCAAATTCTGGTATGAATTTCAGGCTAAATTGTTACAAAGCATATTTAACAGCAGCTTAAATATACAATTAATCGGCAACCCCATTATTTATTCTGTCGGGACGATCACGTTATACCCCGTGTGCGCAATATCGACAGCAAAGGTAAATCAACGAGATGAAAACGCCCCTGATCACCCGCGAAGGGTACGAAACACTCAAACAAGAGCTCAATTATCTCTGGCGTGAAGAGCGCCCGGAGGTCACCAAAAAAGTGACCTGGGCTGCGAGTCTGGGCGACCGCAGCGAGAATGCCGACTATCAGTATAATAAAAAGCGCCTGCGTGAGATCGACAGACGCGTCAGATATCTGACCAAATGCATGGAAAATCTCAAAATCGTGGATTATTCCCCGCAGCAGGAGGGCAAAGTCTTCTTCGGCGCCTGGGTGGAAATTGAAAATGATGACGGCGATACGCTGAAGTTCCGCATTGTCGGCTACGATGAAATTTTCGGACGTAAGGATTACATCTCTATCGACTCGCCGATGGCGCGGGCGCTACTGAAAAAAGAAGTGGGCGATCTGGCGGTGGTCAACACCCCTGTCGGCGAAGCAAACTGGTACGTCAATGCGATCGAATACGTCAAATAAGACAAGAAGAATCCTAAGCCCCCGCTGATGGCTGGCATTTTTGCCAGCCAATCCGTATAACTATCCCCTGATTTTTATCCTGAAGACGAAGCTAACCCATGATGAATGATTCTTTCTGCCGCATTATTGCGGGTGAAATCCAGGCAAATGCCGGGCAGGTTGAAGCTGCCGTTCGCCTGCTTGACGAAGGGAACACCGTGCCGTTTATCGCACGTTATCGTAAAGAAATCACCGGCGGTCTGGATGACACGCAGTTGCGTAACCTGGAAACGCGTCTGGGCTATCTGCGTGAGCTGGAAGACAGGCGTCAGGCTATCCTCAAGTCCATTTCCGAACAAGGCAAACTGACCGATGAGCTGGCTGGCGCCATCAACGCTACGTTAAGTAAGACTGAGCTCGAAGACCTCTACCTGCCCTATAAACCTAAACGCCGTACCCGTGGACAAATCGCCATTGAAGCCGGCCTTGAGCCGCTGGCCGATCTGCTCTGGAACGAGCCGTCCCACGATCCTGACGTGGAAGCGGCAAAGTACATTGATGGCGACAAAGGCGTGGCGGACACCAAAGCCGCGCTCGACGGCGCACGCTACATTCTGATGGAGCGCTTTGCCGAAGACGCCGCATTGCTGGCGAAAGTACGTGATTACCTGTGGAAGAACGCCCATCTGGTCGCCACAGTCGTGAGCGGCAAAGAGGAAGAAGGGGCAAAATTCCGCGACTATTTCGACCATCATGAGCCCATTGCTAACGTCCCGTCTCACCGTGCGCTGGCCATGTTCCGTGGTCGTAACGAAGGCATTCTGCAACTTTCGCTCAATGCCGACCCACAGTTTGATGAGCCGCCGAAAGAGAGCTACTGCGAGCAAATCATCATGGACCATCTCGGCCTGCGGCTAAATAACGCCCCGGCAGATAGCTGGCGCAAAGGCGTAGTGAGCTGGACGTGGCGTATCAAAGTTTTAATGCACCTCGAAACCGAACTGATGGGCACCGTGCGCGAACGTGCGGAAGACGAAGCGATTAACGTGTTTGCCCGTAACCTGCACGACCTGCTGATGGCAGCCCCCGCAGGCCTGCGCGCCACGATGGGCCTTGATCCTGGCCTGCGTACCGGCGTAAAAGTCGCTGTCGTTGACGGCACCGGCAAGCTAGTGGCGACGGATACCATTTATCCGCATACCGGTCAGGCGGCCAAAGCGGCTACCGTGATCGCCGCGTTGTGCGAAAAATACCACGTCGAACTGGTCGCGATTGGCAACGGTACGGCCTCGCGTGAAACCGAACGCTTCTATCTCGACGTACAGAAACAGTTCCCGAACGTGACGGCGCAGAAAGTGATCGTCAGCGAAGCGGGGGCGTCCGTGTATTCCGCTTCTGAGCTGGCGGCGCAGGAGTTTCCGGATCTCGACGTCTCCCTGCGCGGCGCGGTCTCTATCGCGCGTCGTCTACAGGATCCGCTGGCGGAACTGGTGAAAATCGATCCGAAATCCATCGGCGTCGGCCAATATCAACACGATGTCAGCCAGACCCAGTTGGCCCGTAAACTGGATGCGGTGGTCGAAGACTGCGTAAACGCCGTCGGCGTCGATTTGAATACCGCCTCCGTGCCGCTGCTGACCCGCGTCGCAGGCTTAACGCGCATGATGGCGCAAAACATCGTCGCCTGGCGCGATGAGAACGGTCAGTTCCAGAACCGCCAGCAACTGTTGAAGGTGAGCCGTCTGGGGCCGAAAGCGTTTGAGCAGTGCGCGGGCTTCCTGCGTATTAACCACGGCGATAACCCACTGGATGCGTCCACCGTCCACCCGGAAGCCTATCCGGTTGTCGAACGCATTCTGGCGGCGACGCAGCAAGCGCTAAAAGATCTGATGGGCAACAGCAACGAATTGCGCCACCTCAAGGCCGCTGATTTTACCGACGATAAATTCGGCGTGCCGACCGTGAGCGATATCATCAAAGAGCTGGAAAAACCGGGCCGCGACCCGCGTCCTGAATTTAAAACCGCGCAATTCGCCGATGGCGTTGAAACCATGAACGACCTGCTACCGGGGATGATTCTGGAAGGGGCGGTCACTAACGTCACCAATTTCGGCGCGTTTGTCGATATCGGCGTTCATCAGGATGGCCTGGTGCATATCTCCTCGCTCTCGAATAAGTTCGTCGACGATCCACACACCGTGGTAAAAGCTGGCGACATCGTGAAGGTGAAAGTGCTGGAAGTGGATCTGCAACGTAAGCGTATTGCGCTGACGATGCGTCTGGACGAACAGCCCGGCGAAACCGCCGCTCGCCGCGGCGGCGGCGCCGATCGCGCTCAGGGCAACCGCCCGGCATCAAAAGCGGCGAAACCGCGCGGTCGTGACGCCCAGCCAGCCGGTAACAGCGCCATGATGGACGCGCTGGCAGCGGCAATGGGGAAAAAACGCTAATCGGGTAATACGCAGGCCGGGTTACTTCTTATCCGGCCTGCGATTTTGCAATACGCCCAACCCTTTCTTTTTTAATTAACAATTAAATCTTACCCATTAGAATCTGTTAATTAATTTTCTTCTGCTATCCGCACTATTAATTATCACTTTATTAACAGATGAAACCTTAATTAAACATTAAAAACGGTGGATATTTGCACATTAGGGGTATTTGCAAAAAGACAAATAAATGTTGAGCCATATCAACATCGGCGCAAATTATCGCTTATTTGTACATTCCGTCACATTTTAATCGTTGAAGATAGAAACCATTCTCATTATCATTGTGTTGTTGATTATTTACTCTTTCCTTCGTTGGCTAAACATCGGGTCTCCTGCCGCCCCCCTGAGCGCCGCATGAGGTATACATCCAGTTAGTAAGAAACAAGTAGGTCGTATGCAATTCACTCCTGACACTGCGTGGAAAATCACCGGCTTTGCGCGTGAAATCAGCCCGGCGTATCGTCAAAAACTGCTTTCGCTCGGCATGTTGCCCGGCTCTTCATTTAATGTTGTCCGCGTCGCGCCCTTAGGCGATCCGATCCATATCGAAACACGACGCGTGAGTCTGGTTTTACGTAAAAAGGATTTGGCGTTAATAGAAGTGGAAGCGGTTTCCTGTTAATACAGTGAGTCTATAAAAATGAAAAAATTAACCATTGGTTTAATTGGTAATCCTAATTCCGGCAAGACCACCTTATTTAACCAACTCACCGGCGCGCGTCAGCGCGTGGGGAACTGGGCGGGCGTCACCGTCGAGCGTAAAGAGGGCCAGTTCGCGACAACTGACCACCAGGTCACGCTGGTAGATTTACCCGGCACCTATTCTCTGACGACCATCTCGTCACAAACCTCTCTCGACGAACAGATCGCCTGCCACTACATCCTGAGCGGCGACGCCGACCTGTTGATAAACGTTGTGGACGCCTCCAATCTGGAGCGCAACCTCTATTTGACGCTGCAGCTGCTGGAGCTGGGTATCCCCTGTATTGTCGCGCTCAACATGCTGGATATCGCCGAAAAACAGCAGGTTCGTATTGATGTCGACGCTCTGTCCACGCGTCTGGGTTGCCCTGTCGTACCGCTGGTATCGACTCGCGGCCGCGGTATCGAGGCGCTGAAACTGGCCATTGACCGTCACAACGCTAACGACAACGTCGAACTGGTGCATTATGCCCAGCCGCTGCTGCGCGAAGCAGGTTTCCTGGCCGACGCGATGGCCCAGGAGATGCCTTTACAACAGCGCCGCTGGCTGGGTCTGCAAATGCTGGAGGGCGATATCTACAGCCGGGCTTACGCAGGCGAGGCGGCGCAAAACCTGGACACCTCCCTGGCCCGTCTGAAGGACGAAATGGACGACCCGGCGCTGCATATCGCCGACGCCCGTTACCAGTGTATCGCCGCTATTTGCGACGTGGTCAGCAATACCCTGACAGCCGAACCCAGCCGCTTCACCAGGGCGGTCGATAAAATTATCCTGAACCGCTTCCTCGGCTTACCGATTTTTTTGTTCGTGATGTACCTGATGTTCCTGCTCGCCATTAACATCGGCGGCGCGTTGCAACCTCTGTTTGATGCCGGTTCCGTCGCCATCTTTATTCATGGCATTCAATGGATTGGCTACACGCTGCACTTCCCGGATTGGTTAACCATCTTCCTGGCGCAAGGTCTTGGCGGCGGGATCAATACCGTCCTGCCGCTGGTGCCGCAAATCGGGATGATGTACCTGTTCCTCTCCTTCCTTGAAGACTCCGGTTATATGGCGCGCGCGGCCTTCGTCATGGATCGCCTGATGCAGGCGCTGGGACTACCGGGTAAATCCTTCGTGCCGCTGATTGTCGGCTTCGGCTGTAACGTACCTTCCGTGATGGGCGCCCGCACGCTTGACGCTCCGCGCGAACGCCTGATGACCATCATGATGGCGCCGTTTATGTCCTGTGGCGCGCGCCTGGCGATTTTCGCCGTCTTTGCCGCCGCCTTCTTCGGGCAAAACGGCGCGCTGGCGGTCTTCTCGCTATACGTGCTGGGTATTGTCATGGCGGTATTAACCGGCCTGATGCTGAAACATACCATTATGCGCGGCGAAGCCTCTCCGTTTGTGATGGAGCTGCCGGTTTACCACGTACCGCATATCAAGAGCCTGATCATCCAGACCTGGCAACGCCTGAAAGGTTTTGTACTACGCGCCGGTAAAGTCATTATCATCGTGAGTATTTTCCTGAGCGCGTTTAACAGTTTCTCGCTGAGCGGCAAAATCGTCGATAACATTAATGACTCCGCCCTCGCCTCTGTAAGCCGGGTCATCACACCAGTCTTTAAACCGATCGGCGTCCATGAGGATAACTGGCAAGCGACCGTGGGTCTGTTTACAGGCGCCATGGCGAAAGAAGTTGTCGTCGGTACGCTGAACACGCTCTACACCGCCGAAAATATTCAGGACGAAGCGTTTAATCCTGCTGACTTTCACCTCGGCGATGAACTGCTGGGCGCGGTTGACGATACCTGGCAAAGCCTGAAAGACACCTTTAGCCTGAGCGTACTGGCTAACCCGATCGAAGCGAGTAAAGGCGACGGCGAAATGGCGACCGGCGCGATGGGCGTGATGGATCAAAAATTCGGCAGCGCCGCGGCGGCGTACAGTTACCTGATTTTCGTCCTGCTTTACGTACCGTGTATCTCGGTAATGGGCGCTATCGCCCGCGAGTCCAGCCGCGGCTGGATGGGCTTCTCCATCCTGTGGGGGCTGAATATCGCCTATTCGCTCGCCACGCTGTTCTACCAGGTTACCAGCTTCAGTCAGCACCCGACGTACAGCCTGATCTGTATTCTGGCAGTGATCGTCTTTAACGTTGTGGTGTTAAGCCTGTTACGCCGCGCCCGCAGCCGTGTAGACATTGAACTGCTGGCAACCCGCAAAAACGTAAGTTCCTGTTGTTCGGGCACTGCGGGCAATTGTCACTAAGGGATGTAAAAAATGGCTTCATTGATACAGGTTCGCGATCTACTGGCGCTACGGGGGCGTATGGAGGCAACGCAGATCAGCCATACGCTGCACGCTCCGCAGCCCATGATCGACGCCATGCTGAATCAACTGGAGATCATGGGTAAAGCGGTACGTATCCCGGAAGAACCGGACGGCTGCCTTTCAGGCAGCTGTAAAAGTTGTCCGGAAGGTAAAGCCTGCCTGCGCGAATGGTGGACCTTGCGTTAGCCTTCGCCGGGTAGCGACGTAACGCGTCTTATCCGGCCTTTATCCCGCGTTATGTTGCCCGGTACGCGTCACGCTGCCGGGCAATTTTGCGTCATGCCTTCCACAAAGATGAAAGCGTTACCGCCGTGCGCATTTATCTCCCCACGCGCCTCGCAAGCGCACTAATCCTCTACTGCAATCAGCCCGGTCTGCGCGTAGTGTCACGCCATTGAACTTCACCGATGACGGATCGATATGGCGACCTCAACAACATCCACGCCGCATGACGCGGTATTCAAACAGTTTTTATGCCACCCCGATACTGCACGGGATTTTTTGGAAATCCATCTCCCGTCGACATTACGTCAAATCTGTAATCTGAATACGTTACGGCCGGAGTCCGGTAGCTTTATTGAAGAGGATTTACGCCCCCATTATTCCGATATTCTGTGGTCGCTGGAAACAAGTGAAGGTGAAGGTTACATTTACGTGGTTATTGAACATCAGAGTACGCCGGACGCGCATATGGCATTTCGGCTGATGCGTTGCAATGCAACGGCACCTGGAGGCCGGGCATAAGACGTTGCCGTTAGTGGTGCCAATGCTGTTTTATCACGGAAACCGCAGCCCGTATCCGTTCTCATTATGCTGGCTGGATGAATTTGCCGACCCGGTGATGGCGCGTAAGCTATACGCCACCGCCTTTCCTCTGGTCGATATTACGGTCGTGCCGGACGACGAGATTATGCGACACCGACGGGTCGCGCTGCTGGAACTCATACAAAAACACATCCGCCAGCGCGATCTGATGGGGCTTGTCGAACAGCTGGTCGCCCTGCTGGTTAAGGGATACGCTAATGACACCCAGCTTCAAAGTTTGTTTAATTACATGATGCACACTGGCGACGCCGCGCGCTTCAATACGTTTATCCGCCAGGTGGCTATGCGTATCCCACAGCATAAGGAGAAGATCATGACTATCGCAGACAGATTACGTCAGGAAGGACATCGTAACGGGTTACAGCAAGGCAAGCAGGAAGGCCAACGGCTCGCCGCATTGCGCATTGCCCGCTCCATGCTAAACGATGGTTTCGATCGCGATACCGTGCTTAGGGTTACCGGGCTGGCGCCTGCCGATCTGGCGTCTGAAAGTCATTAATCTTGCAGAATGGTCCGGGCCCGGCAACGCCCTGGTTACAGCGATGATTTTAGCGTCATCAGCGCCTGACAAAACGCCGCCGGATGCGAGATAAACGGCGCATGGGCCGCCTTCGCCATTATCTGTGATGTACTGTGCGGCCATAACGTATCGAGCAAAGGCGCGATTTTACGCGGCACCAGACCGTCCAGATAACCATACAAACGCAAAAACGGCATGTTCACATTTTTAAGCGCTTCTCGTAGATCGACCGTTTTTAAGATTTCCAGTCCGCCATTGAGCACCTCTACATCCGGCATAGGCTGCGCCAGCACTACGCTTTTTAAGGTGCGGGCATCCTGACGCGCCGTCTCCGTCCCTAACGTTTGCAGCGCCAGAAAACGCTCCACCGTGCGCTGAAAATCGTCGCTAAGCTGCTGCTGGAATCCGCCGAGGATTTCTGGTTTTATTCCCGGCCACCCCTCACGCGCGCTAAAGCATGGCGAAGAGGCGACAGTCACCAGCGCCTGGACGCGTTCAGGGTGGGTGAGCGCCATCTGACTCGCCACCAGGCCGCCCAGGCTCCAGCCAAGCCAGATAGCCTGGTCCGGCGCGTTTTTCGCTACCTGCGCCGTCATCTCTTCAAGCGTCATGGCGCCAAACCCCGAGCTGCGACCATAGCCCGGCAAGTCGACCAGATGCAGCGTAAAATGCGAGCCGAGTTCCTCGCGAATGCAATGCCATACCTCCGCGTTCAATCCCCATCCGTGCAGCAGCACAAGATGACAATTTCCCTCGCCGTAGGTCTGCCACCAGATGTCATTCATCAGTTACTGTTCTCTTTTGTCTAACAAGGATGCACCTATGCTAACAGTACCGGGATTATGCTGGCTATGCCGAATGCCGCTGGCGTTAAGCCACTGGGGGATTTGTTCCGTATGCGCGCGCGCCGTCCGCCAGCGCGTCAGCGTGTGTCCGCAATGTGGATTACCCGCCAGGCATCCTTCGCCCCCCTGCGGTCGCTGCCTGCAAAAACCGCCGCCCTGGCAGCGTCTGGTGAGCGTCAGTAACTATACGCCGCCCTTGAGTTTACTGGTGCATCAGCTTAAATTTACCCGCCGTAACGAAATTGCCGCCGCTCTGGCGCGTCTACTGTTGCAGGAAGTCCTCATGGCGCGCCGCAGCACTGGCTTGCAGCTTCCCGACAGAATCGTCAGCGTTCCGCTCTGGTCGCGCCGACACTGGCGGCGGGGATTTAACCAAAGCGATCTGTTATGCCAACCGTTAGCGCACTGGCTGGGCTGCGCGTGGGACAGCCAGACCATCACGCGGGTACGGGCGACCGCAACACAACATCATCTCAGCGCCAGGTTACGGAAACGCAATTTGAAAAACGCGTTTCGCCTTGAATTGCCGGTACAGGGTCTCCATATGGTTATTGTGGATGATGTCGTCACTACCGGAAGTACCGTCGCGGAAATCGCGCAACTGCTTTTGCGCAACGGCGCAGCGACTGTCCAGGTATGGTGCCTGTGTCGAACCTTGTAGAGCCTCGATGATGGGCGTATTATAACCAACTAAAATAGTCAACTATTAGGCCATTACTATGATCCGTATTTCCGATGCTGCACAAGCGCACTTTGCCAAACTGCTGGCAAATCAGGAAGAAGGGACGCAAATCCGCGTATTTGTCATTAATCCCGGCACTCCTAACGCAGAGTGCGGTGTTTCTTATTGTCCGCCCGACGCCGTAGAAGCCACCGATACTGCACTGAAATTTGACCTGTTGACCGCTTATGTCGACGAGCTGAGCGCGCCCTATCTGGAAGACGCGGAAATTGATTTCGTGACCGACCAGCTAGGTTCTCAACTCACATTGAAAGCGCCAAACGCGAAGATGCGCAAAGTGGCCGATGACGCGCCGCTGATGGAGCGCGTGGAATATGCTCTGCAATCGCAGATTAATCCGCAGTTGGCGGGCCACGGCGGTCGCGTCTCACTGATGGAAATTACCGATGAAGGCTATGCAATTCTGCAGTTTGGCGGCGGTTGTAACGGTTGCTCGATGGTTGACGTCACGCTGAAAGAAGGGATCGAGAAACAGTTGCTGAATGAATTCCCGGAACTGAAAGGGGTTCGCGATCTGACCGAACACCAGCGCGGCGAGCACTCATACTACTAAGATTTTCCCCGCATCCATGCCCGATGGCGCTTGCGCCTGTCGGGCCTTGTCTGCCCCACCGTAGGCCGAATAAGGCGTATACGCCGCCATCCGGCGCTATCAGCCACATCTCAGAACGATGGTCCTTCTTCTTTCGCCGATAACATGACCTGTGTCTCATAATTTAAATTTTGCCTGCCAGGGTCATTTTCAACACCCACATGTTACCCGTATCATTCTTATGGGCACCTAACATCCATATAACATCTGACTACGCTCATTCGTTTCAACGGTAATCAGTATTGGTGCTATTGCGACTCTGTTCCCGTCGGGAACAACAGGAATTTGTCGTCGAAACAATGACGTTACCCATAACAAAGTAAAGGCCAGGTAAATCATGCCATTAGTCATCGTTGCTATCGGTGTTATCTTGTTACTTCTTCTGATGATCCGCTTCAAAATGAACGGATTTATCGCCCTTGTCCTGGTAGCGCTCGCTGTCGGGTTGATGCAGGGAATGCCGCTGGATAAAGTCATCGGCTCCATCAAAGCCGGTGTCGGCGGTACGCTTGGCAGTCTGGCCCTGATTATGGGGTTCGGCGCCATGCTGGGCAAAATGCTTGCCGACTGCGGCGGCGCTCAACGTATCGCCACTACCCTGATCGCGAAATTTGGTAAAAAGCATATTCAGTGGGCCGTAGTGTTAACCGGCTTTACCGTCGGCTTCGCTCTGTTCTATGAAGTGGGCTTCGTTCTGATGCTGCCGCTGGTATTCACCATTGCCGCAGCAGCGAATATCCCGTTACTGTACGTCGGCGTGCCGATGGCCGCGGCGCTTTCCGTCACACACGGCTTCCTGCCGCCGCACCCGGGCCCAACCGCAATCGCCACGATTTTCCATGCCGATATGGGTAAGACGCTGCTGTTTGGTACGATTCTGGCAATCCCGACCGTGATCCTTGCCGGACCGGTTTACGCCCGTTTCCTGAAAGGTATCGATAAGCCGATCCCGGAAGGCCTGTACAGCGCGAAAACTTTTACGGAAGAAGAGATGCCGGGCTTTGGCGTCAGCGTCTGGACGTCGCTGGTTCCGGTTATTCTGATGGCGATGCGTGCGATTGCCGAGATGATTCTGCCAAAAGGCCACGCTTTCCTGCCCGTTGCCGAGTTCCTGGGCGACCCGGTAATGGCTACGTTAATTGCCGTACTGATTGCGATGTTCACCTTTGGCCTGAACCGCGGGCGTTCAATGGATCAGATTAACGATACGCTGGTCTCTTCCATCAAAATTATCGCCATGATGCTGCTGATCATCGGCGGCGGCGGCGCGTTCAAGCAGGTGCTGGTCGATAGCGGCGTGGATAAATACATCGCTTCAATGATGCATGAAACCAATGTCTCTCCGCTGTTAATGGCGTGGTCTATCGCGGCGGTGCTGCGTATCGCGCTGGGCTCCGCGACTGTCGCGGCGATTACCGCAGGCGGCATTGCGGCGCCGCTGATCGCCACTACCGGCGTTAGCCCTGAACTGATGGTTATCGCAGTCGGTTCCGGGAGCGTGATTTTCTCTCACGTCAACGACCCGGGCTTCTGGCTGTTTAAAGAGTATTTCAATTTGACTATCGGCGAGACCATTAAATCCTGGTCGATGCTGGAAACGATCATCTCCGTCTGCGGCCTGATCGGCTGTCTGCTGTTGGGTATGGTGGTTTAAGCGAGACAGCTTGTAGGCCGGATAAGGCAGCAATGTGCGCCAGGATTGCCTGATGGCGCTGCGCTTATCAGACCTACGTGCTCTCACCATAATAAAGCCGGGGAAATCCCCGGCTTTATTACTTCTTCTTCGCGGCCGCTTTTCGGCGCTTATCCAAATCCTTAATCAGCTTGTTTACGCCCTCATCGGCAAACATCTGCTCCAGCGTGGCGGTGAGCTTCCGCCGCCAGTTTTTATACTGATCGCTGGTGCCCGGTACGTTAACCGGATCGGCCATATCCAGCCAGTCCTCCGGCTGAAGCCCCAATAGACCGCTGTTACTGTCGGCGATATAGCGCTGAAGTCCGCGATTTAGCGTTGGCGTCATCGACATTAACGATGCCTTATGCCCGGCGCGTTTTGGCAGACAGCCATATTTATGCAGCGCGTCCAATAGCCCCTGTTTCGCCCGCTCGCGATCCTCATACAGCCCGCGCAGAATCACTTCATCCGGATAAAGCCCCAGAGCTTTACCCAACGTCAGGTCACCGCATTCCCAATAGCCGCGCAGCGTGGGGAGATCGTGCGTCGAGGCGACAGCCATCGATTGTTGCGGATACGCGCCTGGCGCGCGGAAGTTTTTCTCAAGGTCATTTTCAAACCACAGCACTTTATAAGAATAGACCCCGCTATCGCGCAGCTTGCCGACAATCTCAACTGGCACCGTCCCCAGATCTTCGCCTATCACCATACAACGGTGACGTTGGCTCTCCAGCGCTAGAATAGAAAGCAAATCATCTACCGGATAATGGACGTAAGCCCCCTGATCCGCTGTTTCGCCATACGGTATCCACCACAGACGCAGCAACGACATGACATGGTCAATGCGCAACGCGCCGCAGTTTTGCATATTGGCGCGCAGCAGGTCGATAAAGGGCTCATACGCCCGGGCGACAATGATATGCGGGTCCATTGGCGGCAACCCCCAGTTCTGACCGAGCGGGCCGAGGATATCCGGCGGCGCGCCGACAGATGCTTTCAGGCAGTACAGCTCCCGGTCGCACCAGGTTTCCGCGCCGCCTTCCGCTACGCCAACCGCCAGATCGCGGTACAGACCAATCGGTAGTTTAAAACTCTGGCAGGTATCCCAGCAGGCGGCGAATTGGCGCCAGGCCAGCCACTGAAGCCAGAGGTAAAACTCCACCTCTTCGCGGTGCGCTTCACAGAATTGTTTTACCGCGGGAGACTCTACCGACTGGTACGCCTCCGGCCAGGCTGGCCAGCCCCAGCGCTGCTCATCCTCTTTTACCTGATACGCATGCAGCGCGTCGAATGCCGCCTGCCAGTAAAGGCTCTCGCCTTCGCGGGCGATAAAGTGACGAAACTCCGCCATTTGCGCATCGTCGCGAGCGGCAAACCGCGTCCACGCCATCCGCAGCGCCGTGATTTTCAGCGCGGTAACGGTAGCGTAATCCACCCATTGCGCATCGCGCGCCTGTCGCAGCTTTTGCTGTGTGGCGGGCATTTGCCACCATGCCTGCGCCTCTTCGCTCAGGCGGAAATCTTCGACGGCGTTGACGTCGATATATATCACGTTCAGCCAGCGACGAGACGAGGGGCTGTAGGGACTGGCGCTCTCCGGATTCGCCGGATAAAGCGCGTGGATCGGATTCAGGCCGATAAACGCGCCGCCGCGTGTCGCCACATCGACCAGCATCGACTTCAAATCGCCGAAATCGCCAATACCCCAGTTTTTTTCTGAACGCAGAGTATAAAGCTGGACGCAGGCCCCCCACAGTTTTTTCCCTTCCAGCAGCGCCTGCGGCTCATAGCATCGCGGCGGGGCAACGATAATCCGGCAGTGCGTACGCTGTTCATCCTGGGTCAACGTCAGGGTGTGGTAGCCCTCCGGCAACGTAGCCGGCAGGTTAAGTTTTTTACCGCCCGTCACGCGCCCTTTGTAATGCTCGCCCTCTTCCGTAGTCAGCAGCCAGGCAAACTCGCCGCGCCCCTCTACCGGCAACGCCATTTTTTTACCCGCGGTATAAACCTTCACATTCGGCACGACCGCCTGTGGTCCTGTTGTCGTGCCGTGCATCGCCGCCAGCAAACGTCTCTTGGTTTCAGCGCCAATAGACTGCGGTTTGCCATGAGCATTGATGTAACTGGGGCTGATCCCCGCCGCCAGCGCGGCACTATCGAGACGTTTATTTTCCATCGCGCTCCCTTAGCGTTTTGCCTGCCAGATACGGGCCTGATAATCGCGAATAGAGCGATCGGAACTGAACATACCGCAGCGCGCGGTATTGAGGATCGCGGCGCGCGTCCACGCTTCCTGGTCGCGATACAGCGCATCCACCTGCTTTTGCGCCTCGACATAAGCGGCGAAGTCCGCCATGACCAGGTACGGATCGCCCCCCTGTTTGCCGAGGCTATGCAGCATCTGGTCAAAGGCATGTTTATCGCCATCGCTGTATTGACCGCTTTCCAGCTCTTTTAGCACCGCATCCAGCACTTTGTCTTTTTTACGCCATTTCACCGGATCGTAGCCTTTGGCTTTGAGCGCCTTGACCTCTTCCACAGTATGGCCAAAGATAAAGATATTCTCTTCACCCACCTTCTCAGCGATTTCAACGTTAGCGCCGTCCAGCGTTCCCACAGTCAACGCCCCGTTCAGTGCCAGTTTCATGTTGCCGGTGCCGGACGCCTCTTTCCCGGCAGTAGAAATTTGCTCGGAAATATCCGCCGCAGGAATGAGCATTTCCGCCGCCGAGACGCAGTAATCCGGCAGGAAAACCACCTTCAGCTTGTCACCCACCGCCGGGTCGTTATTAATGACTTCCGCAACCTTATTGATAGCAAAAATGATGTTCTTCGCCAGGTAATAGCCCGGCGCCGCCTTCGCGCCAAACAGGAATACGCGCGGTACGCGATCAGCCTGCGGGTTTTCGCGGATCTCTTTGTACAGCGCCAGAATATGCAACAGATTCAGATGCTGACGCTTGTACTCGTGCAGACGTTTGATTTGAATATCAAAAATCGCATGGCTCGAAATCTCAATCCCGGTACGGGCCTGGATAAATTTCACCAGGCGCTCTTTGTTCGCCCGTTTGATGTCGCGATATTGCTGACGGAATGTGGCGTCGTCAGCGTATTTTTCGAGGTTGATCAACTGGTCGAGATCGTTAGCCCACTCTTTTTTCAGCGTTTTATCCAGCAACGCCGCAAGCTGCGGATTGCACTGTTTGATCCAGCGACGCGGTGTAATGCCGTTGGTGACATTGTGGAATTTGTTCGGCCAAAGCTGGTGATATTCCGGGAACAGATCTTTCACCACCAGATCGGAGTGCAGCGCCGCCACACCGTTGACCGCAAAGCCGCTGACCACGCACATATTGGCCATGCGCACCTGACGGTCATGCACCACCGCCAGTTTTGCCCATATCTGCTTATCACCAGGCCAGGTGTTATCGACCAGCGTCTTAAAGCGATCGTTAATCTGCTTGATAATCTGCATATGACGCGGCAACAGCGCTTTGATTAACCTCTCATCCCAGCACTCCAGCGCTTCTGGCATCAGGGTGTGGTTGGTGTAGGCGAAGGTTTTGCTGGTGATAGCCCAGGCGTCATCCCAGCTCAGTTGGTGTTCGTCAATCAGCACGCGCAGCAGTTCCGGAATGGCGATGGTCGGGTGAGTATCGTTCAACTGAATGACCTCGTAATCCGCCAGCTCATGCAGTTTGCGTCCGGCCAGATGATGGCGACGCAGAATATCCGCTACCGAGCAGGCGCACTGGAAGTATTGCTGCATCAGACGCAGTTTTTTACCCGCCGTGTGGTTATCGTTGGGATAAAGCACCTTCGTCAGTTTTTCCGCATCGATACCCTGCTGTTCCGCCCGCAGGAAAGCGCCGTCGTTGAATTTGGTCAGATCAAACGGATGGGCGTGGGTCGCCTGCCACAAACGCAGCGGTTGCGCGACACCGTTACGATAGCCTAACACCGGCAGATCCCAGGCCTGGCCTGTAATCACAAAACCTGGCTCCCAGCGCCCTTCTTTGGTGACTTTACCGCCGATCCCAACCTGGACGTCCAGCGCCTCGTTGTGGCGGAACCACGGATAGCTGCCGCGATGCCAGTCATCCGGCGCTTCCATCTGCTTGCCTTCAACAAATGACTGACGGAACAGCCCATACTGGTAGTTCAGACCATAGCCCGTAGCGGACTGCCCGACGGTGGCCATCGAATCGAGGAAGCAGGCGGCCAGACGTCCCAGACCACCGTTGCCGAGCGCCGGATCGACTTCCTCTTCCAGCAGATCGGTCAGATTAATATCGTGCGCTTTCAGTACATCGCTAACGTCCTGGTACCATCCCAGATTTAGCAGGTTATTTCCCGTCAGGCGGCCAATCAAAAATTCCATCGAAATGTAGTTCACATGACGCTGGCCTTTCGTCGGCTGCGCTACCGGTTGCGCGCTCAGTAATTCCGCCAGCGCGCCGCTAACGGCCTGCCACCACTGACGAGGCGTCATGTCGGACGCCGACAGTAAACCGAAACGCTGCCACTGACGCGTCAGGGCGGCCTGGAATTGATCTTTATTGAAGGTTGGCTGTGACATAGGAAATCCGTCCTCGGGTAATAAAACAACGTTATCGCTAGTTTGCCAGGCTCGATGTTGACCTTCCTCCTCCCGGCAATGATTAGGGAGGGAGGAGGAGCGGGGATGAGCATAAAAGTGTGATCGCCGCCACTTACCCCTGTATAAACGCGCCGATTCCTGTCAACGACACCCAGTGTTACGCATAATCAAATGAATAAACAGAAATAACAGTAAATCGCGAAGGGGTATTTTCGAAAGATTATATGAACGCCGAAATAGTTTCTTACCTGAAATATTCAGTGGCGGGAGATTCACTCACTAAACATAATTAATTAAACGCCTGGTATCGCCATTGTGTTAAATCCGGATGATGTCCAGGACATTATTTACAATAACGGAAATATGACCTCAGCCCAGCTCTGACGCTCGTTTCAACCGAGCCGAATACTTTTTTAATACCGTTATTTAGAATTGTGACAGAGTGCAAATTCAGACACATAAAAAGTCTGCTTAGCTTGCATTAAAATGCTTTCTGGCCGACCTTATATCTATTAATTACGAAGCGCAAAAAAAATCGCAGTTCCCCCCATTTCCCACAGTGAAGTGATTGCTATGTTGATTCCGTCTAAATTAAGTCGTCCGGTTCGTCTCGACCATACCGTGGTTCGTGAGCGGCTGTTGGCTAAACTTTCCGGCGCGAACAATTTCAGGCTCGCCCTGGTAACCAGTCCTGCTGGCTATGGGAAAACCACGCTTGTCTCACAGTGGGCGGCGGGCAAAAATGAATTAGGCTGGTACTCTCTCGACGAAGGCGATAACCAGCAAGAGCGATTCGCCAGTTACTTAATTGCCGCTATCCAACAGGCCACCGGCGGACACTGCTCTACCAGCGAAGCGATGGCGCAAAAACGTCAGTATGCCAGCCTGACGTCCCTCTTCGCACAGCTCTTTATTGAACTGGCGCAGTGGCATCGCCCGCTTTATCTGGTGATTGACGACTACCATTTGATTACCAATCCGGTGATTCACGACGCGATGCGCTTTTTCTTACGGCATCAGCCGGAAAATTTCACCCTGGTGGTGTTATCGCGTAATTTGCCGCAACTGGGCATCGCTAACCTGCGCGTGCGCGATCAGCTGTTGGAAATCGGCAGCCAGCAGTTGGCTTTTAACCATCAGGAAGCAAAGCAATTTTTTGACCGTCGTCTTTCGTCGCCCATTGAAGCCGCTGAGAGCAGCCGCATGTGCGACGATGTGGCCGGTTGGGCCACTGCGCTACAGTTGATCGCCCTCTCCGCGCGCCAGAACCATACCTCTGCGCATCACTCCGCCCGCCGTCTTGCCGGGATTAATGCCAGCCACCTTTCTGATTATCTGGTGGACGAAGTACTGGATAACGTGGATGTCAGCACCCGACATTTTTTACTTAAAAGCGCGATCTTACGCTCAATGAATGACGCGTTGATTGTGCGCGTGACCGGCGAAGAAAACGGCCAGATGCGGCTGGAGGAGATTGAGCGCCAGGGGTTATTCCTGCAACGCATGGACGACACGGGCGAGTGGTTTAGCTATCACCCGTTGTTTGGTAGCTTTCTGCGCCAGCGTTGCCAGTGGGAACTGGCGGCGGAACTGCCGGAGATCCACCGTGCGGCCGCGGAAAGCTGGATGGAACAGGGTTTTCCCAGCGAAGCTATTCATCATGCGCTGGCGGCGGGTGACGCGCAAATGCTGCGCGATATCCTGCTTAACCATGCGTGGGGGCTGTTTAATCATAGTGAACTGGCGCTGCTGGAAGAGTCATTAAAAGCGCTGCCGTGGGAAAGCCTGCTGGAAAATCCGCGGCTGGTGTTGTTACAGGCCTGGCTGATGCAAAGCCAACACCGCTACAGCGAAGTGAATACGCTGCTGGCGCGCGCCGAGCAAGAGATCAAAGGGGTCATGGACGGCACGCTACATGCTGAATTTAACGCGCTGCGCGCCCAGGTCGCCATCAACGACGGCAATCCGGAAGAGGCAGAGCGGCTGGCGAAACTGGCGCTGGATGAGCTTCCTCTCGCCTGGTTTTATAGCCGTATTGTCGCGACCTCCGTTCACGGCGAAGTGCTGCACTGTAAAGGCGATCTCAGCCAGTCTTTATCGCTGATGCAGCAAACCGAACAAATGGCACGCCATCATGACGTCTGGCATTACGCGCTGTGGAGCTTAATTCAACAAAGCGAAATTCAGTTCGCCCAGGGATTCCTGCAGGCCGCATGGGAAACGCAGGAGAGAGCCTTCCAGTTGATCAAAGAGCAACATCTGGAACAACTGCCGATGCATGAGTTTCTGGTACGTATCCGCGCGCAATTGCTGTGGGCGTGGGCGCGCCTTGACGAAGCGGAGGCCTCGGCGCGCAGCGGTATCGCTGTGCTGTCCACCTTCCAGCCGCAACAACAGTTGCAGTGCCTGACGTTACTGGTGCAGTGCTCGCTGGCGCGCGGCGATCTGGATAATGCCCGTAGTCAGCTTAACCGACTGGAAAATTTATTAGGCAATGGTCGTTATCACTGCGACTGGATCTCTAACGCCGATAAAGTGCGTGTCATTTACTGGCAGTTAACCGGCGACAAGAAATCCGCCGCCAACTGGTTACGCCATACGCCAAAACCGGCGTTTGCCAATAACCATTTTCTGCAAGGGCAATGGCGGAATATCGCCCGCGCGCAGATCCTGCTGGGCGAATTCGAGCCTGCGGAAATCGTGCTGGAAGAGTTAAATGAGAATGCCCGTAGCCTGCGCTTAATGAGCGATTTAAACCGCAATCTGCTGTTACTCAATCAGCTTTACTGGCAATCCGGGCGGAAAAACGACGCCCAGCGCGTATTGCTTGATGCCTTACAGCTTGCCAACCGCACCGGATTTATCAGCCATTTTGTGATTGAAGGCGAAGCCATGGCGCAACAATTGCGTCAGCTGATTCAACTCAATACGCTGCCGGAGATGGAGCAGCATCGCGCGCAGCGCATCCTGCGAGAGATTAACCAACATCACCGGCATAAATTCGCCCATTTTGACGAAGGCTTCGTCGAGCGCCTGCTTAACCATCCGGATGTCCCGGAGCTTATTCGCACCAGCCCGCTCACCCAGCGTGAATGGCAGGTGTTAGGGCTTATCTATTCAGGCTATAGCAACGAACAAATTGCCGGTGAACTGGCGGTGGCCGCGACCACCATTAAGACGCATATCCGCAACCTCTACCAGAAACTCGGCGTCGCGCACCGCCAGGACGCGGTACAGCACGCGCAGCAGTTGCTGAAGATGATGGGGTACGGGGTTTAACGTGTGCCTGATGGCGCTTCGCTTATCAGGCCTGCAGAGTCATTTTAAAACATATTAATATTGCTGGTTTTGTAGGCCGGGTAAGGCGTAGCCGCCATCCGGCATAAACGTAAATCCAGACGTTGAGTTGGCTTCAGGCCCGATGGCCGTCGCTCAGCCGCAGGTTAAATGGCGCCCATCCATCCGGCGGGTCCCATTCGCCACTGCCATAAATAATACCCTCCCGGATATCATGAATAATGACGCCATCAATACCACACGGTTCCGATCGCCAGATAATGCCGGAACTCACGTTGATAAGAAACGTATACTGAAAGGTTGTGACCAGGAAATTCTCGCTCAGCGAGGTCTTATGATCCCAAACATCGGGTATTGAATAAATATGGCCAACATAATCATCAAGAAACAGGCTTTTAACCTGATGTGAATCCGTATCAAATAAGTGAACGTGCTGACCGTATAATATCGCAATAGTCTTATCATTATTCATGATGCCGCTGAAGCACTGCTCAACGATCCAGCGCCCCTCTTCCAGCGCGACAAAAAGACACAGCACGATAACCGGCTCGCCGTCCTGACTCACCAGCACTCTTCGCCGCATCGTTGAAGGGCCGGAAAAGGGATTAACATCCCTCTCCGGGATAGCGTCAGCAACGCGTTGTTCAGCATCAAGGAAATCAGCGTGGTATGTCATGATCCGCTATCCTTTTTACTTACCATAACCTGCACCATCTCCCTCGCCTCCTCCAGGTTGAACGTTACCGGCAAAAACCGTTCCACCACCGCAATATTGGTAAGCAAGTGAGCGGAAGCCCGTGCCACGGTAAACGCGCCTTCGCCCGCCAGCGCCAGCGGTAAAATCAGCTGGTCGGCCAGATGCTCTCCCACCGCCGCCGGGCTTGCGAGATAGCGCCGCGCTTCATGCGCAACCTGGTTAGCTACCGCTTCCGCGCTGGTGCCTTTTACGCCGAACGCGGTGAACAGTTCGGTCAGTTGTTCGCTTTGAATCATCAGCGACAGCGCGTTGCCCGGCCCGCAGCCGCCTTCCAGCGCAACGACGTTTTTCTCCGCCCGCGGGAAGTGGGCTTCCAGCGTTGCGACTTCACGTTCGCCAACGTGGTGAGGCACCGAGGCCAGCAAAGCTTCGGCGGTGATACGCCGCGTCTCGCCGCGCGATATCAGCGTCAGACCGCGTAAAGACGCTGCCGGTTCGACGACCGTTGCCGCCGCGCCGCCGCCTGCCGGATAAAAGCCGTGTTTTATCAGCGTGGTGCGCTGGCTGATGCCCATCCTCGCCAACAGCGGTTCCCAGACGCGGCAGATAAAATCAGCGCTGGGCGCGGCCTGATTATGCGTCCCGCCGTGAACCTCCACGCGGGATGAACCGTCAGCAAACCACAGCGCGGGCAGGACGGTTTGCAGCACCAGCATACAACTGCCCGCGCTGCCAATCGCGAAACGGTACTCGCCGCCGCGAATCGGCCCCGGCGTAAAACGCAACTGCTGCGAGCCCAGCTCGTCGCCGTTCACCTGCGCGCCGCAGATTTCCGTCGCCGCCCGCACCGCCGTTAAATGCTGGCGTAGCAGCCCCGGTTTGGCGCGCCCGGCGCGGATGCCGCTCATTTCAAATGGCTGGCCGGTTATCATTGATAAACTCAGCGCCGAGCGCAAAATCTGCCCGCCGCCCTCTCCCTGTGCGCCATCCAGCGCGATGATCCTTGCCATTTTCTATCCTTTAACGCACACCACCTGCCGCAGGGTGTACATGATTTCCACCAGGTCAGACTGCGCCGCCATCACCGCATCAATATCTTTATACGCCATTGGGATCTCGTCGATCACATCCGCATCTTTACGGCATTCGACATGCGCGGTGGCGCGAATCTGATCGTCAACGCTAAACAGTTTCTTCGCTTTCGTTCGGCTCATCACACGTCCGGCGCCGTGGCTGCACGAACAGAACGACTCTTCGTTACCCAGCCCGCGCACGATAAAGCTTTTCGCCCCCATCGAACCGGGAATGATACCGAACTCACCGCGCCGCGCCGAAACCGCCCCTTTACGCGTCACATAGATCTCTTCGCCAAAGTGCTGTTCTTTTTGCACATAGTTATGGTGGCAGTTGATCTCGTCCATATCGAGGGCGATCGGTTTTTCCACGCAGCGCTGGAGCGCCGCCAGCGCGTTTTCCATCATCGCCTCGCGGTTCAGGCTGGCGAATTGCTGCGCCCAGTGTACCGCTTTCAGGTAATCATCAAAATATTCGCTTCCTTCATTAAAATACGCCAGATCGCGGGACGGCAGCGTTTCTAACTGCTCCTGCATTTCTTGCTGCGCCAGGCCGATAAAATAGGTGCCGATGGCGTTACCGATCCCGCGCGAACCGGAGTGCAGCATGATCCATACCCGATCGGTTTCATCCAGACAGATCTCAATAAAGTGGTTACCGGTTCCCAACGTTCCCAGGTGCTTATAGTTATTGGTATTCAAAAAGCGCGGATATTTTTGCGTTAACCACTGATATCCCGCTTCCAGCTGCGCCCATTTTTCATCAACGTTGGCGGGCGGGTTTCCCCATGCGCCCACATCGCGATGCCCGCGTCCGGTGGTACGCCCGTGAGGCACAGCGGCCTCTATGGCGTTACGCAGTTCCGCCAGATTTTCCGGCAGATCGGCGGCCGTTAAGCTGGTACGCAGCGCGTTCATTCCACAACCGATATCCACGCCCACCGCCGCCGGAATAATCGCCCCTTTCGTCGGGATCACGCTACCGATGGTCGATCCTTTCCCCAAATGCACATCCGGCATAACGGCAATATGTTTGAAAATAAACGGCATTTTCGCCGTATTGATCAGCTGCTGACGAGCATCGTCTTCTACCGGTACGCCTTTGGTCCACATTTTTACCGGTGCGTTCTGGGTGGTCATTAATTCGTAATTCATTATTTTTTCTCATTTTAATCATTAGGGTGGCGACAAGTGGTGAAGAATCTTAACTCCGGTAAAACCGGAGGCGCAGGGATTGAACCTGCTAGCGGCACTACCCGCATAACCTGTAGATCCTCCGGCATTCGCCAAAACAGGGTGGCATGGCAAATAAATAGCCAGGATGATAGCCATTAAGAAAGATGTAATCCTGACCAGCATTCGTACCATGCTAAATTTTCATTACAGCGCCACAGGTTTAACCTCGTTCGCTGCCTTCGTTAAAAATGGCGACAAGTTTATGTGAATACACCGCTCTACCATTGAGCTACAGAGCCGGGCTCTGACGGGTCTCGAACCCGCAACAAATGTAGATCCACAGGCATTCGCCAAAATAGGGTGGCACGACAAGTTAAGGTGAATCACCCGCTCTACCGTTGAGCTACAGGGATAAGCCCCGGCAGGGTTCGAACCTGCGTCTGGCCATACAAGGTGTAGATCCACCAGCATTCGTGCCTTCAGCGTTGCGCGACAAATTCATAGCCGGGATGATACGCATCGGGAAAGATGTAATCCCGGCCAGCATTCGCGCCGCGCTGAATACTCTTTACAGCGTCACGGCTTCAATCTCTTCCAGCCAGTGCGCGCTGCCATAGCGACCGTTAACAAAGTTATCTATCACCGTAAACACCTCGTCGCTGAAGCCGCCGACGTTCAAAATATCGCTTCGTTCCGCCGCCTGGGTGGTGCCATAAGGCAGCAGATCGATACACACCAGGCGCGCCTGCGGGTTGCGCTTTTTCAGTTCGATCCAGCATTCCATGGTGGCCGTTGAGCCATGGCGCGATTTATCAACCCACGATTCGTTATCCGACACCATAATCACCAGATCCACCCGCGCCCGCTCGTTCAACAACCTACGCAGCGGCGCGGAGCAGTTGGTGCCGCCGCCGCCAACCGCCGCCAGCTTTTGCGCGTTGTGCATAACCGACTGGCGCGCATCAAGCTGCACGTCGACCACATCGCATTCAAACGGCAGCACGCGGGCCTGCGGATGATTACGCAGCACGGCGGCGGCGATCAGCCCGGCAACGTCCACGCAGCGGATCTTACTGGTCGCCCCCTTGCGATAGCCGGTTATCGACGACTTCATCGACCCCGACACGTCCGGGCAGACCACCACGTTGCCGCGAAACGGCGGAATGTTCTCCAGCGCGTACTCCATCGCCTGCGCTAAAGCCTCGCGAATAACCTGCGGCACGTTGCTTTGCAGATTGCTCCATGCCGACAGCAACTGATAAGGATAAACCCAAGACTGGCGCACCTGCGCCCTGTCCGCCAGCCGCTGCGCCACGCTGGCGGCAAGCGTTGCATTCTCAAACACGTCATGACGCGCCAGCGTATTCAAATTCATCCGCAACGTTTGCCAGCTCATCCGCTGCGCCAGTTGCGCCCATTGTTCGCGACTCAGCGGCGCGTTGGTCAGCAGTAAAAACGGCACATCGGGTAAGGCCGCGCCCATATTGCCTTCACGAAACGCCAGCAGCGCGCGCGTTTTTTCCGGCAGTTGCGCCTTATCGCACGGCTTACCAATCAGCCAGGCAAAGAAGGCTTCCTGCCACGCCGCCTGCGGCCGTGGGTGCACCATTTTGACGATATCCGCCAGCGACGGCATATTGCCCACCGATGCCTGCAATAAGCGCTCTTCGCTGGCGTTCTGCAACCAACGCTGCACCAGCTTCTTTGGCCGCGTCCCCAGCGAGCGCCGCCCGGTCACGCCGCTGCGCAACATTTGCACAAAGTTACGCAGCATCCGGCCATTATTGATCACCCGCGCAAATACTACCGGCAGCAGCGCCGAGCCACGCGCCGCCAGAATGGCGGTCAACAGCGCGGGCATATCCTTCATCATCCCGCGTTCGCGGCCATAAATCGCCAGTTGCGCTAAAAACAGATCGTCGAGATCTTTCGCTGTCGCCAGAACATCATTTAGCTGCGCCTGGCCGCTGACATAAAAAGTCTCGTTCATGCAGCCGGTCATCACCATTTGCGCCAGTGTATGGCGTGGGGTGAAGGCGAAGGCCGCTGCGCCTTGCTGATTGCTGGCGTTGGCCAGCGGCGCGTCCCTTAACAGCGAACGGAACAAAAGTGGATTAGCCATTTGTTTTTCCCATTTCCGTTATTCTCCATGCCAGAGTTATTGCAACCAGCGTGCCAGAAAATAAATCATTTTATAGTCTATTGATTTTTAAGTTATTTATTTCCTTAGCGTTCAGGTGAAAGAAAAATGCCTGCACGGCAGCCATTAAAAAGCGATAAAATTATCTCGTCTTTTAGAAGGAAATCTAAGATGCGAAAAACGGTGGCCTTTGGTTTTGTCGGCACGGTGCTCGACTATGCAGGACGCGGCAGTCAGCGTTGGGAAAAATGGCGCCCTACTTTGTGTCTGTGTCAGCAGGAGACGCTGGTCGTTCACCGCCTGGAACTGCTGTACGATGCCCGCTCTCGCTCGCTGTTTGAAGGATTAAAGAAGGATATCGCCAGCGTCTCGCCGGAAACGGAAGTCGTCGGCGTAGAAATCGCGATCCGCAACCCGTGGGACTTCGAAGAGGTTTACGCCTGCCTGCACGATTTCGCCCGCAGCCATACCTTTCATCCCGAAGATGAAGACTATCTGATTCATATCACCACCGGCACCCACGTCGCGCAGATCTGCTGGTTCCTGCTGGCGGAGGCGCGCTATCTACCGGCGCGATTAGCGCAGACCTCGCCGCCGCGCAAAAAAGATAAACCGCATAGCACGGGCGACGTGACGATTATTGACCTCGACCTCAGCCGCTACAATGACATCGCCACCCGCTTCGCCCAGGAGCGGGAGGAGACGCTCAACTTCCTGAAGTCCGGCATTGCAACCCGCAACCCGTGTTTCAACCGGATGATTGAGCAAATTGAGCGCGTCGCGATGCGCTCCCGTTCGCCAATCCTGCTCAACGGCCCGACCGGCGCGGGCAAGTCGTTTCTCGCCCGTCGCGTCTATGAACTAAAACTGGCCCGCCACCAGTTCAGCGGCCCGTTTGTCGAAGTGAACTGCGCCACCCTGCGCGGCGACACGGCGATGTCGGCGCTGTTCGGCCACGTTAAGGGGGCGTTTACCGGCGCGAGAGAGGAACGTGCGGGACTGCTGCGCAGCGCCGACGGCGGCATGTTGTTTCTTGACGAAGTGGGAGAACTGGGCGCAGATGAACAGGCCATGTTGCTGAAAGCCATTGAAGAAAAACGCTTTTACCCTTTCGGCAGCGACCAGCAGGTCAGCAGCGATTTCCAGTTGATTGCCGGCACGGTGCGCGACCTGCGCCAGCGAGTAGCGGAAGGGACATTCCGCGAAGACCTGTACGCGCGCATTAATCTCTGGACCTTCGAACTACCAGGCCTGCGTCAGCGCCAGGAAGATATTGAACCAAACCTTGACTACGAACTGGAACGCCACGCGGCGCTAACCGGCGACAGCGTGCGTTTTAATACCGAAGCGCGCCGCGCCTGGCTGAGCTTCGCCACCTCGCCGCAGGCCGCCTGGCGCGGTAACTTCCGCGAACTCTCCGCCAGCGTCACCCGCATGGCGACGCTGGCGGACAACGGGCGAATCACGGTCGAAACGGTAGACGATGAAATCGCGCGTTTGCGCTATAGCTGGAATGACCATCGCCCCTCCGCGCTCGACGGACTGCCAGGCATTGACGCAACGGCGCTGGATCTGTTTGACCGTATGCAACTGGAAAACGTCGTTGCGGTCTGCCGCCAGGCGAAAACCCTTTCCGACGCCGGGCGGCAGCTATTCAACGTTTCCCGTCAGGGGAAAGCCACGGTGAATGACGCTGACCGGCTGCGTAAATACCTGGCGCGTTTTGGTCTGACGTGGGACGTTTTACAGAATTAACACAGCTCCAGTTGAATATGGTTCTCCGTCAACACCTGCATCACGCCCGGCGGCGGCAGGGTATCGGTGTAGACCGCATCGACCATACTAATGCTGCCCATGTTTACCATCGCGTTACGACCAAATTTAGAGTGATCCACCACCAGCATCACGTGGCGCGAATTTTCGATAATCGCGCGCTTGGTGCGTACCTCATGGTAGTCAAATTCCAGCAACGAGCCGTCGCTATCAATACCGCTAATACCGAGAATGCCGAAATCGAGACGGAACTGGGCGATAAAGTCCTGCGTCGCTTCGCCAATAATGCCGCCGTCGCGGCTACGGAGTTCGCCGCCAGCGAGGATAATACGAAAATCCTCTTTCGCCATTAGCGTGTTCGCTACGTTCAAATTGTTGGTCACGATCCGCAAATTACTGTGCCCTAACAGGGCGTGCGCTACGGCTTCCGGCGTCGTGCCGATATCAATAAACAGCGTTGAACCATTGGGGATCTGGGCCGCGACTTTGCGAGCGATGCGCTCTTTTTCTTCCGTTTGCGTTGCCTTACGATCGTGCCACGGCGTGTTCACCGAGCTGGAGGGCAACGCCGCGCCGCCGTGGTGGCGCAAAATCATATTCTGTTCCGCCAGATCGTTAAGATCCCGACGAATGGTTTGCGGGCTGACAGAAAAATGCTCCACCAGCTCTTCCGTACTGACGTACCCCTGTTTTTTTACCAGTTCAATGATCGCGTCATGCCGTTGTGTTTGTTTCATGAATAATCTCTGAAAGTAACCAACCTTGCGCCGGATAGCGGCATTCGCCCTACCCGGCCTGGAAAAATATCTCGACCACAGGCCGGATACGCCTCACGTTCGTTTTCGCGCATTCAGCGTATCAACAAAGGCCATCGCTAAACCGACGATAAGCCCGGCGATGTGCGCGCCGTTCGCCATAGACATGCCAAACCAGTCAAACCAACCAGCGACTATCCACAATAATGCAAAAATAATTAAGCCGCGCTGGAGGTAAATTCCGCTTTGCGGATCGCGCTCTCCGCGCAGCCACACGTACCCCATCAGCGCATAGACGACGCCAGACAGTCCGCCAAACCACGGGCCGCTAAATTTCTGCTGTACATAGCCGCTTAGCAGCGCGCTTATCACCGTAATGACGATTAATTTACCGCTGCCCAGGCGCTTCTCTACCGCCCCGCCGAGATACCACCACCACAGCAGGTTAAAAAGAATATGCATCAGTGAGAAGTGCATAAAGATATGGGTGAAGTAGCGCCAGAATTCAAATTTTAAAACCGGATCGAACGGCCACGCCAGCCACACCATCACCGTCTGATCGCCGATGAGACTCATCGCGATATAGACCAGCACGCAGGCGAGCATCACGATCCAGGTAACAGGGCCGGCTCGTTCACGCAGCGTGGCAAGAAAGGGAAAACGGCGGTAGCGCAGTCCGCTGTTAGTCTGCCCGGACTGCCAGCTAGCCGCCAGATAACGCGGATCGCCGGGATTTTCTATAAACCGCGCCAGCTCGACCCGCACACGTTCGGCCTGCGATTCATCCGCCAACCAGATATCGCTTTGATTATGTTGCTGAATAGTAAGAATGACGCCCTGGGTGGCCATATAATCAACAAATGCCTGCGCCACGCGAGGATTCGCAAAGGAAGTAATCATCAACATTATTGCTGTCGCTTAGTCCATACAAAAGAAGACAGTATATATACCCTTCTCGTCGGAGGCTGCATCTTTATGGGATTACGCGCCATTCGCGACATCGGCAGGGAAACGGCGATGCCAGGCCTCAAACCCGCCGTCAATGCTGTAAACCGCATCATAGCCTTGCTGGAGCAGATACTGCGCGGCGCCTTTACTACTGTTGCCGTGATAGCACATTACCATCACCGCGGTATCGAAACCATGCTCACGCATAAACGCGCCCAGCGTATCGTTAGTCAAGTGAAACGCCTGCGGCGCATGACCCATGGCATAACTTTGCGGATCGCGAATATCGACCAGCACCGCCGCGCCCTGGTGCAGTTTCTGATACGCCTCTTCTACAGTGATACATTCAAATTGTTCCATGAATCGCTCTTTCATTATTGCCGGTGAAGCCAATTAAGGCATTTTATCGCCCAGTGTACGTTGACGGAGTAGCTTAACGCCATAATGTTATACATATCACTCTAAAATGTTTTTTCGATGTTACCAATAGCGCGTTTCTTTGCTATTATGTTCGATAACGAACATTTTTGAACTTTAACGAAAGTGCAAGAGGGCAGCATGGAAACCAAAGATCTGATCGTGATAGGCGGGGGCATTAACGGTGCAGGCATCGCGGCTGATGCCGCCGGACGCGGTTTGTCCGTACTCATGCTGGAAGCGCAGGATTTGGCCTGCGCAACCTCTTCCGCCAGTTCGAAACTTATCCACGGCGGCTTACGCTACCTTGAGCACTACGAGTTCCGTCTGGTCAGCGAAGCGCTGGCAGAACGTGAAGTGCTGTTGAAAATGGCGCCGCACATCGCCTTCCCGATGCGTTTTCGTCTGCCGCACCGCCCGCATTTACGTCCGGCCTGGATGATCCGTATCGGTCTGTTTATGTACGATCACCTCGGCAAACGTACCAGTTTACCCGGTTCCACCGGTGTGCGGTTTGGCGCAGATTCGGTGCTCAAACCGGAAATCGTGCGCGGATTCGAATATTCCGACTGCTGGGTAGACGATGCGCGTCTGGTGCTGGCTAACGCACAGATGGTGGTGCGTAAAGGCGGCGAAGTCCTTACCCGTACTCGCGCAACCGCCGCTCGTCGGGAAAATGGCCTGTGGATTGTCGAAGCGGAAGATATCGACACCGGTAAAAAATATGTCTGGCAGGCGCGCGGACTGGTTAACGCCACCGGACCGTGGGTCAAACAGTTCTTCGACGAAGGGATGCACCTGCCGTCGCCGTATGGCATCCGCCTGATCAAAGGCAGCCATATCGTCGTGCCGCGCGTCCATAATCAGAAGCAGGCGTATATTCTGCAAAACGAAGATAAACGTATCGTCTTTGTCATTCCGTGGATGGAAGAGTTTTCGATCATTGGCACAACCGATGTCGAATATAAAGGCGATCCGAAAGCGGTAAAAATTGAAGAGAGCGAAATTAATTACCTGTTGAAGGTCTATAACGCGCACTTCCAGAAACAGCTTGGCCGGGACGATATCGTCTGGACCTACTCGGGCGTGCGTCCGCTATGTGATGACGAGTCCGACTCGCCGCAGGCTATCACCCGTGATTACACGCTGGATATCCACGACGAAAACGGCAAAGCGCCGCTGTTGTCGGTCTTTGGCGGTAAGCTGACAACCTATCGTAAGCTGGCCGAGCACGCGATGGAAAAACTGTCGTCATACTATCAGGGCATTGGCCCGGCATGGACCAAAGAGTGCATCCTGCCTGGCGGTGATATTGGCGGCGATCGCGAAGATTACGCAGCAAAACTGCGCCGTCGCTATCCGTTCCTGACCGAATCGCTGGCACGCCATTATTCACGTACCTACGGCAGCAATACTGAATGGATTATCGGCGACGCCACGTCAATTGCTGAGTTAGGCGAAGACTTCGGCCATGAGTTCTATGAAGCCGAGCTGAAGTATCTGGTCGAGCACGAATGGGTGCGCCGTACTGAAGACGCTATCTGGCGTCGCACCAAAGAAGGCATGTGGCTGACCGCCGAGCAGCAGTCCCGCATCACCCAGTGGCTGGCGGCGTATGTTGAGAAACACCAACTTTCACTGGCGTCGTAATAAAATCCGGGGCGGTTTATACCGCCCTTTTCGCCACATACCGCATTCACTCGCCGGGTTTTGTACAGCTGGGCATATGATTAGTGATACGGTAGCGATCGACACTTATTTTGGTAATAAAGAAGGGTTTTGCCCGCGCTTCGCTATTCCAGAGAGTTTTCCCCGTTTTACACCAGCTTTTATGAGAAAAGTTGGCATAATGAACCACGCTCTCCTCCCCCAGCACGCTTTCAAAATGCGCGCGTTTATCACCGTCGGCCACGCTAAAGTCAGCATAAAAAAGATTGCTGTCCAGGTTAAACGTCATCTCTATTTCACTGGCGGACGATGGAAAGAACACAGGTAGCCAGGTCCAGATACCGGATTGCTCCGGTATGGCGGCATAATCAGGAAAATAGCTTACCTGGCGATCATCGCAGGCGGTCAGCACAGCGACGATGATTAATGCCGCGCCACACCGGAGAACCTGATTAATCAGCTCAGCAACAATATCTTTATGCCACGAAGTGGATTCACGCCGTGCAATACGAATACCAGCGCCGCTGATCGGGTTTACGCCAACCCGTTCCACATATAGTTTAACATCTTCCATTTAGTCCCTTTATTTCGCGGCCGGATACAGCGGCACATATCCCACATCCTGCACCAACTGTTGTCCCTGCGGGCTTAGAAACCAGTCCACCAGCTTTTGTGTTTCCGCTGTGGGGTGTTCACGGGTGACCATATAAACATCAACCGTGTATGGGTAACTGCCGTTACGAATATTTTCAACCGTCGGCGCAACATCGTTTATCGCCAGTAATTTAATCTCTTTATTGCTGTGCATCTGCGTAGCGTAATAACGAAAGGTATAGCCAATGGCGTTGTGCGTATTGCGATACTCAGCCACGATATCCACCATTTCCCCCATCGCGGTTGCCACTGATGTTGTTTGCGCTGGCATCAGCTTTGTTTCTTTCATTACCTTCGCCAGCATCGCCGTTTGGCTGCCAGAGTTTTCCGGTCGCTGCCAGGGCTTAATGTCGATTGCCTCTCCGCCCACCTCATTCCAGTGGGTGATTCTTCCGCTAAAAATGCCGCGAATTTGTACATCACTCAACGATGACACGGGATTGTTTTGGTTGACGATAAACACAAACGCTTCACGTGCAAAGGGGGTGTAAACCAGTTTTACGCCACTGGCCTCGGCCAATTGCTTTTGAGCAGTGGAAGGCTGGGCGACAAAAATAAGATCGGCATTGCCGTTAAGGATATTTTGATAGGCTTCAATGGTTCCCTGGTTTTCAAGGTAGTCTTCAGGGCAGATATCATCCGGAAAGCGCGTAAGCGCATAAAAAGCCGAGGCGTATAACGGCAAGCCAGCCGTTGCGCCATCGAGCCGCGGCCAATTTTGGGTGAGCAAAAGTGTCGGTTCATCGCGCAGCCCGGTTAGTTTGTTGCCCCATGTGTGCGCCTGATAATCGCGGAAATAAAGATATTCACTGCTCTCGGGAGCGGGATACTTCACGGCATAAAGATGTGACTGGTATACGGCACAGCTCCCGAAAAACAGCAGACAAATCACCAGCAGATTACGACAAGTGTAGCCCGCACCGCCGCGTAGCACTCCCCAACGCGCACCGCCATACCCTAATGCAAAACAGAGCTGCGAGCCAACCGGTATGAGCAACGCTGCCCATACCCAGCCGTTGAAAAAGGATATTATGCTGGGTACTAACCAAAGCGTTTGCACCACCTGGGCGATGGGTTTACGCCCTATCGCGCGAATATTAAGATCGGTGAGAAACATCAGGATGACCCACCCCATCAGCACCACCAGAGCGGGCATAAGCAGGCAGCAATCACGCCATTCTGGATTTACCTCTGATGCATTTCCCTTTCCCCATATTCGGCCACAAAGAAAAATTAACCCTGCGCCCAGAAGCGCTACCGGGATAATGGTCGCCTTCTCAATAGATCGCGCGACGGGGATACTATTTTCAAGAACGCTAATGTACGCCCACATTCCCCCCACGATAATCGTAATAATGTTCACCAGCAGCGGCACGCCGATAAACGCCATCATGATCGACAAAAAAAGCCACTTAGCATTTTTCATTTTTCTATCCGCTAATCCCTGCGATAGCGGAAGTATAAACCCGGTAGTCCTGAGCACCCTCCAAGCATTTTTCTGAAATCACGACGTTAAAACATTCACGATAGCGGCAGACAGAAGTTGAAAGTTCCGGCTGCCGTTTTTTATTTACAGGCTCACATTAACCTGCAAGATCGATCTTTTTCCGCGCCTGCCCAACAGCATCGGCGGCCCGCAATGCCGCCTGCACAGCCTCCGGCGTAATGGTAAACGGCTCGTTGTGCATCGTTTCCCCAGTTTGACAAGACGCCCTGGCAACGGCCAGCAGTTCATCATCGCTAACGCCAGCCAGACCAATATCCGCCAGCGTGGTGGGCAAGCCTATATCTTCACAAAATTGATAAACCTCCTCGATAAGCTCAGGCGCTCTATCGGTGAGCATAAGCATTGCCAGCGTGCCAAACGCAACCTTTTCCCCATGCCAGTATTTGTGCGTGGCGGGCAGTACCGTCAGACCGTTATGAATGGCGTGCGCCGCCGCCAGCCCACCACTTTCAAAACCAAGTCCGGATAATAGCGTATTCGCTTCGATAACATGTTCGAGCGCTGGAGTAACCTGATGTTGTTCACAGGCAAGCTTCGCCAGACGCCCATAGCGCATTAAGGTGGTGTAGCAAAAGCGCGCCAGCTCAAATGCGGTCATCGGTCCTGGCCTGGTGGTCATATTGCCTGCCCCTTTGATGCGGCAATCTTCCGCTTCAAACCAGGTTGCCAGCGCATCGCCTATCCCGGAAACCAAAAAGCGTACCGGCGCGGCAGCAATAATACTGCTGTCCACCAGCACAAGCGTCGGGTTACGTGGAATCATCAGGTAGCGTTTGAATTGCCCTTCTGGCGTATAGATGACAACCAGTGAACTGCACGGCGCATCCGTTGAGGCCAGAGTAGGAACCACGGCAATAGGCAACCGCAGGCTGGCGCCGGTTGCTTTTGCCGTATCCAGGGTTTTCCCACCCCCCATACCGACAATCACATCGGCGCCAATTTCCTGCGCGCGTGCGGAGATGCGAGCAATTTCCTCATCACTGCACTCGCTACTGAACACTTCGATATCAAATTCAATCACCCCGTGCAGTGCTGTTGCAACTGTATCCCGGTAGGTGTTGTGAACAACAGGATCCTGCAAAATCAGCGCCTTATGACCGAGTGCGGCCAATTCCTGCGGGAGATGCGTTGTCAACGCTCCTTTACCCTGAACATATCGTGACGGAAAGATCGCGGTAGTAACCATTGTTTCTCCTTAAAAAGCATTAAAGTTCAATATACAGAACACAAATTCCACATAAAGAATTTAATGCTGTTTACTCTGAACGCACAATGACCAGGTGAGAGCATAATCTTATCCTGTGAGGCAGCGCACAATTTTGGCTATGTATTAGACCGATGAGCAGTTTCCATTGGGTTACCCGCTCTTTCTCACCTTATCTCCGTTCATTTTTGAAGCAAATCACAAAATATAACCTTCCTTAGAGTATGGAATTGACGCTGTATGAATACGTCGGCATAGTGTCAATATGCAGAACAGTAGTTCCATATACAGAACACATTTTTGATACTAAAGGGATGCAATGATGAGCATTGAAATAGAGAAACCGACCACACGAGGGCGCTGGCTGCATATTATTCCAGCCACGATCCTCGTTTATATCGTGGCCTATATGGACAGGACCAATATCGCCATTGGGATCGCAGGCGGCATGGATGAAGATTTAGGCATGACGGCTTCTTTTGCCGGTCTGGTCGCCGGGATCTTCTTTATTGGTTATATCTTCCTGCAAATTCCCGGCGGTCAGATAGCCGAGCGGCTAAGCGCCAAAAAGTTAATTGCCTGGACAATCGTCGCCTGGGGTGGCTTTGCCCTGCTGACCGGTTTTGTTCAGACACCGACGCAGTTGTTGATTATCCGCTTTGTGCTCGGCGTGGCGGAAGGTGCTGTGTATCCCGCCATTCTGGCGCTGATTGGCCACTGGTTCCCAAATGAGGAGCGCGCCAGGGCTATCGCCTATTTCCAGATGAACCTGGCCGTCGCTTCTATTATTACCGGGCCGCTTTCCGGCTGGCTTATTGAAACCTACGGCTGGCGGGAGATGTTTATCATCGAAGGCTTGCTCTCTCTGGGACTGCTCTTTGTCTGGCTACCTTTGGTTTCCGATCACCCGCATCAGGCAAAGTGGCTGGATCCGAAAGAGCGCGCCTGGATCGAACAAAAATTGCTGGCCGATCGCGCGTTGAGTATTGGCGGAGAGCAAAGCAGCATTCGCGGCGTATTAAAAAGCATCAACCTGTGGAAGCTTGTCGGTATCTATTTCTTCGTACAGGTCGGCTTCTATGGCTTCGCGCTATGGATGCCAAATCTGATTAAACACCTGACCGGCAGCGGCATGACCATCGTTGGGGTACTCACTGCGGCGCCTTACGTTCTGTGCATTATCGGTCAGTATTACATCGCCAAATGGTGTGATAAGACGATGAATCGCCGCCTTTACACGGCTATTCCTCTGCTGGGTTTCGCGGTCTGCCTCGCCCTCTCCTTATTACTGAAAGATAACGTCTGGCTCGCCTACGGCATGATGGTTATTTGCGGGTTCTTCCTGCAAGCCTATGCCGGTCCATTCTGGACGCTGCCGCCATTACTCTTCGCCCCCAACGTTCTGGGCGGCGTGCGCGGCACGATCAACGCCCTGGGCAACATTGGCGGCTTTATCGGTCCGTACCTCGTCGGGCTGTTAACGGTGACGTTCTCGCAAACAGCAGGAATGACCGTACTGGTTGCCGCCCTGCTTATCGCCGTTGGACTGCTTTTCAGCTTACCTTCTGTTACCGCTCGTCCTGCAGGTAGCAGTAACACACCTAACACCTCGACGCCGGGTGCGTCACTTAAACAGGAAGGAATCGCCAAATGAGCCAAAAATGTCAACATGCTCGCGACCTGTGGTCGCAGCTCGACGCCCTGCGTCTTGGAATGAATTACAGCAAAGAAGATGTCAATAAACTGCAGGTCCTGGTGGATGATTGCTATGGCGAAAGTCATCCGGGCAGTTTCCATCTTAACCAACTGGGCGATGAAGCCGTGCTGGGTGTTCATGAAAGCGGCGGGCGCGCGGTCCGTCACCATGTGACGGATATCTGCGACGGCTGGGGTCAGGGCCACGATGGGATGAACTACATCCTGGCATCTCGCGAAGCCATTGCCAACATGGTCGAAATTCATGCCTCAGTGGTGCCTTATGATGCCGGTATTCTGATCTCAAGCTGCGATAAATCTATCCCGGCGCATCTGATTGCCGCCGCACGCCTGAACCTGCCGCTGCTGCATATTCCCGGCGGTTCTATGCGTCCGGCACCGAATATGAGTACTTCTGACCTCGGCGGGATCACTGCTAAGTTGAAGAAAGGCGAAATCGGCATTCAGCAAGTAGAAGCCATGCAGCAATGCGGTTGCCCCACCGCCGGAGCCTGCCAGTTTATGGGAACGGCCAGTACCATGCAGTGCATGTCAGAGGCCTTGGGGCTGGCCCTGCCAGGCAGCGCTTTGCTGCCATCGACCCTGGCGGAAATTCGCCGCGTTGCCAGAACCGCAGGCCACCAGGCGCTGTATCTGGCGGAGAAAAATATCACCACCCATAAGATCCTGACTCCTGCGGCGTTTGAAAATGCTATCAAAGTCCATGCTGCTATTGGTGGCAGCACCAATGCGATGATCCACCTTCCGGCCATCGCTCATGAACTTGGATGGGAGCTGAAGCCCGAACTGTTTGATCGGATCAATAACGAAATCCCTTATCTGACCAATATTCAGCCCAGCGGTGAATACGTTACCGAAATGATGTGGTTCGCTGGCGGCGTGCCAATGGTGCAATGGTATCTGCGCGATTATCTGGATCTTGATGTTCTTACCGTGACTGGCCGTACGCTCGGCGACAACCTGGAAATGCTCCATCAATCTGGCTTCTTTACCCGCAACCACGGTTACCTCAACAATTACAAAGTCAGTCCGGAGGAGGTGATCCGTAAACCAGAAAATGCCACCAAAAAAGGGTCGATTGCGGTACTGAAAGGCAACATCGCGCCTGAAGGAGCGGTCATTAAATACGCGGCCTGTGCGCCGGATATGCACCACCATACCGGTCCTGCTCGGGTCTTTAACTCCGAAGAAGACGCTCAGCAGGCCATCATCCATAACCATATCGAACCCGGCGACGTCATTTTCATTCGCTACGAAGGCGCAAAAGGCTCTGGCGCACCGGAAATGCTGATGACAACCGATGCCATCGTGTATGACAAACGCCTCGACGGAAAAGTCGCATTGATTACCGACGGTCGTTTCTCTGGAGCGACCAGCGGGCCATGTGTCGGACACGTCTCGCCAGAAGCCGCTGATGGCGGGCCGATTGCCCTGGTGGAAGATGGTGATTTAATCGAAATGGATGTGAAAGGCCGCAAGCTCAATATTGTAGGGATCGACGGGATGCCTAAAACAGAAGAGGAAATACGCCGCTGTCTTGAAGAGCGTCGAGCAAGCTGGAAGAAACCTGATTATTCAAACCGTCGCGGCGTCTTTAAACAGTTCACCGCTAATGCAACATCATTAATGGCCGGAGCCTGGCTTAAATAATATCCCTGGCGGGCTACGGCTCGCCTGTTTTAAGGATCAATACATGACTCAGATTACGAAATTTCACGGCGTATTTCCGCCAGTTCCGACCATTGTTAATGCGCAGGGAGAGTTAGATAAAGTCGGCATGGCAACCTTGCTGGATCATCTTATTGCAAGCAAGGTCAATGGCGTATTACTGCTGGGCAGTGGAGGGGAATTTTGCCATATGACCAATGCGCTGCGTCTGGAAACCGCAGAGTTTTGCGTCCGTCATATTAACCGCCGTATTCCAGTACTATTAGGTATTAGCAGCACCAGCACGCAGGAAGTGATTGAGTATGGTCAGCATGCCGACCGACTCGAAGTCGATGCCGTGCTGGTACTCAATCCCTACTATGCCAGATTGACCGATGAGTATATTTATCATCATTTCAAAACCGTGGCTAATAACATAAAAAGCCCGGTGATTCTCTACAACTTTCCAGCATTGACGGGACAGGACCTTAGCGTTGATTTAATTACCCGGCTGGCGCAAGATCACCCCAATATTATCGGCATTAAGGATACCGTTGATAATATCAGCCATATTCGTGAAATCATCAATAATGTCAGGCCAGTGCGTCCGGACTTCGTTATTTTCTCCGGCTATGATGAATATATGATGGATACGCTTATCTTAGGCGGCAACGGCGGGATCCCAGCGACAGCGAACTTTGCGCCGCAGCTAACCTGCGGGATCTACCGCGCGTGGTGTGAAAAAGAGTATGAGACCATGTTCGGATTACAGCGCAGGCTGTCCGCGCTTTCCACTATTTACAGCCTTGATTCACCTTTCTTCGGGATAATCAAAAAGGCAATTCAGCTTAGCGGAGTCGATATTTCAACTCATGTAATGCCCCCCGTTTTGCCGGCAAATGAAGAACATATTTCGAATTTGAAGCAGATCTTACAGCGTGCGGGACTTTAAGCGATGACGAAAGCGGGCTTCTTGCCCGCTGTGTCTTTTTATTTCAGCACATCAGACGCGTCAGGCTACGGCTGGCATCCATCATCAGCGTAGCAAGCGACTCGCGTTTATCATCGGGGATCTGGAACGTAACGCCGGATACGCTCAGGGCGGCGATCACTTTCCCCTGCGTATTGAATACCGGCACCGCAATGCAGCGCACGCCAAGGGAGTCTTCTTCGTTATCATAACCCCAGCCGCGACGGCGAATTCCTGCTAACTCCTGCTTAAGGATATTCACATCCGTGATCGTCGTATCCGTAAAACGCGTTAATATCTGATCTGGAGGCAGCAACTCCTCCAGCTCTTCCCCGCTAAGCCATGCAATCAGCACCTTCCCCAGCCCTGAGCTATGTAATGAGAGGCGCTTGCCCTCCCAGCTTCGGATCACAATAGCCTGTGGGCTTTCGACTTTCAGAAGGTAAATAGGGGCATCGCCTTCCAGAACGCCAAGATGGCAGGTCAGGCCGGTGTTATCGCGAATCTCTTCAAGAATCGGTAACGCGATTTTTTTAATGTCGTACTGTTCCGCCGCTTTATTACCTAATTCATACAGGCGTAGCCCCAGATAATACTTGTCTTTTTCCTGGCGTAATAACCCATGCTCCACCATGCCGTTGAGCAAAGATGAGGTACTGCTTTTCGCAATCCCTGAATTTTGATGGATCTGGGTAAACGTTGCGCCATCGCACTCCAGAAGGTAAGCAAATACGCGCATAATTTTATCGAGAGCCGGAATAGATGTCGTAATCTTTTTCATATTATTATCAATTAATTATGGATTTTTCTGCTAATACTATACACCAGTACTCAACCCTTTTTCCATGACAGAGACCAAGTGCCGCTAACAGATTCAGCAGACGAATATCGGCATACCCCCCGAATATACCACGATAAAAAACGGGGCCGTTTGGCCCCGTTCTCAAGCGTTAAACCGCTACAACCGCACCGGATCAATATGCCAGATATTTTCGGCATACTCTTTGATGGTTCTGTCCGATGAGAAGTAGCCCATATTGGCAATGTTGAGCATCGCTTTCGTCGTCCACTCTTCCGGGCGACGATACAACTCATCCACCTTATCCTGGCAGTCCACGTAGCTGCGGTAGTCCGCCAGCACCTGGTAGTGATCGCCAAAGTTAATCAGCGAATCTACCAGATCGCGGTAACGGCCTGGCTCTTCCGGATTAAAGACGCCGCTACCAATCTGCGTCAGTACCTGATGTAGCTCTTCATCTTTTTCATAATAGTCGCGAGGCTTATAACCCTGCCTGCGCAACGCTTCCACCTCTTCTGCAGTATTACCGAAGATAAAGATATTCTCCTCGCCGACATGCTCCTGCATCTCTACGTTCGCGCCATCCAGCGTACCAATGGTGAGCGCGCCGTTCAGGGCAAATTTCATATTACTGGTGCCGGAAGCTTCTGTCCCTGCCAGCGAAATCTGCTCAGACAGGTCGGCAGCGGGAATGATCACCTGCGCCAGGCTGACGCTGTAGTTCGGGATAAACACCACTTTCAGCTTGTCGCCAATCTGCAGATCGTTGTTAATCACTTTCGCCACGTCGTTGATCAGATGAATAATGTGTTTTGCCATGTAATAGGCGGAAGCCGCCTTACCGGCAAAAATATTCACCCGCGGCACCCAGTCGGCCTCCGGATTTTCTTTAATGCGGTTATAGCGGGTAATGACATGCAGTACATTCATCAACTGCCGCTTGTATTCGTGAATACGCTTAATCTGCACGTCGAATAACGCTTTAGGGTTCACCACCACATTCAGTTGTTGCGCTATCACTACCGCCAGCCGTTTTTTATTTTCCAGCTTCGCCTGACGCACCGCATGATTGACCAGCGGATAATCACAATGCTGCTTCAGCTCGCTGAGCTGGCTAAGATCGGTACGCCAGGTACGACCAATATTCTCATCCAGCACGTCAGAAAGCGGCGGGTTTGCCAGCGCCAGCCAGCGGCGCGGCGTAACGCCGTTAGTGACGTTACAAAAACGGGTCGGGAAAATCTTCGCAAAATCCGCGAACAGCGACTGCACCATCAGGTTGGAATGGAGTTCAGAAACGCCGTTGACTTTATGGCTGACCACCACCGCCAGCCAGGCCATCCGTACCCGGCGACCGTTCGACTCATCAATAATCGACGCGCGTCCAAGCAGGCTGGTATCGTTGGGATATTGCTCCTGCACCGTTTTCAGGAAATAGTCGTTAATCTCGAAGATAATCTGCAGGTGACGGGGCAGAATTTTCCCCAGCATATCGACGGGCCAGGTCTCCAGCGCCTCGCTCATCAACGTATGGTTGGTATAAGAGAAGACCTGACAGCACACCTCAAACGCGTCGTCCCAGCTAAATTTATGTTCATCAATCAGCAGGCGCATCAGCTCAGGAATTGACAGCACCGGATGCGTATCATTGAGGTGAATGGCGATTTTATCCGCCAGATTCTCATAGGTTTTATGCAGTTGATAATGACGGTGCAGGATATCCTGTACCGTCGCCGAGACCAGAAAATACTCCTGGCGCAGGCGTAGCTCTCGTCCGGAATAGGTGGAATCGTCCGGGTAGAGCACCCGTGAAACGTTCTCAGAGTGGTTTTTATCTTCCACCGCCGCAAAGTAGTCGCCCTGGTTGAATTTACCGAGGTTGATTTCACTACTGGCCTGCGCATTCCACAGCCGCAGTGTGTTAGTGGCGTCGGTGTCGTAACCGGGGATGATCTGATCATACGCGACGGCCAGAATCTCTTCCGTCTCAATCCAGCGCGCTTTTTTACCTTCCTGCTGAATGCGCCCGCCAAAAAGCACCTTATAGCGCGTATTGTGGCGCTTGAACTCCCACGGGTTGCCATATTCCAGCCAGTAATCCGGAGATTCTTTTTGCCGCCCGTCGACAATATTCTGCTTAAACATGCCGTAGTCGTAGCGAATGCCATACCCGCGCCCCGGTAATCCTAGCGTCGCCAGCGAGTCCAGGAAGCAAGCCGCCAGCCGTCCTAAGCCGCCGTTGCCAAGCCCTGGGTCATTCTCTTCATCGATCAGCTCTTCGAGATCTAAGCCCATGGCCTCCAGCGCGCCTTTAACGTCGTCATAAATGCCCAGCGAGAGCAGCGCGTTAGAGAGGGTACGACCAATCAAAAACTCCATCGACAGGTAATAAACCTGCCGGGTTTCCTGCGATAATTGAGCTCGATTAGAACGCAGCCAGCGCTCCACCAGACGATCGCGCACCGCGAACAACGTGGCGTTCAGCCATTCATGTTTATTGGCAATGACCGGGTCTTTACCAATCGTAAACATCAGCTTATAGGCAATAGAATGCTTAAGCGCCTCAACGCTGAGTGTGGGCGATGCATAAGTAAACGGAGCATTCATATAAATGATTCCTGGATGACTATTTCAAGCGATAGTACAGCTCGCGGTATGATTTCGCGGCAACTTGCCAGCTAAAATCCATCGCCATCGCCTGCCGTTGTACAAACCGCCAAAGCGAAGGCCGTGACCACAACACAAAAGCACGCCGAATCGCGCGTAGCAACGACCAGGCGTTACTGTCTTCGAAGACAAAACCGCTGGCGATACCGTCCGCCAGATTTTCCAGCGAACTGTCGGAGACCGTATCGGCCAACCCCCCGGTACGCCGCACCAGAGGCAGCGTGCCATACTTTAAGCCATATAACTGCGTTAAGCCGCACGGTTCGAAACGACTGGGCACCAGAATAACGTCCGCGCCGCCCATAATGCGATGCGAGAAAGCTTCGTGATAGCCGATCTGTACGCCAACCTGCCCTGGGTGTTCCGCCGCCGCCGCGAGGAACCCTTCCTGAAGCACCGGATCGCCCGCGCCGAGTAGCGCCAACTGCCCGCCCTGCTCCAGCAGCCCCGGTAACGCCTCCAGCACCAGATCCAGACCTTTCTGGTTGGTCAGACGGCTTACCACGGCAAACAGCGGCACTTTGTCGTTAACCTTCAACCCCATCGCAATTTGTAGCTGACGTTTGTTTTCCGCCTTCTCTTCCAGGGTATCGCGCGTGTAGCGCGACGCCAGCAGCAGATCGGATTCCGGGTTCCAGATCTTCTCATCCACGCCGTTCAGTATGCCGGACAAGCGCCCTTCCAGATGACGCTGACGCAGCAGGCCTTCCATACCATAAGCAAACTGCGGTTCGGTAATTTCACGCGCATAGGTCGGGCTCACCGCCGTAATATGGTCGGCATAGTACAAACCGGCCTTCAAAAAGGAGAGTTGTCCGTTGAACTCCAGCCCATGCATATTAAAGAATGACCACGGCAGTTCGATGTCATCCATATGCTTTGCATAAAACATGCCTTGATAGGCCAGGTTGTGTACGGTAAAGACCGATTTCGCCGGCCGCCCGCGCGCCGCCAGATAGGCGGGCGCCAGCCCGGCGTGCCAGTCATGGGCGTGCACCACGTCGGGGCGCCAGAATGGATCAAGTCCGCAGGCCATTTCACAGCCGACCCACCCTAACAGGGCAAAGCGCAGCACGTTATCGGTATAGGCATATAAATTCGTATCGTGATAGGGACTGCCTGGACGCTCGTACAGATGCGGCGCGTCGATCAGATAAATACCCACGCCGTTATAATGCCCGAACAGCAGCGATATCTTACCTGCGAAAGTATCGCGGCGGCTCACCACATGCGCATCGGGTATCCCCCGACGGATATCGGGAAACCCTGGAAGCAGAACGCGAACATCAACACCATCCGCAATTTGTGCCGCAGGCAACGCGCCTATCACATCCGCCAGCCCCCCAGTCTTCAGCAGGGGGAACATCTCTGAACATACATGTAAAACCTGCATTATCGCTCCTGTTTGACCTGCAGTTTGCGCAGCATTTCACGCGTGACCAGTACAATACCTTCTTCTGAACGGTAGAAACGACGAGCGTCCTCTTCCGCATTTTCACCAATCACCATGCCTTCCGGGATAATACAGGCACGGTCAATAACACAGCGACGTAAACGGCAGGAGCGCCCTACCCAAACCTCAGGTAACAACACTGCCGAATCAATATTACAAAAAGAATTTATTCTCACCCGGGGGAAGAGCACAGATTGCACCACCACCGAACCGGAGATAATGCAGCCGCCGGAGACCAGCGAGTTCAGCGTCATACCGTGGCTACCGGAGCGGTCCTGCACGAATTTCGCAGGCGGTAGCGATTCCATATGTGTACGGATAGGCCAGTTCTGGTCATACATATCCAGCTCCGGCGTCACCGAGGCTAAATCCAGGTTCGCCTTCCAGTAAGCTTCCAGCGTACCTACATCGCGCCAGTACGGTTCGGCTTGTGGATCGGACTGCACGCAGGAGAGCGGGAAAGGATGCGCGTAAGCCATACCTTCGCGGGTGATTTTGGGGATAATGTCTTTACCGAAATCGTGGCTGGAAGCGTCATCTTTATCGTCTGCCGCCAGCAATTCATACAGGTAATCGGCGTCAAAAACGTAAATGCCCATACTGGCCAGCGATTTGCTGGCGTCACCAGGCATTGCGGGGGGATTCGCCGGTTTTTCGACAAAATCAATAATCTTGTCGCTTTCATCGACCGCCATCACACCGAACGCCGTCGCTTCTTTGATCGGCACCGGCATACAGGCCACCGTGCAACGCGCACCCTTTTCAACGTGATCGATCAACATACGCGAGTAGTCCTGCTTATAGATATGATCGCCTGCCAGGATGACGACATATTCCGCTTTATAGCGACGAATAATATCCAGGTTCTGGGTCACCGCGTCTGCCGTGCCGCGATACCAGTTTTCGCCCTTCATACGCTGTTGAGCTGGCAGCAGATCGACAAATTCGTTCATCTCTTCGCTAAACAGTGACCAGCCGCGCTGAATATGCTGCACCAGCGTATGGGACTGATATTGAGTGATCACGCCGATACGGCGAATCCCGGAGTTCAGACAATTAGATAAGGCGAAATCGATGATGCGGAACTTCCCACCAAAGTGGACGGCTGGTTTGGCGCGTTTGTTCGTTAAATCTTTTAGACGCGTGCCGCGGCCGCCGGCCAGGATTAGGGCAACAGATTTCAGTGGCAGCTGGCGCGCCAACATTACACGATCGTTCTTCTCTAAACTCACCATGATTAACTCCTTTTTTATCCTCTCTGGAACACACACAGTCCATGCGCAGGTCCCTGCCAGACCGCCGTTATCACCGGATTATCCTCTCCAGCGAATGGGGGAACGGCGTGCCATTCCCCTTCGGGTAAAACTATATCTGTCACCTCAAGCGTGGCATTTATCGCAATCAGAAAACGGTCCGACAACAGAATTTGCATCAGCTTAGGCCCGTTTTGCCACTCATCCGCACTCAAGGGTTGCGCGTTTTTATTCAGCCAACGCACGTTGCCATCGCCTTCTTCCCACCAGCTATTGCCGGTTAAAGCCGGTATCTGCTGACGCAAACGAATCAGCGCGGCGGTAAACGTGGTTAACCCACGATTTGCCTGCTGCCAGTCCAGCCAGGTTAAGGCATTATCCTGACAGTAGGCGTTATTGTTGCCGTGCTGGCTATGGCCGTGTTCATCGCCTGCCAGCAGCATCGGCGTTCCCTGAGAGAGCAGTAGCGTCGCCAGCAGGGCATGAATGCTGTCGCGCCGCCGCTCCATTAAATCAAGCGGACCGCCTAATCCTTCTTTACCATGATTGTCGCTGTAATTGCTGTTGGTGCCGTCGCGATTTTCCTCACCGTTCGCCTCATTGTGTTTCTGATTGAAACAGACGCAGTCCCGGAGCGTAAAACCGTCATGCGCCGTGAGCAGATTGACAGAGGCGCCGGGCGCGCGGCCATTGCGTTTAAACACATCGCTGGAAGCGGCGAAACGACAGGCAAATTCCCCGGTCGTCAGGTTACGTGGCAACCAGAATCGGCGGGCCGCATCGCGAAAATGGTCGTTCCACTCGGCAAACGGTGGCGGAAAATTCCCGACCTGATAGCCGCCCTCGCCAATATCCCACGGTTCAGCAATCAGCTTGACCGTTGATAACACAGGGCACGCTTTAATCGCGGCGAACAGCGGCGCATCCTGGCGAAACGTCGGCGTGCGCCCCATGACGGACGCCAAATCAAAACGAAAACCATCGACATGACAGGTTTCCACCCAATAGCGCAAACACTCGCACGCGTATTCCACCACGCCGGGATGGCTTAAATTGAGCGTGTTGCCGCACCCCGTCCAGTTGTGATAATCGCCATCGTCCCTTATCCAATAATAGCTACGGTTATCAATTCCGCGCAGGGAGAAGGTTGGACCGTCCAGATCCAGCTCGGCGCTATGGTTTAATACGATGTCCAGAATGACCTCAATCCCCGCGCGATGCAGCGCTTTCACCGCATCGCGAAACTCGTCCAGCGCCGTCTCGGGCGAACTGGCCCAGGCGGGATGCAGCGCGAACATCGCCATCGGGTTGTAACCCCAATAATTGGTCAGTCCCATACGTTGCAGGCGCGGCTCGCTGGCAAACTGCGCCACCGGCAACAGTTCCAGCGCCGTAATGCCAAGCTGTTTGAAGTACGCCACCATGACCGGATGACCGAGCGCTTTATAGGTGCCGCGTATCTCCTGGGGGAGCTCCGGATGCAGGTAGGTAAGCCCTTTGACATGCGCTTCATAGATGACCGTTTTTCCCCACGGCGTGCGCGGCGCGGCGTCATCTTCCCAGTCATAATGGTCGCTGATTACCACGCTTTTCGGCGCCACCGCCGCGTTATCGCGGTAGTCCGGTTCATCGTGTCCGCCGTGCAACAGCGGATGATCTTTTAGTTCGCCCTCGACCCGGCGCGCATAAGGGTCAAGCAGTAACTTCGCCGGATTAAACCGATGCCCCTGCGCTGGCTGCCACGGGCCATGTACGCGATAGCCATAGCGCAAACCTGGCCTGGCGCCTGCCAGATAACCATGCCAGACATCGCCGCGACGTCCTGGCAGGTCATAGCGACGCTCATTCCCTCGGGAATCAAAAACGCACAGCTCTACGCGCTCCGCATGGGCGGAAAAGAGCGTGAAATTCACGCCATGACCGTCATACGTTGCGCCATGCGGCGTTGCTTCGCCGATCGCAAGCTGCGTCATTCCCCCTCCCGCATCAGCCAGATCGTCGCCAACGGCGGTAACGTCAGGTTAAGAGAGTGCTGACGGCCATGGCTTTCGATCTCATCGCTGTGCACCACGCCGCCATTGCCGGTGTTGCTACCGTGATAATGCATCGAATCAGTATTGAGAATTTCACGCCAGCGTCCCGGCTGGTTGATGCCAAAGCGGTAGTCGTGGCGAGGCACGGGCGTAAAGTTGCTGGCGACGATGATCTCGTTACCGGCTTTATCACGGCGTACAAAAATCAGTACCGAGCGTTCATTGTCATCGACCACCAACCACTCAAAGCCGTAAGCATCGAAATCCAGCTCATGCAACGCTTTATGGTGGCGATAGGTGTGGTTGAGATCGCGTACCAGACGCTGAACCCCGTGGTGCCAGTTATCGCCCCCCTCCAGCAAGTGCCAGTCGAGGCTGGCGTCATGGTTCCACTCGCGTCCCTGGGCAAACTCATTTCCCATAAACAGCAGTTTCTTGCCGGGGAAGGCCCACATCCAGCCATAATAGGCGCGCAGGTTGGCAAATTTTTGCCACGCATCGCCCGGCATACGATCGAGAATGGATTTCTTGCCGTGAACCACCTCATCGTGCGACAGCGGCAGAACAAAGTTTTCGGTATGGTTGTACAACATACCAAAGGTCAGCTTGTCGTGATGATACTGGCGGTACACCGGGTCCAGCTTCATGTAGTCCAGCGTGTCGTGCATCCAGCCCAGATTCCACTTGTACCAGAACCCCAGGCCGCCCGTTTCCGGTGGACGCGTCACGCCAGCGAAGTCTGTCGACTCTTCCGCCATGCTGACCGCGCCGGGCACCTGCTCGCCAATAATGCGGTTGGTATTGCGCAGAAACTCAATGGCTTCCAGGTTTTCACGACCGCCGAACTCGTTCGGTATCCACTCGCCCTCTTTGCGGCTGTAGTCGCGGTAGATCATAGAGGCCACCGCATCGACACGCAGCGCATCAATCCCAAAACGCTCCATCCAGTACAGGGCGTTGCCCACCAGATAATTACTGACTTCACGACGACCATAGTTGTAGATCAGCGTATTCCAGTCCTGGTGATAGCCCTCGCGCGGGTCGCTGTGCTCATAGAGGTGGGTGCCGTCAAACTCCGCGAGGCTAAATTCATCGGACGGGAAATGGCCCGGCACCCAGTCGAGAATGACGTTAAGGCCCGCCGCATGGGCCGCATTGATGAAATAGCGGAAGTCGTCCCGCGTACCAAAGCGGCGGGTCGGCGCGTAGAGTCCGGTCGGCTGGTAGCCCCAACTGCCGTCAAACGGATGTTCGTTGACCGGCAAGAGTTCAAGGTGAGTAAAGCCCATCCATTTGGCGTAAGGCACAAGCTGATCCGCCAGCTCACGATAGCTCAGCCAGAAATTGTTATCCGTATGGCGGCGCCATGAACCTAAATGCACCTCATAAATCGAGATCGGCGCATCAAACTGATTGGCTTTTTGTCGTTCTTCGCTTGGCGTCACTTTCTCCGGCAGTCCGCAAATCATCGACGCCGTTTCCGGACGCATCTGCGCCTCAAAAGCATAGGGATCGGCTTTAATGCGCAGATTACCATTCGCATCAAGCAGCTCGAATTTATACAGTTGTCCATTATGCGCGCCGGGGATAAACAGCTCCCAAATACCGCTCTCTTTGCGCAGACGCATCGGGTGGCGACGCCCATCCCAATAGTTGAATTGCCCGACAACCGAAACGCGACGAGCATTAGGTGCCCAGACGGAGAAACGGGTGCCGGTGACGCCATCCATCGTATCGGCGTGCGCGCCCAGCGTTTCATAAGGACGCAGGTGGGTGCCTTCCGACAATAGCCAGGCATCCATTTCCTGTATTAATGGACCAAAACGGTAAGGATCGTCGATGAGGTTCTGCTGTCCGTGCCAGGTCACGGCGAGCTGATAGCGAAAGAAATTTTTACGTCGGGGTAAAACGCCGCAGAAAAAACCGCGAGCGTCGAGACATTCCAGTTTGCCGACTTTACGTCCGGTTTTGGGTTCAATCACCCATACGTCGGTGGCGTCAGGTAAGAGGGCGCGAACTTCTAGTCCGGCTTGGGTCTGGTGCATTCCGAGTACGGAAAAAGGGTCCGCAAAATGTCCTGCAATTAGCGCATTAATCACGTCTCTATCGATACGACTGGACATGGTTTGTCATCCTGTTTTGTGGCGTCACTCCATCTCACTGAATTCAACATCAGGTAGTGACACTTCTTTGACCTGAACGGCGCAGCACACTGTGCATCCTATCTGCGTCGTCCTACCTTCAGGTTAGGCTTAATACCCGTGGGATTAAGCTACCCTTAAAGAATAGCCAATGCTCTGCTTAACTCCTGATAAAAATGAAACATCTGCGTTTACTCCTGTATTACGCAAAAAAAAGGGTGACGATGCACCCTACATATCAATCTGACGTCTGCTTGCCGACTACGCCTTATCTGGCGGATATTGCCGGATGGCGGCGCTAACGCGCCTTATCCGGCCTACAGAACCACACGCAGGCCCGATAAGCGCTGCAATAGCCACTACGCCAACTGGCGCAGCATTCGACGCAGCGGCTCGGCGGCGCCCCATAACAACTGGTCGCCTACGGTAAACGCCGACAAGAACTCTGGCCCCATGTTCAGCTTACGCAGACGACCAACCGGCGTAATCAACGTGCCGGTCACCGCCGCCGGGGTTAATTCGCGCATAGTGATATCACGATCGTTCGGCACCACTTTCGCCCACGGATTATGTGCCGCCAGCAGTTCTTCCACCGTCGGAATGGATACCTCTTTTTTCAGCTTAATGGTGAACGCCTGGCTGTGACAGCGCAGCGCGCCGACGCGCACACACAAACCATCAACCGGAATCACAGCGGCAGTATTGAGAATCTTGTTGGTTTCCGCCTGGCCTTTCCACTCTTCGCGGCTCTGGCCGTTATCAAGCTGTTTGTCGATCCAGGGGATCAGGCTTCCCGCCAGCGGTACGCCAAAGTTATCAACCGGCAGCTCGCCGCTGCGGGTCAATGCCGTAACTTTGCGTTCAATATCAAGAATTGCGGAAGACGGCGTCGCCAGTTCATCGGCGACATGGCCATACAACTGACCCATCTGGGTTAACAGCTCGCGCATATGGCGCGCGCCGCCGCCGGAGGCGGCCTGATAGGTCGCGACGGATACCCAGTCAACGAGATTATGGGCAAAGAGACCGCCCAGCGACATCAACATCAGGCTAACGGTACAGTTACCGCCCACAAAGGTCTTCACGCCATTATTCAGGCCGTCGGTAATCACGTCCTGGTTGACCGGGTCGAGAATAATAATGGCATCATCTTTCATGCGCAGCGTAGAAGCCGCGTCAATCCAGTAACCCTGCCATCCGCTTTCGCGCAGCTTTGGATAAATTTCGTTGGTATAATCGCCGCCCTGGCAGGTCACGATGATATCGAGCGCTTTTAGCGCATCCAGATCAAAAGCGTCCTGTAGCGTGCCGGTGGAGGTGTCGCCGAAGGTGGGCGCCGCCTGTCCAAACTGGGAGGTAGAAAAGAAAACAGGGCGAATAGCGTCGAAATCGCGCTCCTCTACCATGCGTTGCATGAGAACAGAGCCGACCATTCCGCGCCAGCCGATAAAACCAACATTTTTCATAGCGTTTTTTTCCTGCAAAGAGATGTGCTGTGTATGCGCGCCAGTATCCTGTGGCGCATCCTTCACCATACAAAAAGCAGCCAAAGTCGCAAGTGAAATTAATCAATGATAGCGAAGCCATCAGTAATGCGACTTATCCTGCCTTACCGCGCAAGCAGAAAGTCCAGTGGCGATTATCAGGGAATTTGCGTTAGGAAGGGAATCATTTCCGTCGCTGTTTTATTGATCCTAATTATGGATCAGCGTAGAAATTTTCCTGCTTTTATGCGCGTACTGAAACATGGCGAGGCAAAATGTCGTTGGGCGATTGCCATGCACACCTCAATAAAAAAACCGGGTAGCGATTACGCCTTACCCGGCTTACGGTATCGATATGTGCCCGTTTCCAGGCCCGGTAAGCACAGCGCCACCGGGCAACAAGACTCAGCTCAGCAGTTGGAAAGCAATCATCCCGACAATCGCGCCGACCGTGCCGAGGATAGTTTCCATCATCGTCCAGGTCTTCAGCGTCTGCGCTTCGGTCGCGCCGGTAAATTTACCGAACAGCCAGAAGCCGGCGTCGTTAACATGAGAAACCACAATTGAACCGCCGGCGATACAGATAGAGAGCGCCGCCATTTGCGCGCCGGAGAAATTCAGTTGCTCAATGACCGGCATCACCAGACCGACCGCGGTTAAACACGCCACGGTCGCGGAGCCCTGAATGATGCGCACCGCCGCCGCCAGCACAAAGCAGGTAATGGCAATCGGCAGTCCCATACCGGTTAACGCTTCGCCCAGCGCCGGGCCGACGCCGGAGTCAACCAGTACCTGTTTGAACACCCCGCCTGCGCCAATCACCAGCAGGATAATGCCCGCCGGTTGCAGCGCGTGGCCGCAGATTTCCATCACTTTGTCTTTCGGCATCCCCTGGCGCATCGCCAGGCCGTAAATCGCTACCAGACAAGCGACCAGAATCGCAGTGAAGGGGTGGCCGATAAACTCAAACCATTCATAAGCGGTGGAACCTTCCGGCACAAAGCGCGCGGCGATCGTTTTCAGTCCTACCAGCACCAACGGCAGCAGGATCAGCGACAGGCTGAAGCCGAAAGAAGGCATTTTGCCTTCGCCCAGATGCGGCTCGGTAATGTCGTCAGGAATACGCAGCTCAACGTAACGGCTGATAAAATTCCCCCACAGCGGCCCGGCGATAATCATGCCAGGAATGGCGGCGCACAGCCCAATCAGGATCATCCAGCCGAAATCAGCATGCATCTGGGAAGCCAGCAGCATCGGCGCAGGCCCAGGCAACAAAAACGCCGCGGCTGCCGCCACGCCCGCAAACAGCGGAATGACCAGCTTCACCAGGTTTGTGCCGGTATGACGCGCCATAGAGAACGCCACGCTTATCAGCAGCACAATCGCCACTTCAAAGAATAGCGGGAGCGCGCAAATCAGCCCGGCAAGGCCAATCGCATAGTGCGCGCGGTTATGGCCAAAGGATTTAAGCATTTTCACGGCTATCTGATCGACCGCGCCGGTTTCATGCAGAATCTTGCCGAACATCGCCCCCAGCGCGACCACAATCGCCAGGAAGCCCAGCGTGCCGCCCATCCCTTTTTCCATGGTCGCGGCGATTTTATCAAGCGGCATCCCTGAAAAAAGCCCCGCGCCCATTGAGACGACCATTAACGCGACGAAGGCGTGCATACGCGCCTTCATCACGAGAAACAGCAGCAGTAAGACGGAACCGACGGCGGTTAAAACCAGTGTTAATGTACTCACAGCGTACTGCCTTTATTGATGACCTCAATGGTGCTCGCCACAACGCCTTCCAGCGGCTGGTCGATATCCACCACCAGAACATCGCGTTCGTCGGCACCCGGCTCTTGCAGCGTTTCAAACTGCGTCACCAGCATCTGGGTTTTGAAGAAATGACCTTTGCGCGCTTTCAGACGGCTTTCAATGACGTCGAAATCACCTTTCAGATAGATAAAGGAGAGGTTCGGGTTTCCCTCGCGCAGCAGGTCGCGATAATGTTTTTTCAGTGCGGAACAGACGATCAGCGAGATTTTATTGGTACGCTGCATCGCGAAAGCGGCGTCGTTCAGCGCCTGTAACCACGGTTTGCGGTCATCATCATTCAACGGCTCGCCGGAAGCCATTTTTTCAATATTGCAGCGCGGATGCAGAAAATCGCCGTCCAGAAACGCGGCATGAAGCTGATGCGCCACGGCGCTTGCGACAGCGGATTTACCGCTGCCTGATACGCCCATCAGAACGTAAACGTGGTGATCATGATTAGTCGTGCTCAAAGCGGGCCCCCACTCTACAAGTTGCAAAATTTGTTACGGGTAACTGTTATCGGTAACATTGTCCAACCGCACCATTCACGACGCAATGACCATTCGTGCCAAAAGTGAATAAGTGTGAGCTACTTCAAAGTTGTCAGACTAAATAGATCCGCCCGGTGACAAGGTGAAACCTAAATCTAACATTTTCGGCGTGACCATTTCGCCGCGAATGCGGGCCAACAGACGTTCCGCGCCAATGCTGCCCATTCGCTCGCGCGGCGTCAGGACGCTTGCCAGACGCGGTTCCATAACCTGGCCGATGTCATGACCGTGGAACCCGGCGATCGCCATGTCGTCCGGGATTTTTAGCCCCAGGCGCTGGCATTCGAAGGCCGCCCCCACCGCCAGGTCATCGTTGGTGCAAAAAATACCGTCAAGCTGTGGGTATTCGCGTCGCGCCTGGCGCATGAGTTCGATACCGGAAGAGTAGGATGAAGATTGCTCCATCATCACACTGTAAGGAACCAGTCCTGCGTCCCGCATCGCCTGTTCATAACCCTTCTGCTTGATGATAGTACGTTCGTCGAGGCGCGCCCCCAGATAGGCGATATGACGATGACCACGCGCGATAATCGCGGCGGTCATCTGACGGGCGGCCTCGAAGTTGTCAAAACCGACGGCAATATCGAGACACGGCGACTGGCTGTCCATCAGTTCCACCACCGGAATCCCGGCGACTTCGATCATTTTTAAGGTGCGCGGCGTATGGGTACGCTCAGTGAGGATCAGGCCGTCGATATTCCAGGAGAGCATCGATTCCAGGCGCTCCTGCTCCATCTCCGGTTTATAGCCGTAGTGCGCCAGCATGGTTTGATAACCATGCGCGTCGGTGACAGCCTCAATGCCGCGTAACACTTCCGCAAAGACCTGGTTGGTTAAAGACGGCAGCAGAACGCCAATGGCGCGACTGGTGGCGTTGGAAAGAATGTCAGGCGCGCGATTAGGAATGTACCCGAGCTCATCAAGCGCAGCCGCAATTTTACCCCGCAGCGCGACGGAGACCTGCTCCGGATTACGCAAAAAACGGCTGACCGTCATTTTGGTCACGCCCACACGGTCGGCCACATCCTGAAGTACGGGTCTTTTCTTTTTCATCGTCCTGAAAGGTATAAAAGGGATAGATTTGCCCAGTTTACCACGGACGTGCGTGAACCTTCGCAGAGAAAAAAAGTCGTTTTTTTATTGTGAGAAATACACAAAATCATTCGAGTTGCATCAAGGCGGCGACGCAGTGACAAATTCGTCAGGAACGAATTTGAACAACCGAAGGTTGCCTCTGGTGAGGGACAAGGATGTCCCTCAGTAAATCCCCGGGAGCGTACATTAAGTACGCGACCGGGGTGAGCGACAAATCTGCCGGGAGCAGATTTGAACGCTGCTCGCAGCGGCCCCGAAGGGGCGAGGCCTATGGATGGGCCGAGTAATAAAGCCAACACAGATGCGGCTTGAAGGATGACGTGTATTTTTAGACTGGCGGCAAGTCAAACAACAACACTTCACTGTCGCTGTCGGCATGAATCGAGATTGCCTGCTCATCCCAAATCGCCAGGCCGTCGCTGGTGGTGGCTTTGGTACCGTTAATGGTCACGTTACCTTTTACCACCTGGATCCAGACGCGGCGCTCAGCGGCAATCTGATGCACCGACTGCTCATCTTTGAGCAGCGCCCAGCGGTACAGCTCCATATCCTGGTGGACCTTCAGCGAACCATCGCGAGCATCTGGCGAAAGCACCAGTTGCTTGCCCTGCGCGGCGTCGAAGCGACGCTGTTCGTAGCGCGGCGTGATGCCGGTTTCTTGCGGAATGATCCAGATCTGGTACAGCCGCAGACGATCCGTTTTGCTCGGGTTGTACTCGGAGTGGCGAACGCCGGTCCCGGCGCTCATAATCTGGAATTCACCGGCCGGAACCTGTTCTTTATTGCCCATACTGTCCTGGTGTTCTACGGCGCCTTCCAGTACATAGGTCAAAATTTCCATGTCTTTATGCGGATGCGTGCCGAAACCCTGGCCTGCGTCGATCACATCGTCGTTAATCACACGCAGCGCCGAGAACCCCATAAAGTTCGGATCGTAATAATCGGCAAAAGAAAAGGTATGCCAGGAGTCAAGCCAGCCATGATTCGCATGACCGCGGTCGTTTGCTTTGCGTAAGTAGATCATTGTGTTCACCCCCAGATGTTTTCGATGGAATAAGTGTGGACTCATTCCGTCCGGGATCATAGAGGGTGAAAATTGACTCCTCTGTTCAAAAAAAATGAATAAGCGCAGAGGAGTCTGTAAGGGCTATTTAGCGAGGGTTATCGTCGCAGGCGTTGCCTGTTCGAAGGCACGCTCGAGGATTTCCAGATTGGTAAGAACTTCAGATTCCTTGACGTAATTAGGCGTACCGACGGTCAACGTCTGGTACAGCGCATCATAGACGCGGCCATAGTCACCCGTTTCCGGTTTCACCTCTTCTTTCACGGTCACGCCGTCATCGTTAACATATTCCAGCACACCGACGGATTCGTCAGCGGCGAAACCGGGTTCACCGGGCATAATGTTCGCTTTCAGGCTGGTTTCTTGTTGATCGATACCGTATTTCACAAACGAACCTTTGGTGCCGTGAACAATAAACTTCGGATAGTCGATTTTCACCAGATGGCTGGTTTTAACGATAGCCTTCAAATCGCCATAAAACAGTTGCGCTTCAAAGGTGTCATCCGGATTCGCTTTATTACGCAGGCTACGAATGTCATACGCGACATGATCCGGACGGCCAAATAGCGAAATAATTTGATCCATGGTGTGGACGCCAAGTCCATAGAATGCGCCGTCCTGCGGCAGGCCCGGTTTGGTTTCTGCTACCGGGCGGTAATAATCGAAATGGCTTTCAATTTCGACAATCTTGCCCAGTTTCCCGCTCTCAATCGCTTTTTTAGCAGTGAGAAAACAGGAATCAAAACGCCGATTCTGATACGGCGTGACGGTCAGTCCTTTGCTTCGCGCCAGGTCGAACAACACTTTTGCCTCCGCCAGCGTCGGCGTGAAAGGTTTCTCAACCAGCACATTTTTACCCGCTTCCAGCGCGCGTTTAGCGTATTCGAAATGGCTGTCAGCATGGGTACAGACGATCACCAGCTTTACCTGCGGATCGCCCAACACCTCATCCAGATCGCTGGTGAAGTGAATATGTGAATAGTGCGGCGCCTGCTCTTCCGGTTTAGCGTGACGACGGAAAATATGCGCGACATGCCAGGTATCTTTCCGATTCAGAACATAGGGGAGATGGTAACGGGTGGTACTTTTGCCAAATCCAATAAATGCGCAGTGTAAGGTCATGAGACGATCCTTTTGAAGATGATTGTCTACACCATAGCGCAAAGCGTGAGGAGACTGAATGTTGGATTCTTTGCCGGATGCGGCGTTGCCTTTTTGGGCCTACAAAAGCAGATGCCTCAAGATCGGGCGTAAGTGGCGCAGGCAGATTATTCACGGCAAGCGCGCAGGGCCCGGAGCGTACTAAATGTACGTGAGGAGCACGAGCACTTCCCGGGGACAAAATGACAAGTAAGCCAGGCTGAAACAAAACCCAAAAAAAAGCCAGCAAAAGCTGGCCAAAATAATACTGGAAGCAATGTGAGCAATGTCGTGCTTTCAGGTTCTCCGTAGGGGTTCCCCTGAATGCAAGGCAATAATAATCATTCTCATTCGCACTTGTCTACTTCTTTTTGCAAAAAAATGCAGTTGACGGAATTTTCTTTCTCAGCGAGTGTAAATACACAATTACCCCTGCAGGAGATAAGGAATGAGTGAAATAGTGATACGCCACGCTGAACCGAAAGATTACGACGCCATTCGTCAGATCCACGCCCAGCCGGAGGTGTACCACAACACGCTACAGGTTCCTCATCCTTCCCTCGAAATGTGGCAGGCGCGGCTAACCGAGCAAGCCGGGGTTAAACAACTGGTTGCCTGCATTGACGATATTGTCGTTGGCCATCTTTCTACTCAGGTCACCCAACGTCCCCGTCGCAGCCACGTGGCCGATTTTGGTATCTGCGTGGATGCCCGGTGGCACAATCGCGGCATTGCCAGCGCGCTGATCCGCACGATGATCGACATGTGTGACAACTGGCTGCGCGTTGACCGTATCGAGTTAACGGTGTTTGTTGATAACGAGCCCGCGGTGGCGGTGTATAAGAAGTACGGCTTTGAAATCGAAGGCACTGGTAAGAAATACGGCCTGCGCAACGGTGAGTACGTTGATGCGTACTTTATGGCGCGCGTGAAATAGCGCTTCCCCGCCCCACCCTGTGGGGCGAAACGTCACAAACCTTCACAACATTCCAGTTATTGCAGCCTACTTCCCCTATATCAAAACAATAACCATCTGAATTTAATGGTTATTACCACTTTAAGCTTTATCACCGTTTTTTCCGTAATTTTAGCAATATTAATATTACATTTTTGTTTTTTTTTGGTTTCTGCCATCACTTTATGGTGACAATCACAACAATATACTCCTCCCGGGACTAATTTAACCACGGTGAGGTAAAAAATGAAATTTGAACGCCATCATAGAATATTGAAGGAACTCAGTATTTCGGGAGTTGTAAAAGTTTCAAATCTGGCGAAAAGTCTCAAGGTAACAAAGGAAACTATTCGTTCAGATCTCAATGAACTTGCCGGACAGGGATATCTTACTCGCTGTCATGGTGGTGCATTTATTACCCTTGATTCTCTTGATAACGTCGCAAAAAATGAAATTGCTTATGTGCTGGAAAAATATGAATCAGCGCAGAAAATAAAAAAAGGTCTCTCTGCCATGAAAAATAATGTATGTGTTATTGGCTCGTTCAATGTTGATATTATCAGTTATCTACCGAGATTACCCTCAACGGGAGAATCATTGCTGGCCGATAAATTTATTTTTTCACCCGGCGGTAAGGGATGTAATCAGGCATTAGCAGCAAGCTATGCCGACTCTGATGTGCATTTTATTACTAAAGTCGGCTCAGACCATTTTAGCGATTACGCCATTAATTTTATAAACTCATCAAAAATCCATAAAAGTGTTATCTACCAGACCAAAGAAACACAAACAGGTACAGCAACCATCATGGTGAATGGTGATACCGGAGATAACGTCATCGCTATCTACCCTGGCGCCAACATGACAATTTCCCCTGATGAAATCACCATTCAAAAAGAAGCCATTGTTCATTCAGATATTGTTCTTGTCCAACTGGAGACGAATTACGAAGCGCTGCAGCAAACAATTCGTCTCGCACAAAAAAATGACATACCGGTCATCATCAATCCAGCGCCGTACAATGACATGGTTAACACCATCATTGATAACATTGACTATATTACGCCAAATGAAACGGAAGCAGGCCTGCTGGCCAATATGGCGGTTAATGATATCGAATCAGCCAAATGCGCGGCCAAAATTATTCACCAGAAAGGCGTCAAAAATACCATTATTACGTTAGGTAGCAAAGGTTCGCTTGCTTATGACGGCACACAATTCATCTATTCCCCGGCATTTCCGGCAGTTGTAAAAAATACTGCGGGAGCGGGTGACGCTTTCAATGGCGCACTCGCATCTGGTCTTGCAAAAGGAAAGTCACTGGCATCCGCATTGTGCTACGCCAGCGCATTTGCCTCACTTGCGGTTGAAACGCCTAATGCCTCTGATATGCCGGAAAACGACTCCGTTCTTCATCGTATTCAGGGTTCACATTACAAACAAACTATCTCTACTCACTAAATCAAGGAGCAGACTATGAACAATACGCAGAAAAAACTAAAGGTGCTCTTTATTGGAGAATCCTGGCATATTCATATGATTCATTCAAAAGGTTATGACAGTTTCACCTCCAGTAAATATGAAGAAGGCGCTACATGGTTACTGGAATGCTTGAGGAAAGGCGGCGTTGATATTGATTACATGCCTGCCCACACGGTACAAATTGCCTTTCCAGAGAGTATTGACGAATTAAACCGTTACGATGTTATTGTTATTAGCGACATTGGTAGTAATACCTTCCTGTTGCAAAACGAGACATTTTATCAGCTAAAAATAAAACCAAACGCTCTGGAGTCCATTAAAGAGTACGTCAAATATGGCGGTGGACTACTCATGATTGGCGGTTATCTGTCATTTATGGGTATTGAGGCAAAAGCCAATTATAAGAACACCGTTCTTGCTGAGGTTCTGCCTGTTATTATGCTTGATGGCGATGACCGGGTAGAAAAGCCCGAGGGTATCTGTGCTGAGGCTGTCTCACCTGAACATCCTGTTGTTAACGGGTTCTCAGATTATCCGGTATTTCTTGGATATAACCAGGCCGTCGCCAGAGACGATGCCGATGTCGTATTAACAATAAATAATGACCCATTGTTAGTGTTCGGTGAATACCAACAGGGTAAAACCGCCTGCTTTATGAGTGACTGCTCCCCACACTGGGGAACCCAGCAGTTTATGTCATGGCCATTTTATACCGACCTGTGGGTCAACACGCTTCAATTCATCGCCAGAAAATAAAAAACAATGGAGTAACGAAAGTTACTCCTTTTATAAAATATAAGGATTGATGTATGAACAAGAATAAGTACTCAACCCCCTTACTGATGCTTGCCACCATCTTAGCCGGTATGCTTTCCCCGATGCAGTCTGCCGTTAATGGGCAGTTAGGACATTGGTTACAAGACGGTAATGCTTGCGCAGTAATCTCGTTTGCCAGCGGTCTGGTCGTCATGTTTTTTATTATTATTGCGCGCAAAGAAACACGCCAGCAATTCGCCTCAATCCCTACTCTGATTAAAAAGAGAAAAATCCCGCTATGGAATTGGTTTGCAGGATTATGCGGGGCGATGGTCGTATTTTCTGAAGGCGCATCCGCCAGCGCGCTGGGCGTTGCCACCTTTCAAACGGCATTAATTTCTGCCCTGCTTCTTTCCGGCCTGCTGTGCGACCGTTTTGGCGTCGGTGTGGAGGAGAAGAAATATTTTACGCCATGGCGCATTACTGGCGCATTGTTCGCCGTTATCGCCACCATTTTTGTCGTGTCGCCACAGTGGCACTCAACCTCGTTTATCCTGCTCGCTATCCTCCCCTTTTTGGCCGGGTTACTTGCTGGCTGGCAGCCTGCGGGGAATGCGAAAGTCGCCGAGGCAACGGGCTCCATGCTGGTGTCCATTACATGGAACTTCATCGTCGGCTTTTGTGTCCTGGGCGCAGCGCTGGCGATACGTATCGCATTAGGCCATGTCACCATCCAGTTACCCGATACATGGTGGATGTATCTCGGTGGTCCGCTGGGTCTGCTGTCCATCGGGCTAATGGCGATTCTGGTGAGAGGCTTAGGGCTATTGATGCTGGGCGTAGCGTCAACAGCAGGCCAACTGCTTGGCTCAGTGCTAATTGATGAATTGATCCCTTCATTAGGCAATACGGTCTACCTGGTCACCATCATCGGTACGCTGTTCGCGTTAGTCGGTGCGATTGTGACCACCATCCCTGAATACAGAGCATCCAAAATGGCGCAAAGAATGGAGGTGTCAGAATGAAAGGTTTCCTGCAAACCGTAACAGGCCCGGTGGCGCATACGGATATGGGGCTGACGCTACCGCATGAACATCTGTTTAACGATCTGTCTTCGGTCGTAGACGAGCCACATTATGCTTTTTCACAGCAACTGGTGGGAAAGAAAGTCAGTGCTGACCTGCAGTGGGGGCTGAAACACGACCCATACTGCTGCGCCGATAACATGGACCGCAAAGAGATTGATGATGTTATCTTCGAAATCAATAACTTTATGTCTTTGGGCGGCAGGACGATTGTCGACGCCACCGGATCAGAATCCATTGGGCGGGACGCCTCAGCGCTACGAGAAGTTGCCTTAAAAACGGGTTTGAATATCGTTGCGTCATCCGGACCTTATCTGGAGAAATTTGAAAGTACCCGGATCCATAAACCTGTTGAGCTGTTAGCCTCACTCATTGATAAAGAACTGAATCAGGGTATTGGCAAGACGGATATTCGCGCTGGCATGATCGGTGAAATCGGCGTATCTCCCGCGTTTACCCAAGCGGAGCGTAACAGCCTGCGGGCAGCGTCTCTGGCACAATGTAACAACCCCCACACGGCGATGAATATCCATATGCCAGGGTGGCTGCGACTGGGTGATGAGGTGCTGGATATCGTGCTGGAAGAAATGAACGTCTCTCCGGCAAAAGTCTCGCTGGCGCATTCGGACCCTTCAGGAAAAGATGTCGTCTATCAACGTAAAATGCTCGACCGCGGCGTATGGCTTGAATTTGACATGATTGGTCTGGACATCACCTTTCCAAAAGAAGGTGTCGCACCGGGCGTTCAGGAGACCGCAGATGCAGTAGCGAATCTGATTGCACTGGGTTACGCCGACCAAATCGTTTTAAGCCATGATGTTTTTCTCAAACAGATGTGGGCGAAAAATGGCGGAAATGGCTGGGGGTTTGTCCCGAATGTCTTCCTCGCCTATCTGGCTGCTCGCGGAGTAGACAACGATACTCTGCGCAAGCTTTGTATTGATAATCCAGCCCGATTACTCACGGCATAATCTGCAAATAGCCCGGTGTCTGACACCGGGCCTGGAATTAAAAATCAGTATCCCGCCGTTAAATCATCCACCGAACGCGGGTCAGACGCGCCGTACAGTTCGCCATCCGGTCCAACCATAATACTTTGGGTGCTGCCCATCGCTTCTTTCAGCGCGACTTTCTGCCCTTTCTGTTCCAGCAACTTCAGCGTATCGGGGCTGAAGCCCTTTTCTACCCGCAGTTCGTCCGGCAACCATTGATGATGGAAACGCGGCGCGTTGGTCGCTTCGGCGACGTTCATGCCAAAATCAATGCTGTTCACTACCATTTGCAGCACAGTAGTGATGATTCGACTCCCGCCAGGACTGCCGGTCACCAGCCAGGTTTTGCCCTCTTTAACGACGATAGTCGGCGACATCGACGACAGCGGACGCTTCTTCGGACCGACCGCGTTAGCATCGCCGCCCACCAGGACATAAACATTAGGTACACCGGGTTTAGCAGAAAAATCATCCATTTGATTATTCAGCAGAATACCGGTATTTCCCGCCACAATTCCTGTGCCGAAGGTGGTGTTCAGGGTATAGGTCACCGCCACAGCATTGCCGTCTTTATCCACCACCGAGAAGTGGGTGGTCTGGTTGCTTTCATACGGGGCGAGCTTGCCCGGTTTTATCTGGCTGGAAGGTTTGGCCTTGTTGATATCAATTTGATCGGCCAGCGTTTTCGCATAGGCTTTGTGGGTCAGCGCCTGCCACGGCACTTTCACAAAGTCCGGATCGCCCAGATACTCTGAGCGGTCAGCGTAGGCGTATTTTTCCGCTTCCGCCATGATTTGCATGGCATCGGCGCTGCCAAAGCCGTACTTCTTCATGTCGAAATTTTCAAGAATATTAAGGATCTGTACGATGTGAATACCGCCCGAGGACGGCGGCGGCATGGAGAAAACCTGATACCCGCGATAGTCACCGCTGATTGGCGTACGCTCAACGGCTTTATAGCTGGCTAAATCCTCTTTGGTCATCAGACCGCCGTTCTTCTGCATTTCTCCGGCAATCTGGTCAGCAATCGCCCCTTTATAAAACGCATCCGGGCCGTTTTCGGCAATCATTTCCAGGCTTTTCGCCAGATTCTTCTGGACCAGCTTATCGCCTTTTTTCAGCGGCTCGCCGTCTTTCCAGAAAATGGCTTTGCTGTTCTCATGATTAGGGATCACTTCGCTGCCGTAAGTTTTTAAGTCGTTGGCCAGCGCATCGTTAACCACAAAACCCTCTTCCGCCAGCTTCATCGCCGGACGCACCACTTTATTCAGCGGCATCGTGCCGTATTTCTCCAGCGCCAGCGAGAACCCCGCCACGGTACCCGGCGTACCGGATGCCAGATGCGACGTCAGCGACTTTTTCGCATCGGCGTTACCCTGCTCGTCGAGGAACATATCACGGGTCGCGCCAGCAGGCGCCATTTCACGAAAATCAATCGCCGTGGTAGCGCCATCTTTAGTGCGCAGCAGCATAAATCCTCCGCCGCCCAGATTCCCGGCTTGCGGATGCGTGACAGCCAGCGCATAGCCCACGGCGACGGCGGCATCCACGGCATTACCGCCCTGCTTTAAGATATCCACGCCAACCTGCGTCGCCATTGCATCCACGGACGCCACCATCCCTTGCGTCGCCCGCACAGGATGAAAGACATCTTCTTCAACACCATAGGAGACTGGCGGCGCGACGGGAGGATTGGCCACCGCGCTAAACGTCCCCCCGGCCAGCAGAGCGGCGATCGCCACCCAGCGCATAAACGTTGGTTTCATCGTTGTTTTTCTCCAGATAAATGGGTGTATGTCCCGTTTAATCCTGGTCTACAACGCTTAAAAAATCATCATCATGGCGAAATAGAGGTACACTTAAAAAGAGGCCTCATCGGGAGGAGACGACAATGAAACGCTTACTACTTATTACGGCTTTGTTACCCTTTGCTGTATTGGCCCAGCCAATTAACACTATGAATAATCCTAATCAGCCAGGTTATCAGATTCCCAGCCAGCAGCGTATGCAGACGCAGATGCAAACGCAGCAGATTCAGCAGCAGGGTATGTTGAAACAACAGATGCAAACGCAGGCGCGCAGCCAGCAGCAAAATCTACAGTCGCAGTTGAATGCCAATACGCAGCGGGTTCAGCAGGGACAGCCGAGCAACGGTATGCTCAGTCAGCAAACGCTGCCCAATACGCAGGGCGGAATGCTCAGCGGCAGCGGAAATCCGGACCGGATGCTAAACCATTCCCAGCCAATGTTGCAGCAGGGCAGCGGGACGCCGCAGCCTGGCATCCCGCTGAAAACCATCAGCCCTTAAAACTGACAGCCCTTAAAACTGAAAGTGAGGGCCGATGTCATCAATGCGATCGGTGCAGATACAATCCACGCCCCAGCGCAGCAGCTCTGCCGCCCGCTGGGGCTGATTGACGGTATACACCAGAATCCGCAGACCCGCGGCCTTAATCTCTTGCACTCGCGTCTCATCGAGTAATTTATGGTTGAGATGGAGGGAAACACAGCCCAGACGGGTCGTCAGTTCACGCCAGTCTTCACGCCATTTATCCAGCAATAACCCGCGCGGCAGTTCAGGTGCTGCCGCCTGCGCCGCCTCCAGCGCCTCTATCTCAAAGGAAGAAAGCAGCGGCGGTGTCATCCCGGCCCACAGTTCGCGGGCGGCCAACGCCACGACACGTCCTGTTAGCCTTCCGCTCCCCGTTGTCGGTTTGATCTCAATATTCGCCATCATGCCGTGTTTACGGCAGCGCTCCGCCACCTGCGAGAGCAACGGCAGCGGCTCGCCTTTAAATTCGCCGCTAAACCAACCGCCAGCGTCCACACGCAATAAATCCTGCCAGTTCAACTCGCCCGCCACGCCCCAACCGTTGCTAGTGCGCTCCAGGTTATCGTCATGCAGCAGGAAAATTTCGCCGTCTTTCGACAGCTTGGCATCAAACTCAATCATGGTGTGCCCGTATCGCGCGCCCACGTCAATCGCCGCCAGAGTGTTTTCCGGCGCCAGTTTACCGCCGCCGCGATGGGCGACAATGTGGGGATAAGGCCAGTTACTCATACACGTTGTCCTGTTTCGCCATCAAAAAGATGCCGCTGATGTTCCGGCAGATGCAGCCATAGCGTACTGCCCGCCGCCGGGCGCTGCTGATGCGCCAACCGCACCACCAGTTTCTGATCGCCCCAGCGCCCATGCGCCAGATTATCCGCGCCCAGAATCTCCAGCGTATCTACCGTTAGCGGCACGCCGCCTTCCGCCTGCGAGCTTAACGCAATATGCTCCGGTCGGATACCCAGCGTCATGTTACGTCCGGCATGACCCCGATAGTCCGCACCTATCGGTAACGCCAGACCGCCAGGCAATTCGAAACGGTCGCCGGAAGCGCTGATAACGCCATCCAACAGGTTCATCGCCGGGCTGCCGATAAAGCTCGCCACGAAGCGACTGGCCGGTTTTTCATATACCTCTACCGGCGTGCCAATCTGTTCTGCGACACCTTTATTCATCACCATCACCCGCTGGGCCAGCGTCATCGCCTCTACCTGATCGTGAGTAACATAGAGCGAGGTGGTACGAAGACGACGATGCAGATGCTGTAACTCCAGACGCATCTGCACGCGCAGCTTGGCGTCGAGGTTAGAGAGCGGTTCGTCGAATAAGAAGACTGCCGGCTCGCGGACGATCGCGCGCCCCATTGCCACGCGCTGCCGTTGACCGCCGGAAAGCTCGCGTGGACGGCGTTTAAGCAGGCCGTCCAGCTCCAGAATGCGCGCCGCCTCCCGCACGCGTTCTTCAATATGCGCTTTGCTCATACCGCGAATTTTCAGCCCCCACGCCATGTTCTCCTCTACGCTCATATGGGGATAGAGAGCATAGTTCTGAAATACCATCGCGATACCGCGATCTTTGGGCTCCATCTCGGTGACACGTTTGCGATCAATCCAGATATCGCCGCTGGTCACGCGTTCCAGACCAGCCACCATCCGCAACAACGTTGATTTGCCGCAGCCGGACGGCCCGACCATCACGATAAATTCGCCATCCGCCACGTCCAGCGTCAGCGGTTGAATGACCTGGGTTTTGCCGTCCCAGCTTTTGGTTACTGCCTGTAGTTTTAAACCAGCCATTTTTATTTCTCACTGTCCACTAAACCACGCACAAACGCCCGTTGCATGGCTAACACAATTACGACCGGAGGGATAAGGGTGAGCAGCATTGCCGCCATCACCTGGTTCCATTGCGTGGTACCTTCGCCGGTGGCGATCATCCCTTTGATACCCGCTACGGCAGTGCCAAGATTCACGTCGGTGATAATCAACAGCGGCCACAGATACTGGTTCCAGCCGTAGATAAAGGTGATGACGAATAACGCCGCCAGGTTGGTTTTTGACAGCGGCAACACGATGTCGCGGAAAAAGCGCATCGGCGACGCGCCGTCAATACGGGCCGCCTCCACCAGTTCATCCGGAAGCGTCATGAAGAACTGACGAAACAGGAAAGTGGCGGTAGCGGACGCCATCAGCGGTAGCGTCAGACCGGCATAGCTGTCGAGCATTTTCAGGTTGGCGATCACTTCCACCGTCGGGAAGATACGCACTTCAACCGGCAACATCAGGGTGATAAAAATCATCCAGAAGAACAGGTTACGCAGGGGAAAACGAAACCAGACGATGGCGAATGCGGAAAGCATAGATACCGTGATTTTGCCTACCGTAATGCTGAACGCCATAATGAAACTGTTAAGCATCATCAGCCAGAATGGCGCGCTATTAACACCGACGCCGTTGACCCAAATAGTTTTGATATTCTCCAGTAACTGCGTGCCGGGAAGCAGCGTCATCGGCGTCTCAAACACCGCGCGGTCGTCCAGCGTCGCCGCGACAAACGCGACATACAGCGGAAACAAAATGACCGCGATCCCCAGAATCAGCATGGTATGGCTGAATATTGTCAGCCCGCGACGATTCTCTATCATTGGTAACGCACCTTACTTTCCACATAGCGGAACTGCACCACCGTCAGAATGATGACGAGGAACATCAACACCACCGACTGCGCGGCGGACGCCGAGAGATCCAGGCCGGTAAACCCTTCGCGATAGATCTTATAAATCAGCGTCGTGGTAGCTTGTACCGGCCCGCCGGCGGTCGCGGCGTCGATCACCGGGAAGGTGTCGAAAAAGGCATACACCAGGTTGACCACCAGCAGGAAGAAACTGACCGGCGCAATAAGCGGCAAAGAAAGCCGGAAGAAACGACGAATCGGCCCGGCGCCGTCAATGGCCGCCGCTTCCACCAGCGAGCGGGGAATGGATTGCAGCGCGGCAAAGAAGAATAAAAAGTTGTAACTAATCTGCTTCCAGACTGACGCAAATACCACCAGGAACATCGCCTGACCGCTGTTTTGCGCGTGGTTCCAGTCATAGCCGAATTCGCCGAGGAAATGGGTGATTAATCCCCGCCCCGGGTTAAACAGGAAAATCCACAATACGGCGGCGACGGCGGGCGCGACGGCATAAGGCAGCAGCATCAGCGTCTGATAAAAACGGCTGCCGCGCACCACGTAATCCACCAGGGCGGCGAAAAACAACGAGACCAGCAGGCCGCTAAACGTGACCAGCGCGCTGAATTTAATCGTCGTCCAGAAGGCATCGAGATAATAACTGTCGTGAAAAAGCGCGACGAAATTCTCCAGCCCGACAAATTGGCTGGAAAAACCAAACGGATCGACGCTTTGCAGCGAATACCACAGCGCTTCGCCCGCAGGCCAGATAAAGAAAATAACGGTGATAACCAACTGCGGAGCAACCAGTAAATACGGCAGCCAGCGCGAGCGGAACACCGGACGGGATGATGACATGAAGATTCTTTTCCTGGAAGGTGCCGGATGGCGGTGCAAGCACCTTATCCGGCCTACAAACGCTGTAGGCCTGATAAGCGCAGCGCCATCAGGCACTTATACACTTAAGATTTGCTCGCTTTCTCAAAACGACGCAGTAACTGATTCCCGCGATCCACCGCGGTATCCAACGCCTGTTGTGGGGTTTTCTTCCCGGTCCAGACGCTTTCCAGCTCTTCGTCCACGATGGTACGAATCTGCGGCATATTGCCCAGACGCAAGCCTTTGGTGAAGGGTAACGGCGGCTTATTCAACATCTGGCGAGTGGCGATATCCGCACCGGGGTTTTTATCGTAATAACCCTGCTCACGGGTCAGCTCGTAGGCGGCGGTGGTAATCGGCAGGTAGCCGGTTTTTTGATGCCATTCAGCAGCGTTTTCCGGTTTTGCCAGGAAGTCGAGGAATTTGGCGACGCCGGTATAGGTTTCTTTATCTTTACCCTGCATGACCCATAGGCTGGCTCCGCCGATAATGGCGTTTTGCGGCGCGCCCTTGATATCAGCGTCGTACGGCATCATACCCACGCCATAGTTAAATTTGGCATACTGGCGGATATTGGCGAGCGAGCCGGAGGACGCGGTTGTCATCGCGCAGTCACCGTTATAAAACTTCTCGGTAGACTCGTCCTTACGCCCAACATAGCTAAAATCGCCTTTTTTATTCATCTCTTCCAGCAGCGCGATATGTTTCACCTGCTCTGGCTTATTAAACTCCAGCACCGCGTCTGTACCGTCAAAGCCATTGTTTTTACTGGCAAAGGGGAGACCGTTCCAGGCGCTGAAGTTTTCCAGTTGGATCCAGCCTTGCCAGCCGCTGGCGTAACCGCATTTCATGCCTGCCGCTCTCAGTTTCGCGGTATAGTCAGCCAGCTCCTGCCAGGTTTTCGGCGGCTGTTCCGGATCTAAACCGGCTTTCTTAAAGGCGTCTTTGTTGTAGTACAGTACCGGCGTGGAGCTGTTAAAGGGCTGGGAGAGCAGATGCCCGCTTTTAGCATCGGTGTAGTAGCCTGCAACGGTCGGTACAAACTGGGACTCGTCAAAGTTAATACCTGCGTCTTTAAACACTTCATAAACCGGCTTAATGGCTTTCGAGGCCATCATGGTCGCTGTCCCAACCTCATAAACCTGCAATATTGCCGGCGCGTTGCCGGTACGGAATGCCGCGATCCCGGCGCTCAGGTTCTGTTCATAGTTCCCCTTATAGACCGGAACGATTTTGTAATCCGGATTGGCCTGGTTGAAACGTTGCGCCAGTGAATCAACTTCTTTGCCTAACTCCCCTTCCATTGAATGCCAGAATGGAATAGTGGTGACGGCCAACGCCTGACCCGTAAATGCCAGACTCAGCGCCAGTCCTAAAGCTGTATGTCGTAACGATATCATCGGTTATCTCTCTTTTTGTGCCGGGATGCGCGATATCACGCGTTTTATGTTCGCGGGGGTAACATGACATGCTCGAATGACAGAAAAATAACTTTTTTATTACAAAAAAAAGATAGTAAGGCGACAGAGAGATGGCAAGGCAGTGAAAGCGCCGGAAAAGAAAAGTGGGAGCTACGGCACGGATAGGTACGACATTATTCCCGGGGGCGGCGCACATGCCGTAACTCAACCAGGCGGAGCGTCGCCGGGATTAACGTCTCAGGCGCGTAAGCGAACGACAATTTGTTCCAGCGTAAGCCGCCCTGCCGCCGCATCGACTGTCATATCGACAAAATCCGGATTCGCAGCGAGTGAGATCCCGTTACGCTTTAAAAACAGCAGCGTAATAAATAAGGCGGTACGTTTGTTACCATCATTGAAGATATGCCCACGGGATATAGCGAGCAAATGCATTGCCGCCAGCAGCCACACGTCGGTCACCCCTTCATATTCGATTTGATTGAGTACCCGGTACATTAGCGCTTCCGCGCGCTCAGGATCAGGCATGCCTGTTACACCAGGCGTAACGCGGAGAAGCCTGTCGTGAAACTGAATTATCTCTTCCGCTGAGATAAGTTGTAGGGTCATTTATCCGCCAGCTCCCTGAGCTCATTGCCATGAACCGCCATAATGGCAGCAAACTCATCATCCATTCGCGCCGTCTGATAACGCTCAAACTCCTCGGCGCTGATGATCACTGCGGACTTATGCCCACGACGCGTGATGGTGACAGGGCCCCCCGTCACCGCACTTTCCAGGACTTCGGCCAGATTTTGCCGCGCTTCGCTATAGTTAACCGTACGCATAAACACCTCCCCAGTTGTACATGTTTATTGTACAACAAACATGTACAAAAAAAGAGCCATCAGGCTCTTTTGAAAAATTTTACCGCTTGCCGTTACCGGGGGCGGCGCACGCGCTTCCCCCCTGGCACAGTCTAACCGCCCAGATAGGCGCTGCGCACCGCTTCGTTCGCCAGCAGTGCATCACCGGTATCGGATAGCACCACGTGGCCGTTTTCCAGCACATAACCGCGGTCGGCGAGCTTCAGCGCCTGGTTGGCGTTCTGCTCGACAAGGAAGATGGTCATACCCTGCTCGCGCAACTGCTCAATGGTGTCGAAGATCTGCTGGATGATGATCGGCGCCAGCCCCAGCGACGGTTCATCCAGCAGCAATAGCCTCGGCTGGCTCATCAGCGCGCGGCCAATCGCCAGCATCTGCTGTTCACCGCCGGACATGGTGCCCGCTCGCTGGATACGGCGCTCATGCAGGCGCGGAAACAGCTCGTACACCCACTTGATACGCTCCTGAAACCGATCGCGCTCGGCAAAAAAACCGCCCATCGCCAGGTTCTCTTCTACCGTCATCCGCGAGAAGACGCGCCGCCCTTCCGGCACTATCGCCACCGCTTCACGCATGATTTTCGCCGTCTGCCAGTCGGTTATGTCTTTACCGTCAAACACCACCCGTCCGCTGGAGGCGCGCGGATCGCCGCACAAGGTGCCAAGCAGCGTCGTTTTCCCCGCGCCGTTAGCGCCAATCAGGGTAACGATTTCCCCCTGGTTGATGTGCAGACTGACGTCGTGCAGCGCCTGAATCTTGCCGTAGTGGGCGCTGACTTTTTCAAACGTTAACATCGTTTTTTCCATCTTATGCCTCACCCAGATAAGCGCGGATGACGTCCGGGTTGTTGCGGATCTCTTCCGGCGTGCCGTTTGCCAGCGGCGTGCCCTGGTTCACCACGTAAATGCGATCGGAAATGCCCATCACCAGCTTCATATCGTGTTCAATCAGTAATATGGTGGTGTTGTGATGGTTACGTAGTTCGGCAATCAGCTCATCCAGCTCTTTGGTCTCTTTCGGGTTAAGGCCAGCCGCCGGTTCGTCGAGCATCAGAATTTCTGGCTGCGTCACCATGCAGCGGGCAATCTCCAGCCGGCGCTGGTCGCCGTAAGCCAGATTACTGGCCTGGCGGTTGGCATGTTCCAGCAGGCCAATACGCTCAAGCCAGGTCGCCGCGCGGTCCAGCGCTTCGCTTTGCGCGCGGCGGAAAGCGGGCGTTTTCAACAGGCCGGAAAAGAGGCCCGTTTTCAGTTGCTGGTGCTGCGCCACCAGCAGGTTTTCAATCACCGTCATTTCGCGAAACAGGCGCACATGCTGGAAAGTACGTACCACGCCCATGCGGGCGATCTGCTGGCCCGGCAATCCTTCCAGATGCCGCTCGCGCAACATGATCGTACCGCCTGTCGGCTTATAAAAACCGGTCAGGCAGTTAAACACCGTCGTTTTACCCGCGCCGTTAGGGCCAATCAGCGACACAATTTCCCGCTCACGCAATTCCAGCGATACATTGTTGACCGCCAGCAAACCGCCAAAGCGCATCATCAGGCCGTTAACCGCTAATAATGGCTGACTCATGCCTGCTCTCCTTTCGCCTGACCACTTTTCAGCTTCAACTGCGGACGCGTCATCGGCAGCAATCCCTGCGGGCGCCAGATCATCATCAACACCATCAAACCGCCGAGCATCAACATGCTGTATTCGTTGAAGTCGCGCATCAATTCGCGCGACACCACCAGCAGAACCGCCGCCAGGATCACCGCAAACTGCGAGCCCATTCCGCCCAGCACCACAATCGCCAGCACGAAGGCGGATTCGGCGAAGGTGAAGGATTCCGGGCTGACAAAGCCCTGGCGGGCGGCAAACAACGTCCCGGCGAAACCGGCAAACGCGGCGCTGATAGTAAAAGCGGTCAGCTTGATGCGCGTCGGGCTTAAACCTAATGAGCGACAGGCGATCTCATCTTCACGCAACGCTTCCCACGCCCGGCCCAACGGCATACGCAGCAGGCGGTTAATGACAAACAGCGACAGGACCACCAGCAACAGGGCCACCAGATAGAGGAAAATGACCCGGTCGGATGGGTCGTACTTCACGCCAAAGAAATTGCTGAAGGTATCCCAGCCGCCTTCTCGGGTGTTGCGGCTAAACTCCAGACCAAACAGCGTCGGTTTGGGGATCTGGCTGATGCCGTTCGGGCCGCCGGTAATTTCAGTGTTGTTGAGCAACAGGATACGGACGATTTCGCCGAAGCCGAGCGTCACAATCGCCAGATAGTCGCCGCGCAGACGCAATACCGGGAAGCCGAGCAGGAAACCGGCGGCGGCGGAGACCAGTCCCGCCAGCGGCAGACAGGTCCAGAAACCCAAACCGTAATAGTGGTTGAGCAGCGCAAAGGTATAAGCGCCGATGGCGTAAAAGCCGCCGTAGCCCAATACCAGCAGGCCGGACAGCCCCACCACCACGTTCAGCCCCAGACCGAGGATGATATAAATCATGGTCATGGTGGCGATATCGACGCTACCGCGCGACACCATAAACGGCCATGCCACGGCGATAACCAGCAGCGCCATCAGAAACAGCTTTTGCTTAACGGTAGAGCCATCGATCGCCGGCAGAATAAACTTCGGTCCGGAGACGTGCTTCACCGCTTTCTGGAACATCGGACGCAGCAACTGAAAGAAAAAAACCACTGCCGTACCGATAAAGATCCACTGCCAGCGGATGTCGGCGGCGGTATCCACCACCAGTTTGGTGCCGTCCAGCTCCAGTTGTACGCCCATGAAGACGCCAGCCAGAACGAAGAACATCGCCGCAGAGAACAGAGCCATCGCAATATGCATCGGTTTCATACTTTCTCTACCTCCGGACGCCCCAGGATACCGGTCGGCATCACCAGCAGTACCAGAATCAGCAGAGCGAACGATACGACATCTTTATATTCGGTACTTAAATATGCAGACGAGAGCGCTTCGGCGACGCCCAAAATCAGACCGCCGATCATCGCGCCCGGAATGCTGCCAATACCGCCCAGCACCGCCGCGGTGAACGCTTTCATCCCGGCCATAAAACCGATGTAGGGGTTAATCACGCCGTAAAATTGCCCAAGCAGAACCCCCGCCACCGCCGCCATTGCCGCGCCGATAACAAACGTTAGCGCAATGACGCGGTCGGTATTAATGCCGAGCAGGCTGGCCATTTTCAGATCCTCCGCGCAGGCGCGGCAGGCGCGGCCCATCCGGGAGTAGCGAATGAAAATGGTGAGCGCCAGCATAGCCAGAAAGGTGACTATCCAGATAACCGCCTGCATGGTGGTGATGGACGCGGAAAAGTTTTCGCTGCTGCCCACAATCCACTGGCCGTTAAACAGGCTGGGTAACGCCACGTCGCGCGAACCTTCCGTCAGGCTGACGTAGTTTTGCAGGAAGATGGACATCCCGATGGCGGAAATCAGGGCAATCAGGCGCTTGGAGTTGCGCACGGGCCGGTAAGCGACTCGCTCGATACTCCAGCCGTAGGCGCTGGCAATAATAATCGCGCCGATAAATCCAGCGGCCACCAGGAGCCAACTGGTGTCTATTCCCATCATCATTAGCGCGGCGATGATCATAAAAGAGACGTAGCTGCCGATCATATACACCTCGCCATGAGCGAAGTTGATCATGCCGATAATGCCGTACACCATCGTATAACCGATAGCAATCAGCGCGTAGGTGCTCCCCAGCGTGACGCCGTTAAACATCTGCTGCAAGAAATAGAGAAACTGCTCGGACATAAGGTAACCTTTTTAAACCCGCCCGGCGTGCGGGCGGTGGGATAACTTATCTTCTGGCATTACTTCGCGACGGTTGACGAGCCGTCGGCGTGCCACTGGAAGACGCCAAATTCAAATCCCTTAAGATCGCCTTTTTCATCCCATTTCAGCGGCCCAATAACGGTATCAGCCCCGTTAGCTTTAAGATCTTTCACCAGATCCAGCGGAGCATGGCTGGCGCTACGCGTCATTGCGGTCGCCAGTGACTGGACGGCGGCGTAGGTGATCCAGACGTACGGACCGCTGGGATCTTTCTTGTCGGCTTTCAGCGCCTCGACAATCGCTTTATTCGCCGGGTCCTGGTCATAACGTTTTGGCATCGTCACCAACATGCCTTCCGCCGCACCGCCCGCAATATTGGACAGCGACGCGTTACCCACGCCTTCCGGCCCCATAAATTGCGTTTTCAGGCCATTAGCCCGCGCCTGGCGCAGCATCTGCCCCATTTCCGGGTAGTAGCCGCCGTAATACACAAAGTCGATATTCTCTTTTTGCAAGCGAGCAATCAGGGCGGAGAAATCTTTTTCACCGGCGGTAATACCATCAAAAAAGACAATATTGGCATTGCCCTGCTTCAGGCCATCCTGCACGGAGCGCGCCAGTCCTTCGCCGTATTGCTGTTTATCGTGAATGATAGCGATGCGCTGCGGTTTCACCGTTTCCAGGATGTATTTCGCGGCCGTTGGCCCCTGGGAGGAGTCCAGGCCGGCGGTACGCATAATGTACTGATAGCCGCGCTGGGTCAGCTCCGGGTTAGTCGCCCCCGGGGAGATCATCAGAATACCTTCATCTTCATAGATATCGGATGCTGGCTGAGTAGAAGAAGAACACAAGTGACCAATAACGTACTGAATACCGTCGTTAACGATTTTGTTGGCCACCGCCACCGCCTGTTTTGGATCGCAGGCATCATCGTACTCTACGCCGACCAGCTTATCGCCTTTAATACCGCCTTTCGCGTTGATGTCTTTAATGGCCTGACGCGCGCCGTTAAATTCCATATCGCCCCATTGCGCTACCGGGCCGGACATCGCCCCGACTATGGCGACTTTAATATCATCTGCCATTGCCCCCTGCGAGACTGTTAATGCAACAATCCCTGCGATTATTGTTTTCGCTTTCCGTTTCATGTGCCTGTATCCCCATTCGTGATGTTATATGTTTTGTTTTTTGCTGGTTAAAAAGCAGACTGTACTTTTTATAAATGGTGCGCTTTTTACTGACTCATTAATGAGTTAGCGCAGCATTTAAAGCATAATAAGATTAAAATCTCTATTTTTCAGTCTATTAAGAAAAGATAATATTCTGCTTTTCGCTATAGATAAACAAAAAAAAGCACGTTTGTCAGCATAAAATAACGGCATATTAAGCGGAATAATTCACTAGCATTCAGGGAATTATGCTGCCTGTTTTCCATTCTCTAATGCTTCAAACTGTAATTATCGTTGTTAAAAAATTAATAACCTGGTAAATGACACAAAAAAGAGAAAGCATCTGGCCTGCCTGTTTCGGTACACTGATCGCATCTTTTGAAATCGGGACAAGCCGTCGATGAAGCTGACCATTCTTCGTTTAGAACACTTTAGCGCTCAGGATCAGATCGATCTGGGCAAAATCTGGCCGGAATATTCCGCCTCCTCATTAAGCGTAGATGAAACGCACCGGATTTATGCCGCGCGGTTTAACGAGCGTTTGTTGGGCGCCGTAAGAGTGACGCTGAGCGGAACGCAGGGCGCGCTGGATTCCTTACGCGTGCGTGAAATCACCCGTCGCCGCGGCGTCGGGCAATACCTGGTAGAAGAAGTCATCCGCGATAATCCCAACGTCTCGTCGTGGTGGATGGCGGATGTCGGTGTTGAAGACCGCAGCGTGATGGCCGCCTTTATGCAGGCATTAGGTTTTACCGCACAGGCGGATGGCTGGGAAAAAAGATAAAAAAGCCGGATGGCGCTGACGCTTATCCGGCCTACATGCCGGGAGAAAAGATAAAAACCACCTCGCAATTTTCCAAGAATTTCGCGTTGCAGGCAGGCGGCAAGTTATGAAATCCCCGGGAGCTTACATAAGTAAGTGACCGGGGTTGAATAACGTAGCCAACGCACCTGCAGCGCGAAAGGCGCCAGGAAAATCACTTGGCGTCTGTCGCCGTACCATTCGCATGCCAGTCAAACACGCCGAACTCAAATCCTTTCAGATCGCCTTTCTCATCCCACGACAACGGTCCCATTACAGTGTCGACCGTGGCGCCTTTTAGGTATTTGGCGATTTCCGCCGGATCGTCGGAGTGGTTCAGCCCCGCCTGCAACGATTGCAGCGCGGCGTAGGTGGTCCACACGAATGCGCCGCTAGGATCTTGTTTCTTGGCTTTGATGGCATCCACAATCGGTTTGTTCGCTGGCACCTGATCGTAGTTCTTCGGTTTGGTGACCAGTAAGCCTTCCGCCGACTCTCCGGCGATGTTAGACAGCGACACGTTCGCCACCCCTTCCGGCCCCATAAACTGGGTTTTCAGCCCTGCGGCGCGAGACTGACGCAGGATCTGCCCCATTTCCGGGTGATAACCGCCGTAGTAGACAAAGTCGATATTCTCTTTTTTCAGACGCGCTACCAGAGTGGAGAAATCTTTTTCGCCGGCGGTGATACCGTCAAAGAATACGACATTAACGCCGCCTTTCTTCAGACCGTCCTGCACCGCGCGCGCCAGCCCTTCGCCGTACTGCTGCTTATCGTGGATAATCGCGATGCGCTGCGGTTTTACCTTCTCCAGAATATATTTTGCCGCCGTTGGCCCCTGGTCAGAGTCCAGACCGGTGGTGCGCAAAATCAGGTTATAGCCGCGCGCGGTCAGCTCCGGCGCGGTCGCCGCCGGGGTTATCATCAGGATGCCTTCGTCTTCGTAGATATCAGACGCTGGCTGTGTGGAAGAGGAGCATAAGTGACCGATAACATACTTGATGCCGTCGTTCACCACTTTGTTAGCGACCGCTACCGCCTGTTTCGGATCACAGGCGTCGTCATATTTCACCGCGACGAGCTTATCGCCTTTAATACCGCCTTTCGCATTGATATCGGCAATTGCCTGCTCCGCACCGGTAAATTCCTGGTCGCCATACTGCGCCACCGGACCGGACATCGCGCCGACAACCGCGACTTTAATGTCCTCTGCGAATGCCATATGGCTTAATGACAGGGCGATACATCCTGCCAATAACGTTTTACCCTTCATATTCATCCTGATAATCCCCATTATTCTGGTTGTTACGTGTGTTGTGGTGTTATTGTTCAGCACTTTATTTCGATTATTGGCTAGCTACCCGTGCTTTAGCAGCATACTCTGCTAAAACATACCCGATTTTTATTATTTTGGAATAGCTAAATTTACATCCAGATAACAGATTTGTGTCGGTGGGGGAGAGGAAGGGCCCGTAGGCCAGATAAGCGAAGCGACATCGGGCAAACGTGTTGCCGGATGGCAGGGTAAACGCCTTATCCGGCCTACAAAAAACAAAACCCCCGAATTCACATTCGAGGGTTCATTGGCAATTCGCGAAGATTACGCTTCGATCGCAGCGCGAAGCTTTTTCATGGCGTTCTTTTCAAGCTGGCGCACACGCTCAGCGGAGACGCCGTAACGATCGGCCAGCTCCTGCAACGTAGACTTATTGTCTTCGTCCAGCCAGCGAGCGCGGATAATATCCTGGCTACGCTCGTCGAGCCCCTGCATCGCATCGGTCAGTCGGTTAGCGGCCTGCTCTTCCCAGTTATCGTCTTCAATGCCGTCGGCAAAGTTAGACGATTTATCCTGCAGATACAGCACCGGCGCCATTGGCTGGCTGTCGGACTCATCGTCCGAAGACATGTCAAACGTCATGTCCTGCGCCGCCATACGCGACTCCATCTCACGCACGTCTTTACTGGAAACACCCAGTTCGCGCGCCACCATTTCAACCTCATCCTGATTAAACCAGCCCAGACGCTGCTTGGTTTTACGCAGATTAAAGAACAGCTTACGCTGCGCTTTCGTGGTTGCGACTTTAACGATACGCCAGTTACGCAGCACGTATTCGTGAATTTCTGCTTTAATCCAGTGTACGGCGAAGGAGACCAGGCGCACGCCTACTTCCGGGTTGAAACGACGTACGGCTTTCATCAGGCCGATGTTGCCTTCCTGGATCAAATCCGCCTGCGGCAGACCATAGCCCGCATAGTTACGAGCAATATGAACAACAAAGCGCAGGTGAGACAGGATCAGCGTTTTAGCTGCTTCCAGATCGCCCTGGTAATGCAGCCTTTCAGCCAATGCCCGCTCCTCGTCAGCCGATAACATCGGCCACGCGTTCGCCGCCCGGATATAAGATTCCAGGTTGCCAACAGGGGCTAAAGCTAAATTTTGCATTTCTTTGGTCATTCAAATCCTCTCAATCAGTATTGCCTGACACCGTCAGCGAGCAACAACCGTGCCAAAGCCGATGAGCAACGAGAATATCACCCACTCTTTTATCAGACAGTGATTTTATCCACAAGTTCAATGTAACACTGTGCATAATTTGCACAAATCTTGTGACATAAAGATGATGCGCGGGGAAGAGACAACAGGGACTCTTTCCCTGCGAACGGAAGCCCATTGCAGGGAAAGATTATACCACGATTTTATCAATCGGGAGTAAAGTGACGTAAATGTTGCACCGTGGCCAGCCAGGCGGCGATCCAGCCGATCATGGAACAGACCAGCAGCAGCAACAGGCACTCATCGAACGATAAGCCATTGAGATCAAACTTCGTGCCGAAGACCTGCGCCACTTCAGTTACCGCCGATGATAAACGCATCACCAAAATTTCAGACAATATCAGTGAAAGAAACGCGCCGGAAAAACCGAGCAACGCGCCGCCATAGAGGAACGGACGCAGGATAAAGCCATCGGTCGCGCCAATCAGCTTTTGCACGTTAATGGTATCGCGACGGGCAAAAATGCTCAGGCGCACGCTGTTGCCGATAACGAGGAAGACCGCCGCGACCATCAGCACGCCGATCATCGCCGACACGCGGCCCACCAGCCCGGTGAGCGCCGCCAGACGCGCAAACCAGCTATCATCCATGCGGACTTCGTCAATGCCGTTAATCTGCGAGATACGGTCGCGCAGCGTATTAAGCGAGGCGGTACTCTGGAAGTCCAGCTTGGGGATCACCACCGCCACCGCCGGCAGCGGGTTCTCTTCCAGCATATCCAGCGCGCCGCCAAAACCCGACCAGTTGCGGAATTCTCCCAGCGCGTCCTCACGGGACAGGTAGTTGACCTTCTCAACGCCCTGCTCGGCCTGAAGCTGTCCAACAACCCGCGCCGCCGCGTCATCATCCAGCGTTTTTTGCAGATAAACGGTGATCTGCGGCGACGGATAATACTGAGTCGCCGCCTGGTTGACGTTCTTATAGACCATGTAACAGACGCTGGGCAGCGTCAGGGAGATGGCGATCACCATCACCGTCAGAAACGTCGCCAGCGGTTTGCTTTTCAGATCTTGCAGCGCACCGTGCCAGGCATAGCGCACCTGCTCATTAAAGACGTTCGTTTTACGTGAGTTCGGTTTCGGCGTCGGCTTCTGGCGTCCTGGCGCGTTGCGCCCGCCGCCTGTTCCGCCGCGAGACTTACGCAGTCGATCCAGCCGTCCGCCGAACTGCCTGATTTGGTTAATCGCGTCGCGCCTATTCATTGGCCAGGCCTCCATGCAGATGTCCATCGCTCAGGACGAGCTGCCTATAGGAACGACGGGAGATAAGTCCAATATCGTGCGTCGCCATCAGTACCGTCACCCCTACGCGGTTAAACTCTTCAAACAGACGTAAAATCCCTTCCGACAACGCGTCGTCCAGGTTCCCGGTCGGTTCATCCGCCAGCAATACCGCTGGCTTATTGACCACCGCGCGGGCGATGCCCACACGCTGTTGTTCGCCTCCGGAGAGTTGAATCGGGAAGTTTCTCGCTTTGTCCAGTAGTCCAACCTTATCCAGCGCCGCCGACACACGACGACGGATATCATCGCCGCTGGCACCGGCAATGATTAACGGTATCGCCACATTGTCATAGACCGTGCGATCCATCAGCAGATGGTGATCCTGGAAAATCATCCCAATCTGGCGGCGCAAAAACGGCACTTCGCGGTTTTTCAGGCGCGTAATATCATGCCCGCTGAAGAAGATTTTGCCGGCGCTGGGCCGCTCAATCCCACAGATTAGCTTCAGCAGGGTACTTTTACCCGCGCCGGAGTGGCCGGTCAGAAACGCCATCTCGCCTGGCCGCATATGGAATGTCACTCCCTGCAGCGCTTGTCTCCCGCCGAGATAGGCCTTGCTGACATGTTCAAAGCGAATCATTGTTAATCCTCTCGGGCAAAAAGTGCCTCAATAAAATCGTCCGCCTTAAACGGACGCAAATCCTCGATACGTTCGCCCACGCCAATGTAACGGATAGGAATGCCAAACTGGTCAGCTACCGAGAAAATCACCCCGCCTTTCGCCGTACCGTCCAGCTTGGTCAGGGTAATACCGGTTAAGCCTACCGCTTCATGGAACAGTTTGGCCTGGCTTACCGCGTTCTGTCCGGTGCTGGCGTCAATGGTCAGCATAACTTCATGTGGCGCTTCTTCGTCCAGCTTTTTCATGACGCGAACGATTTTTTTCAGCTCTTCCATCAGGTGCGACTTGTTCTGCAGACGCCCTGCCGTATCGGCAATTAACACATCCACATTACGCGCCTTCGCGGCCTGGATAGCGTCAAAAATCACCGAGGCGGAGTCCGCGCCGGTATGCTGGGCGATAACCGGAATGTTGTTACGCTGTCCCCAGACCTGTAGCTGTTCGACCGCCGCCGCGCGGAAAGTATCCCCCGCCGCCAGCATCACTGATTTACCCTGCTGCTCAAACTGGCGCGCCAGTTTACCGATAGTGGTGGTTTTACCCACGCCGTTCACGCCAACCATCAGAATAACAAAAGGCGTTTTACCTTCAATATTAAGCGGTTCGTCTACCTTCGCCAGAATCTCGCCCATCTCGTCTTTCAACAGACCATACAGCGCCTCGGCATCTTTAAGCTGTTTGCGGCTGGCGCCTTCCGTCAGATTAGCGATAATCTTACGCGTGGTTTCCACCCCGACATCAGCGATGAGCAACTGCTCTTCCAGCTCCTCGAACAAATCATCGTCGATTTTCTTGCCGCGGAACAGACTGATAAATCCGGAACCGAGATTTTCTTTGGTTTTCAGCAGACTGCGTTTCAGGCGGGCAAAGAAACCTTCTTTAGTCGGTTTTTCCTGTTCCTGAACGATCGCTTCCACCGGCGCGTCTTCTTCCGCCGGCGGAACAACCATCACCGCCTCTTCCGCCGCCTGAGCGGCCAGCGCCTGCGCTTCCAGCTCTTCGTCGGTGAATTTCGCCGCGTTTTCGCCCTCTTCTTCTACCGCGGCAATGACCTCTACGGTTTCCGCTTCGGCCTGCCACTCTTCCGGCGAGATAGCCTCGTCTTTGACCTCTTCCGGCAGCGGCAATTCCTCGCGTTCCACTGCGATCTGCGGCGCTGCCGTCTCAATGGCCGCCGCGGGCTCCGGCTCTACCGGCTGCGGTTTTTCGCTCTCCTGAACTTTCTCAGTAACGTCCACCACCTCTTCCGCAAAGGCTTCTGTTTCTGCTTTGCTGTGCGCGGGCGTTTGCGCGTCTACGTCTGCCGCCGTTTCAACAGGGGGCTCAACCGGTCGTTGTTCCTCAACAATCTGCTGTTCTTCGGTCTGTTCCTGCTTCTGCTCTTTATCACCGAAGCCCAACCAGGAAAAGAAGCCACGTTTTTTCTGTTTTGCCATCTGCGACTACACCCCTCGCGGCGCTATATACATGGAAGCTAAAAAAATGATGAAATAGTCTATCACTTAACTTAATTCACATCACCGCCTGGAATAACTTGCAACAGGCGGTTCGAGCAAGAGAAATGAAAAAACCGACTCACTCTGGCAGCGGCCAAATCCGCATTATTGGCGGGCAATGGCGTGGCCGTAAATTACCGGTTCCGGACAGCCCGGGTCTGCGTCCCACCACCGATCGCGTGCGCGAAACGTTATTTAACTGGCTGGCTCCGGTAATGGTAGACGCCCATTGTCTGGATTGCTTTGCCGGCAGCGGCGCGCTGGGTCTGGAAGCGCTATCACGTTATGCGGCCCAGGCAACGTTACTGGAAATGGATCGCGCCGTATCGCAGCAGTTGCAAAAAAATCTGGCGACGCTGAAAGCCAACAATGCTCGCGTCGTCAATACCAATACTCTGACCTTCCTCAGCCAGCCGGGGACGCCGCATCACGTCGTCTTTGTCGACCCGCCGTTTCGTAAAGGGCTGCTGGAAGAGACGTTACAATTGCTGGAAACCCAGGGATGGCTGGCCGACGACGCGCTAATCTACGTAGAAAGCGAGGTGGAAAACGGTCTGCCGCCCGTTCCGGCGAACTGGGCATTGTATCGAGAAAAGGTGGCCGGACAGGTCGCTTATCGTCTGTATCAGCGCGACGCGCAAGGAGAAAATGATGTTGATTAATCTGGGCCGCTTATTAATGCTCTTCGTGTGGGCATTTTTGATTCTTAATCTGGTGCATCCCTTCCCGCGCCCGCTCAATATCTTCGTCAACGTGGCGTTGGTGTTCATGGCGCTGATGCACGGTATGCAACTGGCGCTGCTGAAATCAACGATACCGAAAGAGGGTCCGCAGATGACGACGGGAGAAAAAATCCGCATTTTCCTGTTCGGCGTGTTTGAGCTGCTGGTCTGGCAGAAGAAGTTTAAGAACAAAAAATAACGTTTGCTGCCGGATGACGGTTTATTCGTTATCCGGGGTACGGCTAACAAACCCGACGAACCGCGTTCCCTTATAGCTCAGCGTACCTTGATCGCCCACCGTCAAAGCGTGGTACTGCTGCGCTTGTAAACGGAACGTTTTTTCCAGACCGCCATTGAGCGGCTTAAAACTGACCTCATAGCGCATACTGGTTCCCGCCGGGCTCACTTCCTGCTGGCGAGAGCGTCGGTCGTTAACCGGCTTCTCCCGTTTATTGCTAACCACGACCAGCTTTTGCTGTAACGGCGCCGCCTCATTAGCGGCTTTTTCCCGCCGTTGCTGAACGAAGCGAAACGACGCGGCAACTACGATTAATGCGATGATTATAATGAAGAAAAGCGGTGGCTTACTCATACTGTTAACCTGTCAGAAAATGCGGAAATAAGCATACCCTGCCCGTTATAGTGTTGTCATCTGACCGTCACGGCCTCTACACTGAATAATAGAGCCGCAAGCATACCGTTTGCGAAAAAATAACGAATTCAAGGAATTAAGATGCTTTGGTCGTTTATCGCTGTCTGCCTGTCCGCATGGCTGTATGTGGACGCCTCCTATCGCGGGCCAGCCTGGCAACGCTGGGTTTTTAAGCCCGTCACGTTATTACTATTGCTGTTACTGGCCTGGCAAGCGCCGATGTTTGACGCCATCAGTTATCTTGTGTTGGCCGGACTGTGCGCCTCGCTGGTCGGCGATGCGTTAACGCTCTTGCCGCGTCAACGCCTGCTGTACGCCGTCGGGGCATTTTTCTTATCGCATCTGCTCTACACCATTTATTTTGCCAGCCAAATGACGTTGTCGTTCTTCTGGCCGCTGCCGCTGGCGTTACTGATAGTCGGCGCGTTGCTTATCGCCGTTATCTGGACGCGACTGGAGGAGCTACGCTGGCCGGTATGTACTTTTATCGCCATGACTCTGGTCATGGTCTGGCTGGCGGGCGAACTGTGGTTCTTCCGCCCAACGGCGCCAGCCCTTTCGGCCTTTACCGGCGCGACGCTGCTGTTTATCGGCAATATCGTCTGGCTGGGTAGCCATTACCGCCGCCGTTTCCGGGCGGATAACGCGATTGCCGCCGCCTGCTACTTTGCCGGACACTTCCTGATTGTTCGCTCGCTGTACCTGTAAATAATAGCGCTTGACTCTGGAGTCGACTCCAGAGTGTATCCTCCGGTTAATGAGAAAATTATCATCAACCGGAGGACGTTATGTCGACCCCTGATACCGATGGCAAAAAAGTCCCGCCCTTTACCTCCTTCAGATTAGCCCCGGCGATACAGAAGGCCGATAGCTGCTGCTGCGAAGAACATTGCGCGTCCAGCGCGCCTGTTTCTACTGCCGTGGCAGGCACGCGCTATACCTGGAAAATCTCCGGCATGGACTGCGCCGCCTGCGCCCGAAAAGTGGAGAATGCGGTCCGCCAAATTCGCGGCGTCAACCAGGCGCAAGTGCTGTTCGCCACCGAAAAGTTAGTGGTCGATGCCGACGCCGACCTCCGCGCGCAAATTGAACGCGCCGTACAGAAGGCGGGTTATACCTTGCGTAGCGAAGATTCGCGCGACGCCGCGCCTGAATCTCGTCTTAAAGAGAACCTGCCGCTTATTACGCTGATCATTATGATGGCGATAAGCTGGGGGCTGGAGCAATTTAACCACCCGTTCGGCCAACTGGCCTTTATCGCCACCACCCTGGTCGGTCTGTATCCTATTGCCCGCCAGGCGCTGCGGCTGATGAAAAGCGGCAGTTGGTTCGCTATTGAAACGCTGATGAGCGTCGCCGCCATTGGCGCGCTGTTTATTGGCGCGACGGCGGAGGCGGCAATGGTATTGCTGCTGTTCCTCATCGGCGAGCGCCTGGAAGGATGGGCCGCCAGCCGCGCCCGTAAAGGCGTCAGCGCGTTAATGGCGCTTAAACCGGAAACGGCGACCCGTCTGCGCGACGGCGTACGGGAAGAGGTCGCTATTAATACCCTGCGACCGGGCGATATTATCGAAGTCGCCGCCGGGGGGCGTTTACCCGCCGACGGTAAACTGGTTTCCGGTTTCGCCAGCTTTGATGAAAGCGCGCTCACCGGCGAGTCTATCCCGGTGGAGCGCGCAACGGGCGACAAAGTCCCGGCAGGCGCGACCAGCGTTGACCGTCTCGTCACCCTGGAGGTGCTATCTGAACCTGGCGCCAGCGCGATTGACCGTATCCTGACGCTGATTGAAGAGGCGGAAGAGCGCCGTGCGCCCATTGAGCGGTTTATTGACCGTTTCAGCCGCATCTATACGCCAGTCATTATGGTCATCGCGCTGCTGGTGACGCTTATTCCGCCGCTGATGTTCGATGGCGGCTGGCAGGAGTGGATTTATAAAGGGCTGACGCTGCTGCTCATCGGTTGCCCGTGCGCGCTGGTGATCTCCACGCCCGCGGCCATTACCTCCGGGCTGGCGGCGGCGGCACGGCGCGGCGCATTGATTAAAGGCGGCGCAGCGCTGGAGCAACTGGGCCGTATCACGCAGGTCGCCTTTGATAAAACCGGTACGTTGACCATTGGTAAACCACGGGTGACGGCGATTCATCCGGCAAGCGGTATCAGCGAGGCTGAACTGTTGGCGCTGGCGGCAGCCGTAGAACAAGGCGCTACGCACCCGCTGGCGCAGGCTATTGTCCGCGAAGCGCAGACACGCGATCTGGCGATCCCGACGGCGGAATCGCAGCGAACGCTGGCCGGCACCGGAATTGAAGCGCAGGTTAACGGCGAACGTATTCTGATTTGCGCGGCGGGAAAACAGCCTACGGCAGCGTTTGCCGGGCAAATTAGCGAACTGGAAAACGCCGGGCAGACGGTGGTTCTGGTGCTGCGTAACGAGACCGTTGTTGGCGTCCTCGCCCTCCAGGATACGTTGCGTGACGATGCGCGCGACGCCATCCGCGAACTGCATCAGTTAGGCGTTAACGGCGTGATTCTGACCGGCGATAACCCACGGGCGGCGGCAGCGATTGCCGGCGAGCTGGATCTGGCGTTTAAAGCCGGACTACTGCCGGAAGACAAGGTGCGGGCAGTCACCGCCCTTAACCAACAAGCGCCGCTGGCGATGGTGGGCGACGGCATTAATGATGCGCCCGCGATGAAAGCCGCCAGTATCGGAATTGCGATGGGCAGCGGTACTGACGTCGCGCTGGAAACGGCTGACGCCGCCCTTACTCATAACCGTCTGCGCGGGTTAGCGCAGATGATTACGCTGGCGCGCGCTACCCACGCGAATATCCGGCAGAACATCACCATTGCGCTGGGGCTGAAAGCTATTTTCCTGGTGACGACGCTACTGGGTTTTACCGGGCTATGGCTGGCAATCCTGGCGGATACGGGAGCCACGGTATTGGTGACCGCCAACGCGCTACGTTTGCTGCGTAAAAACTAATCTTCTCCCGCCCGGCGGCGTCGTGTCGCCGGGTTATCCCGCGATATTCCTTTCTTTGTACATATTATTCACGCGAAAATTATTTATTTTCTATTACTTATCAAACCATTAATCAGAAATAGCGTGATTTGATGTAAGGTTAATATTTATCCAACCGATATTGATCATACCGTCTACAAAATAAGGAATGTTAGGCACTATGAAAAATATCAAAGTCATCACCGGCGTTATCGCGACGCTGGGCATATTTAGCGCCTTATTGTTGGTGACAGGAATACTGTTTTATTCCGCCGTCAGCAGCGATCGGCTGAATTTCCAGAATGCGAGCGCGCTGAGTTACCAACAACAGGAACTGGGCGGCAGTTTTCAGACATTGATCGAAACCCGCGTCACCATTAACCGCGTGGCGATACGCATGTTAAAAAATCAGCGCGATCCCGCCTCACTGGACGCCATGAACACGCTGTTAACCAACGCTGGCGCGTCGCTCAACGAAGCGGAAAAGCATTTCAACAACTACGTGAACTCCGAAGCGATCGCGGGCAAAGATCCGGCGTTGGATGCCCAGGCCGAAGCCAGCTTTAAGCAGATGTATGACGTTTTGCAGCAGTCTATCCACTATCTTAAAGCCGATAATTACGCCGCCTATGGCAACCTTGACGCGCAAAAAGCGCAGGATGACATGGAGCAGGTATATGACCAGTGGCTCTCTCAAAATGCGCAATTAATAAAATTAGCCAGCGATCAGAATCAGAGCAGTTTTACCCAGATGCAATGGACGCTGGGGATAATTCTACTTATCGTGCTCATCGTGCTGGCGTTTATCTGGCTGGGGCTGCAACGCGTTCTACTCCGCCCGCTGCAACGGATTATGGCGCACATTCAAACGATCGCCGACGGCGATCTTACCCATGAGATAGAGGCCGAAGGACGCAGTGAAATGGGCCAACTGGCCGCCGGTCTTAAAACGATGCAGCAGTCGTTAATCCGTACCGTCAGCGCGGTGCGCGATAACGCAGACTCTATCTATACTGGCGCAGGCGAAATTTCCGCCGGCAGCAGCGATCTCTCTTCCCGTACCGAACAGCAGGCCTCGGCGCTGGAGGAGACCGCCGCCAGCATGGAACAGTTAACCGCCACGGTACGGCAAAACACTGATAACGCACGACAGGCGACGGGTCTGGCGAAAACCGCATCAGAAACCGCGCGTAAAGGAGGACGCGTGGTGGATAACGTAGTGAGCACCATGAACGATATCGCCGAAAGCTCGGAAAAAATCGTGGACATCACCAGCGTGATTGACGGTATCGCCTTCCAGACTAATATCCTGGCGCTGAACGCCGCGGTAGAAGCCGCCCGCGCCGGCGAACAGGGGCGAGGATTCGCGGTCGTGGCCGGAGAGGTACGCACGTTGGCCAGCCGTAGCGCGCAGGCCGCCAAAGAGATCAAAGTACTGATTGAAAACTCCGTGTCGCGCATTGATACCGGCTCTACGCAGGTACGCGAAGCGGGAGAAACCATGAAAGAGATCGTTAACGCCGTGACCCGCGTGACCGATATTATGGGCGAAATCGCCTCTGCCTCCGATGAGCAAAGCAAAGGCATTGAGCAGGTGGCGCAGGCGGTATCGGAAATGGACAGCGTGACGCAGCAAAACGCCTCGCTGGTAGAGGAATCCGCAGCAGCAGCGGCGGCGCTGGAAGATCAGGCTAACGAACTTCGTCAGGCGGTCGCCGCGTTCCGCATCCAGAAACAACCTCGTCGGGAGGCGTCGCCGACGCCGTTAAGCAAAGGTTTAACGCCGCAGCCCGCCGCAGAACAGGCGAACTGGGAAAGCTTCTAATCAGAATGCTATCTGCCGTGCGGTTAATGCGCTTTACGCAATAAATAGCGGTACGGCAGACCCTCCGTCTCTTGCGCCAGCAAATCGTGTTCCATAAAGGTACAGAACCCCGGAATATCACGCGTCGTCGCCGGATCGTCGGCGATAATCAGCAATGTTTCGCCAGTTTGCATGTTGCGCACCGTTTTGCGCACCATCATTACTGGTTCAGGGCAACGCAGCCCCAGGGCGTCAAGCGTATGGTCAGGGGAGGAAAACAGATCGCTCATCTTCGTCTCAATGGTAGAAAAACGGCGATATTTTACGCCCATCTTCGTCAGTAAGCCAGGCAGGTTAACGATTGCGTGAAAATTAGCCATTGCAATGCCAGCGCAAAACAGTATTATGCGGCGGTTCTTTATTGGGTTCCCTCACCCCATCCAACAAAAAGGTCACAATATGACTCCGTTTACACAATCACAGCGCGTAAAAGCGTTGTTCTGGCTATCGCTATTCCATTTACTGGTGATCATTTCCAGTAACTATCTGGTGCAGCTCCCCATCACTATTTTTGGTTTCCACACGACCTGGGGCGCGTTTAGTTTTCCTTTTATTTTTCTTGCCACCGATCTTACCGTGCGTATTTTTGGCGCATCGCTGGCGCGCCGCATTATCTTCGCCGTCATGATCCCCGCGCTGCTGGTGTCGTATGTGGTGTCATCGCTGTTCTATATGGGCGCCTGGCAAGGTTTCGCCGCGTTGGCGAACTTTAATCTGTTTGTCGCCCGTATCGCCGCCGCCAGCTTTATGGCCTACGCGCTGGGACAGATCCTTGATGTCCATGTGTTTAACCGCCTGCGCCAAAATCGTCGCTGGTGGCTGGCGCCGACCGCGTCAACGCTGTTTGGCAATATCAGCGATACCCTTGCCTTTTTCTTCATTGCGTTCTGGCGAAGCCCCGATGCCTTTATGGCCGAACACTGGATGGAAATTGCGCTGGTGGATTATTGCTTTAAGGTGCTCATCAGCATTATTTTCTTCCTGCCGATGTACGGCGTTCTACTGAATATGTTGCTGAAAAAGCTGGCAGATAAATCTGAAATTTCCCCATTACCGGCAAGTTAAAGGTTCGTTTTCCGAGTTGTGATAAGATGAGCGAATGAGCCGTTATGGCCGTTTATCGAAAGGAAGAAGTCAATGCGCAATTTGGTTAAATATGCCGGTATTGGCCTGCTGGTTATGGGGCTTGCGGCCTGTGATAACAACGATACAAAAGCGTCGGCAGAAAGCGCCGCCGCGGAAAGCCAGGCCTCCGGTCAGCCCATCAGCCTGATGGATGGCAAACTCAGTTTCTCGCTGCCGGCGGATATGACCGATCAAAGCGGTAAGCTGGGCACCCAGGCGAATAATATGCACGTTTATTCTGACCCGACGGGCCAGAAAGCGGTGATTGTTATCGTCGGCGATAATACCGATGAAGCGTTGCCGGTGCTGGCGAACCGCCTGCTTGAGCAACAGCGTAGCCGCGACCCGCAGCTTCAGGTCGTCACCAATAAGTCTATTGAGCTCAAAGGCCATACGTTGCAACAACTGGACAGCATTATCTCCGCGAAAGGCCAGACGGCGTACTCTTCCATCGTGCTGGGCAAAGTGGATAACCAATTGCTGACGATTCAGGTCACGCTGCCTGCGGACAATCAGCAAAAAGCGCAAACCACGGCTGAAAACATCATCAATACGTTGGTTATTAAGTAACCTTTACGACGATGATGCGGCCTCCGGCAGTGCAGACGGAGGCCGTTTTTTTAAGCGCCAGGTCAGCAATAGCGCCATCGCTACCAGCCCGGCCGCCGCCAGATAAATCACCGGCACGCCCGCCCAGGTCATCACCAGCCCCGCCAGCGGCCCGGTAACCCCCAAAGACATATCCATAAAGACGGTATAGGTCGCCAGCGCCGCGCCCTGGTTCTGCGGCGGCACGGCTTTGACGGCCACCACGCCCAGCGCCGGAAAGACCAGCGAAAACCCCATCCCCGTGAGTAAAACGCCGATTTTTGCCATCCACGGCATGGCTGCCGTCCCCACCAGTAACAGACCAATAATCTCCACGCCAAAGCAGATCATGGCGACATTCAACCCGCCTAAGCGATTGATGCCGTTAGGGAACAGCAAACGCGTGCCGACAAACGCGACGCTAAATAACGTGAGCGCAAAGGCGGCGCCATCCCAGCCTTTAGCATCATAAAATAAGGTAATAAACGTCGCGATGACGCCAAACCCTGCCGAGGCCAGCGCCAACGCCATACCATACAGCCAGACACGCCCCAGCACCGCGCGAAACGGTAGCGGCTTGCCTTTGTTCGCCTTCACCGACGGACGTGGAAGCGCTAACAGTATCGCGAACAGCGCCACGCCCATCACCGTTAGCGCCAGTCCCTGTAACCCGCCCCAGGCATAACACAGCACGCCCAGCGGCGCGCCCATCGCCATTGCGCCGTAGGTGACGATACCGTTCCAGGAGATGACCCGACCAATATGCAACGACCCGACGACGCCGACGCCCCACAGTGTCGAACCGGTGCCGGCAAAACTTTGCCCAATCCCTAAAATCACGCGACCCAGCCCCAGTAGCAACAAACTGATCATCGGCCAGGCGCTGGCGATATCCGCCAGCAGGTAGCCGAGTCCGCTTAAAAAACAGCCGCATAAGCCAAAGACAACGATTTTTTTCGGCCCTAATACATCCGCATACCGCCCGGCATGGGGACGGCTTAACAGAGTGGCGAAGTATTGCAGGCTGATAATAAGCCCCGCCCAGAACGCGCTGAATCCCATCGCATCATGTACATAGCCGGGCAAGACGGCGAGCGGCAGGCCGATGGTCAGATAGCTGGCAAAGTTAAACATCACGATGGAGACAATACGCAGATTGAGGCGCAATCCGTTTAGCGCCGGTTCAGCGACGGGTTCGGGCATGAGTATCACCGCATTTTTACAACATGTTTTCTTTTCTATCATGGCGCGCGGTGAAAATCAGTAGTGAGATTCAGATTATCGGTATCAGGGCAGCCGCTACACTTAGAAAAAAACACAACAAGGAAAACTTCATGGCAACCGCTCAACCCGACAAAACGGGTATGCATATTCTGCTGAAACTGGCCTCCCTGGTTATTATTCTCGCCGGGATTCATGCCGCGGCGGATATTATTGTACAACTCTTGCTGGCGCTCTTTTTTGCCATCGTTCTTAATCCATTAGTGACCTGGTTTATTCGCCGGGGCGTGAAGCGACCGCTGGCGATTACTATCGTGGTGGTCGTCATGCTGATCGTGCTTACCGCGCTGGTGGGTGTGCTTGCCGCATCGCTTAATGAATTTATCGCTATGCTGCCTAAATACAGCAAGGAGTTGACGCGTAAAGTCTTACACCTTCAGGAGTTAATGCCCTTCCTGAATTTACATATGTCGCCGGAACGTATGCTCCGCGGGATGGACTCCGATAAAATCATGCTCTTCACCACAACATTAATGACCGGCGTATCGGGCGCGATGGCAAGCATTGTGCTGCTGGTGATGACCGTGGTTTTTATGCTGTTTGAGGTGCGTCACGTGCCTTATAAATTACGTTTCGCGCTTAACAATCCACAAATCCATATTGCCGGCCTGCACCGCGCCCTGAAAGGCGTCTCGCATTATCTGGCGCTGAAAACGCTGCTCAGTTTATGGACGGGCGCGATTATCTGGCTGGGACTGGCGTTAATGGGTATTCAGTTTGCGCTAATGTGGGGCGTACTGGCCTTTTTGCTCAATTACGTTCCTAATATCGGCTCGGTGATTTCCGCCGTTCCCCCCATGATTCAGGCGCTGTTATTTAACGGTTTTTACGAGTGCGTACTGGTCGGCGCGCTCTTTTTGGTGGTCCATATGGTGATTGGCAACATTATGGAGCCACGCATGATGGGCCATCGTCTGGGAATGTCCACGCTGGTGGTATTTCTTTCGTTACTGGTCTGGGGATGGCTATTAGGCCCGGTCGGGATGCTCTTGTCCGTTCCTTTGACCAGCGTCTGCAAAATCTGGATGGAAACCACTAAAGGCGGCAGCAAACTGGCGATCTTACTGGGGCCAGGCCGACCGAAAAGCCGTTTACCGGGATGAGGCGACAGATGCTACAATCTCCTCTTCTTCATAGGCAACGTTGGTCCTGATATGTACCAGGTCGTTCTGGGAAAAGTGTCAACATTAAGCGCAGGTCAATTGCCCGACGCGTTAATCGCTCAGGCGCCGCAGGGCGTTCGCCGGGCAAGCTGGCTGGTCGGGCGCGTGCTGCTTTCCCGTGCGCTCTCGCCGCTACCGGAGATGGTGTATGGCGAACAGGGTAAACCGGCTTTTTCCGCCGGAGCGCCGCTGTGGTTTAACCTCAGTCATAGCGGCGACACTATTGCTCTGTTACTTAGCGACGAAGGTGAAGTCGGCTGCGATATTGAAGTGATCCGCCCGCGCGATAACTGGCGTTCGCTGGCAAATGCGGTATTCAGCCTCGGCGAACATGCTGAAATGGAAGCGGAACGTCCGGAGCGACAACTGGCGGCCTTCTGGCGTATCTGGACGCGTAAAGAAGCCATCGTAAAACAACGCGGCGGCAGCGCCTGGCAAATCGTCAGCGTGGACAGCACGTTGCCCTCTGCCTTGTCGGTCAGCCAGTGTCAGCTCGATACGCTCAGTCTGGCAGTCTGTACCCCCACACCGTTTACGCTGACGCCGCAGACGATAACGAAAGCGCTATGACACATTAATTTTTCCCTCTGGCGGCGGACGTGTGTTACAAAATGCGGAGCTTCCCATGCGCCGACGCGCCATACCAAAAGGTTTAAGTCAGATGCAACGTGTCACCATCACCCTCGATGACGATTTACTGGAAACGCTGGACAGCCTGAGCCAGCGACGCGGCTACAATAATCGCTCCGAAGCGATCCGTGATATTCTGCGCGGCGCTCTGGCGCAGGAGGCCACCCAGGAACACGGTACACAGGGTTTCGCGGTACTTTCATATGTTTATGAACATGAGAAACGGGATTTAGCCAGCCGCATCGTCTCCACCCAACATCATCATCATGATTTATCCGTCGCCACGCTGCACGTCCATATCAACCACGATGACTGTCTGGAGATCGCCGTTCTGAAGGGCGATATGGGCGACGTACAGCATTTTGCCGATGATGTTATCGCCCAGCGCGGCGTGCGCCACGGCCACTTGCAGTGTTTGCCGAAAGAAGACTAACGCCCCAGCGCTTTGCCGGGGGCGCTTCGCTTGCCCGGCCTACGTTCGCACGTCGTCGTTTGTAGGCCGGATGAGGCGCAGCCGCCATCCGGCAATAATGTTTACGCCATTGTGCCAATCGTTTTTCTGAAGCGTAACAGCGCTATCAGGAAGAACACGCCGCCTATCGCCAGCAGGGTCAGGAACTGCGGCCAGACGATACTCAAACCTGCGCCGCGATAAAGAATAGCCTGGGCAAGGCTGACAAAATGCGTCGTCGGCATGGTCAGCATAATATCCTGCACCGCCTGCGGCATACTTTCGCGCGGCGTGGAACCGCCGGAGAGCATTTGTAGCGGCAACAGCACCAGAATCATTAATAACCCCAGCTGCGGCATCGAACGGGCGATGGTGCCCATAAAAATCCCAATTGAAGTGGTGGCGAACAGGCTCAGCGCCACGCCCAACATAAACAATGGGATCGATCCTTCAATCGGTACGCCAAGTACGCCTTTCACCATCAGCATCAAAGACAAACCGGAAACCACCAGCACGACCAGCCCCATCGACCACACTTTCGCCATCATGATCTCAAAGGGCGTGACCGGCATCACTAACAGATGCTCTACCGTGCCGTGTTCTCGCTCGCGGATCAGCGCCGACCCGGTCAGCACTATCGCCAGCATGGTAATGTTGTTGATAATCGCCATCACGCCGCCAAACCACGCCGGGTCGAGATTCGGGTTAAAGCGCATCCGAATCTCCAGCGACACCGGCTGAACGTTATCTCCCCGCGCGCGCGCCACAAAGCTGTTGACCTCGCCGCTAATAATATTCTGGATATAACTGTTGCCGGTAAACGCCTGGCTCATGCGCGTCGCATCGACGTTAACCTGAATATCAGGCTGACGTCCGGCCAGCACATCACGCTGGAAATTCGGCGGAATATTGACCGCAAAGGTATAGCGTCCGGCATCCAGTCCGGCATCCATTTCCGTTGCCGTAATCATCTCCGGCGGCAGAAACCACGGGCGGTAAAAACTATTCACAATACGGTTCGACAACTGCGACTGATCCATATCGGCGATGGCGATAGGGGCAAGATGCAACGAACCGGGCAGGACGGTAGCGGAGGAGTAAACCGAAATCGTAAAGGCGAAGACGATCAGCGCCAGCATCGCTTTGTCGCCCAGCAGACTGCGCAGTTCTTTGACGCCGAGGTTATAAATATTACGTAATCCGCGCATTACCCCTCCTGTTTTTTCAGCAGCAGAATGCTCAGACCCATCACCACCGGGACGGCAATCAGTAACGGCATAAATAACGGCCAGAGATCGGACAGATCCAACGCTTTGGAAAACGTCCCGCGCGCGATCGTCAGAAAATGGCTGGTAGGGTAGATCTCGCCGATCCATCTTCCCGGTCCTTCCAGCGAAGCCACCGGATCGATCATGCCGGAAAATTGTGTTGCCGGAATGAGGGTAATAATCGACGTCCCAAAAATAGCGGCGATTTGACTCTTCATAAACGTAGAGATCAGCAGCCCCAGACCGGTGGCGATGATGACGTAAAGCAGCGCCGCGAGGGTAAGCGTGAGAAAGCTGCCTTTCAGCGGCACGCCGAACACAAAGACCGACAGCGCGCACAGTAGCAAGAAGTTCAGCATACCCAGCGCGATATACGGCAGTTGTTTACCCAGCAAAAATTCGCTGCGCGTCGTCGGCGTTACGTACAGATTAATCATCGACCCCAGCTCTTTCTCCCGCACCACGCTCAGGGCGCTAAGCATTGACGGGATCATCATGAGCAGCAGCGGAATGACCGCCGGAACGATAGCGGGCAGACTTTTCACATCCGGGTTATAGCGATAGCGCGTTTCAATGTTGAGCAGCCCGGCCTGTTTAACCGGGTTCGGCTGACGACTCGCCGCCTCCTGCAGCCAGCTTTGGTGCATCGCCTGAACGTACCCCTTCACCGTCTCGGCGCGGCTGGGCATGGCGCCATCCACCCAGACGCCAATCTGCGCTGGCGTACCGCGAGCAATATCGCGGCCAAAATTAGGCGGGATCTCAATGGCAACCGCCAACTCTCCCGAACGCATCCGCCGGTCAAGCTCGTCATAGCTGGCGAGCGGCGGCTGTTCGATAAAATAGCGCGATCCCGCCAGATTGAGCGACCATGCCTGGCTGCTGACGGTTTGATCGCGATCGAGTACGGCAAAACGCAGGTTCTCCACGTCCATACTGATGCCATAGCCCATAATCAGCATCAGAATTACCGTTCCCAGCAGCGCCAGCGTGGAACGTACCGGATCGCGGCGTAGCTCCAGCGCTTCGCGGCGACTGTAGCTGAACAAGCGTCGGAAGCTCAATCCCTGCCGCGACGGTTTACCTGACGCGGCAGGCGTCTGGGATGGCGGTATTGGGGTTTCAGGCGCCGCTCCCGCAGCTTCCTGTAGCCAGGAAATAAACGCCGCTTCCAGATTGGCCGCGCCCCGCTGTTGCACCAATTCCTGCGGCGTACCGCTGGCGAGCACTTTACCGGCGTGCATCAATGACATTCGGTCGCAACGTTCCGCTTCGTTCATAAAATGGGTCGAGATAAAAATCGTCACCTTATCCTGACGCGAAAGATCGACCATAAGCTGCCAGAACATATCCCTGGCGACCGGATCAACGCCGGACGTTGGCTCATCAAGAATCAGCATTTCCGGACGATGGATCACCGCTACCGCCAGCGATAAACGCTGGCGGATACCGAGCGGCAACGAAGCGGGGAGCGTATCTTCCACCTCCGTTAGCATAAAGCGTTCGATCATCTGCGCGACGCGCGCCGGGATCTCCGCTGGCGGAATATGAAACAGGCGGGCATGAAGTTCCAGATTCTGCCGCACGGTGAGTTCGTTATAGAGCGAAAAAGCCTGCGACATATACCCGACCCGGCGACGGGTATCGATGTCGTTCGGGTCTACCGGCTGGCCAAATAGCCAGGCCTGGCCTTCGCTGGCGGGAAGCAGACCGGTCAGCATTTTCATGGTGGTCGATTTACCGCAACCGTTTGAACCGAGGAAGCCAAAAATCTCGCCGCGCGGAATGCGGAAATTAACATGGTCAACCGCGACGAACTTACCGAAGCGCATGGTCAGATCTTTCGCCTCAATGGCAATCTCTTCCTGCTCAGCGTGATACGGCGGGATCACCACTGGCTTATGCGCCTGGCGCTGCGCTTCTGGCAACAGGGCGATAAACGCCTGCTCCAGCGTCGCGCTATGGGTTTTTGCCCGCAGTTGTTGCGCGCTGCCGGTTGCCAGTATCTCGCCCGCATTCATCGCCACCAGCCAGTCAAAACGCTCCGCCTCTTCCATATAGGCCGTTGCGACCAACACGCTCATATTGGTCTGCCGTTGGCGGATACTGTCGATTAAGTCCCAGAACTGAGCGCGGGAGAGCGGGTCCACGCCGGTGGTAGGCTCATCAAGAATCAGCAATTCCGGGTCATGAATCAGCGCACAGCACAGCCCCAGCTTTTGTTTCATCCCACCGGACAGCTTCCCGGCAGGACGGTCACGAAACGGCGCCAGGCCGGTGCTGTTCAGCAGCTCGGTAATACGCGCTTCGCGTTCAGCTTTGTCATGACCAAAGAGACGAGCGAAAAAATCGACGTTCTCATAAACCGATAACGTGTGATAAAGGTTTTTCCCCAGCCCCTGCGGCATCCAGGCGATGCGCGGACAGACGTCGCGGCGATGTTTCGCATCGCGCATATCGCCGCCCAGGACGATAACGTTCCCTTGCTCAATCACCCGCGCGCCAGAAATCAGCGACAGCAGGCTCGACTTACCCACCCCGTCCGGACCAATCAGCCCGACCATACTACGGGCGGGAATGTCCAGCGTGATATTGTTCAGCGCGACCGTTTTTCCGTAATGCTGGCTCACCCCCTCAAGCTGCGCCACGGGAGGAACAGGCACCAGCGTCAGCGACGTCATTGCGACAGCCTCACGCTTAGAGCGTCAGGCCAGGGCACGCGCTCATCCAGACGAACCCAGGCCATTCCCGGCAAACCGGTTTTGACATATTCCAGATGCTGTCGCAGTAGCTCTGGCGGAATACGCGCTTTGACACGGAACATCAGCTTCAGCCGTTCATCGTGGGTTTCCACGGTTTTGGGTGTGAACTGCGCCACGCTGGCGACAAAACTGATCGTCGCCGGAATACGCAGATCCGGCGCGGCGTCCAGCACCAGTCGCGCTTCGCCGCCGATCTTCAACAACCCCGCCTGTTCGGTCGGCAGGAAAAATGTCATATAAACATCGCTGAGATCGACCATGTTCAACACCCGGCCGCCAGCCGATAACACTTCGCCCGGCTCCGCAACGCGGTACTGCACGCGTCCATCGCGCGGCGCTTTTAATTCGCTGTCGTCGATGTCGGCGACAATACGCCGCTCGGTCGCCTGCGCCGCTTCCACGCGCGTTTGCGCCTGGATAATACTGGTACGCGCCGCCTCAATCGCCGCTTTTGCCGCAGATACCTGCGCTTTGGCGGTCTCCAGGGCGGCGCGCGCGCTTTCCGCCGCCGCGCGATCGTCATCTAACTGTTGTACAGATACCGCGCCACGCTGCGACAGCGAGCGAGAACGCACGTGACGTTTAGAGACGGAGTCCAGCTCAGCTTCCCGCTGTTTGACGACCGACTGCGCGGCGCGCATTTCACTCTGGCGTTGCTCCAGCAAGGCGCGGGCGGCGGCAACCGCGCTTTCGGCCTCTTTAATCTGCGCAATCGCCTCCAGCCGCTGCTCCTGCAATACGCGGGTATCCATTTTCGCCAGCACCTCGCCCTGACGAACGAACTGCCCTTCCGAAACGAGGATGGTATCAATACGCCCGGCAATCTTAGTGGCAATATCCACTTCGGTGGCTTCAATTCTGCCGTTGCTGGCGGCAAAACCCTCCGGTATTCCCGCAGGGCGCAGCATCCACCAGGCTATCGCGGCCACCGCCACAAGAATCCCCGCTCCCCACCACACCAGATGACGCTTCATTTTGTCCATAATCGACCCGCCGTAATCCCTGTTGTCTAACCATGCGTGTCACAAAGTCCGCCGGGCGTGCGCTCAGCGGGGGTTTCCATTCGGGATAAGAATGAAAAAAGAAAAGGGGCCAGACGACGAACAGACGCCGATGAAGCGCTCGCCGTCAAAGGGAGTGAATGATGTAGGTACCCGGAAAAGAGGGAGTAATGTTGTCATCATCAGCGTTCCTGGCCGTAAATGAAACACGCATACTCATAACTGCTATAAATCGATACTAACACCTCTGTCCGGGATGTCTATTCGCTTATTGTTTGTAATGGTACTTAGCGTTTTGCCGCCAAATCCTGCGCGCAGGCCCAGGCACTCGACCACGCCCACTGGAAGTTATAGCCGCCCAACCAGCCGGTGACGTCCATCACTTCGCCGATAAAATAGAGACCCGGCACGCGGCGCGCTTCCATAGTCCGCGATGATAGTTCGTTTGTATCCACGCCGCCCAGCGTCACTTCCGCTGTCCGATAGCCTTCGGTGCCGTTAGGCTGCACTTGCCAGGCCGTAAGCGTGTCAACCAACGCCTGCTGATCACGAACGTTCAACTGTCTGAGCGATACATCCGGGATGTGCCCCAACTGTTGTAAACACTCCACCAACCGTTTCGGCAAATGCATCGCCAGCGTGTTCTTCAGACTCTGGTTCGGGTGCGCGTTACGCTGTTCATTGAGAACATCTTCCAGCGAGAGGTCCGGCAATAAGTTAATGCTCACTAACTCCCCCGGTTGCCAGTAGCTGGAAATCTGTAAAACGGCGGGGCCGGACAGCCCACGATGGGTAAAAAGTAGGTTTTCCCGAAATACCGTACCATTGCGGGCGGTAATCACGCAGGGCACAGAGACGCCAGACAGCGTCTGGAGCTGTTCTAACAGCGGCTTATGCAGCGTAAAGGGCACCAGCCCGGCGCGCGTCGGCAACACCTTGAGACCAAACTGTTCGGCGATTTTATAGCCAAACGGCGATGCGCCAAGCCCCGGCATCGACAGGCCGCCGCTGGCAATCACCAGCTTTTGCGTAGTCACCGTCTCGCCGTTCAACGCCAGTACGAAACCCGACTCATCACGCTCGACGCTCAGTACCTCGCTACGTAGGCGCATCGTTACGCCGCCTTTGTCGCACTCGGCAACCAGCATATCGACAATGCGTTGGGCGGAATCATCGCAAAAAAGCTGTCCCAGCGTTTTCTCATGCCAGGCTATCCCATACCTGCCGACCAGATCGATAAAGTCCCACTGGGTATAGCGGGCTAACGCTGATTTACAAAAATGGGGGTTCTGGCTCAAATACGCAGCAGGCTCAACATAAAGATTAGTAAAGTTGCAGCGCCCACCGCCGGACATGAGGATTTTACGTCCTGGCTTCTTGCCATTATCGATGAGCAGCACGCGGCTACCCGCCTGTCCTGCCTGCGAGGCGCAAAACATGCCCGCTGCGCCAGCGCCTATAATAACGGCATCAAACCTTTCCACGTCGCCTTCCTCTCTCAAATTCGGGCGGGAATTGTAAAGTTTCCTCAGTGGTCGCACCAGCGCGAAAAGCGCCTGAAAATGGTATTTATCTGAAATATATAAGATAATTCTTTAGTGATATCAAACAAAGCACGAAGTACATCAAAAAAAGTCTATATTTCACTTTGCCCGCGCCGCCAAAGTCACTGATAATGCGCCGCGTTCATGTCCTCAAAATGGCGTAACGTCCTATGCTACATTTGTTTGCTGGCCTGGATTTACATACCGGGCTTTTATTATTGCTTGCTCTGGCTTTTGTGCTGTTCTACGAAGCGATTAACGGCTTCCATGACACAGCCAATGCAGTCGCAACCGTGATTTACACCCGTGCGATGCGTTCGCAGCTGGCGGTTGTCATGGCGGCGGTGTTTAACTTTTTTGGCGTTTTGCTGGGGGGTCTCAGCGTGGCGTATGCCATTGTGCATATGCTACCGACGGATCTCCTGCTCAACATGGGTTCCGCGCACGGCCTCGCTATGGTCTTTTCCATGTTGCTGGCGGCGATTATCTGGAACCTCGGTACCTGGTATTTCGGGTTGCCGGCGTCCAGTTCCCACACGCTGATTGGCGCCATTATCGGCATCGGTTTAACCAATGCGATGATGACCGGCACGTCAGTGGTGGATGCGCTTAACATCCCGAAAGTTATCAATATTTTCGGTTCACTCATTATCTCCCCTATTGTCGGTCTGGTATTCGCCGGCGGTCTGATTTTCTTGCTGCGCCGCTACTGGAGCGGTACTAAGAAACGCGCCCGTATCCACCTGACGCCAGCCGAACGTGAAAAGAAAGACGGCAAGAAAAAGCCGCCATTCTGGACGCGTATCGCGCTGATCCTCTCAGCTATCGGCGTGGCGTTTTCGCATGGCGCGAACGATGGTCAGAAAGGCATTGGCCTGGTCATGCTGGTGCTGATTGGCGTCGCGCCTGCGGGTTTCGTGGTCAATATGAATGCCTCCAGCTACGAAATCACCCGTACGCGCGATGCTATCAACAATGTCGAAACGTACTTTGAGCAGCGTCCTGACCTGCTGAAAGCCGTCACCGGCGTTGACCAACTGATTCCCTCTCCGGAACCGGGCGCGACTGAACCGACTGCATTCCACTGCCATCCGGCTAACACCATTAACGCGCTTAACCGTGCGAAAGGGATGCTGGCAAACGTGGAAAGCTACGACAAGTTAAGCGTTGAACAGCGTAGTCAGTTGCGTCGCATTATGCTGTGCATTTCCGACACGACCGACAAAGTCGTGAAATTGCCTGGCGTAAGCAGCGATGACCAGCGCCTGCTGAAAAAGCTGAAGACCGATATGTTAAGCACCATTGAGTATGCGCCGGTGTGGATCATTATGGCAGTGGCGTTGGCGCTGGGTATTGGTACGATGATCGGCTGGCGTCGCGTGGCGACCACTATCGGCGAGAAAATTGGTAAAAAAGGCATGACGTATGCGCAGGGAATGTCGGCGCAGATGACGGCGGCAGTCTCTATCGGTCTTGCCAGCTACACCGGTATGCCAGTTTCTACCACTCACGTACTCTCCTCTTCAGTGGCGGGAACCATGGTCGTTGATGGCGGCGGGTTGCAGCGTAAAACCGTGACCAGCATTCTGATGGCCTGGGTATTTACGTTACCGGCGGCGATTATTCTTTCCGGCGTGCTGTACTGGCTTTCCCTGAAGATTATTTAAGCCAAATGGGCCGGATAGCGCTGTCGCTAATCCGGCCTGTCAGGATGAAACGACACAGGCCTGACAGGCCGCTACAAGCGGCGTCATCCGGGAGGCTTATCTAACATGAGCGGGTCAGGCAACTGGCCCGCTTTTTTTATTCAGTGCCAAATCATGAGCGCAATCAAGCTCACCACCACTAAACCGCATAACGCGCTGGTCAGCAGAAACTGGCGGCGCACGCGTTCACAACGGCGAATAAATTCTTCATCATGATGATCGCGATAGCGCTGAGCGTAGATATACCATACCAGGCGCACCTGTTTGTTGGGCTGACCATGCGTGGTAAAGAAGCCGCCGCCATCGACATATTGATAGAGCAAAGGATCGCAACCACGAAGTACCACTAACAGTGCGCGTAGCGATGAGAAATAGCGCGCCATATTAACAATGCAAACGACACATAAAGCCCAGAATAGTGAGACGGTGCTTATCATATCTCCTCCCCGGCGACCCGCCCACGGAGTTCCTCTCCGGGACTACCGCTCCCCGATACCCTGCCAGACAATCAGTGAAAGAGTACTACGAAAGCCGTCCATATTAGCGCTCCGCATTCGAACGGCTCTTATACACATTGTAGGAGATCAGTTAATTTTTTTACCAGAAGGTTAATCACTATCAATGCAATTCCCTGAAAATTTTGTTTAACTAACTGGCAAGCAAGGCAGATTGACGGATTATCCTGGTCGCTATAATGTAAGGATAGTTATGGTAAACGGCTGAGCTAGCCCCGCGCATAGAGTTCGCAGGACGCGGGTGACGCGGCGGCATAAGAAACGCCAGTAGCTCAATGGTCATCGACAACTTATGGAAGGAGTAACACTATGGCTTATAAACACATTCTTATCGCAGTTGATCTCTCCCCGGAAAGTAAAGTTCTGGTTGAAAAAGCGGTCTCTATGGCGCGCCCCTACAACGCGAAAATCTCCCTGATCCACGTTGACGTGAATTATTCAGACCTGTACACCGGTCTGATTGACGTCAATCTGGGCGATATGCAGAAACGTATCTCCGAAGAAACCCACCACGCGCTGACCGAGCTGTCTACCAACGCTGGCTACCCTATCACTGAAACCCTGAGCGGTAGCGGCGATTTGGGCCAGGTGCTGGTTGATGCCATCAAGAAATACGATATGGATCTGGTCGTTTGCGGTCATCACCAGGACTTCTGGAGCAAACTGATGTCTTCTGCGCGCCAGCTGATCAACACCGTTCACGTTGACATGCTGATTGTGCCGCTGCGCGACGAAGAAGAGTAATACTTGCCGTGCCGGCTGGCGGCTAAGACCGCGTCTGGTCTATAGTCAATCAGGTTGGCCTGAACCATCTGGCAAATTCCGGCTCTCAACAACAACGCCCGCTTATGTGGGCGTTTTGTTTATCCCCCCTTCTTCGCAGTACTCAGTACATCATTCCATCACACCAAACATAATTAGTGTGATCCACTAATTAGTTTGCGTATCATTTGTATAATAACCTATTGATCAGGCTAATAACCGCAGTCTATATCAGGGTAAGTCTTTTCGGCGCGTTTTGATATACGCGCTCATACGTTTCGGGATGGCATTAAAAGGCGAAGGAATATGAATACAACTGCACCTACGGGCTTGCTGCAGCAACCTCGTCCATTCTTCATGATCTTTTTTGTAGAATTATGGGAACGATTTGGCTATTACGGCGTCCAGGGCATCCTGGCGGTCTTTTTCGTTAAACAATTGGGTTTTTCTCAGGAACAGGCCTTTATTACCTTTGGCGCTTTTGCGGCGCTGGTTTATGGCCTGATCTCCATCGGCGGCTATGTTGGCGACCATCTGTTAGGGACTAAACGCACCCTGGTCCTGGGCGCGATTGTGCTGGCGATTGGCTATTTTATGACCGGCATGTCGCTATTAAATCCCGATCTGATTTTTATCGCACTGGGTACGATTGCCGTGGGCAACGGGTTATTTAAAGCCAATCCCGCCAGCCTGCTCTCTAAATGCTATCAGCCTAAAGATCCCCGGCTGGATGGCGCTTTCACCCTGTTTTATATGTCGATTAACATCGGTTCTTTGTTATCGCTATCGCTGGCGCCGGTGATTGCCGATAAATTTGGCTATGCGGTGACCTATAATCTGTGCGGCGCTGGTTTAATTGTTGCGCTTCTGGTGTACTTCGCCTGCCGTGGCATGGTGAAAAATATCGGTTCTGAACCGGATCATAAACCGCTACGTTTTCGCAATTTGCTGCTGGTACTACTCGGCACCGTCGTCATGATTTTCCTCTGCGCCTGGCTGATGCACAACGTTAAGATTGCCAATCTGGTGCTCATCGTCCTTTCTATCGTCGTCACTATTTTCTTCTTTCGCGAAGCGTTTCGTCTGGATAAAACCGGCCGCAATAAAATGTTCGTGGCGTTTATTCTGATGATTGAAGCCGTGCTGTTTTACATTCTGTATGCGCAGATGCCTACCTCGCTGAACTTCTTTGCGATTAATAACGTGCATCATGAAATTCTTGGATTCGCCATTAACCCGGTGAGTTTTCAGGCGCTGAACCCATTCTGGGTGGTCGTCGCCAGTCCGGTACTGGCAGCGATTTACACCCGACTGGGTAGCAAAGGCAAAGATCTGACTATGCCGATGAAGTTTACGCTCGGCATGTTCCTCTGCGCGCTGGGTTTTCTGACCGCCGCCGCCGCCGGGATGTGGTTTGCCGATGCGCAAGGACTGACGTCACCATGGTTTATCGTGCTGGTGTATCTGTTCCAGAGTCTGGGCGAGTTGTTGATTAGCGCGCTGGGACTGGCAATGGTCGCCGCTCTGGTGCCGCAGCATCTGATGGGCTTTATTCTGGGAATGTGGTTCCTGACCCAGGCCGCCGCCTTCCTGCTCGGCGGTTATGTGGCGACCTTCACTGCCGTACCGGAAAACATCACCGATCCGTTGCAGACGCTGCCCATTTATACCGGCGTCTTTAGCAAAATTGGTCTGGTAACGCTGGCGGTCACCGTGGTGATGGCCATTATGGTGCCGTGGTTAAACCGGATGATTAATACGCCAGGTACCGAACAGTAATACTCAGTGCCGGATACGGCTTACGCCTTATCCGGCCTACAAATAATTGAGAATCGTAGGCCCGATAAGCGTAGCGCCATCGGGCAATCCGTTACTCCGTCAGAGGGGTTCCGGCATAAATATCAAACCGATGCCCTTTGGTGACGATGGCGTTGGGCGTCGCGACATCCGCCAGCGGCGGCGCATAATCGGGACGTTTAACCACCACGCGTTTGGTCGCTAGCTGACGCGCCGGTTCCAGCAGTCCGTCGGCGTCGAGATCCGGCCCCACCAGCGACTGAAACACCCGCATCTCTTTCTTCACCAGCGCGCTTTTCTGCCGGTGAGGAAACATCGGATCGAGGTAGACCACCTGCGGGCGCGGCGTGATATCGGTTAACGCCGTCAGGCTGGAAGCATGAATCAGCTGCAAACGCTCCTGAAGCCAGCCGCCAATGTCCGCATCGGCGTAGCCGCGCGTCAGGCCGTCGTCGAGCAGCGCGGCAACCACCGGGTTACGCTCCAGCATCCGCACGCGGCAGCCGACTGACGCCAGCACAAACGCATCGCGTCCCAGTCCGGCCGTGGCATCAACCACGTCCGGCAGATAATCGCCCTTAATACCGACCGCCTTCGCCACCGCTTCGCCGCGCCCGCCGCCGAACTTACGCCGGTGCGCCATCGCCCCGCCGACAAAATCGACGAAAATGCCGCCGAGCTTCGGTTCGTCGCGCTTGCGCAGCTCCAGATGTTGCGGCGTCAATACCAGCGCCATCGGGTTGTCTTCGTCATGCTCCAGTCCCCAGCGGGCAGCCAGAACAGGTAAGGCGCCGTCTGTGGCGCCCGTTTCATCCATTAAGCAGATTTGCACGTAAAATCAGCCTTTAATCCCGTAATGCTCCAGCATCGCGTCCAGCTGTGGTTCACGGCCACGGAAGCGTTTAAAGAGTTCCATCGGCTCTTCAGAACCACCGCGAGTCAGGATGTTATCAAGGAACGACTGACCGGTCTCACGGTTGAAAATGCCTTCCTCCTCAAAGCGGGAATAAGCGTCCGCCGCCAGTACGTCGGCCCACAGATAGCTGTAGTAGCCTGCCGCATAGCCGCCAGCAAAGATATGGCTGAACGCATGTGGGAAGCGGCCCCATGTCGGTGACGGCACCACGGCGACCTGTTTTTTGATTTCAAAGAGCGTCTCAAGAATTTTCGCTCCTTGCTGTGGATTAAATTCCGCATGCAGACGGAAATCAAACAGACCGAACTCCAGCTGACGCAGAATAAACAGCGCCGCCTGATAGTTTTTCGCCGCCAGCATTTTATCCAGCAGTTCCTTCGGCAGCGGTTCGCCGGTCTCATAGTGGCCGGAGATAAACGCCAGCGCTTCCGGCTCCCAGCACCAGTTTTCCATAAACTGACTTGGCAGTTCGACCGCGTCCCACGGCACGCCGCTGATACCGGAGACCCCGGCGGTCTCAATGCGGGTCAGCATATGATGCAGGCCATGACCAAACTCGTGGAACAGGGTGATCACTTCGTCATGGGTAAACAGAGCGGGTTTACCGTTCACCGGACGGTTGAAATTACAGGTCAGATAAGCGACCGGCTTTTGCAATGTGCCGTCCGCTTTACGCATCTGGCCGACACAGTCGTCCATCCACGCCCCGCCGCGTTTGTGTTCGCGCGCGTACAGGTCAAGGTAGAAGCTGCCGCGCAGCTCGTTATTTTCGTCATACAGTTCAAAGAAACGCACCTCCGGGTGCCAGACATCAACATCAGTACGCTCTTTGGCGGTGATGCCGTAAATACGTTTCACCACTTCAAACAGGCCGTTCACGGCTTTGTTTTCCGGGAAGTACGGGCGTAGCTGCTCATCGCTGATGCTGTACAGGTGCTGTTTTTGCTTTTCACTGTAGTACGCGATATCCCACGGTTGCAGCTCCTCAACGCCAAATTCGGCTTTGGCGAAGGCGCGCAGCTGGGCCAGCTCTTTTTCCCCCTGCGGACGGGCGCGTTTCGCCAGATCGGTTAAGAAATCGAGCACCTGCTGCGGATTTTCCGCCATCTTGGTGGCCAGTGACTCATGGGCATAATTTTCGAAGCCCAGCAGTTGCGCCAGTTCATGGCGCAGCGCAAGAATTTCTTCCATCACCGGGCTGTTATCCCACTTACCGGCGTTCGGCCCCTGGTCGGAGGCGCGAGTGGAATAGGCGCGATACATCTCTTCACGCAACGCCTGTTTGTCGCAGTAGGTCATGACCGGCAGATAGCTCGGGATATCCAGGGTCAGCAGGTAACCTTCCTGCTCTTTGGCTTCCGCCTGGGCCTTTGCTGCCGCCAGAGCGCTTTCCGGCATTCCCGCCAGCTCGGCTTCGTCGGTGATGAGCTTCGTCCAGCCCATGGTGGCATCGAGCACGTTGTTGCTGTACTGGTTGCCCAGCTCAGACAGGCGAGTGGCGATTTCACCGTAACGCTGCTGTTTCTCTTTCGGCAGGCCGATGCCGGACAGTTCAAAATCACGTAGCGCGTTATCAACCGCTTTCTTCTGCGCGGTATTCAGAGTGGCGTAATGATCGCCGTCGCGCAGGTCGCGGTACGCATTGTACAGTCCTTCATGTTGCCCAACCCAGGTGCTGTATTCAGACAGCAGCGGCAGCGTCTGTTCGTAGGCTTCACGCAGCTCCGGACTATTTTTCACCGAGTTTAAGTGGCTAATTGGCGAGAAAATACGCCCCAGAACATCGTCGGCTTCCGCCAACGGCTGGCAGAGGTTTTCCCAGCTATACGGCGCGCCATGCGCCACAACGCCTTCTACCGCCGCCCGGCAATCGGCCAACGCTTTGGTGACCGCAGGCACCACATGCTCCGGTTTAATTGCAGAAAAAGGCGGCAGTGAAAAAGACGTTAGTAATGGATTGGTCATATGCGCAGTCCTGTAGAAGAAGGTGAGTGGAGCGCGCTTTTGGCGCTCTCGCGATGAGATCTAGAATGGGGGATAGTAAGGGGAATTTCAATGATGGACAGCGTACAGACGTGGGTATCGCTGCAATAAGCCGCCCCTTTAACATCATCCCGGCTTACGTTTTATAAGCCGGGTGACAACGTCAGCGCGTTTTTCTCGCCATCTCGTAAGCAGCGGACAGATCCAGACGCTGCCAGAACTGTTGATCCTCGGTCTCGCCCGACAACGGATATCCTGCCGGTAACGCCGTCTCTTCCATTAACGCCTGACGCTGCGCTGGCGACAGGTTCGGCAGCGCTGTCTGTAGCAGAACATCGGCGCCTTTTGGTATTTTCAACGGCTGATGCTCGCCTTTCTGTTGCGGCAGGTTATAAGTCATGGTGAAGCGGTAGAAGGTATGCATGGCCGGATCGCGGTACGGATCGTCTTTTCCGGTCGATGCCGCGCATTCGACAATCGTCGTACCGCACTCTTTCACCAGCGCCTCACGCAGTTGAGCGCGAGCTTCGTTGAATAACGTACGGTAATACGGATCGTTAAGATAATGCGCGACATTACGCTGCGCGACCATCTGCGCGCCCATCACATCCAGCGGATAGTGTACGCCAAGGACCAGGCGAGAATAGCCATAACGCGCGCCACGAATCACCAGCGCATCAAAGCGTTCCGGGATCATTTCCGCCATCAACAGCGCATCCGTATAACCGGTATTCGTGTGTCCGCTGGGGAAAGCACCGCCACCTGCGGTATAAGGATGACCATCTTTTACCACCACATCATCCGGCGTCAAATGGATAGTATTACCCGGCACCTGGTAAGGACGCGGGTAATGAAAATATTTTTTCGCCGCGCCGGTGCTGACTTCCGAGGCTTTAATCAACGCCGCCGCTTTGCCCAACTCACCTTTATCATAAGCGGCGAGAAATGCCCGCCCCAGCCGCGGCCCCATTGCGTCGCTCAGGAAATAGAGATACTCCACGCTTTCCGCATCCGCCAGCGCCTGGTGACGGGTATTAACATCGGCATCGTGATTAATCGCCGTCACCGTCGCCAGATTGTCTTTCAATACTGCTTCCGGCAATGTATTGAAGGCGGAAAGTAGGGTAATCCCCATCTGTTGATTCTCAGTAGTATGAAAATCATAACCGCTAGCCTGTAACCAGGCATTATCCGCCTGGATGGAATTCTGTCGCATCTGAGCCAGGGCGTCGCGAGTCAACGCGGCGGTATCGCCTTGTAATGCCTTACGCAACTGTGTCAGCCATTGAGCCTCAAGGTCATTAAAGGCGACGCTCGCCGAGTCGGGCGTCACGCTTTTCGCTATCGACTCCGCCTGGGACAGGGGAATATCTTTCGCCAGTGCCGGCATCGCCAGCGCCAGAGATGACGCCAGTACAGTAATGTGTAGTTTCATTATGGTTCCTTTCATTAAAAATAACGCCAGGTCAAAACTACTACCTTGCCCACAGGCGATGCTGGCCTGCGCAGTTGACGGTTTGATGATACGAACACGTCTTGCAATACTTTCACAACGCGCGAAACAACATGGCGGTACTGGGGTAATCTCTACGGATCTGCGGTAAACTATCGGCTAACTTGTTTACTTCCCGGAATATCTGCATCCATGCTCAGTTATCGTCACAGCTTTCACGCTGGCAACCACGCCGACGTCCTTAAACATACCGTTCAGAGCCTGATCATCGAGTCGCTAAAAGAGAAAGAAAAACCGTTTCTCTATCTGGACACGCACGCGGGCGCGGGGCGTTATCAGTTGGGCAGCGAACATGCTGAACGTACCGGAGAGTATCTGGAAGGCATCGCCCGTATCTGGCAGCAGGACGATCTGCCCGCCGAACTGGAACCGTATATTAGCGTCGTAAAACATTTCAACCGCAGCGGGCAGTTACGCTACTACCCGGGCTCCCCGTTAATCGCCCGCCAGTTGCTGCGTGAGCAGGACAGTCTGCAACTCACGGAATTGCATCCCAGCGACTTCCCACTGTTGCGCGCGGAGTTTCAAAAAGACAACCGCGCCCGTGTGGAACGCGCTGACGGCTATCAGCAACTGAAAGCCAAATTACCGCCGGTTTCCCGCCGCGGTCTGATCCTCATTGACCCGCCTTATGAAATGAAAACCGACTACCAGGCGGTAGTCAGCGGCATCAGCGAGGGTTATAAACGTTTCGCCACCGGGACATACGCGCTATGGTATCCGGTGGTGCTCCGCCAGCAAATTAAGCGCATGATTCATGATCTGGAGGCCACCGGCATCCGTAAAATCCTGCAAATTGAGCTGGCGATCCGCCCGGACAGCGATCAGCGCGGGATGACGGCGTCCGGTATGATCGTGGTTAACCCGCCGTGGAAACTGGAGCAGCAGATGAACAACGTGCTACCGTGGCTGCACAGCAGGTTGGCGCCAAACGGTCACGGACACACTTCGGTAAGCTGGATCGTGCCGGAGTAATCACAGCCATCGGTGGAACCTTTCACCTTCAGGTATACAATCGCGAATATTTTGGCGGGTAGCGCAGAATCTATCCGTCCGACAACGAACATAAAGGAGCGGTCATGACCAAACACTATGATTACATCGCCATCGGCGGCGGCAGCGGCGGTATCGCCTCGATTAACCGCGCCGCTATGTACGGCCAGAAATGCGCGCTCATCGAAGCCAAAGAGCTGGGCGGTACCTGTGTTAACGTGGGCTGCGTGCCGAAGAAAGTGATGTGGCATGCCGCGCAGATTCGTGAAGCGATTCATCTGTATGGCCCGGACTACGGTTTTGACACCACGATTAATCAGTTCGACTGGAGCAAGCTGATTGCCAGCCGTACCGCGTATATTGACCGCATCCATACTTCATACGACAACGTGCTGGGCAAAAATAACGTGGATGTGATTAAAGGCTTTGCCCGCTTTGTCGATGCCAAAACCATTGAAGTGAACGGCGAAACCATCACCGCCGACCATATTTTGATCGCTACCGGCGGCCGTCCGAGCCATCCGAGCATTCCAGGCGTGGAATACGGCATTGATTCCGACGGTTTCTTTGCGCTGTCTGCCTTGCCGGAACGCGTCGCGGTGGTAGGCGCAGGTTATATCGCTGTTGAACTGGCTGGCGTTATCAACGCGCTAGGGGCGAAAACGCATCTGTTTGTCCGTAAACATGCGCCGCTGCGCAGTTTTGACCCGATGATTAGCGAAACGCTGGTTGAGGTGATGAACGCCGAAGGCCCGCAACTGCATACTCACGCCGTGCCGAAAGCGGTGGTAAAAAACGCCGACGGCAGTCTGACTCTGGAACTGGAAGATGGCCGCAGTGAAACCGTTGATTGCCTGATCTGGGCCATTGGTCGCGAACCGTCGACCGACAATATTAATCTGGCGGCAGCGGGCGTGAAAACCAATGAAAAAGGTTACATCATTGTCGATAAATTCCAGAATACCAACGTTGAAGGCATTTACGCCGTTGGCGATAACACCGGCGCAGTGGAGTTAACGCCAGTCGCCGTCGCCGCCGGTCGCCGTCTCTCCGAACGCCTGTTTAACAACAAGCCGGACGAGCATCTGGACTACAGCAACATCCCGACCGTGGTCTTTAGCCATCCGCCTATCGGCACCGTCGGGTTAAGCGAGCCGCAGGCGCGCGAGCAGTACGGCGACGAGCAGGTAAAAGTCTATAAATCATCGTTTACCGCTATGTATACCGCGGTGACGACGCACCGCCAGCCGTGCCGTATGAAGCTGGTCTGCGTCGGGCCGGAAGAAAAAATTGTGGGTATCCACGGTATCGGCTTCGGCATGGATGAAATGTTGCAGGGCTTCGCAGTGGCGCTGAAGATGGGCGCTACCAAGAAAGACTTCGATAATACCGTCGCTATTCACCCGACCGCATCGGAAGAGTTTGTGACCATGCGTTAATATCTTGTGCGCCCATCTTCAAGGGTGGGCGCACAAGCCTGCATGATTAATACGTACTGAAATAACTCTGGATCAGTTCCGGATTACGCGTCTGAGTTAATGCCGTCATCAGCAAGACTCGCGCCTTCGCCGGGTTGAGCGAGTCAGACACCAGCCCTGGCTGCCCTTTATCCAACGGTACGACGCCGTTTCCGGTGCGGGAAGCGCGCACCACGATAATCCCGGCTTTCTCCGCTTTTTTAATCCCCGCGTCGCTGCGTACCGAGACCGAACCTGCGCCGGTTCCGGCATAAATAATACCGTCCGCGTGATGGGCGATCGCCGCATCATACATATATTCCGGGTCGTCCTGATAGCCGTAAATAATCACCACATTGGGTAATTTTTTGATATTACGTACGTCAAAAACAGATCGCAGGGTATGAATTTTTTCCACCCGCGTTTCGAACTGTGGCTGACCATTAACGATGACCCCCAGATAGCCCTCTTCCGGCGCTTTAAAGGTATCCAGAGTCGTGGCATTAGTTTTCGTCACAAAGCGCGCCGAACCAATACGATCGTTTAAAACCACCATCACACCGCGTCCCTTCGCATTCGGGTCAGCAGCCACCGTGACCGCTTCCAGCAGGTTCATTGCGCCATCGGCGCTGATTGCCGACGCGGGCCGCATTGCAGCGGTAAACACCACCGGTTTGTCGCTTTTCACGGTCAAATTAAGAAAGTAGGCGGTTTCATCGAGCGTGTCAGTGCCATGAGTAATAACCACACCGTCAACATCGTCCCGCGCCAATAACGCATTCACCTTCTGTGAAAGTTTCAGGATGATATCGCTGGTCATATTTTCGCTACCAATATTCGCCACCTGCTCGCCGTCAACGCGAGCGATATTATTCATTTCCGGCACGGCATTTATTAATGTTTGCACGCCAAGTTCACCAGATTTATATCCGGCGGTTTGCGTATTATTGGCTGCCGTCCCGGCGATAGTACCGCCTGTCGCGAGAATAACAATATGCGGTAGTGACGTTGTGCTAAATACACAGTGGCTGATGAGCAGCAACACGGTGGCCATGAAAACTCTAATTTTCATTTTCTTCCTCTGAATTAAAAATAATAAGTGACGTGTGCTATAAAAAATTTAATAACAATCAGGCCAGAACCATTTTTCCTATTAACAGCCCGACAATGACCGAGACAATCACGTTAACTAATCCCGGACGCATAAAACTATGGTTAAGCACATATTTGCCAATACGCGTCGTACCGGTATCGTCAAACGCCAGCGCCGCCAGACACTGCCCTGCCACCGGAATAAAGAAATAGCCGTTAACGGCAGGCCAGGAGCCGATTAACGCATAAGCGGGCAACCCTAACGCCAGCCCCAGCGGCAACAGAATTAACGTCGTTGCCGCCTGGCTGCTGACCATAGCGGACACGAAAAACATCATAATGGCGATAAGCCAGGTATGCTGTTGCAATAGAGTTTGCACTTCTGCCTTAATCAACGCGATATGACCATTCACGAACGTCTCACTCATCCAGGCCAGGCCGAAGGCGCAGACAATCGCCAGCGCGCCCGCCCGAAATACCGTACCGCTGATAATTTGATCGACCTGCGGCCGGCATAACAACACAATCAGACAGGCAAAAGAGAGCATCGTAATCTGGATAGCGGCGGACATCGAAAGCGGTTGTAGCCCTTTCGCTGTTTCCACCATGGGCCGCAGCGCCGGAATCAGTCCTAACAGAACGATAACGATCGCGCTGGTCAGAAATAACGCCACCGACAATTTGGCGCGCGAAGTGACCACCGTATTTTTACTTTCTTTCTGCGCAGGTTTAATTAACCCTTCAGCAAGCCGACGTTGATATTCCGGATCGTCTTTTAACTCTTTTCCTTTATTAAAGGTCGCTATTGCCCCCATCGCTACGCCGATTAACGTGGCGGGCACGCAAATCATCATAATGGTTGAAATAGAGACGCCCAACGGCGCCATTAAACCAATCATCGCCGCCATGGCGGCAGATATAGGACTGGCGGTGATCGCCTGTTGCGATGCGATAACGGAAATAGATAAAGGACGTTCCGGTCGAATACCTGAATCCCGTGCGACTTCAGAAATAACCGGTAGCAAGCTATAAACGACATGCCCCGTTCCTGACATAAAAGTGAAGAGATAACAGATAAACGGCGCTAATAACGTAATGTAACGAGGGTGGCGACGCAGAATTTTTTCCGCCAGTTTGACCAGTAAATCCAGCCCGCCGGAGGCCTGTAAAGATGCGGCCGCCAGGACAACAGAAAGAATAATCAGAATAACATCAATCGGTGGCGTAGAAGGCGTCAGGCCAAAAATAAAAACCATCACGCCGACGCCTAACCCGCCGACCATCCCTAAAAATACGCCGCCGATCCTGGCGCCTATCATCAGGGCCACAAGGATAAAACATAATTCCGTCCAAAACATACTTCCTCCTGGGTTATCTGGAGTGAGTGTCGCTTTACATTGAGGGACGTAACCTATTGTGCAAACGGTTTACCAAAACCAAATGCGCCGTAATGAGATAACACCTGCGCCGCCGATTTCCCGCCCTGCCGCATGGCGCGTAACACGCTTTCTTTATCGGGTTCCGCCATACCCGATTGCAAAATGGAAAGCAAAAAACCGGTTAAGAAGGCGTCGCCTGCGCCCAGCGTATCGACAGGTTCGATATAAACAGGTTGCCACTCCAGATAATCCCTGCCGGAAAAATAATAAACTTTTTCATGCCCGCAGGTGGCAATAAGATGCCGACAGCCATAACGATAAAGTTTATTGAGTTTTATTTTGATTTCATCTGGCGATAACCCACTACAGGAGACAAATCCATAATCTACCCACGGGCATACCTTTTCAAAATAGTCGTCTGTACCGCGCCCGGAAAAATCAAAAGAGAGTAAGACGGTTTGTTGTTTAATTTTCTCCAGCTCCGATTCCAGATGGCCGTTAATACTGGAATGGACTAAGGTAAATTGTGATATATAACGAAGATCGTCGTCAGACAAGCTAAAAGGATGTTCCCGCAATACGCCGTTTTTGTTGCTGGCGACAAATTGCCGATCGCCATGCGTGAGACGGATACAGGCATACCCATTTTCGCCGGTATAATGGCGGCTGTGAGAGATGTCTATCTGTAGCTGGTGTAATACATCCTGTACGTGCTGCGCGGCGTCGTCATTGCCAAACGCCCCCATAAACGCGCTGGGGATGTCTGCTAATTTCGCATAGACAGCAAAATTTAATGCATTACCGCCGGGGTACATGATGCCGGAATGCAGGTATTTATCGACAACGTTGTCGCCAATACCCAATACGCTGATGCTCATCATTATTCCTTGTTTGTCTTTACAATAAAAAGCGTCCCTGCTTTTTTATCCATCCTGATGTAATTAATATTCCACTTTCCACATATAGCGGCGCGTCGTTAACGGATGCTGACGCGCCTCAGCTAACGCCCGATTGTAAACGGGATAAACGTTATTAAAGAGAGAGTGGTTAAAGTAATCAATAACCGTGGTTTTAATGGTCGATAGCCCCAGTTCTTTCGCATCGACAACTTCAATCCGGCGACCATATTTTTTCAGGAAGTTTAACGCGCGTTCATCCACCGCCCGCGTATTGCCCTCGGAAAACTGGAAGAAGAAAGGCGTATTCGCATCGGTAATTTCAAAGGGCCCGTGGAAAAACTCACCGCTATGAATACAGGCGGAATGTATCCATTGCATTTCCATAAAGATACAGATGCTCTGCAGGTAGGCTGCGCCATAGCCTGCGCCGCTGGCGACGGTGTAAATGACTTTATCGTCTTTATATTCCTGCGCGAACGCCTGCGCACGCTCCGCTACCTGCTCGCAAGCGCGCCAGACGATACGGTTGATTTTGCTGACGCCATCCTGAAAATCGTCGTAGTGCGCATACCCTTCCGTCTGCTGGAGCAGTTCGACCGCACTCAGCAGGCCTTTCATCGTTTTCTCTCCGGCAATATCTTTACCGTCGCCAAACGTGTACGTTTCCACATAGTCGCAATGCGCCACCAACGGTGAATCCATTATCCAGGTTAAACCAATGACCGGCGCGCCGTGCTGATGGGCGATTTCAGCCGCTTTAATTGTCTCTGGCGTATTACCTTTGTGGGAGGCGACAACCACAACGGCATTTTCTCCCAGCGCTACCGGCGGGTTGTTAATAAATTCTCCGCTGTTATACAGACCGACAGTCAACGCTTTCGCTTCTTTTTCTAAAAATGCTTTCGCCGGATAGAACGCCGCATAAGAACCGCCGCACGCCACGTAATAGACGTGTTTAACGCCTCCTTTCTCTGCCTGGCTGGTCACAATATTGCTAACTGTCTCTTTCATACCCATCATGCTTTCCTCTGGTTCCATCAATGATACAGGCGAGGATTCGCCATAAATGACTCATAATGTATTATTATTTTTATATGACATTTAAAGACATTTGATCAAGATGGAAACCAAAAAAAATCGGGATCCGCGATCTGGATCCCGATTCAGCCTGCTCTTCGTTAGCGTAATGCTGACATCATACAGTAAACCGTATTTTATCGCCGACAATCAACTGTTGCGAAACGCAGGAGAGTTCTCCTTTGTTATCAATCATTTCACTTTTTATCAGGATCAGCGGATAACCCTCGTTGACGCCAAGATAATGGGCGACTTCAAAGCTGGCATAAACCAGTTCGATCATCTTACGGGAGTGGGTAAACCATAAATGGTATTTCTCGCGTAAGCATTCATACAAAGAGTGATTATTAAGATCTTCGTCCAGCAAAAACGCAAAACGTGGGGGAAGATGTACGGTTTCCAGCGATACCGCCACATCGTCGGCATAGCGGATACGTTCAATGACGACCGCTTTTTCGCCATCGTTCATATTCAGTAACGCTTTTGTCTCATCGTCTACCGATTCAAAAACGGATTTGATGGTGCGTGACCCCGGGCGACGTCCCTGGGACTGGCATAACTCGCTGAAACTCATGATGCCGGTCATGCTACGCTGAAATTTCTCACCAGAAACAAAGGTGCCTTTGCCGGAGACACGGGTCAGCAAATTTTCACGCGTCAGCGCATCCAGCGCCTTACGGACCGTGACCCTGCTCACCTGCCAGCGCACGCTCAGTTCATTTTCCGTCGGGATCTGCTGGCCTGGTTTATACTCTCCACGCGCAATAGCCTCTTTTAAGGCGTCTTCAAGCTGCTTATAAAGCGGTTTGGCGCTTTTACTGTCGGGTTGCTCGATCATTTGTATCCATTTGTATTATCATGGTGCCATAGCTTGTATTATAACTATTTACGTTACCTTTGTTTGTGAATCCACGCCATGCGGTGACGTAGTGATACCGCTATGAAACGAATGTTCTGATTTTAGGTCTGGGGCGGGCGTCATGAAAATAGGGTTTTCGCAATACTATTCAGTAAGTTATAAATTGTTTTTCTTGAGAGGTAAATTGCAAAATGTGATCTACAGCACACTTTGCCACTCAGGTATCGAAGCGAATGTCTACGCTTAATAGACAGCCGGGCAACACCCGTATCTTTTACGACGCAAGCCGGAGGTCCTTGTCATTATGCTCAACCAGAAATTAAACCCCACGCCTTCTGAAGATCTGACTATTGATGTCGATCTGCTTTATGAAACAGACCCGTGCGAGTTAAAGCTGGATGAAATGATCGAGGCGGAACCGGAGCCGGAGATGATCGAGGGGCTTCCCGCCTCTGACGCCCTGACCCCTGCCGATCGGTATCTCGAACTGTTCGAGCATGTACAGTCAACAAAACTGTTTCCAGACAGTAAAACGTTCCCGGACTGCGCGCCGAAGATGGACCCGCTTGATATCCTGATCCGCTATCGTAAGGTCAGACGCCACCGTGATTTTGACTTACGCCGCTTCGTCGAGAACCATTTCTGGCTACCGGAAACCTTATCCAGCGAGTATGTCTCTAACCCCGAAAACTCGCTCAAAGAACATATTGACCAGCTTTGGCCGATACTGACGCGCGAACCGCAGGATCATATTCCGTGGTCTTCGCTGCTGGCGCTGCCGCAATCCTATATCGTGCCGGGAGGCCGTTTTAGCGAAACCTATTATTGGGACTCTTATTTTACCATGCTGGGTCTGGCGGAAAGCGGGCGCGAAGACTTACTTAAATGTATGGCGGATAATTTCGCCTGGATGATTGAAAACTATGGCCATATTCCCAACGGCAACCGCACCTATTACCTGAGCCGCTCGCAGCCGCCGGTTTTCGCCCTGATGGTTGAACTGTTCGAAGAAGATGGCGTACGCGGCGCGCGGCGTTATCTCGACCATCTCAAAATGGAATACGCCTTCTGGATGGACGGCGCCGAATCGCTGGCGCTCAACCAGGCTTATCGCCACGTTGTGCGGATGCCGGACGGTTCCCTGCTGAACCGCTACTGGGACGATCGCGACACGCCGCGCGACGAGTCCTGGCTGGAAGATGTCGAAACCGCAAAACATTCCGGTCGTCCGCCCAATGAAGTCTACCGGGATTTGCGCGCCGGGGCGGCGTCCGGCTGGGACTATTCTTCACGCTGGCTACGCGATGCGGGCCGGCTTGCCAGCATACGTACGACCCAGTTTATCCCTATCGATTTGAACGCTTTTCTGTATAAACTGGAGAGCGCTATCGCCAATATTTCAGCACTGAAAGGCGAACGTGACACCGAGGCACTATTTCGCCAGAAAGCCAGCGATCGACGCGCCGCCGTGAACCATTATCTGTGGGATGATGAAAACGGCTGTTATCGGGACTATGACTGGCGACGCGAAGAAATGGCGCTCTTTTCCGCCGCCAGTATCGTGCCGCTGTATGTCGGTATGGCGAACCACGAGCAGGCCGACCGTCTGGCAAATGTGGTACGCAGCCGTCTGTTAACGCCCGGCGGGATTATGGCGACCGAATACGAAACCGGCGAACAGTGGGATAAACCGAACGGCTGGGCACCGCTGCAATGGATGGCGATTCAGGGCTTCAAACGGTATGGCGACGATATGCTGGGCGATGAAATCGCCCATAACTGGTTAAAAACAGTGAACCATTTTTATCAGGAGCACCATAAACTGATCGAGAAATACCATATTTCCGGCGGTACGCCCCGCGAAGGCGGCGGGGGCGAGTATCCGCTACAGGATGGGTTCGGCTGGACCAATGGCGTGGTGCGCCGCCTGATTGGCCTTTACGGAGAGCCTTAACCTGCTCCGGGCTCAGTGAATCGCATCATAAATGGCTGACTGAATTTTCAGCCATTTTTTATTGTCTGCGCTGGGCCGGGCCTGAGCGCGCAGCCGGGCCTGCTCCGTATCGTACTGCTGGCGCGTCACAACAGCCGGAACGGTGCAAAACGTTTGCAAATAGGTTTTATGCATCGCGGTCAGCGGCGCGCCGCTCGACATGTCATGACTTAACGTTGTGATAAATCGTCGGCAGGGTTTGACCTCATCCATCAGCGCGGGATAACGCAACAACAGTTGCAGCACCTCGGTATGTCCTGCCGCAAACGCCTGCTCCGTCCACGCGAGCTGCCAGTTCATTCCGCCCTGGAGGAACAGCGCCGTCACCCGCGTATCATTGCGCTCTATCGCCGCCCGCATGGTAAACGCATCCCAGGTAATCCCCATATGATTGAGCGTTTCCCGCGCGGAAGGCGCCTCGCGCGGCGGTTCATCCTGCGCCATTGCGGGCGCTTGCCCGTTATCGGAGCCTGGCGACGACGAACTAAATAGCCAGAACGCGCCCGCCAGTATCGCCAGCGTCATGACGCCAACCCCGCCCCACAAAGCGCCGGAAATAAGTTGCTCACGCTCTTCAGGCGTACGCGGAGGCCGCTTACGCGGTGGTTCTATGCTCTCGCTAATCTCATGCTTATCTCCCCCGGCCTGCCGATCTTTAAGCCGCGCGGTTTCCCAGAACTGGCGCAATTCACGTTCATCCGCCAGCAGAAACGAAGCGGGATTCACGCGGGTACGTTTTTCGGCATAGGCGCGCTGGATGGGCCGAACGATTTGCTGATACTGAACGTTTAGCAGCATAAGCTGCGCTGAGGTAAGCGGCTGCCTGGCGATAACCTCGTTTCGCGCGAGGCGACAATCATCCAGAAACATACGCAGAGTGGTGCGCGACTCGGCGAACAGCGTTAACGCTGAGGCGTCATTAAAAATTCTGACGTAATGACGGGCAAACAATTTTTTATCAACCACCATAAGCGCCAGTTCGCTGAACAACATGCCCTCCAGCGCATGTTGATCTTCTCCCTGTTTTAACCACTGGCGCAAACGGTCCGGGCCGAAATGTTGCTTGAGGTAGTGATTCAGGGACGCCCGATCCGGCCATGCGCGCGCAATAAGCGCTTTTAACGTCAGTTCTATCGCCCGAAGCTGACGCTGCGCCTCAAGATGCGCCTCCTGGTCGGGTTCTTCCAGCTCAGTTTGATACGTCAGTAGCGGCTGCTGCTGACGTAGATGTTCCAGCGAGGTGACAAAACGCAACGCGGCAAGGAGTTGATTTTCGCTCACCTCTTGCCCGCTGTCATACTGGGGAACATGCTGCTGAAGATGACGCAGTTGCAGCATCAACTGGCTCAACTGCGCGTCATTTATCCGCAATTTTTTCGCCACCGCGCCCCAACCGCCCAGGTTAAGACGCGCCTGCTCAAGTTGTTCCATGAACCACCGGGGCTCTTTTCCCTCGGTGGTATGAATACCCAGCAGCAACAGGATTTCTATTGATGCCTGGCGGATAATCCCCAGGCTATGTTCAAAAGGCGCACGTGTCGCCTGCGAAGCGCTATTCGTCATTATCTTCCCTAAAAAGACGATCCCGCGACGAGATCTTCGTTTTCTTTTAATTATGTTTTTTCATAGATATAACAGATTCAGCCACATTTCAGTGACTTAATCTTAATGATTGCAAATTTATAAGAAGATCGGTTACTAACCAAAAACATCAGTTTTTCATTCTGTCAACGCGGCGTGACGCTGAACGGCATAGACCTTTTCCCTGCCTGCGTTTGGCCGTCTGACCGCTAGCCACGCGTGCAGCACACTTTATAATCGCGCTTTTTATGAGAAAGATGCCATGCCGCACATTTCATCTCGCTTTAGCTCCGCCTGCATCGCGTTTATTAAACAGTGGCAGGGTCTGTCGCTGGAAAAGTATCGCGATCGGCAGGGTAACTGGGTGATTGGTTACGGGCATATGTTGACGCCGGATGAGACGCTGACGTTCATTACGCCCGAACAGGCGGAGGCATTCTTGCTGGATGACCTCAATAGCTGCGATATGCTGCTACAGAATTGTTTGCCGGAACTTAACGATCGGTTTCAACGCGAAACGCTTATTGCGCTGATGTTCAGCATCGGACATCAGCGTTTTTTATCATTAATCAATACGGGTGATATTTCACAGCCAGAAATAAGCGGGCTGCGAATTTAACGTCGCTAATTCGATTCATTTAACATCATGGCGGCCTGGGTACGATTTTTTACATCCAGCCGCCGGTAAAGCGACTCCAGATGCGCTTTAACCGTCCCGGTACTAATATTTAACGCCCGCCCAATTTGTTTATTTGATTCTCCTGCGGCAAGCATCTGTAAAATTTCCCGCTGGCGGGCGCTTAACGCTTTTATATCACGGGACTCCAGCTCCGTTGAATTTAACCAATCCCCCGGTAAAAACATCATCCCGCGAGCGACAGCATTGAGCGCAAGGACAAAGGTTTCGGCATCAGAATCGCGTGGCACCACGGCCTGAACGTTAAATTGCATGACTTCATGCAGCCACTTTTGACTGCCATCCATCGCCGTGATAATAATCTTCACCTCCGGAAATTGCTGCGCGATTCTTTGTAACACCTCGCGGCAAAATTCAGCATCCAGGCCGCTATCCAGCATGACCAGCGCATCCGGCGCGCTTTCTATTTTTTGCCAGAGTTCTTCTGCCTGACCGACACTCTGGATACTTATTCCTGGAATGTGCTGCTGCAAACTGATTTTCATTCCATGAATAAATATTGACTGCCTGTCAAACATGATTACCTGCATTACTTTTCTCCACCTGGGTAAGATAATAGTCTCAAGATGAGGAAGGGTATTACCCGTAGGGTAAAATAAGAAGTCGCCATTTGGTATAGGCCATTTTACCGATAGTCATTGGTTGAGGAAGGGAAAGGTTATGAATATTTACAGCTTCAACATCGGGATTACAGAATTCGCTAAAATTAGCCTTTTAAAGTAAGGAATATCTTATTAGCGCGAACAGCCAAGGCTAATTTGAATATTAATTTAATAAAGAGTACGCCTGGCGCGTCACAAAGGAAATATCTGCTTTTCACCTGATGTGTTACAAAAAATAAAGTAGCACATTTTGTTAAAAAATTAATCAATCCGCCTAAAAACCGCGACGATGGGTCAATGACAATACCGTGTATGTACATGCATTTCTCTGCCCCACTACACCCGCTGTTATCGGCGTGTTTTACCGCCCTCGTCCCGTTTATCGGCTTTTTGGCGCTAAAAGCCTGGCCGGAAGGCGATAAATCCGCCGCGCAACGCAATCAGACGTATTCGTCACGCGAGCAATGATTGCGAAAGGGCTTATTAGATGCTAGAAAATCAATAAAACCAGCCGCTTCAGCGTCACTGTTTCAATAAGAACAATAATAGAGCCTGATGATGGATAAAATATATGCAATGAAATTGTTTGTACGCGTGGCGGAACGGGAAAGTTTTTCCCGTGCAGCAGAGGATATCGGCCTTCCCAAAGGCAGCGTCTCACGGCAAATACAAGCGTTAGAACATCAACTGGGCATCCGCCTGCTCCACCGCACCACCCGGCGGGTACAGCTTACTCAGGACGGAATGGTTTACTACGAACGGGCAAAAGATCTGTTGAGTAACCTGGATGAACTGGAGGGTCTTTTCCAGCCTGATCCCGCCAGTATCAGCGGCAAAATACGGGTAGATATACCGCCATGTCTCGCAAACAGCCTTATCATGCCGCGCCTGCCCACTTTTTTGCATCAGTATCCCGGCATTGCGCTGGAACTTTGTAGTAGCGATCGACAGGTCGATTTACTACGGGAAGATTTCGACTGTGTGGTGCGTACAGAGCCGCTACATGCGCCGGGGATACTGACGCGCCCGCTTGGCAAACTGAGAAGGGTGAACTGCGCCAGCCCACAATACCTGGCGCGCTTTGGGTATCCAGAAAACCTTGACGACCTCGCCTCACATGCGATGGTGCATTATTCATTGACCCCGGGAGTCTCTTCACCGGGTTTTGCCTTCGAAACTCCCCACGGTATGCAGTGGGTAAAAACCGGCGGAATGCTAACGGTAAACAGTACGGAGACCTGGCATACGGCCTGTCTGGCAGGATTAGGGATCATTCAGACGCCGCGCATTGCTGTACGGGAGGCGTTACGCGCCGGAACGCTCATTGAAATTTTACCGCAATATCGCGCCGCTCCACTGCCGGTGACGCTGCATTATCCCCATCGCCGTAATCTTTCCCGCCGGGTACACCTGTTTATGGTATGGCTGACTGAAACCATTAAAGAGGCCGCAGAGTAGCCGCATTTTCAGCATCCACCGGGGAGAAGCTATACTGACATATTCTATTAATGATGAAGGACTACCGACCTGATGACGCAGGAAAATGACGTAAAACGCCCTATTCAGGAACTGGAGCACGACCCGATACAAAAAATAGAAACGCAGCCGCATGACGCCCCGGAAAAAAACGAAAAGGCAAATCAGGCGTTGCATTCCGTCACCACCCTGATGCAAAAAATTCAGCGTCAACCGATGGTGGCCCACCTCATTCGCGCGACCGAACGTTTTAACGATCGACTGGGTAATCAGTTTGGCGCGGCTATCACCTACTTTTCGTTTCTGTCGATGATCCCGATAATGATGGTGTCCTTTGCCGCAGCAGGTTTTATCCTCGCCTCGCACCCTAATCTACTGGAAGATATTTTCAGCAAGATATTGATGAATGTGAGCGATCCTACGCTGGCGTCCACGCTTAAAAATACGATTAATACGGCGGTTCAACAGCGTACCACGGTAGGGCTGGTCGGACTGGGTATCGCGCTCTATTCCGGCGTTAACTGGATGGGCAACCTGCGGGAAGCGATTCGCGCCCAGTCACGGGACGTCTGGGAGCGCAAGCCGCAGGATCAGGAGAAAATCTGGCTCAAATATCTGCGCGATTTTATCTCGCTGATTGGATTATTAATCGCTTTAATCATTACGCTGTCCATTACTTCCATCGCCGGTTCCGCCCAGCAGATGATCATCTCCGCCTTGTATCTCGACAGCATCGAATGGTTAAAACCGGCCTGGCATTTGATCGGTCTGGCCATCTCTATTTTTGCCAACTATCTACTTTTTTTCTGGATTTTCTGGCGACTGCCTCGCCATCGTCCCCGTAAAAAAGCGTTGATTCGCGGGACATTTATCGCCGCTATCGGTTTTGAGGTGATTAAAATCATTATGACTTATACGCTGCCGTCACTGGTGAAATCGCCTTCCGGCGCGGCGTTTGGCTCCGTACTCGGTCTGATGGCATTCTTCTACTTTTTTGCCCGCCTGACGTTATTCTGCGCGGCCTGGATAGCCACCGCCGAATACAAGGACGACCCGCGAATGCCGGGTAAAACGCAACGCTAGTCTGCGGCTTGCTGCCGAATGGCACGCACGGCGTCGTCATTCGGCCTACTGCTGTGTGGACCCAGGCCGGGCATGCAAAGCGTACCCGGCGGTACAATCAGGCACGTCCTTCCGCCTCATCTCATTGTTTCAGCATATAAATCCAGCGATTAACTTTTATTTAACCAGAAACCAGTTTTATCCACTAATTCTAAAATTATGTGAAGCATTTCATAGACGCAAAATGGCTGGCTTAAACATTATCCCCTTTTTGCGCTTTTTTTGACCATTTTTGGCTTTTGTTACACATTGAAATATAACTTTTGCTGTGCGTAATATGGCTATTCGTTCGCTAAAAATAAGAAAATAGTATGCAAGCAACCGCCACAACACTCGACCATGAACAGGAACATGTTCCGGTAAACTCACGCAATAAAGTCGTTATTGCCTCGCTTATCGGCACCGCGATTGAGTTCTTCGACTTCTATATTTACGCCACCGCAGCGGTGATCGTGTTCCCCCTTATCTTCTTCCCCCAGGGCGATCCCACTGCGGCAACGCTACAATCGCTCGCCACCTTCGCTATCGCGTTTGTGGCGCGTCCGATTGGCTCTGCGCTATTCGGCCACTTCGGCGACCGGGTAGGCCGCAAAGTCACGCTGGTGGCTTCGCTGCTGACGATGGGGATCTCCACGGTCATTATCGGTCTATTACCGGGCTACGCGACGATAGGTATTTTCGCGCCGCTGCTGCTGGCGCTGGCGCGTTTCGGTCAGGGACTGGGGCTGGGCGGCGAATGGGGCGGCGCAGCGTTATTAGCGACGGAGAATGCGCCGCCGCGCAAACGCGCGCTGTATGGCTCCTTCCCGCAGTTGGGCGCGCCGATCGGCTTCTTTTTTGCCAATGGCACCTTCCTGTTGCTCTCCTGGCTGCTGACCGACGAGCAGTTTATGAGCTGGGGCTGGCGCGTGCCGTTTATCTTCTCGGCGGTACTGGTGATTATCGGCCTGTATGTGCGCGTGTCGCTGCATGAAACGCCGGTGTTTGCGAAAGTCGCCGCAGCGAAAAAGCAGGTAAAAATACCGCTGGGCACGTTGCTGACGAAGCATGTCCGCGTAACCATTCTCGGCACGTTTATCATGCTGGCGACCTACACGCTGTTCTATATCATGACCGTCTATTCCATGACTTACAGCACTGCCGCCGCGCCGGTGGGGCTTGGCTTGCCGCGCAATGAAATACTGTGGATGCTGATGATGGCGGTGATTGGTTTCGGCGTGATGGTGCCCGTCGCCGGCCTGCTGGCGGACGCATTTGGCCGTCGGAAAAGCATGGTCATCATTACCACGCTCATCATTCTCTTCGCGTTGTTCGCCTTTACCCCGCTGCTGGGTTCAGGCAATCCAGCGCTGGTCTTCGTGTTCCTGTTGTTAGGCCTGAGCCTGATGGGGCTGACCTTCGGCCCAATGGGAGCGCTGCTGCCGGAGCTATTTCCGACGGAAGTGCGCTATACCGGCGCATCGTTTTCCTACAATGTGTCATCGATTCTGGGCGCTTCCGTCGCGCCGTATATTGCCGCATGGCTGCAAAGCCACTACGGGCTGGCGGCGGTAGGGGTTTACCTGGCGTCAATGGCGGCGCTGACGCTGATTGCACTGCTGTTAACCCATGAGACGCGTCATCAGGCGTTGTAATAGGGCGCCGGATGGCGTCATCCGGCGCGACGTTTCACGTTACTGCTTCATCTGCGTTAAAATCGTCCGGCACTGATTGGCTTCGCCTTCAGAGGGCGAAATTAGCGCCAATAGCGCGGCGGCGGGCGTTACCAACGTCGCCAGCGCTGCCGCAACCGCGCCGCGCGCAATCAGCGGGCCGGGCTTGACGCCCGCCTGCGGATTTTTAAATGTCCCGCGCACGTACAGCGGCGATCGCAGCGTAATAATACGAATCCCCTTACTTTCCGGATCAATGGTTAAATCGAGCTGTTCAGAGGCGAAGCTCGCCGTACCGGTCACGTTAATCAACGCATTTTCTGTATCAAAAGCAAAAATTTGCGGTCGCGCCACGCCGTTCGCAATATTGAGATTCGCCGCCGCGCAGTTAACCCGCACTTCGTCATCGCCAAAAATCTGCCCGACAATATAGTTGCCGACGTTCAGCCCCACGATTTCCATCAGGTTGCGGCTAATCAATCCATCATTCATCAATAATTTCAGATTGCCGTTACTGTTGCCAAGCAGCGCGGCGACCGAGTTGCCCGTTCCGCGAATATCCGCATCGCCGTTCAGCTCGCCCAGCGTTTTCTGCATCAGCTCCACATCCGGCATCAGTTCTTTAAGCTTCAGCCGACGCGCCTGTATATCCGCCCGCCCCTGCATTGGCTTTTTATCCCCTTCCAGATGGATGTTGGAGACAATACTGCCGCCTGCCAGACCAAACTTCAGCGGCTGTAGACGTAAGTCGGCGTTTTTCAGGATGATATGGGTCGAAAGATCGCTAATCGGTAGACTGCCGCCATGCTCAATACGCCGGCCTTTAAACCGGACATCGGCGTCCATAACGTCCCATTTGTCGGTTTCAAAGCGATCGTAAGGCAACACTTTATCCGCCGGCTGAACATTCTTCTCGCCTTTGCGCTGTTCAGACCGCTTCGACTGCTCAGCGTCTTTCCCGGAATCCACGCCAATCAGCGGCCCAAGATCGGCCAGGCGTAACTGGCGCGATTCGACATCGCCTTCCAGTTTGGGGCGCGGTTTACCGGTGGTATAAGTGAGGGAGCCGTGGATATCACTGTCGCCAATGCGCCCGTTAAAACCGCGATAATCAAATACCGATGACTTTTCGGCGTCAATTTTCGCTACCAATCGCCCATCGGTCTCAAACGGCGGCGTATCCGGCAGCAGCACGCCGGTTAAATCATATAAATCGCCCAGTGAATCGCCAGAGAATTTAAGCCGCAGATCGACGCCGCCCATTTTCATCGGCTCGTTCACCACGCCGCTAAAAGCCACCCGCGTATTGCCAGAGCGGAAATCGGCCTGCACAGGAAAAGGCGTACTTTCGCTGCGTAGCGCCAGCATACCGCCTATTTTGCCCGTACCGGTCAACGGTTCCCCGTTATAACGCCCCTGCGCCTTCAGGCCGAAGACATAGTCGCCCACGGTGGATTTGTCTGCTTTGCCTTTCGTTCCCGTCACTTCGCTGAACGGCAACGGTTTGCCTAACGGATCGATCAGAATAGTGATATCCGCCTTGCTGACCTTATCATCGATCGCGATTCGCCCCTGGTCGAAGAGAATATTATCCAGCCGGAAGGACCAGGCGGAAGGTTTAGCATTGGGGTCCGTATTCTTGTCTTGCGCGAGGTTAAAGGTCCAGTTATTAGTTTTCTCGGACAGACGAATAAGACGCGCGTCGGGTTTCACCAGTTTGATCCACGGCAGCCAGACGGTTTTGGTCAGGAGCGCCAGCGGAGCAAGCGTCGCCTCAACGCGTGGCAGATGCACCATCGTGACTTCCGGAATATCCGGCGGATTGCCGAGAATGACGTCTTCCGCGTGAACATGCGGCCACGGTACCCAGCTTCGCCAGCCGGTCTCCTGTTTTTGGCGTTCCCACACCACGCCTAAATCGCCGCGAATAGCGAAAGGCCGGTTCAATTCGGTAGAGACTTTCTGGTTGATGGTCGGTTTGAGGCGGTTCCAGTCAAATGTTGCGATCAACAAAATCACTATGACGATCAACAACAAGAAAGTCCCTGTGATGGCGGCGGTTATTTTGCCTGCTTTAGTCATGTGTTATTTCCTCACTTCTTCCCTTGCCTGTCCTAAAGATAGTTCAGCCAGACGAAAAAGGAGGATGACCGCGCCTCGTAATACCACGTATTACGGGAACAGTCTGGCGTTACAGGGTCAGAATCACCTCTTCGAGCGATATCAGCGGCACGGGTCGAGAAAGAAAATAGCCCTGGGCGGCAAAGGCGGGCGAACGCTGCACATCACGCCACTCTTCCAGCGTCTCCACGCCCTCGACAATAACGCCGCGGCAGTAGCGGTTCATCAGTTGCAGCAGCAGAGTGAACAGGTTGCGTCCCTCCGGGGACTGACGCAGCATGACGAACAGCTCGCGCGCCACTTTAATGTAGTCATAACGCACTTCGCTCAGCGCTGAAAAATTGGCCATACCAGTACCAAAATCATCCAGCCACAGCGGGCCGAACTCACACATCGAGGCGAAAGAGGAGTCTTTCGGCAAACGAATATGTTCCACCAGTTCGAAACGCAGCCAGGGTAAGCGCTCCATCGCTGCCAGAATGTCCGGCTGTCGTCGCATGGCAATCAGCGTAGGGCCGTCGACATTGACCGATGCCAATAAGTGATGGCGAGTGAAAAAATCCGCTTTTTGTTCGAGCTGATGAAGTTGTTCTTTCACTACGTCAATGCGGTGTCGAACCGCTAACTCCGCGAAATAACGATCCGGGGCAATACGTCTGGAAGGGTTATCAGGATGGGTGACGACAGTGAGAAGTTCAACCGCCATCAGACGGCCATCCGTCTGGTATATCGGCTGGTAAGTATAGGCACGCTCGCATTGCAGCCAATAGCGCCGTTCCTGCAAATTCTCTATACCTGCATCAGGAACGCGTAGCTGCTGGATAACCTGCTTTATCATCTCAGTTGTCCTGTTAATGGGAGTGTGACTGTCCGGACTCGTCAAAGGTTATCGGCGTTCAGGCAGAGAACTTTACCCTCGGTCCCTGGCAAAATAAAAACAGACCCCGAAACTTGTCAAAAATACGCACTTGCTCAAAAAAATAATGGACCGATGTTTTAATATTATTGACCACTAAACATCCACAGCGCACACTAACGCTAATTTTTACAGATCAGGTTCACGACTATGCCTAAAAAGATTGCCGTGATTGGCGAATGCATGATTGAGCTGTCGCAGAAAGGCGCTGATGTTCAGCGCGGCTTCGGCGGCGACACGCTGAATACCTCCGTTTATATTGCCCGTCAGGTCGATTCTGCCGCTCTGGCCGTTCACTATGTGACGGCGCTGGGTACTGACAGTTTCAGCCAACAGATGCTGGAGGCGTGGCAGCATGAAAATGTGGATACCTCGCTAACGCAGCGGATGGAAAATCGCCTGCCAGGCCTCTATTACATCGAAACCGATGACACTGGCGAGCGTACCTTCTACTACTGGCGTAACGAAGCGGCAGCGAAATTCTGGCTGGAGAGCGAGCAGTCAGCGGCTATCTGCGAGACGCTGGCGACCTTCGATTATCTCTACCTGAGCGGCATTAGCCTCGCGATTTTAAGCCCGACCAGCCGTGATAAGCTGCTGTCTTTATTGCGTGAATGCCGGGCCAACGGCGGGAAAGTCATTTTTGATAATAACTATCGCCCGCGTTTATGGACAAGTCGCGAAGAAACGCAGCAGATCTATCAAAAGATGCTGGACTGTACTGATATCGCCTTCCTGACACTGGACGATGAAGACGCGCTATGGGGTAAGCAACCAGTGGAAGAGGTCATTGCCCGCACCCATGCGGCAGGCGTGCAGGAAGTGGTGGTAAAACGCGGGGCGGACTCTTGCCTGGTCTCGATTCAGGGCGAGGCGCTCATTGATGTTCCGGCAGTGAAACTGCCGAAAGAGAAAGTGATAGACACCACTGCCGCAGGCGACTCCTTCAGCGCCGGTTATCTGGCCGTTCGTTTGACGGGCGGCAGCGCGACGGATGCCGCGAAGCGCGGACACCTGACGGCCAGCACGGTGATTCAGTACCGTGGGGCCATTATTCCGCACGACGCGATGCCGCAGTAAGTCATTCGCTCTTGCCCGGTGGCGCTGCGCTTACCGGGCCGACAGGCGGCAGCTTACTGTGCCGCCGGTGTCTCCGTCACTTCCGGATGCGCCTCATCTGCTTCAACAGCGGCGGCAGTAGTCGGGACCATGATTTCATCCCACGTCGCCTTTAACGCCTTCATATTAAATTCCGGCTCGCCTTGCGGTTGCAGCAAAATTAATGCCATCTCCTGCGATAGCTGCTGACGTAGATTCTGATTGAGCATATCGACGGTCAGGCTGTTGAGGAAATTCTGGCGCAGCTTCTGATACTGCTCCGGCGCGATATCCACCACTTGATTCTGCAGCGAGCGCATACGCTGTCCAGTCAAAATGTCAGTATCGGTACGCGCGTAGGTCGCGAACAGCTTTTGCAATTCGAGATTTTTCTGCGCCACCAGCGCAGTAAACTCCTCTTCCGACAAACCTTTGTCGCGTACTTTCGCCAGTTCATTCGCCACCAGGCTCAAATTGGTATTGAGCTTATCATTAGGTGATTCAATGTTGATGGCGCACTGCGCGCGCAGAAACAGAACCCGGCAGTCAAACCCCAGACCAATATCTTTCGCGTTATTTTTAGTAAGCTCTTGCTGGATATGCCAGAACAGCGCTTCGCGCGCCAGATCCGCCTGCCAGTAGCGCAACAGCGCCGCCGACTCGCGAATCGGTTGCCACGGCGTATCCCACATAATGGAGAGACGATCCTGGCGCACCGCATCGGTCATAATGCTCACTGATTCCGCCCGCAGCGGCGAAAGCGTCGGCACCGGGGCGGGCGTTTCGCGTTTACCTTTCAGCGTACCGAACGTTTTATTGATCTGCTCGGCGACGGAGCGCGCATCAATGTTGCCGACAACAATCAGCGTCATGGCATCCGGGGTGTACCATTTTTCATAGAAAGCCTGAATTTTGGCTGCGTCTACCGGCTGCTTTAACGGTTCCGCGGGATCGTGCCCCAATAACGCCGACCCTTTCAGCCGATAACGCCACCAGCCCTCTTTAGTATCTGCTGGCCACGTCGCAACCATATCTTCGCTGCTTAACGCATGATTCACCGTCTCTGGCGTAATGGTTAATTTACCGGAGACGTTAGCCAGATAGGTCAGCGCTTCTTTCAGCAGATCGTTACGGTTATTGGGTAAACTGAGGTTATAGAGCGTGGAATCATAAGAAACAATAACGGGCGGCATGGGACGTTTCGGATCAAACCCTTGCTGCCATAAAGAACGTGCCTGTGCGGCATCCAGACCACCGCTTTGCGTCAGCGCGATACGGGGAATCGCATGGCTGAACCCGCTCTGTTGCGTACTTTCGGTGAGCGAACCGGTATTAACCTGGAGACGAACTTCAATACGATCGCTGGGGCGCTGAGGCGTAGCCAACACTTGCCACTGTAACCCATTAGCCAGCGTCCCCTGTTGCCATGCCGGATCGGGCTGGAGCGCATCTGCCTGCACATAGCCGGCAGAGGCCAACATCAACAGACTGCCCGCTAAGAGTCGAATTTTTGTGCCCTGCATGTGAACCCCTGATCAACAATCCTGGTAATAAAAAGACAGCCCCGGCAGGGATGCCTGAATATGACGTAAAAACACTTCGTGTTAGACCGCGAGAACCTAAAAATGTCACGGAAGAAGTGAAATAATCCCTAAGCATCATGCTGTATGCTTTGGGCGCAGGGGTCAATTATGCGCAAACACCCGCAGTCCTGGAAGGGACTACGGGCATAAGTGGCGAGATTAGGAGGAAATTTCGTGCGTTTTGCCATCCGGCGCACGATTATTAAGCACATCGTCCAGCTTTTGGTGATCTAACTCTTTCACCCATTTGGCAACCACCACCGTCGCCACGCCGTTACCCACCAGGTTAGTCAGCGCGCGCGCTTCGGACATAAAGCGGTCGATACCGAGGATTAACGCCAGTCCCGCAACCGGTAAATGTCCCACGGCGGAGATAGTGGCCGCCAGCACGATAAAGCCGCTTCCGGTCACGCCCGCGGCGCCTTTTGACGAGAGCAGCAACACGACCAGCAGCGTTATCTGGTGGAAGATATCCATATGGCTGTTGGTCGCCTGGGCGATAAACACCGCCGCCATCGTCAGGTAGATAGAGGTGCCATCGAGGTTGAACGAATACCCCGTCGGGATCACCAGCCCTACCACCGACTTACGGCACCCCAGTTTTTCCATCTTATCGAGCATACGCGGCAACGCTGACTCGGAAGAGGAGGTGCCGAGCACAATGAGTAATTCTTCCCGGATATAGCGAATAAATTTAAAAATGCTAAAGCCCGTTACCCGTGCAATCGTCCCCAGCACCACCACCACGAAGAGAATACAGGTGATATAGAAGCAGATAATGAGCTGCCCCAGTTGCACCAGAGAACCGACGCCGTATTTACCGATGGTGAAGGCCATCGCGCCGAATGCGCCAATCGGCGCCAGGCGCATGATCATATTGATGATGCCGAAAATGACCTGCGAAAAACTCTCAATCACATTGAAAATGAGCTGGCCTTTGCTGCCCAAACGGTGCAGCGCAAAACCAAACAACACCGCAAACAGTAAGACCTGCAGAATGTTGCCGCTGGCAAACGCGCCGATCACGCTGCCCGGTATGACATCCATCAGGAAGGCAATAATGCCCTGCTCCTTGGCTTGTGCGGCATAAACGGCCACCGCCTGCGCATCCAGCGTTGCCGGATCGACGTTCATCCCGGCGCCAGGTTGCACAACGTTGACGATGATAAGACCGATAATCAGCGCAATCGTACTGACAATTTCAAAGTAAAGCAGCGCGACCGCGCCGGTACGGCCCACCGCTTTCATGCTTTCCATGCCTGCGATGCCCGTCACGACAGTACAGAAAATGACAGGAGCGATGATCATCTTAATGAGCTTAACGAACGCGTCGCCAAGCGGTTTCATTTGTGCGCCCAGTTCAGGATAGTAATGGCCAAGGAGAATACCAATGGCGATTGCTGTCAGGACCTGAAAATAAAGACTTTTGAACAGAGAGGTTTTCATAGGGTGTCCTTGAAGTAAAAACCACAGGTCTTGTAAGGTTATGAGTAACCTGCGGCCTTAAAATAACACCCACACAACATGACAGAAATGCGCCAGGATCATAATTGAAACAAAAATGTTAAAAAGTTTGAGCTGGCTCGCACAAGCGCGACCTTTTTTAACTTTTGTAATCAGGATTTTCGTGCGACAGATACCGTTCTTCAAAGATATCCGCGGGAACGGGCCGAGCAAACAGGAAGCCTTGCGCGACGTTGACTCCCGCCTGTTCCAGCCACGCGCGTTGCGCCTCGTTCTCCACGCCCTCGGCAATCAATTGTAAATTAAGACTGCGGGCCATCAGAATAATCGCCGTCACCATACTGTGATCATCCGGTAACCCATCGACAAACATTTTATCAATTTTAAGGATATCGACCGGTAGCGACTTCATATGCTGTAACTGGCGCAGCCCCGCGTAACCCATGCCAAAATCATCCAGTGCGATACGCACGCCAGCATTACGTAACGGACGTAAGATAGCGACGGCAGCGTGCGGATCGTCGATACGGCGGCTTTCAGTGACCTCAAGAATCAGCGTACCCGGTTGAATACGATAGCGGTTTAACAATTCCAGCAGCTCCGACACCATGCCAGGGTGCATGAGCTGTAACGCGGAAAGATTGACGGAGAGCGGCAATGTCACGCCGCGCTCCTGCCAGGCAGCAAGCTGGCGACAGGACTCTTCCAGCACCCAATGGCCCACCGTGACCATCAGGCCGCAGGATTCAATGCGCTCAATCAGCCCCTCCGGTAATTCCCAGCTACCGTCCGGCTGCTGCATACGTAACAAGGCTTCGGCGCTTAATACGTTGCCGCTGCGCATCTCGACCTGCGGCTGCAGCCAAATGGCAAACTGATGATTATCCAGCGCGGTAAGGATATCGCTCTCTTCGGTAAGGCGCTGTTGAGCGGCCTCCATCTGCGCCGGGTCAAAGAACTGGATCTGATTTTTACCTTTTCGGCGCGCGGTAAACGCGGCGGAGACAGCGCGGCTATAGAGCTCTTCGGCGGTCAGATCGCCATAATACATCGCAATGCCAATACTGCAGCTTGGGCGCAGTTGAATACCCTGGATGGGCAGTCGTTCATTAATGATAGTGAGTATTTGCTGACCTAATGTGATGGCGTGCCACGGCTCTTTAACGCCGTGGGCGATAATGGCAAAGTCATACCCGCTGACCTGCGTAAGCACCATGCGCGGCGCCAGCACCGACTTCAGCTTCTCAACCAGCGTCAGTAATAGAATCTCCCGCTGCGTTTCTTGCAGCACGCCTGCCGTGTCACGCAACGTTTCGCACGTCACGATGATAAGCGCGGTGGTCTGTTGGCGGGTGATAACCTGTTCCAGCAATGCCATTAAAAAGGCTTTATTGGGCAGCTCGGAAACCGGAAAACGCATCGCGTTGTCCGTTTGCTCCTCGCGTTGACGCTGCATAAGCTGCTGGTTGAGGTTATAGCTGCGCACCAGCATCCCAATTTCATCATCCTGATGCAGACGCGGCAACGCCAGCTGATGTCCGATCAGCTCCTGCTGCGGAATGTCGTTCAGCTCGCGGGCGATTTTGCGCAGCGGATGCACAATCAGGCGGTTTACGCACCAGGCGATGGCCACCGTCAGGATCAGCGATAAAAGTAAGTAAATGGTCACTAACGTAGAGAGCGCGCTCATGACGAACTTGTACATACGGTACGAATCCGCCTGCAATACAAGGTAGGCCAGCGGTTGCGGATTGGCAGGACGCTCCAACGAATAAACCGGCAAAGAAATTTGTACCGGCAGTTCGAAGAGACGCGTCACCATAACCGGGACGGGGCGTTCAGGAATGAAGCGCTTACGCAACGCCTGGAACTGATTCGGCAATACCACATCGGCGCGACTCACCACGCCCGCAGGTTTAATACTTTCCAGAATGGTTTCCGCGCCGGGGAGATCCGCTTTTAGAATCGCGGAAGAAAGAGGTTCCCGAACAGATCGCGCGATACTTTCCAGTTGCGTAGCCGTGTTGTAGCGGTTCTGCTGTACCAGATGGAACAACAAAACGGTGCAAAAGACAAAAACAAACACCATGACAACGGCCGCAACCATTGCCATCTGTTTAATTGTTAACGAGCGGCTGACGCGCAAATTGACTCTCCCTGGATATCCCGGACTGCCGCCTGAGTATACCCGATTGCAGCGGCATTAAGAGAGGCTGTATCTGAAAAGGACTTTTCTGAATAACGGTTAATGATAGCGTCTGATGGCGCTGCGCTTCTCAGGCCTACGACGCCTGTCAATTCGTAGGCCTGACGCAATGATTACCAGTCAGCGTAAGGCACCAGAGGCTGCGGCGGTAAATCCATATCCCCCTGCCAGCCCGCTGCGGAATAACGGACATACAGCAGCAGATGACTGGGGGTATAGTCTTTCGCCTGCTGAATATCGACAGCCGTACCCACAAACCAGTTGGCAGTGACCCGGCGTTCAATGAGCGCCCGCGCGGTATAGCCAAATCCCTGACTGCTGCCGCCGCCGTTGGTCTGGTCACGCGCATCCTCCTGATAATCCGCCGGGATCAAATTCATCAGCGGATAACGCGGCATGGTACGGGTGCGGGAGTGCGACCAGGATACCGAGCCGCCTAGCTCCCACGACCAGTTTTCCGTACGCTGCCGCCACATCACCGGCACCGCAAACGACAGGTATTCCTGCGGGCTATAATAACCGCCCTGACCCAGTGAATAACCGCTCAGATCTTTGTCGTAATGCCAGATCATGTTATTCAGCCCGACGGTAACGCGGCGGTTATTCTCGTTAATCACCTTATAGTAATAACCGGTCATCCAGCGCACGCGCCAGTTATCTTCCACATTTTTACCGCTCAACTGGTCGCCGCTGAGCGACGCCCAGACACCGTTTGCTTCGCCTTTATCATAGCTGAGACTGACGCCGCCGCCGTTGGCCCGCACGCCGCCCCATTTGGTGCCGGTATTGCTGCTGGCGTCCTTTTGCCCGCCAAACGCCAGCAGTGAGCTGGAGATCGGGCGACGATGCGCGTTCAGGGTATAACCCAACGGCCCGATATCGTCGCTATAGCTGACGCCGCCGACCACATCAACGACATTAAAGCCCATCGGCGTCGTGCCGATATCCCAGCGCCAGGTCTCATTCTGCCAGCCGACCGCCACGCTCGCGCCCGTATCGGCCTGGCTACGATGTCCGCTGCATTTCTCCAGCGTACAGGTACCCCAGTTATTATCGTATTTTCCATCCGCATCCGTAGAGAAGCGGCCAACATCCATATTCACCATATCAGTACGAAAGAACGCCCGTCCGTCCGACCAGGGCGCATCCACCTGAAGCATCGTGGTATGCGCCTTCAGATCGGAGTAACCGCCAGTCCCGCTCGACCCCCAATAATCGTGCGCCAACGTGACATTGAGATCCTGCTGACGGTACAACTCCGCCGCATCGCTACGCACGCCGCGTTTTAGCCAGTCATCTTTTTCATCATTGCGCGTCAGGCGGGTAAAGGTATCGTTATCCTGGGGACGAACCGGCGTAATCGCCGCGGCGACCATTGCCTCTTTGTAGGTCTCCAGCGCCCGCTGCGGCTCGCCCGTTTGCGCCTGAAAAGCGGCGGCGTCACGCAATACCATTGCGCTTTCCATTGATGGCGGCTGTGCTTTTGCCTGCGGCGTAATGCGGTTAAAGATCCGCGCCGCCGCCGTGATATCGCCAAGCTGGAGCTGCGCCAGCGCGACGCGGCGCTGCATGTTAATAGAGGTGATTTGCGACGCAAGCAGCGCCGCCAGTTGAGCGCGCGCCGCGGCGTTATCGCCCTGTGCGATGTCGATTTCTACCCGCCCCAGCATGGCATCGACATTACCCGGTTCCCGCGCCAGAACGGCGTCATAAGCGGCGCGGGCCGCCGCATTATCGCCACGCTGCTGCGCCCAGTCCGCCAACGTTAACGCAATGCGCGTAGAGGGCGGCTGCTGACGTAACAACGCTTCCGCTTCGCGTTCTTTGCCGCTATCGCGCAAGCGGTTAGCGCTTTCCAGCACCTGGTTACTTTGCAATCGGCCCGCCAGTTCCTGAATATTGCTGTTCCACTGGCTGGTCGGTAGGGTATTGAGATGCGCCAGCGCCGCCCGGTCCCGATCGCTGCCGGAAAGATAAAGCCCATAAGCATAGACCTGTTCCGGATCGTTTGGCTTCTGCTGCGCCAGAGAGCGCATTTGCGCATCGGCCTGGGCGTGCTGCCCGGCCTGCCACAGATCGCGTGACAGTCGGTACGTTACCCACACGCTCCCCGGATCTAATGCCAGCCGACGACGGTGCAGTTCTGCGGCCTGCGCCCATTTGCCCTCGCTTTCCAGCGTTTCCGCCTGCTGCGCCAGACGGTCATTTTCCAGACTGCGTTCGATATCGTCGATACTGCGCCGCTGGCTGGCGGAAAGAGAAGCGATAAACGCGGCGGCTTTTTGCGGCGACTGCTGGCGATAAAGATTCGCCAGCCCGCGTACAGCATTGGTATTACCGCTGTCCATACGCAGCGTCTGCTGATAATAACGTTCGGCGGCGGCATTATCTTTGCGCGCCATCGCCACATCCCCCAGCCCTAGCACCGCGTAGCTGTCGGTGTTATCCACTGCTCGCGCCTGCTGATAGAAACGCTCCGCCTGGGCCAGATTATTCGCTTTTAAGGCCGCGTCGCCCTGCTGAATTAACAGCCAGTAGCGATTGACCTTCAGCAGACTCTCCCACTTATCGCGGCTGCTGCTGTGCGGCGCCATCGCCAGCGCCTTTTCAAACTGCGCGACGGCGCGGGCGCGATCGCCACTCTGTGAGTATGCCTGCCCCAGCGCGCCGACCGCCTCGCTGTCGTCCTGCCGGGCGCTCACCGCCTGCTGCAATTGCACAATAGCCTTACCACCTTCTCCGGCATTAACCGCCGCGATGCCCTGCGAGCGCGCGCGGAACGCTGGATCGGCTAACTGTTTTTGCTGCTCGCTAAGCTGGGCGCGGGCGGCAGACACGCTATCGCCTTCGCTAAACTGCGTCAGATAGTCTTGCAACGCTTTTACGCTGGCGTCGCTAACCGGGAGATCTTTTATCTGCTGGTACCAGATGGCGGAGGCCGCGCTGCGTCCCGTACTGGATTTCGCCATCTGTTTTAGCACCGCGAATCCCTCATCGCGCCGCCCGCTGGCGAACAACAGTTGCGCCAGCGCATTTTGCAGAGCGTTATTACCCGGACTGACGGCATTAATTTTCTGTAGCTGGTTAATCGCTTCGTGACGGCGGGCGGGCAATTTCGCCACGGTCGTCCAGTATTCGACCGCCAGTTCGCCCTCCGGCGGATAACCTTTAAACAGCTTGTCGTAGCTGGCGATCGCTTGTTCAGTATGGCCGGTCGTCGCCAGTAAACGCGCCTCCTGCAAAGACTGGCGTCCTTGCGGCGTGGAGAGCAGCATCGCGGTGCGGGAAGATTGATACGCCGTCGACTCCGGCGCCAGTTGCGCCAGCCGATCAAGTAGCTTCTGCGCCCCGTCGCTATCCCCCTGGCGCAACAGATAGCGGAAACGGGCGGCGATAACCTGTGGATCATTGGGGTCGATCAGCTCCAGGCGATAGAGCGACTGACGGACTAAGTCCTCACGGTGCGTGGCCTCGCCCAGCCGCACCTGCTCCAGCAACTGTTGCTGCGCGGAGGTCGCTGCGCCGGCAAGCGGTGTTAGCGCCATACCAAGCGATAACCCCAACAATGCCCGAGAAACGCCCCTTTTGCCAGGTAAGGCATTTCGACCGCCAGCCGGCAAAAAAGCGTGCATGAGACTTAACGTGAACTTACGCATTCCTGGCCCCAGTCAGGTAATAATTCACCTTTGACGGTGAAGCGAAAACGGTGCTGATCCCAGCCTTGTCCAAAGAGAGCCAGCACATAGTTGTAATAGGCATCGCTGCCAGGAAAATGGTCTGCGACCCGCTGTCGCTGCACGGCCTGGGCGTCGCGATTTTGCAGGAAAGGCAGTAAAGCGGCGGAAAACCCGACCGGCCCCGTCCCTTGCGCATTCCCGCTGACGACATCCACTTTCTCCGGTGGAACGCCGTTTTTCATCGTTAACGTCGCCATCGGTTTAAATCGCGCCAGTAAACGCGCTTTTTGCGGATCGCCATCATGCATCATTCCCGCCCATAAATAGACGCGAATCGCATCGTAGCTACTGATCAGCGTCTTTTCCGCTTTCAACTGCCAGCCTTGCTTGCTTTCATAACGCACCCAGTCCGGCGAGAAACCTTTCGGCGCGGTTTCCAGCAAAAGCCGCAAATTGGTTTCCCGTAACGTCGACCACGGCGCGCCAAAACGGCTAAAGTATTGCGCCAACTGCGGCGGCAGATAGCTTGGGTTAAAACGCCAGCTATTCGCCTCGGCAAAGCCGATTTTGCCAGGTAGCAGCATTGAGCCCAGCCCCGGCACATTCACGACCTCTTCGCGGGCGATGCGTTTTAGCAACGCCGTGCCCACCTCGGTATAACGCGTCTCTTTCCATAGGCGACCGGCCTCCAGCAGCGACCATGCCATCCAGATATCGCCGTCGGACGCGGAGTTGCTGTCCAGCACCGACCAGGTGTCGGGATCTTTTTGTCCCCACAGCCAGGCGGGCAGATGTTCACGCAGCGATCCCTGCGCCAGATTGTTTTGCGTCCAGTTAAACAGTTGCGCGAACGCCGGTCGATCGTTCGCCGCCAGGGCAAAGAACATGGCGTAGCTTTGCCCTTCGGAGGTGGTAATTTTTCGCGCATCGCCCGGATCGATAACGCGTCCCTGCTGGCTAATGTAATCTTTCTTGAACTGTTCCCACGCAGGCCAGCTACAGGCCGCCTGCGCATTTATTGCCGTCAGCATGACGATCATCGTTATCCATCCGCGCAGCATAGTCATCATGCGTTACTCATGGTCAGGGTCGAGACGACGGCGACTGAGAATACGTAGCAGACGCCACAATACCCACGCCAGTAATACCACACTGAGGGCCGCCAGTACCGCCAGCAGCACAGGGTGATTCGCCAGCGCATACCACAGCCGCTCAAACCACGGCAGATGTCCGACGTAATAGATATCGCCAACGCGCAGACTGTGAACGCCGGACTCGCGGATCACCGCCACGGAACCAAACATCGCGGCGCGTTTACCGCTGTCGTTCACGGCGTCGTTCAGTAGCTGGTAACCGCGCGGGCTGTCAGCCAGCAGAGCAATCACGCTGCGCTGATCATTAAACGGCGACTGGAAGCCCACCACCGCCGCCATCGGGCCGCTGGCGGTGACGGTGGACTGCGCATCCGCCGCGCGATCGGCCTCATCCGGCATAATCGACGGGAAAGCGGTCTGCCGCATCGGGGTTTTTACCCAGCTTTGTGTCGCCTGCACCAACAGATCGATACGCTTATCGTCTTTTAGCTTGCCCGGAATAGCGCCAATAATCAGCAGATCGGCGTCTTTGTCGGCTATCTGAGCGCTATCATCGGTGATTGTCAGATTAATTGCCGGGAAACCGGTCTGTCCGCCAATGGCGCCGACCGTATTCAGCAGCGTTTCCATTTGCGCTTCGGTTGGGGTCTTCGGCATCACCGCCAGCGTGTCAGACAGGTCGGCCATCCGGCTGAACGGGAAACCCGCATTGGCGAACGCGCGTAAATCCGGCATCGCGATAAAGTGGTAATATTTCGAAAAATCGATAGTGGAGTCATCCCCTATCACCACATGATTCGGTACCGGCTGGAAGGTAATACAGTTGTCCACCGACCCGCCCGGCATCGGGTTCATGTAGCGGAAGTCAAAACGTAGTTGGTTCATCGCCCCCAGTTTGAGCGCTGGAATAGACACATCCGTTTTACCATCCAGCAGTCCCTGAAGTACCGGCAGGCGCAACAGGAGTCGATTAGTTTCCTGCGTGCTGTTAAGGCTAAAGGCTTGCAGAAACTGGTTATTCAGACTGATATCCAGCCGTGAACTGTCTTTAGTCGGCGGCGAGGTATAACGGTAGTTGAGATCCATATCAATACCGTTGCTACGCAGCAAATAGAGGTCCGGCGGCAGATTCAAAGAAACGTTGATGGGCGCCGGCTCCAGCCCACTCGACTGGAGCTGCTCTTCATAGGTTTTCAGCTCGCCAAAAGTGACCGGGCGATCGGTACGCACCCAGTTCGGCGCATCATACGGTTTGCGCGCCAGCAGCGGTTTTACATCGTTGACCACCACGCTGGAACCACGGAAGAGAATATTCCCTTGCGCGATACCTTTTGCCGCCTGCAACAGGTCTTTATCATCTCGACCAAACACAACCAGCAACTTCACATACGGATTATCCGGATGGCTCATCATCTCGATAACCGGCGCGTTAACCGCAGGATGATCGCGCAGGAAATCGGGGCGTCGATCGTTGGTGGCGAACACGATCGCATTGCGATCCGGCAGGTGATTATACAACACCGGGAAGCGCTGACCGCGCCAGCCCGCCCGCGATCCAAACCAGGACGCGACAATAGAAGCCGCCTGCTGCTGCGCCAGATCCGGCATATCAGCAAACACTATCGGCAACGTCACTGGACGGTTATCCCGCGGATCGAAAAACGGCACCGGGAAGTGGGACAGATCGTTATTCACCGCCAGCATGTTATAGGTCAGATCCAGGGCGCTATTTCGCCCGATGTCTAACCACAGAGTACTGCTGGCCGGGTTTTCACACACGTCGCGATAGTGGCCGACAAACTCCAGCCGCACCCGGTTAAAGTCGGTGATAAATAGCGGATTGATAGGTACCTGCGCCAGCGTCTTTTTCCCCAACTGCTCTTTTGTCACCGGCAGTACGCCCATCAGTTCATCATTGAGATAAACCTTGAGCTGCGACTGAACCGGCAGGAGCGACGGCGAGGGCGTATATTCCAGATTCAGCACCGCTTTCGACGCCACTTCATCGCTGCGCATACCAAATTCAATGCCGCCGTTAGGGTTAACGCCACGCAGCGCCATACTACCCGGCGGCGGCGCGATTTGCGCAAAGGTCAGCTTGACCTCGCGCGAAGGCGCGGTCTGCGCCACGACTGACGCCTGATCTGCGGGCGACTGCGCAGGCTCGGTGGGTTCAGCATTGATCAATGGCGGCATCGCAGGCGCCGCCGCCGTCATGAAAGCAGGAAACGCGCTTAATCCTATTACCGCCGCACACATCCAGGACAATTTTCTTTTCATCGCATTATCATCATTGTTGAGCCTGAGCCATAACCCGATCCGACGGCTGTATCGCCGCTTGCCGCTCCGGGCGACGCGGAATAAACGATACAATCCAGGCAATTAACGCCGTCAACGATCGGAAAATTACTTTTACTGAAGGCGGCGCGAACTCCGCGAGGTGGCGATATCCGAGGAAGCCCAGCTTCAGAATATCCAGCAAGCTTTCCAGCGGTTTATCTTCCGGGAAGCTATCTTGCCAAAGCGCCCACGTATCGGCGCGCGCGAAGGTACACTGCACAAAATCAATATGTTGTTTGGTGGTGAGCGGCATCAGTTGCAGCCCGACCTCATTGCCCGTTACGCGCACCACCTGCGTTGGAAAGACATATTCCTGCTGCCCGCGTTTAAGCAACAGATTCACTTTCTGCCCTTCCAGCACCTGCGCCTGACCGTTGATCTTGATGCCTAACCCGCCGTCGGAGAAGTCATGTACGGTACAGGAGAATAAATGTCCATCTTCGCGGGCGATGGCCCCCGGCATGGCAATTTCGACCCGATGCGCGCGTCTGACCTGTTTACTCTCTACCGAAACCGCAACCGCGCCGCCGAGAATGACCAGGTTGTAGAAGACCCACACCAGGCTAACGATGACGGTCAGCGTTTCATTTTCCGGCCCGTAATAGTATCGCCATACGCCCGCTGCCACGCCGAGCAGGTTAAGCAAGACAAGGAAGATATACGGACGCGAGATTACCCAGTCGACGTACTTCTCTTCCACCAGTCCGCCTTTCGCCGTGACGTTAAATTTCCCTTTGTGCGGATTGATCAACGCGACCAGAGTCGGTGGTGCGATATACCATGCCAGTACCGTTTCATAGATTTCACTCCAGAAAGAGTGACGATACTTGCCCTGAATCTTCGAGTTAGTCAGGCTGGCGTGGACCATGTGCGGTATCACAAATAGCGCAATCATCAACGCAGGCGCATAAATGATATAGGCGTGCAGCAGCAGAAAAGCCAGCGGCGCGGTCAGAAAGATCAGGCGCGGAATGCCGGACAAGAAATGGAACATCGCGTTGAGGTAGCACAGCCGCTGCGCCAGTTTTAAGCCTTTACCAAACAGAGGGTTATCGAGGCGGAAAATTTGCACCATGCCCCGCGCCCAACGAATACGCTGCCCGATATGCGCCGACAGGCTTTCCGTCGCCAGCCCCGCCGCCTGCGGAATGCGCATATACGCTGAGGTATAACCTCGCCGGTGCAGCCGGAGCGATGTATGCGCATCTTCCGTCACCGTCTCAACGGCGATACCGCCAATCTCATCCAGCGGCTTACGGCGAATCACCGCGCACGATCCGCAAAAGAAAGTGGCATCCCACATATCGTTACCGTCCTGCACCAGTCCGTAAAACAGCGTGCCTTCGTTAGGCGTTTTACGAAAACGTCCCAGGTTGCGCTCAAACGGGTCCGGGGAGAAGAAATGATGCGGCGTCTGCATCATCGCCAGCTGTTTCTCTTTCAGGAACCAGCCCATTGTCATTTGCAGAAACGAGCGTGTCGGCACATGGTCGCAATCGAAGATCGCCACAAACTCGCCTTTCGCGTGTTTTAGCGCATTGTTGATGTTGCCGGCTTTGGCGTGTTCATGCGTGGTGCGGGCAATGTAATGCACGCCAACATGTCGGGCAAACTGACGAAATGATTCGCGCCCGCCGTCATCAAGGATCCAGATATTCAGCTTGTCCTTCGGCCAGTCAATGCCAAGCGAAGCGTAAATGGTATTTTTGACCACATTAAGGTCTTCGTTATAGGTCGGTACAAAAATATCCACCGTCGGCCACTGCGACATCTCTTTCGGCAACGGCACCGGTTGACGATTTAACGGCCACACCACCTGGAAGTACCCCAGCACCAGTACAATCCAGGCGTAGGTTTCCGCAAACAGCAGAATCAGCCCGCACACCAGACTGACCGGGTCGTCCCAATTTAGCGTCGAGGTATAGCGCCACCAGATATAACGACAGGAGACCGTTAGCGACAGCACGATGAGCATCAGCGCGGAAAAGCGTCCCGGCATACGTCGTACCAACAGCGCAACGCCCCACAGCAACAGCAGAAAGATAAATTGCGATAGCGGGTTAAATGGCTGCGTAATACAGATCAGCGCCAGTATCAGTGAAAAGGTCACGATAACGCCCAGAATAAAACGCCGGGCGCCGTTGCTAAGATGTCCCAGCTCTTTTTCCTTTTCCAGGTGCGTTGTCTTTTGGCGCACCCGTTCCGGTAAGGTATCCATCCATTGATGGTAACGTCCACGAACGTCCTTCAGGCGCGCAAATGACCGCCAGCGCGGTTCATGACGTTCTTTAGTCGACGAGATCATCACCAGCCAGAGGGTCTGAATGAGGTAACGGGCCGGGTCCAGCGGGCGCGGGCGTGCGGCGTTAATATGCGGATAAAGCGCTTTATGCCCGTCGCGAATACGCTGCCAGCGCGGATGCTCAAGCGGAAACACTATCCACGCCAGAATCGTCCACAGGCAGCCGAGCGCTGCGCTAAACGGCGACGCGCCGTGGCGGCGGTAACCCTGATAGCGCTCGCTCAAACGCGCGCTAACCGGCGGGATAAGCAGCCACCGGGAAAGGGCGCTCATCGCAGGCTCCCGGCGGACGTTTTGTCACCCGCATCATGCAGCAGGCACCAGTTCGCCAGCGTTAACACCTCTTCGGCGGCTAACGAATCGCTGCGATATTCGCCTAACGGCTGTTTCGACGCCATGCACTCCGCCATCGCCTCATCGCGATGGATCACAATGGGCAGCAACCGGCGCTGGCTTTGCAGCCAGACCTGGTACAGATCGTCCTGTAACTGGCTGCCAATGCGTAAGTCATTGATCAGAATATGCGCTCCGGCAGGCAACGCCTGCTGATGAAGGCGAATATGGCAGTTAGCGTCAACTCGGGCTATCGCCAGCGTATGGTCGCAGAGGCTCACCAGCTGCCGTGTCAGCGGTGACGCGCCGTAGGGCAAGTCCAGTAAAATCCAGCTATAACGCCCGCTCGCTTTCAGCGCCTGGATAGCCGATCCGATCTCTCCCAGCGTCTCCTGCCAGGCCTGCGGATTTTCCCGCTCTTGCGCGGTGAGCTGTCCAAACGGCAGTAGATCAAGCTGCGAGGTATAACGTAACCCGGCATCGCGCCAGTCCTGGCCGTCCAGCAACGATCGCGCCCAACCGCCCTGATGGACAAAGTCGACGTTAAACGACATGCGCAGCAGGTTATCGGGGCTGGCGTCAATCACCAGGACATTTTCCCCTAAGATTTGTAACGCCCAGGCGAGTGCTGCGGTGAGAGATGTGGTTCCCACCCCGCCGCGCACGCCCTGCAGTCCCAGAATCGCCATTCATGGCTTCCTTAATGAATGTGGTTGCGCAAATTCAGCCAGGAGTGGCCATCTTTTAATCGCCGCCGCCAACTGTTCGCGTTGGGAAATATCGGTGTAATCTATTTCGGGTAGTGAAAACGCCTGGCTTAATGCCAGAAAATCATTTTGAAAAGTGTAGCCCAACGTTGGATCGGACTGAGCGCTAGGTTCATTGTTATACATTCTGGTTGCTCCTTTTTAAATATTTCTCACTGGCAGCATTACGCCCCGTCGTCAATACGGGAGAACGCGCATTTTTCATCTTTCCGTGACATCATTTATAATGTGTAAAAATGCAAAGCGCAGAGTTACAGGGCATCCTGCCGGACAAATTGATTCACATGCTAAATCTGATGCGTTTTAATTTCAATGTTAGGTTTATTTCTGTGCTTTCGCTAGTAAACTGATAAACAGTTAAAATAGTGACATGAGGGACACTGTGGACCCCGTATTTTCTCTCGGCATCTCATCATTATGGGATGAACTGCGCCATATGCCAACCGGCGGCGTCTGGTGGGTTAACGCCGATCGCCAGCAAGATGCCATCAGTTTGGTGAATCAAACGATTGCGTCACAAACGGAGAATGCAAATGTCGCCGTCATCGGCATGGAAGGCGATCCTGGCAAAGTAATCAAATTAGATGAATCTCACGGTCCGGAGAAAATCCGCTTATTTACCATGCCGGATTCAGAAAAAGGGCTATACTCTTTGCCCCACGATTTGCTTTGTTCTGTTAACCCGACGCATTACTTTTTCATTCTTATTTGTGCAAATAACACGTGGCGGAATATAACGTCAGAAAGCCTGCATAAATGGCTGGAAAAAATGAATAAATGGACTCGTTTTCATCACTGTTCATTGTTGGTTATTAACCCTTGTAATAATAGCGATAAACAGTCCTCGTTGTTGATGGGCGAGTATCGCTCACTTTTTGGCCTCGCCAGTTTACGTTTTCAGGGCGACCAACATTTGTTCGATATTGCCTTCTGGTGTAACGAAAAAGGCGTCAGCGCCCGACAGCAGTTATTGCTGTGTCAGCAGGACGAACGCTGGACGCTATCCCATCAGGAGGAGACGGCAATTCAGCCGCGTAGCGACGAAAAACGCATTCTTAGCCACGTCGCCGTCCTTGAAGGCGCGCCGCCGCTCTCGGAACACTGGACGCTTTTCGACAATAACGAAGCGCTATTCAACGACGCGCGCACGGCGCAGGCCGCGACAATTATTTTTTCGCTTACACAGAACAACCAAATCGAGCCGCTTGCTCGTCGCATTCATACTTTGCGGCGCCAGCGGGGAAGCGCGCTGAAAATTGTCGTGCGCGAAAATATCGCCAGTTTGCGCGCCACCGATGAGCGCCTGCTGCTGGGCTGCGGCGCGAATATGATCATTCCCTGGAACGCCCCGCTTTCACGCTGTCTGACGCTTATTGAAAGCGTGCAGGGGCAGCAGTTCAGCCGTTACGTACCGGAAGACATCACCACGCTACTGTCGATGACGCAGCCGTTGAAACTGCGCGGTTTTCAGCCGTGGGATACCTTCTGCGATGCCATCCATACGATGATGAGCAACACCCTGCTCCCCGCCGACGGGAAAGGCGTTCTGGTCGCGCTGCGCCCGGTGCCGGGCATTCGGGTTGAGCAGGCGTTGACATTATGTCGGCCAAACCGAACCGGCGATATTATGACCATCGGCGGCAACCGTCTGGTGCTGTTTTTATCATTCTGCCGGGTCAACGATCTGGATACCGCGTTAAACCATATTTTCCCTTTGCCGACGGGCGATATTTTCTCTAATCGTATGGTCTGGTTCGAAGATAAACAAATCAGCGCCGAGCTGGTGCAGATGCGCTTATTGTCGCCGGAACTGTGGGGAACGCCGCTACCGCTGGCAAAACGCGCCGACCCGGTAATAAATGCCGAACACGATGGCCGCATCTGGCGTCGTATTCCTGAACCCCTGCGATTGCTCGACGACACCGCGGAGCGTGCATCATGATGACCATCAGCGATATCGTGCAAATTATTCTTTTTTGCGCGCTGATTTTCTTTCCGCTGGGGTATCTGGCGCGTCATTCGCTACGCCGTATCAGTGATACGACCCGGCTGCTATTTGCCAAACCTCGTTATGTAAAACCAGCCGGAACTCTGCGCCGCGCTACGAAAGTCAAGGCAGACAAAAAATGACTCAGCATACTCAAACTCCTTCAATGCCTTCTCCGCTCTGGCAGTACTGGCGCGGTCTTTCCGGCTGGAACTTCTATTTTCTGGTCAAGTTTGGCCTGCTGTGGGCAGGCTATCTGAATTTTCATCCTTTACTGAATCTGGTATTCATGGCGTTTCTGCTCATGCCAATACCAAAGTATCGCCTTCACCGGTTGCGCCACTGGATTGCCATTCCCGTCGGCTTCGCGCTGTTCTGGCACGATACCTGGCTGCCCGGCCCGCAAAGCATTATGAGCCAGGGGACGCAGGTGGCGGAATTCAGCTCCGGTTATCTGCTCGATCTGATCGCCCGTTTTATTAACTGGCAAATGATCGGCGCCATCTTCGTACTGCTGGTTGCCTGGCTTTTTTTATCACAGTGGATTCGGGTCACGGTGTTTGTGGTCGCCATCATGGTATGGCTGAATGTCCTGACATTAACCGGCCCGGTTTTTACGCTGTGGCCGGCAGGCCAGCCAACCGATACGGTGACGACGACTGGCGGTAATGCGGCCGCTACCGTCGCGACAGCGGGCGATAAACCGGTCATCGGCGATATGCCTGCGCAAACCGCGCCGCCGACGACCGCGAATCTGAACGCCTGGTTGAACACCTTCTATGCCGCGGAAGAAAAGCGGAAAACGACGTTCCCGGCGCAGCTTCCGCCTGATGCGCAGCCGTTCGACCTATTGGTCATCAATATTTGTTCGCTCTCCTGGTCGGATGTCGAAGCGGCAGGCTTGATGTCACATCCGCTATGGTCGCACTTTGACATTTTGTTTAAACACTTTAATTCCGGTACGTCTTACAGCGGCCCGGCGGCCATTCGTCTGCTGCGCGCCAGCTGTGGTCAACCATCGCATACCCGACTTTATCAACCAGCCGATAACGAATGTTATCTGTTTGATAATCTGGCGAAGCTGGGCTTTACTCAGCATCTGATGATGGATCATAACGGTGAATTTGGCGGCTTCCTGAAAGAAGTTCGCGAAAACGGCGGTATGCAGAGCGAACTGATGAACCAGTCCGGCCTGCCAACCGCCCTGCTGTCATTCGACGGCTCGCCGGTATATGACGATCTGGCGGTCCTGAACCGCTGGTTGACAGGGGAAGAACGTGAAGCCAATTCCCGCTCCGCGACTTTCTTTAACCTGCTGCCGCTGCACGATGGCAACCACTTCCCCGGCGTCAGCAAAACGGCGGATTATAAAATCCGCGCGCAGAAACTGTTCGATGAACTGGACGCCTTCTTCACCGAACTGGAGAAATCCGGGCGTAAGGTGATGGTGGTCGTCGTACCGGAGCACGGCGGCGCGCTGAAGGGCGACAGAATGCAGATCTCAGGCCTGCGCGATATTCCCAGCCCCTCCATCACCAACGTCCCGGCGGGCGTGAAATTTTTTGGCATGAAAGCCCCGCATGAGGGCGCGCCGATTGATATTAACCAGCCGAGCAGCTACCTGGCGATTTCCGAACTGGTCGTACGCGCCGTGGACGGTAAGCTCTTTACCGAAGACAGTGTGAACTGGAACAAGCTGACCAGCAATCTGCCGCAAACCGCGCCGGTTTCAGAAAACGCTAATGCGGTGGTGATTCAGTATCAGGGTAAGCCCTACGTTCGTCTGAATGGCGGCGACTGGGTGCCTTACCCGCAGTAAACCGAATAAATATCCTCCGGCATAGCCGGAGGTTTTTCTGATGCGCCTGTAAGGCTTTCTTACCAGCCGCGCCCTAACAGGCGCATACGATCTGACATTTG
>OJYG01000007.1_pt1 | contig 134728 bp, 119 predicted proteins | sample 1600841 | NCBI WGS metagenome assembly OJYG01 (sample SAMN04436709, study PRJEB24849) | human gut metagenome | biome: human gut; feature: NICU; material: stool | host: Homo sapiens | place: USA: Saint Louis, MO | collected 2010-09-09
TTTGACCCCGACGGCGGAGCCTCGCCCCCTTGAAATACCTCGTCTCCTTTCGTACTACGCTGAAAGTCTCTCGCTATCTGTTTAGAGCGCTGGCGCTCCTGCTTTGGCTGCTGGTGGCCTTGTTCTCGGTGTTTTACATCGTTAATGCGCTGCATCAGAAAGAAGCGGAGATCCGCCAGGAGTTTAACTTAAGCTCCGACCAGGCCCAGCGCTACATTCAGCGAACGTCTGACGTCATGAAGGAGCTGAAGTATATTGCCGAGAATCGTCTGACGGCGGAAAACGGTATTCTTGCGCTCCGCGGGCGTAACGACAAAACCGAAGTTCCGGACTTCCAGCCGCTGTTCCCGGATTCCGATTGCTCCACCATGAGCAATACCTGGCGCGGGTCGCTGGAATCGCTAGCCTGGTTTATGCGCTACTGGCGCGACAACTTCTCCGCCGCCTATGACCTGAACCGCGTCTTCCTGATTGGCAGCGAAAATCTCTGCATGGCTGACTTTGGCCTGCGCGACGTGCCCGTTGAGCGTGACAATGCGTTGAAAAGCCTGCATGAACGTATTGTGAAATACCGCAATGCACCACAGGACGAGCGCGGGAATAACATCTTCTGGGTGAGCCAGGGCCCGCGCCCCGGTGTGGGCTATTTCTATGCCCTGACGCCGGTTTATCTCGGTAATCGCCTGCAGGCGCTGATGGGGATTGAGCAGACCATCCGCATGGAAAACTTCTTCACCCCTGGCAGCCTGCCCATGGGGGTGACCATTCTGGATGAAAACGGCCATCAGCTGATCTCGCTTGCCGGGCCCGATAACCGGCTGAACGTCGAACCGCACTGGATGCAGGAGCGGTCGTGGTTTGGCTATACCTCGGGCTTCCGCGAGCTGGTGCTGAAGAAGAGCCTGCCGCCTTCGTCGCTGAGTATCGTCTATTCGCTGCCGGTGGATATGGTACTTGAGCGGATACGCATTCTTATCATGAATGCGATTCTGCTCAACCTGCTGGCGGGGGGCGCGCTGTTTACGCTGGCGCGCATGTATGAGCGGAAAATCTTTATTCCCGCCGAAAGCGACGCCCAGCGCCTGGAGGAACACGAGCAGTTTAACCGCAAGATTGTTGCCTCGGCGCCGGTGGGGATCTGTATCCTGCGTACCCAGGACGGGACCAACATCCTGAGTAACGAACTGGCGCATAACTACCTGAACATGCTGACGCACGAAGACCGGCAGAGGCTGACGCAAATTATCTGCGGTCAGCAGGTTAACTTCGTTGACGTGCTCACCAGTACGCACACCAACCTGCAGATCAGCTTTGTCCATTCCCGCTATCGCAATGAAAACGTGGCGATTTGCGTGCTGGTGGATGTCTCCGCGCGCGTGAAGATGGAAGAGTCGTTGCAGGAGATGGCGCAGGCGGCGGAGCAGGCCAGCCAGTCAAAATCCATGTTCCTTGCGACCGTCAGCCACGAGCTGCGTACGCCGCTGTACGGGATTATCGGTAACCTCGATCTGCTGCAGACGAAGGAATTGCCGAAAGGCGTCGACCGGCTGGTGACGGCGATGAACAACTCCTCCAGCCTGCTGCTGAAAATCATCAGCGATATTCTCGACTTCTCTAAAATTGAGTCCGAGCAGCTGAAAATCGAGCCGCGCGAGTTTTCACCGCGCGAGGTGATGAACCACATTAGCGCCAACTATCTGCCGCTGGTGGTGCGTAAACAGCTGGGGCTCTACTGCTTTATCGAACCGGACGTGCCGCTGACGCTGCACGGCGATCCGATGCGCCTGCAGCAGGTCATCTCTAACCTGCTCAGCAACGCCATCAAATTTACCGATACCGGCTGTATTGTGTTGCACGTCTGCCGGGCAGGAGATTACCTGAGCATTCGCGTGCGCGACACGGGGGTCGGCATTCCGGCGAAGGAGGTGGTTCGCCTGTTCGATCCGTTCTTCCAGGTCGGTACCGGCGTGCAGCGTAACTTCCAGGGCACCGGACTGGGGCTGGCGATTTGTGAGAAGCTCGTCAGCATGATGGACGGCGATATCTCCGTGGATACCGAGCCCGGCATGGGCAGCCAGTTCACCATCCGCATTCCGCTCTATTCGGCGCAATATCCGGCAAAAGCCACGGTAGATGGCCTGAGCGATAAGCGCTGCTGGCTGGCGGTGCATAACGCCTCGCTGAATGACTATCTGACGGCGCTGCTGACCCACTGCGGCGTGAGGGTGTGCCGCTATGAAGGTCAAACACCGGACGTTGACGATGTGCTGATCGCCGACGAGATGCAGGAGCAGCCGTGGCAGGGGAGAGGGTCGGTGCTCTTCTGCCGTCGCCACATCGGCATTCCAGTCGAGCGCGCGTCTGGGGAGTGGGTACACAGTGTTGCGACGCCTCACGAGCTGTTGAGCCTGCTGGCTCGCATCTACAAAGTGGAGCTGGAAGAGCGCGACGGCGCGGGCGGATTGCCGTCACCGGAGTCTCTGGCGTCGGTGAATGACGATATGATGATTCTGGTGGTGGATGACCATCCGATTAACCGCCGCCTGCTGGCTGACCAGCTTGGATCGCTGGGCTACCAGTGCAAAACCGCCAATGACGGCGTGGATGCGCTGAACGTGCTGAGTAAGAATCATATTGATATCGTGCTGAGCGACGTCAACATGCCTAACATGGACGGCTACCGTCTGACGCAGCGCATCCGGCAACTTGGCCTGACGCTGCCGGTGGTGGGCGTAACGGCGAACGCGCTGGCGGAAGAGAAGCAGCGCTGTCTGGAGTCAGGCATGGACAGCTGTCTGTCGAAACCGGTGACGCTGGACGTGCTGAAGCAGACATTGTCGATTTACGCGGAGCGCGTGAGAAAAACGCGGATATAAAAAAGGCCCGGAAGGGCCTTTTTTATTTGCCCGGCGGCGCTGCGCTTGCGCGGGCCTGCGGGTTCTGTAGGCCGGGTAAGCGCGAGCGCCACCCGGCATAAACAGCGGAGATCAATCCTTGTCGGTTGCGCTCAGCGTGACGGAGGAGAGATAGTTGAGCAGCGCAATATCATTGTCCACACCCAGCTTCATCATCGCTGATTTCTTCTGGCTGCTGATGGTTTTAATACTGCGGTTCAGCTTCTTGGCAATCTCGGTCACCAGGAAACCTTCTGCGAACAGGCGCAGAACTTCACTCTCTTTCGGCGACAGACGTTTGTCACCGTAGCCACCCGCGCTGATTTTTTCCAGCAGACGAGAAACGCTTTCAGGCGTGAACTTCTTGCCTTTCTGCAGCGCCGCAAGCGCTTTAGGCAGATCGGTCGGTGCGCCCTGTTTCAGCACAATCCCTTCGATATCCAGATCCAGTACCGCGCTCAGGATCGCCGGGTTGTTGTTCATGGTCAGAACAATGATCGAGATATCCGGGAAGTGACGTTTAATATATTTGATGAGCGTGATCCCATCACCGTATTTGTCTCCGGGCATGGAGAGATCGGTAATGAGCACGTGTGCATCAAGCTTTGGGAGGTTATTGATCAGTGCTGTAGAGTCTTCAAATTCACCGACTACATTCACCCACTCGATCTGTTCAAGTGATTTGCGAATACCGAACAGTACAATCGGATGGTCATCGGCAATAATTACGTTCATATTGTTCATGTATAAGGCTACCTTGCTACAGCAAGCTTTTGACGTAGGCGTCAATGTCGCTGATGTATTTTTCAATGCCAGAGGCATCTTTCTCACGAATTAGATGTTCCAGCGTTTCACATAACTGCTTGCCGGGAACCAGATTAAGCATGGCAAACACCCCTTTAAGCCGGTGTGCTGTCTGTGCCAGCGCTGCAAAATCATTCGCAGCGGACTCAGTATACAACCGCTTAACATCATCTGGTACTGTATCAACAAAGAGTGAATAGTATCCGCTGGCGTGAAGCTCGGCATTTTCATTACCGCCAAGCGGGGATTCCGCTATCTCTTCCTGCGCCAGCTGCTCTTCTATTAGTTGTAGTACAGCTTCCTGCATCGCATTGCTTATATTAAAGTTGACGCGCAGCTGGCCAGGGCCGATTTTCCGCACGCCTGACTCATCATCGCTTAAAAGCAAGCCGGAGGCAGTAAGATTAGACGGATTATCAGTTAAAAACAGATCAAATTCTTGACTTGCAAGTCTTTCATCCGGCGTGATGCAGGCCGCCCCCCAGTTTTCTAACTGACGAACGACAATATTGCGGATCTCGTTCGAGGTCACATCGACCATCACCACGACATCATCCAGCAGACGTTCTTCATCTTCTTCCTGCGGATTGGCCGCCATTTTCACGTGCAGAGAATAGCGGGTGCCGAGGGATTCACGAGCTTTGATATTCAGATGGCCGCCGAGCTTACGCGCCAGCTGATCGCACAGCCAGAAGGTGAGGGCATTGGCCTTGCCGTAGCGATCGCTTTGCGTGTCGTTCAGGAACGGGAAGTGGAGATTATCAATTTCACTCGTGGTGACGCCTTCCCCGGTGTCGAGGATGCGGAACGTCAGGCGGTCTTCTGCCGACTCCTCCGTACTGACTTCGAGGGTGATCTTGCCGATCTGCGTGGTCGTCACCGCGTACTGAATAATCATCAACAGTATGCGGCGCAGCGCTTCACGATCGCCGTGGCGCTCGTCATTTGCCGGAAGATTGTTATTGATCAGCAGCTGCAACCCTTTACGCTTAATCACGGGCAGGACTTCCGGAACCACTTCATCGATCAGATCCTGAATAGAGAAGAGGGTTGGTGTTCCTTTCCAGAAATCATTCTCCAGCATGTTCGCCAGCTGGATCTCGTCAACCATTCTGACCAGCGAGTCGGCCTGACAGGCAAGCTGGTGGCTTTCTGACGTATTTAACGCCGCCGCCTGGGTCGCCAGCGTTTTTAACGGCTGCTTGAAGGCATCGCCAATATTCTGCATAAATGCGGCGCGCCCCTGCTGGTTTTTCTCATACAGTCTTTGCGCCTGCTTGAGCTTTTTATTCACCAGCACCTCGCGATCCTGATCGCGAATGATGAAAATTTGCGTGCGGGAGGCGACCTGGCTGCGGAACTGACGGATCTCGTACAGCTCATTGTTGATGGTGGCCTGGATCACCCCCTGGTGCTGATCCGCCATGGTGGTGATGTTCTGCAGGTTAAGATGCGGCAGCAGATGGTCGGCAATTTTATTGCTCATTACCGTACGATTCGCTTCCTGATCGTGAACTAAGACCCCAAGCGGCAGCACGGAAATAATCTCTTCATTTAGCGCACGTAACACGCGCAGTTCATTGCTGGTGCCTGCCGGGACCGCAGAGGCGTCGCTCTGACGCCCCGGCTGGAAACGGAAGGTGCTGTAGCCAAACAGCGCCAGCGCCAGCAGACCGATATTCAGCAGCAGAGGCAGCAGGATATTTTGCAGGGTATCGAGCAGCAGCGTGCCAAACGGCACCTGCCACACCAGACGCATACCGGTCGAGTTCAGGGATGAGGCAATTTCGATTTTTGAGCCGTTAAAGGAGATCGAGACGCTTTCTGCGGCCTCTTTGTCAGAAGCCGCACGCATGTTCTGGGTGCTGTTGTCGGGCTCCAGACGGAAGCTGTCGAGCGGCATGTCCGGCGGGATTAAATCGTTAATCGGTAAATCGAAGGCCACAACCGTCGCCAGATGTCCTGGCTGGTTGAAGGTGGTGCGCAGGGTAAAATAATGACCGTTTTGCCAGGCCAGACGACGCAGGGAAGAGAAGCTCTCACGTTCATCAAGGGCATTCGCCTGCTGCAGCATCTCTGCCCGGCGGGAGTCGACGATGCTGCCCACGGTAGTCTCTTTAAACCCGGAAGAGAGATCTTTTAACGGCAGGGTTGAGATCAGGATCATGCTGTTGTCCTGACCGTTCAGATAGTACATCGACCACGGCACCGTTTCGGCCCCCCAGAGAGTATCCAGATAGGTCGAAATACGCTGTGTCATCTCGAGCGTTGCGCTGTCGTGAGAGCCAAAAATGAGCGCCTCAGTCTTACGCTGCGGTTTTTCGAGGTAATAGACATCCTGCTTAAGCCGCGTCTCCTGAAGTCCATCTCCGGATGAGGAGGCCGGGGCGGCCGCAATATTGTCGTAAATCTGCCAGGTGGCGTAGCGCCAGGTATCGATGCGCTTATGCACGGCGTGGGTGATATCGACGACCTGATAGCTTTTATCCTTCAGCCAGGCGTTAACCGCGCTTTGTACCATCACCCCCATGGTCACTAACAGCACAACGATCAAAAGAAGAAAGAAACGGGTGATGCTCCCGGGGAGGAGGGAGAATTTGCTCGGGGCGGTGGTTTCAGTCTGACTCATTGATATCTTTAACCCGTCATGGTCATGCTCTGTGGCGATAGGGCAGTATAAAGGGTAATAACTGAATTTCCAGCGCCACCGTCCGGGAACAGGCGACTTTTTCAACGGACAATACCGGCGGCGGGTGGCGCGGTAAACATGTACAAACTCGTCCTGCGCGTACAAATAAAAAGTGCGGCTGGCCAGCAAATAGCACGAATTAACAAGAAATTAAGTTTTACATCAATTGTGTGTTAGCGAACGATCGCCGGGGAGAATTTAGTTAATAGTCGTTACAATTTCGGTGCGGTAGCACAAAAAATGAGGCGTTGCGTAAAGAAAGGTAAAAAAAAACCGAATGCGAAGCATCCGGCTCAATTAGGGATAAACAGACATTCAAAACTGAATGACGGTAATAAATAAAGTTAATGATGATAGCGAAAGATATTTTAGAGATTAGCCGCGATCTTGTTTTGTCATTCAGTGCTGTAACGATTTTTATTATAAGTTATTGATTACTATATGTATGATTTTTCTTTTGATTATAAGTGCTAAATTTATAAGCTATTTGTGCTTTGTAAAAGTTCCTTGATATTTACATTTTGAAACATCTTGATGGACAAATGAAACATCTTCAAAGTTTTCGTATCATATTCGCATTGGATTATTCTGTAATTTTGCGGAGAATGAAATTGCCGACTGGTTAATGAGGGTTAACCAGTAAGCAGTGGCAATTATAAGGCATATAACAGAGGGTTAATAAAATGAAAGTTAAAGTACTGTCCCTCCTGGTACCAGCACTCCTGGTGGCAGGCGCAGCAAATGCGGCCGAAATTTATAACAAAGATGGCAACAAATTAGATCTGTACGGCAAAGTCGATGGTCTGCATTATTTCTCTGACGACAAGGGTAACGACGGCGACAAGACCTACATGCGTCTTGGCTTCAAAGGTGAAACTCAGGTTAACGATCAGCTGACCGGTTATGGCCAGTGGGAATACCAGATTCAGGGCAACAAGGACGAAGGCGACAACCAGTCCTGGACTCGTGTGGCGTTTGCAGGTCTGAAGTTCGCGGAAGCAGGTTCATTCGATTATGGTCGTAACTACGGCGTGATTTACGACGTGACCTCCTGGACCGACGTTCTGCCAGAATTCGGCGGTGACACCTACGGTGCCGACAACTTCCTCCAGTCTCGTGCTAACGGCGTGGCAACCTACCGTAACCAGGACTTCTTTGGTCTGGTTGATGGCCTGAACTTTGCTCTGCAGTATCAGGGCAAAAACGGCAGCGTAAGCGGTGAAAACACCGACGGTCGCAGCCTGCTGAACCAGAACGGCGATGGCTACGGTGCATCCGTGACCTATAACCTGGGCGAAGGTTTCAGCGTGGGTGGTGCGATGTCCTCCTCCAAACGTACCGCCGATCAGAACGCACTGGGCGTATACGGTAAAGGGGATCACGCAGAAGTCTATTCTGGTGGCCTGAAGTACGATGCCAACAACATCTATCTGGCAGCACAGTACTCTCAGACCTACAACGCAACCCGTTTTGGTACCTCTAACGGCAGCAACCCAACTACCGCTTACGGCTTTGCTAACAAAGCGCAGAACTTCGAAGTGGTTGCTCAGTACCAGTTCGACTTCGGCCTGCGTCCATCCGTGGCTTACCTGCAGTCTAAAGGCAAAGACATCGAAAACTTCGGCGATCAGGATCTGCTGAAATATGTTGATGTGGGTGCGACTTACTACTTCAACAAAAACATGTCCACCTACGTGGATTACAAAATCAACCTGGTTGATGAAAATGAATTCACCCGTCAGGCGGGTATCGGTACTGACGATATCGTCGCGCTGGGCCTGGTTTACCAGTTCTAATCGCGCCATCGTGTGACGTAAGGGGGCCTGATGGCTCCCTTTTTTGTGCCTCTCTGATTCTCACAACTCACCCGTTTTGGTGTACTCTTGCCGCCCTGGCATGAGGATAATAATGAATGGACATGACTTTTTTACGCGCCAGCTTTCTGGCTATGCTTTTTTTCCTGACCGCGTGTAACGATCCCGCGCCCGTGGCGAAAACCGACGCACCTGCCGCGACGGTGCTCGAAGGCAAAACGATGGGCACCTTCTGGCGCGTCAGCGTGATGAACCTCGATAAAACGCGCACGGATGAGCTTCGCGGCAAAATCCAGGCACAGCTGGACGCCGACGATCAGCTGCTGTCGACCTATAAAAATGACTCGGCGCTGATGCGCTTTAACCTCTCAACCAGCACCTCTCTGTGGCCGGTGAGCGAGGCGATGGCCGATATCGTGACCGAGGCAATGCGCGTAGGTTATAAAACCAACGGGGCGATGGATGTGACCGTCGGTCCTCTGGTGAACCTCTGGGGATTTGGCCCGAATAAACAGCCGGTGAAGACGCCCGAACAGGCGGCCATTGATGACGCCCGCGCCCGGACCGGGCTACAGCATCTGACCGTCATCAACCAGTACGGGCAGCAGTACCTGCAGAAAGATATTCCCGATCTGTTTGTCGATCTGTCGACGGTCGGGGAAGGCTATGCGGCGGATCATCTTGCTGCACTGATGGCGCAGGAGGGGATTTCCCGTTATCTGGTCTCCGTGGGCGGCGCGTTGGTCAGTCGGGGCATGAACGCCAGCGATAAACCGTGGCGCGTGGCGATTCAAAAACCGACGGATCGGCAAAATGCCGTGCAGGCGATAGTGGATATCAACGGACATGGCATCAGCACTTCCGGAAGCTATCGCAACTATTACGAGCTTGACGGGAAGCGTATTTCGCACGTGATTGATCCGCAGACCGGCCGCCCCATCACGCATAACCTGGTCTCGGTAACGGTCATTGCCCCCACCGCGCTGGAAGCGGATGCCTGGGATACCGGATTAATGGTTCTTGGCCCGGAGAAAGCCAAAGAGGTGGTTCGTCAGGAAGGGCTGGCGGTTTATATGATCACCAAAGAGGGCGACGGGTTTAAAACCTGGAGCTCGCCGCAGTTCAACAGTTTCCTGGTCAGCGACAAAAATTAAAAAGCAAGGTTGCGGGTTTTTTATCGGTGGCGCTCAGGCACGCTCTATGTATGCTTATACGAGGAGCCGATCATGAAAAACCCAACCTTCACTACCGATGAGGATCGCTGGCAGGCCGTGCTGGCCCGCGATCCGCTCGCTGACGATCAGTTTGTCTTCGCCGTGCAGACGACCGGTATTTTCTGCCGTCCGTCATGCCGCGCCCGCCACGCGCTGCGTAAAAATGTCCGCTTTTATCCCGATGCCCGGCACGCCGCTCAGGCGGGCTTTCGTCCGTGCAAGCGCTGCATGCCGGACAAGCGCGACCCGCAGGCGCAGAAGCTGGCAAAAGTGGAACACGCCTGCCGGCTTCTGGAGCAGGATCCTGCGCTAACTCTGGAGAGGCTGGCGGAGCAGGTTGCCATGAGTCCTTTCCATTTCCACCGCCTGTTTAAATCCGTGACCGGCATGACGCCAAAAGCCTGGCAGCAGGCGGCGCGGGGTCAGCGTCTGCGCACCGCGCTTGCGCAGGGAGACAAAATTACCGATGCCGTGCTGGCAGCGGGATTTCCCGACAGCAGCAGCTATTATCGTAAAGCCAACGATGCGTTGGGCATGACGGCGAAGCAGTACCGTAAAGGAGAGGTGGCCGTTCGGTATGCCATCGATGACTGTTCGTTAGGACGCTGTCTGGTCGCCGAAAGCGAGCGGGGGATCTGCGCGATTCTGCTGGGTGACACCGATGCTGAATTAACCGCAGAGCTTGCCACGCAATTTCCAAAAGCGACGCACGCGCCGCGGGACGACGCCTTCGTACAGCGGATCCACCAGGTCATTGCCAGTATTGATAACCGCGACGTACCGCTTGCGCTGCCGCTGGATATTCGCGGTACCGCGTTCCAGCAGCGCGTCTGGCAGGCCCTTCGCGCAATTCCCTGCGGTGAAACGGCAAGTTACCAGCAGGTGGCGCAGGCGATTGGTCAGCCCGGTGCGGTACGCGCCGTCGCCGGAGCCTGTGCGGCCAACACGCTGGCGATTGTGATCCCCTGTCATCGCGTGGTTCGCAACGACGGCGCGCTGTCGGGCTATCGCTGGGGGGCGGCGCGAAAAGCGCTATTGCTAAAACGTGAGGCGAAACGCCGGGAGGGATAATGCTCGATCTTTTTGCGGATGCTGAACCCTGGCAGGAGCCGCTTGCGCCGGGGGCAGCGATCCTGCGTCGCTTTGCTCTCTCCCGTGCGGAGGCGTTGCTTGCCGGTATTGAAGAGGTCACAGCGGCTTCACCGTTTCGCCATATGGTGACGCCGGGCGGCTACACCATGTCGGTGGCCATGACCAACTGCGGCGAACTGGGCTGGGCGACAAACGAACGTGGGTATGTGTATGCTCCGAACGATCCCACGACAGGTCGGCCGTGGCCTCCCATGCCTGCGGTTTTCCAGGCACTTTGTCACGAGGCTGCCGTGGCGGCGGATTATCCTGACTTCCGTCCTGACGCCTGTCTGATCAACCGCTACGCCGTCGGGGCGAAGCTCTCGCTGCATCAGGACAAGGATGAGCCCGATCTGCGCGCGCCTATCGTTTCGGTATCGTTAGGCCTGCCCGCCGTCTTTCAGTTTGGGGGATTACGCCGCAACGATCCGCTCAAACGCATCATGCTGGAACATGGCGATGTGGTGGTGTGGGGCAGGGAATCGCGGCTTTACTATCACGGCATTCAGCCGCTGAAACCCGGCGTTCACCCCCTCACGGGCGAGTACCGCTTTAATCTGACCTTCCGTCAGGCGGGGATGCGTAAACTAAAATAAGAATTATTCTTGATGTCCGCGCAGGGCAGTTTACACTGCTCGCTGATTTTTATTGTCCGGATTGCCTGCATGCAACTACTTCTCCTTGTCTGGCGTCAGTACCGCTGGCCCTTCGTCGCCGTCATGGCGTTAAGCCTGGCCAGCGCCGCGCTGGGTATTGGCCTGATCGCGTTTATTAACGTGCGGTTGATTGAGATGGTCGACACCTCGCTCTCCGTATTGCCAGAGTTTCTTGGCCTGCTCTTGCTGTTGATGGCGGTTACGCTCGGCTCCCAGCTGGCGCTGACCGCGCTCGGGCACCATTTCGTTTTTCGCTTGCGCAGCGAGTTTATCAAGCGCATCCTGGACACTCAGGTCGAGCGCGTCGAGCAGCTCGGCAGCGCCTCCCTGCTGGCGGGGCTGACCAGCGACGTTCGCGCCATTACTATCGCGTTCGTTCGTCTGCCGGAGCTGGTGCAGGGGATCATTCTGACCTTCGGCTCGGCGGCCTATCTCGCCTGGCTCTCCAGCAAAATGCTGGCGGTGACTGCGCTGTGGATTGCCATCACCATCTGGGGCGGTTTTGTGCTGGTGTCCCGCGTCTATAAACACATGGCGGTGCTGCGCGAAACCGAAGATAAGCTCTATAACGATTACCAGACGGTACTGGAAGGGCGCAAAGAGCTCACCCTGAACCGCGAGCGCGCCGAGTATATCTTTAACCATCTCTATATTCCGGACGCGCGCGAATACCGGCACCATATCATTCGCGCCGATACCTTCCACCTGAGCGCGGTGAACTGGTCAAACATTATGATGCTGGGCGCCATTGGCCTGGTGTTCTGGATGGCGAACAGCCTGGGCTGGGCGGATACCAACGTCGCGGCAACCTACTCACTGACGCTGCTGTTTTTGCGCACGCCGCTGCTCTCGGCGGTCGGCGCATTGCCCACCTTGCTGAGTGCGCAGGTGGCCTTTAATAAACTCAAAAAATTCGATCTCGCGCCGTTTAAGCCCGAATTCCCGCGCCCGCAGGCCTTCCCGAACTGGCAGACGCTCGAGCTGCGTAACGTCACGTTCCGCTATCAGGACAGCGCCTTCTCCGTGGGGCCGCTCAATCTGACGATCCGCCGCGGCGAGCTGCTGTTCCTGATTGGCGGCAACGGCAGTGGTAAATCGACGCTGGCGATGCTGCTCACTGGCCTTTATCAGCCGCAGTCGGGCGAGATTTTACTGGATGGCAGGGCGCTGAGCGCGGAGAAGCCCGAGGACTACCGCAAGCTTTTCTCGGCGGTGTTCACCGACGTCTGGCTGTTTGAGCAACTGCTGGGTCCGGAAGGGCAGCAGGCCAATCCTGCGCTGGTGGAAAAATGGCTGGCGCACCTGCAGATGTCGCACAAGCTGGAACTTCAGGACGGCAAGATCCTTAACCTCAAACTCTCCAAAGGGCAGAAAAAACGCGTGGCGCTGCTGCTGGCGCTGGCGGAAGAGCGTGACATCATTCTGCTCGACGAGTGGGCGGCGGATCAGGACCCGCACTTCCGCCGCGAGTTTTATCAGGTGCTGCTGCCGCTGATGCAGGAGATGGGCAAAACCATTTTCGCCATCAGCCACGACGATCATTACTTTATTCACGCTGACCGCTTGCTGGAGATGCGCGACGGCAGGCTGAGCGAGCTGACCGGTGAAGCGCGCGATGCGGCCTCGCGTGACGCGGTGGCGCGAACGGCCTGATGCCCGTGTGCCGGGTGGCGGCTTCGCCTTACCCGGCCTGGGATTTTGTAGGCCCGTGCAGCGTAGCGCCGCCGGGCACAATGATTTGCACGATATGCCGCTTTTTTCTCCATCCCGGCCCGTTGTTTATTCTTATTTACATATCCTCGCGCTATGCTTAATACCAACTTATTTCATGGATTTATGATTGATGTCGGTATTAAAGAAAAACAGCGCCAGACAGCGTGACCAGGAACGTGCGCGACTGATCTGGCTTCTCACGACCGATAAAGCGGTCACGTCTACGCTATTAGGCAAACTGACCCTGGCTGAGCAATATGATGTCGGCACGTTAGCCGACGATATTGCTGAGGTAGGTGCGCTGGTTGCTCACTTACCCCCGCCGGATCTGGCGGACACCCTTGAAGCGCTTCCCTCAGAAGAGCGTCATGCCCTGTGGAGGCTGGTGCAGGATCACGAGCGCGGGCAGGTGCTGCTTGAGGCCTCCGAAAACGTCTGGGACGACCTGATCGACGAGATGAGCGACCGGGATATTCTCGACGCTCTGCAAACCCTGGATATCGACGAACAGATTTATCTGGTTCAGCACCTGCCGCGAAACCTGACCGGCCGCCTGCTGGCGTCACTGCCTGCCGATGAACGCGCGCGCGTGCGCCAGGTGATGCATTACGAGAAAAACAGCGTCGGCGCGATTATGGAGTTCGGCGTTATCACGGTGCGCCCGGACGTGACGCTCGGCACCGTGCAGCGCTATCTGCGTCGCCTGGGCAAAATGCCGGATAACACCGATAAGCTGTTTGTCACCTCCCGGGATAAAACCCTGCTCGGCGAGCTGGAGCTGAAAACCATCCTGCTCAACAGCACCCAGCGGAAGGTGAGCGAGGTGATGGAAAACGAGCCGATGGTCTTCTCCCCGGAGGACGATGCGGAAAAAGCGGCGCGTACCTTCGAACGTGATGACCTCGTGAGTGCCGCCGTCGTGGACTCCGTCGGCAAACTGATGGGGCGTCTGACCATCGACGAGATCGTTGACGTCGTTTATGAAGAAACCGATAACGACCTGCGTGCGCTGGGGGGGATCAGCGCGGAAGATGACGTCCATGCTTCCGTCGGCAAGGCGGTGAAAACGCGCTGGGCGTGGCTGGCCATTAACCTGTGTACCGCGTTTATCGCCTCCCGCGTGATTGACGGCTTTGAACACACCATTTCGCAGCTGGTGGCGCTGGCCTCGCTGATGCCGATTGTGGCCGGGATTGGCGGCAATACCGGCAATCAGACTATCACGATGATTGTTCGCGCGCTGGCGCTGGAGAATATTCAGCCCGGCAACTTCGCCTTTCTGATCTTCAGAGAGATGGGCGTGGCGCTGATCAACGGCCTGGTGTGGGGCGGCATTATGGGCGGCATCACCTGGTGGCTGTATGACGATATGGCGTTAGGCGGCGTGATGATGCTGGCGATGGTGCTGAATCTGCTCGTGGCATCGATGATGGGCGTCATTATCCCGTTGACCATGACCAAACTGGGGCGCGACCCCGCGGTGGGGTCGAGCGTGATGATCACCGCCATCACCGATACCGGCGGTTTCTTTATTTTTCTTGGGCTGGCGACGATTTTTCTGCTTTAAGCCGACGCTTAATGCGGGCGGGAAGCAGCACCATGACGATAATCCCGCCCAGCACGCCAATCGCCAGATTGCCGGTTGATACCGTGGCGGCAACGGTCACCAGCATGACGACCGTTTCTGCAATCGGGGCCGTTTTCAGCGTGGCCGGCTGAAGGCTGTGCCAGCTGAAGGTTTTAACGGCGACGATGGCCATAATGCCCGCCAGCACCGCCATCGGGATGTTGGCCATCACGTCGCTGAGCGCCGTCACCAGGATCAGCAGCACGATGCCCGCAGCGAAGGTTGAAATGCGGCTTCGGCCTTTCCCCATCTCTACGTTAACGATGGTTTGTCCGATCATCGCGCAGCCCGCAATACCACCGTAAAATCCGGCCAGGATATTGCCGACGCCTAATCCAATGCTTTCGCGGCGTTTACTTGACGGCGTCGCGGTCAGCTCATCCACCAGCTTTGCGGTCAGCAGGGATTCCAGCAGGCCGACAAACGCGATGCTCAACGCGCACGGCCAGATTATGCTCAGCGTCTGTAAATTGAGGGGGACCAGAAGTTCACTAAGACCCGGCAAGCCGCCGCTCATGGCGCCTTCATCGCCCACGGTCGGCAGGTTTTGCCCGGTTGAAACGGTAAACAAGGTTAACAGCACAATCGCAATCAGTGGGGAAGGGATGCTTTTGAAATAGCGCGGCACCCACAGCACGATCAGTACCGTCAGCACGAACAGGCCCACAATCAGCGGGCTTCGGCTCCAGAAATGCGGAACCTGCGCAAAGAAAATCAATATCCCGAGGGCGTTAACAAACCCGGTCATGACCGACTGGGGAATAAAGCGCATCAGCCTTGCCATGCCCAGCACGCCAAACAGAATCTGAATTACGCCAGCCATGAGCACGGCGGGAAGAATGTACTGTACGCCGTGCTGATGCACCATGGGTCCAATAACCAGCGCCACGGAACCGGCCGCGGCCGTGACCATCGCCGGGCGACCGCCCAGCACGGACAGGGCAAGACAGAGCACAACGGAAGCGATCAGGCTGACCTTCGGGTCAACGCCCGCCACCACCGAAAATGAGATGACCTCGGGGATCAGCGCCAGGGCGGTAATCACGCCAGCCAGCGTTTCACGCGTCAGCTGCTTAGGGGAACGCAGCACGCTGGCGACACGGTTTTCGGGAGAGACAGCAGAATGGGGTAGGGACATAACGTTTCGCTGGTTAGGGCAGGCTTCCGTGCGCGCGATCACAAAACGCAACATACTAGCCAGTTAAACCGCCCTTTACCAGACGCTTCGATAATTCCTCACAAACAATCCATCATTAAATTTCACAATTACAATAATTTCGTAACCTTTAAACAATATTTAAAAGTTGTTACCGTGCCCCCGCAGCTTGTTTCACCTGCAATTTCCACGCATCAAGCACTTTTACACTAAGGCATAAATTATGAAAAAAATGACTGCCATGCTCTTTTCTCTGGCCGTGGGGCTTAACACCGTCTCCATGGCGGCGAAAGCTGACGCACCAAAAGAGCAGGAAACGGACGTCCTTTTAATCGGTGGCGGTATCATGAGCGCCACGCTGGGAACCTATCTGCAAGAACTGCAGCCGGACTGGTCAATGACCATGGTCGAGCGCCTTGATGGCGTGGCGCAGGAGAGTTCGAACGGCTGGAACAACGCCGGTACCGGCCATTCGGCACTCATGGAACTGAACTATACGCCGCAGAAAAAGGACGGTTCCATTAGTATCGAGAAGGCGGTAGAGATCAACGAGGCGTTCCAGGTATCTCGCCAGTTCTGGTCTCACCAGGTCAACAGCGGCGTACTGCACGACCCGCACTCTTTCATCAACACCGTACCGCACATGAGCTTTGTGTGGGGCGAGCAGAACGTCAACTTCCTGCGCGCGCGCTACGCCGCGCTGCAGCAGAGCACGCTGTTCCGCGGAATGAAATACTCTGAAGACCACGCGCAGATTAAAGAGTGGGCTCCGCTGGTCATGGAAGGTCGTGACCCGAACCAGAAAGTGGCGGCGACCCGTACCGAAATTGGTACCGACGTCAACTACGGTGAAATTACCCGTCAGCTGGTGACGTCTCTGAAGAAAAAAGAGAACTTCAACCTGCAGCTCAGCACCGAAGTGCGCGGTTTCAAGCGCAACGCGGATAACAGCTGGAGCGTGACCGTTGCCGATCTGAAAAACAACGAAGCCGAGCACGTCATCAAGGCGAAGTTTGTCTTTATCGGTGCGGGCGGTGCCGCGCTGAAACTGCTGCAGGAGTCCGGTATTCCGGAAGCGGATGACTACGCGGGCTTCCCGGTGGGCGGTCAGTTCCTGGTGTCCGATAACCCGGAAGTGGTGAATCGTCATCTGGCAAAAGTGTACGGTCAGGCTTCCGTGGGCGCGCCGCCAATGTCTGTTCCGCACATCGATACCCGTATGCTTGACGGCAAACGCGTGGTGCTGTTTGGCCCGTTCGCGACCTTCTCCACTAAATTCCTGAAAAACGGCTCCCTGTGGGATCTGCTGAGCGCAACCACCACCTCTAACGTCAAGCCGATGATGGACGTGGGGCTGGATAACTTCGATCTGGTGAAATACCTGATTAGCCAGGTGATGCTCTCTGACGACGACCGTTTCGAAGCGCTGAAAGAGTACTATCCTGAGGCGAAGAAAGAAGACTGGCGTCTGTGGCAGGCGGGTCAGCGCGTGCAGATCATCAAGCGCGATCCGAAAGAGGGTGGCGTGCTGCGTCTGGGCACCGAAGTGGTGAGCGATAAGGACGGCACCATCGCCGCGCTGCTGGGTGCGTCACCGGGTGCGTCTACCGCTGCGCCAATCATGCTGCACCTGATGGAAAAAGTGTTTAAAGATAAAGTCGCCAGTCCGGAATGGCAGGCGAAGCTGAAGACCATTATTCCATCCTACGGCACGAAGCTGAACGGTAACGTGAGCGCGACGGAGCAGGAGCTGGAATACACCAGCCGCGTACTGCAGCTGCAGTACATCAAACCGCAGGCTGCGGATGCTGCGCCAAAAGCGGAGCTGAAGCCTCAGCCGGAAAACAAACCGGTTGCGGATATCGCGCTGTAAGGTAAAAAAGCCGGGTGGCGCTGACGCCTACCCGGCCTATGTTCGGTGTTGTTTTGTAGGTCGGGTAAGGCGAAGCCGCCGCCCGACTTAATTTCAACGTACGACAGCCTGCTCAATCTTCTCTTCAGCCTTCCACACGCGATACTTCACTTCCACATTTTCAGGCGTATAAACCACGATCGGCAACTTGCTGTTGTAGCGCAGCAGGCTGTTGTCGCCCAGATAGGCGGTCACAAATTTCTTCTCTTTCTTGCCATCCGGGCAGGCCATCATGGTGGAGACCGGCGAGGTCACTTTATCAAAGACGTAGTAGTCGTAACCCCAGCCTTCCAGCGTTTTGCTTTCCAGCTGACCACCCAGACGATGCTGGTTGCAGTCCACTTCCAGCGTCTTGCCAATTAACAGCTCCACTTTGTAGTTCGCTTCATCCTGCTGTGCCGGCAGCTGGATCACCTGACGCGTCATCCCTTTATCCGCTTTCGGATACGGGGCGACTTTTTCCAGCGGCTGCTCTTTAGGGGTTTCGCTGGCGAAAGCGCTGGTGCTGACACACGCGGCGGCGATGAGTGCGATGGCAAATTTAGGTGCGTTTTTCATTGTCATTCCTTTATGTCAAAACGATCCTGCACAGGTTAACATAGCGACCGTGAATGATTGGTGTTATTTACTTACATTTTCAATATATACAGCGTAATAAACCAGGTATTTGTTATTTATGCAGGTGTTTGTACTGGCGTGGAGTCTGACGGGCGTTTGTGTTATTTTAGACTCTATATAATGTTATTCATCTGTAAAAGGGAAGAGAGATGGTTCGTGCAAAACTGAAAACGCCTGAAGGCCGCAAATTCCTCCTGGCGCTGCTGGTCGTGTTTATGATTGCTGCCGCGTGCGTGGGGCGTGCCACGATTGTTGGCGTCATCGAACAGTACAACATTCCTCTCTCTGCCTGGACAATCAGCATGTACGTCCTGCAGTCGGCGATGATCTTTGTCTACAGTCTGGTATTCACCGTTCTGCTGGCTATACCGCTGGGTATTTTTTTCCTGGGCGGACGTGAGAAGCACTAAGCACCGATTTGCGAAAACTAAGCCATCCTGCGGGGTGGCTTTTTTTATGCCTGATAATTTTTATTCGCCTTTCCAGGATATTCTGTTGAGAGCACCTTTGTTTACAGAAAGCAGGAGAGGCTTAATGCAATCCCGGTTTGCCACGCTCCGCCAGATCCCAAAAGGTGTCTGGGTGGTCGGTGGAGTAAGTATGTTGATGGATATCTCTTCGGAGATCATTCACAGCCTGCTGCCATTGTTTATGGTCACGACGCTGGGCGCCAGCGTCATTTTCATTGGTTTGATTGAAGGCCTGGCTGAGGCCACTGCGCTGTTTATCAAGGTGTTTTCCGGCGCCATCAGTGACTATCTGGGCAAGCGTAAAGGGCTGGCGGTTCTGGGCTACGGTCTTGGCGCGTTGAGTAAACCGTTGTTCGCTATCGCCTCTTCTTCCGGCATGATTCTGGGGGCACGCTTAATCGACCGGGTCGGGAAGGGGATCCGGGGAGCGCCGCGCGATGCGCTGGTTGCTGACGTTACGCCGCCGGAACTTCGCGGCGCGGCCTTTGGGCTGCGTCAGTCGATGGACACCATCGGCGCATTTCTCGGGCCGCTGCTGGCCGTAGGATTGATGCTGCTGTGGAACGATGATTTCCGCACGATTTTCTGGATCGCGGTGATCCCCGGCGTGCTCGCCGTGGCGCTGCTTTTCTTCGGCCTGCATGAGCCGAAAACGCCCGTCGAACATAAACGCACGAACCCCATCAAAAAAGAGAACCTCAGGCGTCTCGGGAAAGGCTGCTGGTGGGTGATTGGTCTGGGGGCCATCTTCACGCTCGCACGCTTCAGTGAAGCCTTTCTTGTCCTGCGCGCACAGCAGTCGGGGGTGCCGCTGGCGCTGATCCCGCTGGTGATGGTGGCCATGAATCTGCTCTATTTCCTCTCTGCCTATCCGTTTGGCAAGTTATCGGACCGGATGAGCCACACCCGGCTACTGCAGTGGGGTCTGGTGATGCTGATTGGAGCAGATATTGTGCTGGCGCTGAGCACCCACTGGGCTGGAATGCTTCTGGGCGTTGCGCTTTGGGGAGTGCATATGGGGATGACGCAGGGGCTGCTGGCGGCAATGATCGCAAAAACGGCGCCTGCGGATCTGCGCGGTACCGCCTACGGCATTTTTAGTCTGGTCAGCGGCGTGGGATTGTTAGTCGCCAGCCTGGGGGCAGGAGCCATCTGGGAAACGTTTGGGGCGGAATATACGTTTTATGCCGGGGCGGTGATTTGTCTGGTAACGCTTGTGTACCTGCGCAAAACGCCGGACGAAGCGAAATAAAAAACCAGCCATGAGAGGCTGGTTTTCAATGTATTTTTGGTCGGCACGAGAGGATTTGAACCTCCGACCCCCGACACCCCATGACGGTGCGCTACCAGGCTGCGCTACGTGCCGACGCATAGAAAGAATACTACTCGATTCCGTTTTGAATGCAAGGAAATCCGTCGCTAACTGGTTTATTATTAATCAGTTAGCGACAAAACGCTTCTCATCCGTCAGGACCTGCAGCAGCAGGCTCAGTTGCGGTTTCTGGTCTTTCAGCCGCTCACCCTGCAGGTTATACGTCTGATAATTCCCGTTGCTGTTCAGCACCAGCGTCAGCTTCGGCGTGGTCACCACCAGCGTATTATTCCCTGCTGCCGTAACCCAGTTATGGCGGCGCGCGGCGTTGAAGAGATCCTGGCCCTGCGAATACTCGTTTGCTGGCGTGCTGACGTGCAGCAGGCGTTGCATCAGGGTGGTCATCACATCTTTATGCTCGGTAAGCATAGTGATGCGCTGCGCCGGGGTGCCCGGCCAGTGGATGACCAGCGGAACCTGCAGGTTAGGGCGTGACCAGCTCATGCTCTTCGTCTCGTCACCTAACGGGACGCCTTGGCCTGCCGTCACGATCACCACGGTGTTGTCCAGCTTGCCGGACTCACGTAGCGCGTCAAGCACGCGGGCAATCTGCGCATCAACATCACCCGCCGCGCGGCCGTAGCGGCGCGCGAAATCACTCTTATTGCTGTTAGCAAGCGTTGTGCCGTTAAAGGCAACCCATGAGAACCAGCGGTTATCTTCCTGGGCATAGCGCTGCAGCCAGTTTATCCATTGGCTGGCGGTCTGCGCATCGGACTGATTCTGTGCCGCCGGCAGTGAAAAATCGGACAGCAGCGCCTGGCGGTAGAGCGGGCTGTTAAAGCCATCGGATGAGAACAACCCTAACTGATAGCCCTGCTGATTCAGCCCGGTGATCAGCGCCGCAGGCGTGCGGGTAGAGAGTACGCCGTCCATGTATCCGGCTGAAATGCCATAGAAGAGGCCAAAGATGCCCGCGTCGGTTGTGTTACCGGAGCTCATGTGCTGAGTAAACGTGACGTTTTGACTCGCGAAATTGGCCAGGGCTGGCATCTGCTTCTCATAACGGGAATAGTTCAGGCCGTCGACGGTGATGAGCAGGACGTTTTGCCCGCGGCCCATATCGCGATAGCGCAGGTCGCTCAGAGGATACTGCACGCTGACGGCTTCCGGGTTACCCTGCTCGATAAGACGGCGCTGGTACTCCTGCGCATCAAGCAGGCCATGTTTCTCGAGGAAGCGACGGGCCGTCATCGGGTACGAGAGCGGCAGGTTCGCGCGCTGCATAGTAATAGGACGATAGAAGTTCGCATCCGCCCAGATATACATGATGTGCGAACTGATAAAGGAGACGAAGAAGAGCGCGGCGACGGGCTTCGCGTAATGGCGTCGGCGGGTCAGGCTACGCAGTTTTTGCCAGCTCCAGGTGGCAAACAGCATCTCAATCAACAGGATCACCGGGACGCTGATAAACATCAGCTGCCAGTCGCGGGCCGTTTCGTTCTGGTCGGGGTTAATCACCAGCTCCCAGACGATGGGGTTGAGATGCAGGTGGAAGCGGGTGAACACTTCACTGTCGATAAGCAGCAGCGTCATCCCCACTGTCGCAAGGATGGCGGACAAGAATCGCATCAGACGCTGCGACATGACGATAAACGTCAGGGGGAACAGGATCAGCAGATAGGTGGCGAAAACCAAAAAGCTAAAGTGACCGACAACGCTTATCCAGGAGTAGATACGCCCGGTGAGCGTTGTTGGCCAGTCTGCGACAAACAGATAACGACAGCCAATGACCGTCGCCAGCAGAATGTTGAACAGGGCAAACCAGTGCCCCCAGCTGACCATCTGGGAGACTTTTTCACGGTAGCGCTGACGATTCGTCACCATAAACTGTTGTTCGTATCCCTTAATGGGCCGGGTCGTTGCTGACGGACGACTGTAAAGCCTGGGCGAAAGATTTTGCGATCGCCTGACGTTGAGCCGGAGCAACGCTGGTGTTAATCAGGTTGGTGACCATATTTCCCAAAACCATCAGGGAGAGATCGGTCGGCGTTTTATGTTTTTCCAGTACGTTGACCAGCTCACTGAGCAGTTGTTCAACGTGTTCATCACTGTAGCGGGAATGTTGTGGCATAAATCAAAATCAGTTTGTTGATGAAAGGGCAACATATTACCGTAGCAACAGCTTTTTTTCCCCTTTTTTATCTGTTGTTGCACACATGTCCTGGTGGTGGTTGAATACCGCCCGGTCTAAAAGGAGAGTTTATCATGAGTCTGGAAATCAACCAGATTGCCCTGCACCAGCTTATCAAGCGCGATGAGCAAACCCTTGAAGTGGTGCTGCGCGATTCGTTACTGGAACCTACGGCGACCGTTGTGGAGATGATGGCAGAACTGCATCGCGTCTACAGCGCCAAAAATAAAGCCTATGGGCTGTTCAGCGAAGAGAGTGAACTGGCCGATAGCCTGCGCCTGCAGCGCCAGGGTGAAGAGGATTTCCTGGCGTTTAGCCGTGCGGCAACCGGGCGTCTGCGCGACGAGCTGGCGAAATACCCGTTCGCCGACGGCGGGATCGTGCTGTTCTGCCACTACCGCTACCTGGCGGTCGAGTACCTGCTGGTTACCGTGCTGAATAACTTAAGCAGCATGCGCGTGAACGAGCAGTTGGATATCAGCTCAACGCACTATCTGGACATTAACCATGCGGATATCGTGGCGCGTATTGATTTGACCGAGTGGGAAACCAACCCGGAGTCGACCCGCTACCTGACTTTCCTGAAGGGACGCGTGGGCCGCAAAGTGGCGGATTTCTTTATGGATTTCCTCGGTGCCAGTGAAGGGCTTAACGCCAAAGCGCAGAACGTAGGGCTGCTCCAGGCGGTTGACGATTTCACAGCCGAAGCGCAGCTTGATAAATCTGAGCGCCAGACGGTGCGCCAGCAGGTTTACAGCTACTGCAACGAACAGCTGCAGGCTGGGGAAGAGATTGAGCTGGAGTCGCTGTCAAAAGAGCTGGCGGGGGTCAGCGAAGTCAGCTTCCAGGAATTTACCGCAGAGAAGGGCTATGAGCTTGAAGAGAGCTTCCCGGCGGATCGCAGCACGCTGCGTCAGTTAACCAAGTTTGCCGGCAGCGGCGGCGGGTTAACCATCAACTTTGATGCGATGCTGCTGGGGGAACGTATCTTCTGGGATCCGGCCACCGATACGCTGACCATTAAGGGGACGCCGCCGAATCTGCGCGATCAGCTTCAGCGCCGCACCTCGGGCGGTAAATAGCAGGCACAAAAAACCCCGCAGAAGCGGGGTTTTTTTCGACAGGTTTGCGATTACGCGCGAACGAAGTCGATGTGAGTCAGTTTTGGCTTGAACGCGTGACGCTGAACAGCCTGAACTTTCACTTTTTCTTCTTTACCGCCAACAACGATGGTCAGAACTTCGCTGTAGAATTCAGCTTTGGTCTGCAGGTTCCACAGTTTGTCGTGATCCAGTTCGATTGCAACTGGAGCAGCTTCGCCACCGTAAACGATAGCCGGGAACTTGTTAGCGGTACGCAGGCGGCGGCTCGCACCCTTACCCTGCACGTTACGTACTTCTGCTTCGATAGTGAACATTGATTTCTCTCTGTATTTAAAACCCTACTACAGGCGACCCAGCAGCAGGTGAGTGTTCTGCCTCACGGATGTGAAGCGGGCGGCATTTTATACTCAAATGCCCCTCACATCAATGAAAAGTCCCGCTAACCGCGCAATTCGTTGGCGCGACGGAAGCGACCTTCGTAGTCAAAGAGCTTCTCGCGCACCTGCCAGTACTGGCCTTTCTTACGGGCGACGACAAAATCCGGATGGCGCAACAACACCTGCTGGCGCACGATATCGGCCACGGTGATCCAGCTCAGGGGCACGCCCGGGGTGCGGGTGTGCGGGCGAATAAACAGCTGTTCGAAGGCCGTTCGCTGGGCAGGCGTCTGGACCCGGAAGCGCTCGCTGACGTCCGCCCCGTCCTCGTCGTAATAGGTGATTTTCAACCATTCGCCTTTTTCATCGGCGCCGGACTGTAGCGCCATGCCGGAACAGCGCAGCACCAGCGCATCTTTCAGCTTTAGCGCCGCTTTCAGCATGTCGTCCGGGTCAACCAGCACCGTGTCGCACTCCCAACAGCGGCGAGCGGCAATGTCATTTTCGGCGTTGCACTGTGGGCAGTTTTTGAAGCGGAAACGAAAATCGCACTGCTCGCGATGCCCTTCATCATCTTCAAACCAGCCCTGACAGCGGCGGCCAAAATGTTCGATCAGCGTGCCGTCGGCGGTGGTTTTGCCCCAGAAGGTGTTGGCAAACCCGCAGGCAGGGCAAAAGACCTGCACGGGCACGTTGTCGCTTTTTCCTTTTGGCGCGCCGACCTCAGGCGTATAGAGATCGTGCGGGTTACCGGCATAATCGAGGATCAGGCAGTCGGTTTTCCCCGGCGCCAGACGCAGGCCGCGGCCAACAATTTGCTGATACAGACTGACCGATTCGGTCGGGCGCAAAATAGCGATCAGGTCAACGTGCGGGGCGTCAAAGCCGGTGGTCAACACCGACACGTTAACCAGATAGCGGAACTGCTGGGCTTTAAAGGCCTCAATCAGGCGGTCGCGCTCGGGGCCGGGCGTCTCGCCGGTGATGAGCGCCGCGTCGCCGGAGGGCAGTAACCCGGTGATTTCGCGCGCGTGCTCAACGGTGGCGGCAAAGATCATCACCCCTTTGCGCGTCGCGGCGAACTCCTCAATCTGGCTGATGATATGCGGCGTAATGCGCTTTTGCTTTTTCAGCTCCTGGTTAAGATCCGCTTCGCTGAATAACCCGTTGCTCTGCGCCTGCAGGCGGCTGAAATCGTACTGCACCACCGGCATATCCAGCCGTTCAGGCGGCGTCAGGTAGCCATGTTTAATCATGTAGCGCAGCGGAAGTTCGTAAATGCAGTCGCTAAACAGGGCCTTGTCATCGCCGCGCACCATGCCGTGATAATGGTAACGATAGATCCAGCCTTTACCCAGACGAAACGGGGTCGCCGTCAGGCCCAGCAGGCGCAGGTAAGGGTTCACGTCCTTCAGGTGCGTCAGGATTTGCTGATACTGGCTGTCGTCGTCATCGCTGATGCGGTGACACTCGTCGACAATCAGCAGCGAAAATTCGCTGCGAAACAGATCCAGATTGCGGGCCACCGACTGCACGCTGCCAAACACCACCTTGCCGTGGCTCTCTTTACGCTTTAGACCGGCGGCGAAAATGTCGGCTTCCAGTCCAAGTGCACAATACTTGGCATGGTTTTGCGCGACGAGCTCTTTAACGTGCGCCAGCACCAGTACGCGGCCGCGGGCCAGACGCGCCAGTTCGGCAATGACCAGGCTTTTGCCTGCACCGGTCGGGAGCACAATCGCCGCCGGCTCGCGATGTTTACGGAACCAGGCGAGGGTGGCGTCAACGGCTTCCTGCTGATAGGGACGAAGTGTAAAAGTCATGGGGTCTCGGTTTCGTTATTCCGCACATATACCCGTCATACTTCAAGTTGCCTGTGCGTTGGCTGCACTCGTTCACCCCGGTCACTTACTTATGTAAGCTCCCGGGGATTCACTCCTTTGCCGCCTTCATGCAACTCGAATTATTTAGGGTATAGATAGTATGCCACGAAACTTTTTCCCTTGAGTGGCGCAACCAGACCATTATACTGAACCGTTCCAGACTGCTTCTATTTTCGGACCTGTTGTCCGACTTCCTGCACCATTAAGGCTAAAAAGATTTCATGCGACTTGATAAGTTTATCGCTCAGCAACTCGGCGTAAGCCGCGCTATTGCCGGGCGCGAAATTCGCGCCAGCCGCGTTACCGTGGATGGCGACATTGTGAGAGACAGCGCGTTCAAACTGCAACCTGACCATCAGGTGGAGTACGACGGCAATCCGCTGACCCAGCAGCACGGTCCTCGCTACTTTATGCTCAATAAGCCGGAAGGCTACGTCTGCTCAACGGACGATCCGGATCACCCGACGGTGCTCTATTTCCTCGACGAACCGGTGGCGCACAAGCTGCATGCCGCAGGCCGCCTCGATATCGACACCACCGGTCTGGTGCTGATGACCGACGACGGTCAGTGGTCGCATCGCATCACCTCTCCACGCCACCACTGCGAGAAAACCTATCTCGTGACGCTGGAGTCACCGGTGTCGGATGACACGGCTGAGCACTTCGCGAAAGGCGTGCAGCTGCATAATGAAAAAGATCTGACTAAACCGGCGGTGCTTGAAGTCATCACCCCGACGGAGGTCCGTCTGACCATCAGCGAAGGGCGCTACCATCAGGTGAAACGTATGTTTGCCGCGGTGGGGAACCACGTTGTTGGCCTGCATCGCGAACGGATTGGTGCGATTGAACTCGATCCCGACCTTGCGCCAGGCGAATACCGTCCGTTAACGGAAGAAGAGATCGCCAGCGTCGGTCTGCCTTCGCACTAATTTCAGGAGAACTCTGTGACCACCAGGCCACACTCGTCGTTCAAAATCGTCTTCATTCTTGGCCTGCTGGCCATGCTGATGCCGCTGTCTATTGATATGTACCTGCCCGCGCTGCCGGTCATTTCCGCGCAGTTTGGCGTCCCGGCGGGCAGCGCGCAGATGACGCTCAGCACCTATATTCTCGGCTTTGCCCTTGGTCAGCTGTTTTATGGCCCGATGGCGGACAGCCTTGGACGCAAGCCCGTCATTCTGGGCGGGACGCTGGTCTTTGCGGCCGCAGCGGTTGCCTGTGCGCTGGCCCAGACCATTGATCATTTGATCATCATGCGTTTCTTCCACGGTCTGGCGGCGGCAGCGGCAAGCGTGGTGATTAACGCCCTGATGCGCGATATCTACCCGAAGGAAGAGTTCTCCCGCATGATGTCGTTCGTGATGCTGGTGACGACGATTGCGCCGCTGGTGGCGCCAATGGCGGGTGGTGCGGTGCTGGTGTGGTTCAGCTGGCATGTGATTTTCTGGATCCTGGCCCTGGCCGCGCTGCTGGCCTCGGCAATGATCTTCTTCTTTATAGATGAAACGCTTCCCGTCGAGCGCCGCCAGAAGTTTCACATCCGTACCACCATCGGCAACTTTGCCTCGCTGTTTCGCCACAAGCGCGTGCTCAGTTATATGCTGGCAAGCGGGTTCAGCTTTGCCGGAATGTTCTCTTTCCTGAGCGCCGGGCCGTTTGTCTACATCGAGCTTAACCACGTGTCGCCGCAGCACTTCGGCTATTACTTTGCGCTTAACATCGTCTTCCTGTTCATCATGACCATCATCAACAGCCGCTTTGTCCGGCGGGTGGGGGCGCTGAACATGTTTCGCGCGGGCCTGTGGATCCAGTTTGTGATGGCGATCTGGCTGGTGGTGAGCGCGTTTCTGGGCGTGGGCTTCTGGGCGCTGGTGGTCGGCGTAGCGGCCTTTGTCGGCTGCGTGTCGATGGTGTCGTCCAATGCGATGGCGGTGATTCTGGATGAGTTCCCGCACATGGCGGGGACCGCCTCTTCCCTGGCGGGGACGTTCCGCTTCGGCATCGGCGCTATCGTTGGCGCGTTGCTTTCTATGGCCACCTTTACGACGGCATGGCCCATGCTGTGGGCCATGGCTTTTTGCGCAACTAGCTCGATACTCTTCTATCTTTACGCCAGTCGACCGCGAAAAGCGGCCCACTAAAACACAGAGAAGGCCCGGCAGGGCCTTTTTTGTTGATGCATATCAACCAAACCCCCGTTCGTTTATGCCGTGTTTGTTTATTTTATGTAAAATCTATTTGTGTAAAAAGTCACATCATTGTATTCAAAAAGGTTGAGTTAGATCGCAGAAACGGGTACATATAGCGCCGACGCGAGCCTGAATACCGATAAAAAAGTGCTGAATAGTGCAGGCTGGCGATGATGTGTTACTATAAATGTAAATAAATTGTGAAGTAAATTTTGCTTCCGGGGAACGAACGTGAATACATTACAACTTTCTATTGTCCATCGCTTGCCCCAGAGCTATCGCTGGTCGGCGGGTTTTGCTGGTTCGAAAGTTGAACCGATTCCGCAAAACGTCGCGGGCTGTGAAAACTGCCTGGTGGCGCTCAAGCTGCTGAGCCCGAGCGATGAAAATGCATGGCGGGTGATGGAGCGTCTCAGTCAGGCCCTGACGGATATCGAAGTGGACAGCTCCGTGCTGGAATGCGAAGGGGAGCCGTGCCTGTTTGTGAAAAGCCAGGACGAGTTTGCTGCCACCTGCCGCCTGAAAAATTTTGGCGTTGCTATTGCAGAGCCTTTCTCCGGCCAGTATCCATTCTGAGCGCTAGTCTGACGACAACAGCTGGCGCGTGTAGCGCTGCGTTGGCGCGCTAAATACGCGCTGGCACTCTCCCTGCTCGACCACCTCTCCCTGTCGCAACACAATCACCTGATGGCATAGCGCCCGCACCACCTGCAAATCATGGCTGATAAAGATATAGGCCAGCCGGTGCTTTTCCTGTAGCCCTTTAAGCAGCGCCAGGATCTGCGCCTGTACGGTCCTGTCCAGAGACGATGTCGGTTCATCCAGAATAATTAGCTCTGGTTTCAGGATCAGCGCGCGGGCAATCGCGATACGCTGGCGCTGCCCGCCGGAAAATTCCGCAGGATAGCGGTGGCGCGTCTCGGGATCTAAACCCACTTCAACCATTACCCGCATGACCTCCTGCTCACGCTGCTGCGCGCTCAGGCCGGGCTGATGGACGCGCAGGCCCTCTTCGACAATCTGTAACACGCTGAGCCGCGGGTTAAGCGAGGAGTTGGGATCCTGAAAGACCACCTGCATGCGAGGACGTACGGGCAGCATCTGCCGCCGGTTCCAGCGGTGCAGCGGCATGCCGTCAAACAGGATTTCGCCCTGTGAGGCAATTAATCGCAGCAGCGCCAGACCGGTGGTGCTTTTACCCGAGCCGGATTCGCCCACCAGCCCGAGGGATTCGCCCGGGCGCAGCGAGAAGCGGATATTTTTTAACACCGGGTTGCGATCGACAATGCGGCGCAGAATACCTTTGCGGATCGGGAACGAGACGGACAGATCCTCAACGCGCAGCAGCGGCGTGCTGTCAGCGTCGAGGGGAACCGGGTCGCCGGAGGGTTCGCTGTCGAGCAGGCGCTGCGTATAGGGGTGTTGCGGCGCGCTCAGCAGCGTGGACGCCGCATTCTGTTCAACACAGCGGCCGTTTTGCATCACCGCGACGCTGTCGGCCAGCTTTCTCACAATGCTCAGGTTGTGCGTGATAAACAGCAGGCTCATGTTCAGCTCGTCACGCAGGTCCCGCAGCAGCGTCAGTATTTGCGCCTGTACCGTCACGTCCAGCGCCGTTGTGGGCTCGTCGGCAATCAACAGCTCGGGGCGCGTCAGCAGGGCCATGGCGATCATCACGCGCTGGCGTTCGCCGCCGGAGAGCTGATGCGGAAAATCATTCAGCCGTTTGGCCGCATTGCGTATGCCTGTGCGTTCAAGACAATCCAGAATTTCTCCCCGCGCGGCCTCTTTGCGCATCCCACGGTGCAGGGAGAGCACTTCATAGAGCTGTTTTTCCAGGCTGTGCAGCGGGTTAAGCGACACCATCGGCTCCTGGAAGATCATCGCGATTTTGTTGCCGCGAATGCCGCGCAGGGTCTGTTCGTCGGCGTGCAGCAGCGAACGGCCATGAAAAAGGATATCCCCTTGCGGGTAGCTCACCGGCGGAGAAGGCAGCAGCCGCAGGATGGAGAGCGCCGAAACGCTCTTGCCTGAACCCGACTCACCCACCAGGGCCAGCGTTTCACCGCGCTGGATCTGCAGCGTCAGGTCGCTGACCACGGTGCGCGTCTCGTCCTGTTTTGAAAAGGCAATCGACAGGTTATCAATACGGAGCAGGGGCTGGGTCATTTTAAACCGCCTTGTTCGGATCAAAGGCATCGCGCACGGCTTCGCCAATAAAAATCAGCAGCGACAGCAGCACGGCCACGGAAAGAAAGGCGGCGATGCCTAACCACGGCGCCTGCAGGTTGTTCTTGCCCTGCAGCAGCAGTTCGCCGAGCGACGGGGAACCCAACGGTAGCCCGAAACCGAGAAAATCCAGTGAGGTGAGGGTGGTGATGGAGCTGCACAGAATAAACGGCAGGAAGGTGAGCGTTGCCACCACGGCGTTGGGCAGCATATGGCGGAAGATGATCCCGCGGTCGCTCACGCCAAGCGCCTGCGCGGCGCGAATATAGTCGAAATTACGGGTGCGCAGAAACTCGGCCCTGACCACACCGACCAGCGCCATCCAGCCGAACAGGACGGTAATGCCTAATAACCACCAGAAGTTGGGCTGTACGACGCTGGAAAGCAGGATGATCAGAAACAGCGTCGGCATGCCTGACCAGACCTCAATCACCCGCTGGCCCCAGAGGTCAATTTTCCCGCCGTAGTAGCCCTGAATGGCGCCCGCCACGACGCCCATCACGCTGGAGAAGATCGTCAGCATCAGCCCAAAGAGAAGCGAAATACGCGTGCCATATAGGATGCGCGCCAGCACGTCACCGCCGTTAGCATCCGTTCCCAGCCAGTTTTGCGCGGAGGGCGGGGAAGGGAAGGGGGTCGTGGTGGCGAAGTTAATGCTGTTTGCGCCAAAACGCACCGGCGCCCAGAGCGCCCAGCCGTGCTGCTCAATCTGCTGGCGAAGCCACGGATCCTGATACTCCGCCGGCGTCGCAAACGGGCCGCCAAAGTCGCTTTCGCTGTAATTGGCGATGACCGGCACGTACCAGCGGTCGTTAAAATGCACCAGCAGCGGTTTATCGTTAGCGATCAGTTCTGAAAACAGGCTTAAGACAAACAGCACGGCAAAAATCCACAGCGACCAGTAGCCGCGGCGGTTGTGGCGAAAGCGGGCCCAGCGGGCCTGGTTGACGGGGCTTAAACGCGGCATCATCGGCCCTCAAAATCGATTCGGGGATCGACCAGCGTATAGCTGATATCGCTGATGATATTCAGCAGCAGGCCAATCAGGGTGAAAATATAGAGCGTGCCGAACATTACCGGATAATCACGCGACACGGTGGCCTCATAGCCCAGCAGGCCCAGACCGTTAAGCGAGAACATCACCTCTATCAGCAGCGAGCCGGTAAAAAACATACTGATGAACGTGGCCGGAAATCCGGCGATCACCAGCAGCATGGCGTTGCGGAACACGTGCTTCCACATGATCTGCTTTTCGCTCACGCCTTTAGCGCGGGCCGTGACGACGTACTGTTTACGAATTTCATCGAGAAAGGCGTTTTTGGTCAACATGGTCAGGGCCGCAAACCCGCCAATGACCGTGGCCAGAACCGGCAGCGTGATATGCCAGAGGTAGTCGGTGATTTTCTGGTACCACGGCAGGGAGCTGAAATCGGCGGAGACGAGCCCCCGCAGCGGGAAGAGATCAAAATAACTGCCCCCGGCAAAAAAGACGATCAGCAGAACGGCGAACAGAAACGCCGGGATGGCATAGCCGATAATGATGAACGTGCTGCTCCAGATATCGAACCGGCTGCCGTTGTACACCGCTTTGCGGATCCCAAGCGGTATAGAGACCAGATAGATGATCAGCGTACCCCACAGCCCGAGCGTGATCGAAACCGGCAGGCTTTGCTTGATCAGCGTCAGCACTGACGCACTGCGAAACAGGCTATCGCCAAAATCAAAGCGGATGTAATCCCAGAGCATCTTGAAATAGCGCTCGTGAATCGGTTTATCAAAGCCGTAGCGGTGGGTGATCTCGGCGATCACCTCCGGATCCAGCCCGCGTCCGCCGCGGTAATGGCTTTCGCTGATATTCCCTACGCCAGTTCGCGCATGGCTGGCGCCCATCCCTTCACCGCCGCCGCCCGGCATGCCGCCGCTGTTGCCAAATTCAATGGCGGCAATGGCCTGATCGACCGGCCCACCGGGAGCGATTTGCACGATGAAAAAGTTAATCGTGATGATGGCCCACAGGGTGGGGATGACCAGCAGCAGACGGCGGAGAAGATAGGCACCCATGATAATTCCTTATCGCCGCTCAGCGGGAAGTCTGGCGGCTTTGTTAACGTCATACCACCAGGTGTCAAAGCCCAGAGAATAGACCGGGCGCACGGCAGGCACGGAGAACTTATCCCAGCGCGCAAGGCGATCTTCGCCCATATACCACATCGGCAGCATGTAGTAGTTCCAGGTTAAGACCCTGTCGAGGGCGCGCCCGAGCGGCACGAGCTTGTCTTTATCCCCCTGCGCCGCCACGATTTTCGCAATGAGCGCATCAATCGCCGGGCTTTTTACCCCCGGCGCATTGTACGAGGAGTCGATGTAGCTGGAGGCCCAGGAGATTTGCAGGTCCGAGCTAGGCCACGGCTGCGCGGGCCACAGGCGCTGCATCATGTCGTAATCACGGCTGCGCATGCGGCTGGTGATCTGCGCGTTATCGACCTGGCGAATGTTCATGGTCACGCCCAGCCGCTCAAGGTTGTGCTTAAACGGCAGCACCCACTGGTCGTTGCCCCCGGACGAGAGCAGCAGTTCAAAGCTGAGTGGCTTGCCCGTTTTGGCATCCACACGTTTTTGGTTCTTCAGGTGCCAGCCTGCGTCATCCAGCAGCTTGCTGGCTTTGAGCAGGTTGTCGCGGTCGTAACCGTCACCCTTCGATGCGGGCGGCTGAAACACCGTTGTAAACACCTCTGGCGGTACCTCTGCTTTAAGGGGGGCCAGCAGGACCAGTTCGTCGGCTTTCGGATAATCACGCGCGGCGTATTCGGTATTCTGAAAATAGCTGTTGGCGCGGCTATAAGCCCCGTAAAACAGCGCTTTGTTCATCCACTCAAAATCAAAGGCCAGGGAGATGGCTTCCCGCACCCGGCGGTCATTAAATACCGGACGCTGAATATTAAACGCCAGCCAGCGGGTGTCCTGGGCAGATTCATTTTTGTGTTCGTCTTTGACGATATAGCCTTTGGCGAAATTTTTGCCGATATAGCGGGTCGCCCAGTTTTTGGCGCTGCTCTCGACGCGCAAATCGAATGCCCCGGCTTTGAACGCTTCAAACGCCACGTTATCGTCGAGGTAGTAATCATAGCGAAGGGTGTCGAAGTTCCAGCGTCCGCGGTTGACCGGCAGATTGGCCGCCCAATAGTCTTTGACGCGGGAATAAACGACATATTGCCCCATTCGCCAGTCGGTAATGCGGTAGGGGCCGCCAGCCAGAGGAGGCGTTGAAAGCGGGTCGCTCAGCTTATGATTTTTCCAGAACGATTCCGGCATCACCGGCAGCGAGAACAGGCTGAGCATATTCTCTTTGTTCGGTTCGCTCAGCTCAATGCGCACAGTGAGCGGCGCGATGGCTCTGACCGACGCGCCTTTATATACGATGCGGAACTGGGGGACGCCTTCGGTCATGAATTTATGGAAGGTGAACGCAACGTCGCTGGCCTTCACCGGTGTGCCATCGTGAAAACGTGCCCGCGGGTTCAGCGAGATTTCCGCCCAGGCGAAGTTATCGGCGTAACGTACGTTCTCGGCAATCAGCGGATAGTAGCTGCCGGGCTCGTCATCGGAGGTGACAAAGAGCGTATCGTAAAGCGATTCCGTTCGCGCGGCCGCCACGCCGCGCAGGGCGTAGCGGTTGAAGTTGTCGAAGGTTCCCGTGGCGGAAAGCGTGACCTTACCGCCTTTTGGCGCGGCTGGGTTGACGTAATCGAAGTGCGTAAAATTGACCGCGTATTTCGGCTCGCCAATCACCGCGAAGGCGATATTCTCTTTGATGGTTTGCGCCTGGCTGGACAGGCTCGTGAATGCCAACATCAGCAACATAAAGCGCATAAGCATCTCGCGGCAGCTCCCTCTCTACAGACCGGCTCGGTTAAGCTGAATAATAAGTGACGTCACGGGCAATGTGAAATTAATCGCCTTCGGGCGAAATATCAGGCCGCCATTCGCGGAACTGCGCCAGCGGCATCGGGCGGCTAATCCAGTATCCCTGCAGGAAGTTAACGCCGTGTTCGCGCAGCCAGGCCGCCTGTTCCGGCGTCTCTACCCCTTCGGCGACGGTCGACATATTCAGTCGTCTTGCCAGCGTCAGAACGGCATCCAGCACCGGCGACGTCACGGTCTCGGTACCGATCGCATTAACAAAACCACGGTCGATTTTGAGGTAGTCCATGGTGAAATGCTCAAGGTAAATCAGCGCGCTGTGGCCGGTACCAAAATCATCAATGGCGATTTCAAACCCTTCGTTATGCAGCCATTCGAAAAGGGTGTTGGCTTCCCGATGGTTGAGCATATCGCGCTCGGTAATTTCCAGCACGATCTGGAAGTAATCCGGCGGCAGCAGGGCTTTGAAGGTGCGCATATCGTCCTTGAAGCTTTCCGCATGCAGATGCCCCGGTGCAATGTTAATACCCACCTTTGCGCCCGGAGGTAACAGCGTTTGTAACACGGGCGCATCGTGAATGATAAGGTCAAAGAGATGCAGCGTCAGCGGGACAATCAGCTTCTGTGCTTCGGCAAAATTGATAAACGCGTCCGGCGGAATTTCCCCCATTGTCGGGTGTTTCCAGCGCATCAGGACTTCAAGCCCGGTCATCCTGAGCGATTTGGCATCGACGACGGGCTGATAAACCACATAAAACTGACCGCGCTTGATAGCGCTTAAAATTTCTTTACCCGGGTTGAGCCGAATGCTGAGGATGTAGTAGTTAAGCGATCCGGCACAAATCCCGCATACCAGCCCAAAGAACAGCGCGTAGAGAATTTCATCGCTGGTCCATGCGTCCGCATACAGGTTGATGGTCAGGGGGAGGTCTTTCAGCGTCGCCGTGCGGACCGGGATGTCATGCAAGTCGCGGGTATGAACCAGCGTGCTGGACCGCGTCGACAAAGCGTTATCGCCGATAATGATAGCGATACCCGCGAACTCGTCCTGGCGCTCAGTATAAAGCAGGTAAGGCGTCAGATTAATATTCACAGAAGTGAACACCCCGCCGTCCTTCACTAATGGGTTGCGGTACCAGATCGCAATCGCAGGTTCATCAGGCAGCATGGGGGTACCCGGAAGCAACGCCATATCGATCTGTTTATTGATGTTCAGCTCAGGTATGAGCGTCTCCATCGGGGCATTCATCGGGCCTGTTGCCGAGGAGCAGAATGCCATCTTGTCCCGGACCAGCAGGAAGGCGCGAACGTTAATGCTGAAGGCCGCGCGTGAGGTGAGTTCCTGGTTGACGTCCTGGCACGTGTTCAGCGTGAGAGGCTGGAGGACATTGACCGCTTTTTTTAGGTCTTCGAAATAGCTCCCCATGTAGGCGCTCACATCATTCACCAGGGTGTCGAATTTGACTTCCCGCTTGTGGTAACTCCACGAAAATTGCAGGGAACCCAGGAGCAGGGCGGTGATGAGACCCGTGATAATACTGAGGATCAGTATTTTACGATTACTGGAGAAGTAGCGGGTGAGCATAGACGTCGTGATTCCTGAAAAGCCGCTTGATGTATTCAGTGTAACGGGCAAAAAAAAACACTGCCGAAGCAGTGCTTTTTTTCATCATATCGCCAGCCAAGGGATAACCAACGATACAATAGTTATATTAACTGCGGGTCAGTACGCGGCGCGCTTCGTTATAACGCTTCTTCCAGTACGGTTCGTTCATGCTGGAAATGGTCACACCGCTGCTGGTGGAGGCATGTACGAACTGGTCATTACCAATGTAGATGCCAACATGTCGACCGGTAGAACCGGCACGGAACAGAACTAAATCACCGGTGCGCAGTTTGGTACGTGAAATCGACTTGCCCATCTCCTGCTGTTCATAGGTTGAACGCGGAAGATCTAACCCAAATTGCTCGCGGAACGTACGCTGTACAAAACCGGAACAATCAATACCTGTTTTCGTGCTGCCGCCAAGACGATAACGCACGCCTTTCCAGTCAGCATACTGGTCCATAATGCGGGACTTCACGTCCAGATTACGTACCATATTTTCAAATTCATCCTGAGAGGCTTGCAGTGAAGAGGAATCTTCCATTCCCACAACACGCGTCTCAGGATGCATATTCTTCGCGGTGTTCGATGTACTACATGCAGATAACAGTACCGCGACTGCTATCGCCGGGATCCCCCGCAAGATATATCTCAGAAACGGTTGAGATTTGACCATTTTGTTTATTTTCCCTTGAAGTCCTTAACGACAAATATCGTTATAAAAATGCCAAACGTGACGAGACTAATTATCTGTTCACATCGAGACAATTCTTTCTGGTCACATTTGTGGCATAGCGCACAAAATTATTCACCATCGAAATAATTATCCCTATGGGGCAAAACGAGTTCGAGATTAACCGATTGCCAGGGGTATTGCGAGTAAAAAAAGCCTTTTTTTTATAAGAAAATGTGATACAGAAAGTAAAAATCCGTAATTGCTTAAAATGCGGTCAGATCCGACGCGTGATCGCGCAATTGCTTCATTTTTATCATGAATGTGATGACAGGAATATGACAGAGGGAAAAGATCGTGGCGGGAAGGCTATCGGGGATCATGTCGATCCCTGATAGCTCACGTTAATTTAGGTTAGTTATTTGTTTAATTGTTGTTGCGCCTTACCGGGAAGATAGCGATCGAACAACGCTATTATCCTGTCGCTCAGCGGGGTCATTAAACACCACGGCAGCGCAATCAGCGCAACGGAGAGCGAACCGACAGCAATATCGGTGAACCAGTGAGCGCCAATCATTACGCGCGGGAAGGCAAAAACCACAAAAATAATCAGGGCTATGGCAAACGCTTTTCGGCCGAAATAGCGAAGCATGACTGCGGAAAAAATGAGCAGCATCATGCCGTGATCGCCGGGGAAACTGTCCTTCGACGCATCTTTTGTTGGAATATGCAGCAGCTCACTGACGCGATAAATATCGGTGAAAAAGAGCGTAGGGCTGGAACGCTTAACCGGAATAATCGCGGTAGCCAGCTGATTAATGACGACAGCAAACAACAGCATTACCAGACCGATAATCAGAATACGCCGACGTCCCGCTTTATCCTCTTTCAGCCAGAAAGAGAGCATCAGGCAGCCCATGGCCAGCAGCGAGAAACCGTCGAAGGCGCGGTTGTTGGTGATGGCCACCAGCCACAGGAATGCGTCGCTCTTCACCAGCGCCTGGTTGAAGAAGTGAAAGATGCCAGAATCCAGGGGGAACCAGAAACCATGATTCGCCGGGATATACCAGGAGAAGAAAAGCGCCAGACCGGCGACATTAAGCAGTAATATCAGGGGAAATCGAGTTGTCATAACGTTCTGCATAGAGTGAAAACTGGGGCAACGTTAGCCGCCCGAACTTAAACGAATCCTCAACAGGCTGGACTGGAGGGCATTCCAGTCGGCGTTAACCGCACTAATTAACTCTATTCTGCTGTCAGGCGGCGCCACGTTCTGCGTTTCAATGAAGAAATCGTCGCCCTGGCGGTTGATCCGCACCAGTCCGTCCGGCGTGCGCATGATCCCTTTCACGCGATCGACGGGCGCAAGGCGGGCCCACTCCAGAATCCCGATAGTATCGAAAACGGTCTCAGCATCGAAAATCCATCCGCAGGCCTGGTATCCCTGGCCGCTGTTCAGGTTACGACGCCAGCGCTGGTGCTCCGGCAGGCTCAGGGCTGCCAGACCCTGCTTAACCGGATGGCTGTGCGCATGATCCGCGCTGGCAGGCAGCTCGGTGAGGTTCAGACGAGGCAGGTCAAGCAGGGTGCTATCAATATTCCCCTGGGTGGTCTGCACCCGCGTGCGATTGCCGCCAAAATGTTGCCACCACGCCTCCAGCGCGGCCTGGCTTTCAGGCGTGGCGCGATCTTCCTTGTTGGCGACGATAACGTCTGCCGAGGCGAGCTGATCGCGGAAGTTCTCGTTGGCCACCGCCTTGTCATCCAGAAGCTGACGCGGATCGAGCAGGCACAGTGTGGCGCGCAGATCGATCCACGGCTCGTAAACTGGGGCGGTCAGTAAATCGAGGATCTGCTTCGGGTGGCCCAGCCCGGTGGGCTCAATCAGCAGGCGGTCGGGTTTGCCCTGACGCAGCAGGGTATTGAGCCCCACCTGCATCGGCAGGCCATTGACGCAGCACATGCATCCGCCGGGGATCTCTTTAATCATCGCGCCGCTGGATGACAGTAACGCGCCGTCAATGCCCACCTCGCCAAATTCATTGACCAGCACGGCCCACTTCTCGGCCGGATCTTTATTCGCCAGCAGGTGGAGAATTGAGGTGGTTTTACCGCTGCCGAGAAAACCGGTGATGAGGTTGGTTTTGGTCACGTGCGCTCCGGATGAGAATGATGATGCGATAACACTGTTCTCTATCCTGGCGAAAAACGTGACCTGTGAGAAGGGGAAGGGCGAACGGAGGCTTTATCCGTTCGCGTTAAGCGCAACAATCGTTAAATATTTAACGTTTCGATAACAGCCTGACGTGCGCCGTGACGGGTGATGCGCTGATAGGCCTGGCTAACGGCCTCAACAAAAACACGATTGTGCGCGAGATCGTGACCAAACACTTCGCTCAGCCCCAGCAGCGCGGGGACGCGGTCGATGTCGCTGCTGGCGTTGACGATCGTGCGGATTTTATCGCTGAGGGGATCGCGAACGTCAATCGCGTTGCCGCGCTCGTCGGTGCCGCTGACGTAGCGTATCCAGCCTGCCACGCCCAGGGCCAGCAGCGGCCACGGCGTGTATCGCTCAAGATGAACGCGGATCCCGTCCAGCATTCTTTGCGGAAGCTTCTGGCTACCGTCCATCGCGATTTGCCAGGTCCGATGCTGGAGGGCCGGGTTGGCAAAGCGTTCGATTAGGCTATCGGCATACGCGGTGAGGTCGACATCCTTAATCCGTAACGTGGGGGCCTGCTCGTTCAGCATCAGCCGACGGGCGGCTTCTCGGAACGCTGTGTCCTCCATGCATTCATTAATATGCGCGTAGCCGGCAAGATACCCGAGATACGCCAGGAAAGAGTGGCTGCCGTTGAGCATGCGTAATTTCATCTGCTCCCACGGCAGAACATCCTGCACCATCTGGACACCCGCCACTTCCCACTCGGGACGGCCGGCGACAAAATTATCTTCTATTACCCACTGAATGAACGGCTCGCAGCTGATGGCGCACGGATCTTCCACGCCGAGCGCGTCGGTGATTTCCGCCAGCGAGGCCTCCGTCGCGGCGGGAACAATCCTGTCGACCATCGTTCCGGGGAAGCTTACGTGGCTATCGATCCATTCAGATAACCCTGCGGAACGTTTTTGCGCCATGCCCAGCACGGCGTTTTTCACCACGTGCCCGTTGTCCGGGATATTGTCGCAGGAGAGCACGGTAAAGGCAGGCAGGCCGCGCTCGCGGCGGCGGTGGAGCGCTTCGACCAGGATCCCAGGGGCGGAATGTGGCTCTGAGGGGTTTTCAAGGTCGTGGACGATCCGGGGGTTATTCAGGTCGAGTTTCCCGGTCGCGGGATCGATGCAATAGCCTTTCTCTGTGATGGTGAGCGAGACAATCACGACCTGAGGCTCGCAAAATTTCTCAATAATGGCGGGCAGGGAGTCCAGCTTTGCGTTCAGGCATTCATGGACGGCACCGACGATAATCGCTTCATTTCCTTCAGCCCCTTTTTCCAGCACGGTGAACAGATGATCCTGCGCGCGCAGCTGGCTCATCAGCACATCGCCGCTGAAGAGGCTAATCTCACAAATCCCCCAGTCGCCGCCTTTTTCATTCAGCACCCGATTTGTTAACAAGGCCTGGTGCGCACGGTGAAACGCGCCAAAGCCAAAGTGGACGATGCGGGAGCGCAGTTGCTGACGATCGTAGCGCGGTTGCTGAACCCGGGCAGGAAGGGCGGTGGACGCAATTGTCTTCATGAGATACACCTGATTAACCATTAATTAACAATGCCAGTGTAAAGTTATATGACAGCAAATAAAATTGGTGAGCCGTAAATATCCCCGTTATGTGAGTTTGATCAATCAATGTGTGGCGGTGTATTGACCCTTCGCGGTAAACATGTATGGTAGTCGTCATTGTAGTAACGCATATTGGTATAACAACTTAAGAGGGTGAGGCAATGGAACAAACCTGGCGTTGGTACGGGCCGAACGATCCGGTTTCTCTTGATGATGTGCGTCAGGCTGGCGCAACGGGTGTCGTCACGGCGCTGCATCATATTCCTAACGGTCAGGTCTGGCCGGTAGAGGAAATACAGACGCGTCAGGCGCTGCTGGCGGAGAAGGGATTAACCTGGTCTGTGGTAGAAAGCATTCCGGTTCACGAAGACATCAAAACCCATTCCGGAGAGTATCAGACCTGGATTGCCAACTATCAGCAGAGCATCCGTAACCTCGCGGCCTGCGGTATTGATACCGTTTGCTACAACTTCATGCCCATTCTGGACTGGACGCGTACAGACCTCGAATATCAAATGCCGGACGGCTCAAAAGCGCTGCGTTTCGATCAGATTGCCTTTGCGGCATTCGAACTGCACATTCTGAAACGCCCTGGCGCAGAAGCGGATTACACCGCGGAAGAGCAGCAGCAGGCGCGCGCGTGGTTTAACGCCGCCAGTGACGCAGACATCGAAAAGCTGACCCGTAATATTATTGCGGGCCTGCCGGGTGCCGAAGAGGGGTATACGCTGGATCAGTTCCGCGCCCGCCTGGCGGAATACGGCGATATTGATAAGCAGCAGCTGCGTGAAAACATGGCGTATTTCCTGCGCGCTATCGTGCCGGTTGCGGAAGAAGTAGGGGTTCGCCTGGCGGTACATCCGGACGATCCCCCGCGTCCTATCCTCGGCCTGCCGCGTATCGTGTCCACGATTGAAGATATGCAGTGGCTGAAAGAGATGGTCGACAGCATCTATAACGGCTTCACCATGTGTACCGGCTCCTACGGCGTGCGGGCGGATAACGACCTGGTGCGGATGATCGAAACCTTCGGCGATCGTATCCACTTCACGCATCTGCGCGCGACCTGCCGTGAAGAGAATCCAAAAACCTTCCACGAGGCGGCGCACCTGGGCGGCGATGTGAATATGGTCGCGGTGGTAGACGCCATTCTGGCGGAAGAGGCGCGTCGTAAGCAGGCTGGCGATGTGCGTCCTATCCCGTTCCGTCCGGATCACGGACACCAGATGCTGGACGATCTGCGTAAGAAAACCAACCCGGGCTATTCGGCGATTGGCCGTCTTAAAGGGATGGCGGAAGTGCGCGGCGTTGAGCTGGCGCTGAAGATGACGAAGTATCCGGAGCTGCTGTAACCGGAATTGCCGGGTGGCGGCTTCGCCTTACCCAGCCTACAAAAACACAAAAACCGGCTTCTGGGCCGGTTTTTTCGTTTGTCGGGTAAGCGTAGCGCCACCCGACAAACGCCGCAATCAGTCAGCGCGACCCATATAGCGTTTTTCTTCGATATGGATGCGGATTTTCTCGCCAGCAGAGAGGTATTCCGGCACCTGCACAACCAGGCCGGTGGTCAGGGTAGCCGGTTTGTTGCGGGCACTGGCGGATGCGCCTTTGATGCCTGGTGCCGTTTCAACGATTTCCAGATCGACGGTCTGAGGCAGTTCCAGCGCCAACAGCACGCCGTCCCAGGTCAGAACCTGCATGTCTGGCATACCGCCTTCCGGGATGAACAGCAGCTCTTCTTCAATCTGGTCTTTGGTGAAGATATACGGGGTGTAATCTTCTTTGTCCATGAACACATATTCGTTGCCGTCGATGTAGGAGAAATCAACATAGCGACGGGTCAGGGTCACGGTATCGACGATATCGTCCCCTTTAAAGCGCTCTTCCACCTTCAGGCCGGTACGCACATCGGCGAAACGCATTTTGTACAGCGTAGCTGCACCACGGGCGCTTGGTGCCTGAATATCGATATCTTTCACAATCAGCAATTTGCCGTTGTAATTCAGTACCATACCTTTCTTAATTTCGTTCGCTCTTGGCATTGCAGTAATCCTGTTTACGGGAGGTAAAAAATATCGCGCCAAATTACTCGCGCGCGGCCTTTCAGGCAAGAGGAATTCGTGGCTTTTGCTATCAATACACAAAAGGTGTTACTGTGCGCGCGATGCCCGACCGTACGGGCATTCGCCAGCGAAAGAGAGCATTTATGGATTGTCGTCCCGATTGTGGCGCGTGCTGTACTGCACCGTCCATTTCAAGCCCCATTCCAGGAATGCCCGAGGGCAAACCTGCCAATACCCGCTGCGTTCAGCTCTCGGAAACGAACCTGTGCATGATCTTTGGCTCACCGTTGCGCCCGAAGGTCTGCTCCGGGCTTCAGCCCACGGCTGAAATGTGCGGCAGCACGCGAGAGCAGGCGATAACGTACCTTCTTGAGCTGGAAGCGCTCACCGCGCCTTAAACGTCTTTAATCCTCGCCAGGCAGCCCATCGTCAGCGTACACATCACCAGCGCAATCCAGAACACCGTGTGATAGTTCCAGATTTCGGCCACGACACCGGCCATTGAACCGGCAATAATCCAGCCCACGCGGGTGGTATTAGTATAAAGGGTGGTGGCGGAGCCTGCCTGGCCCGGCATCAGATCCTGGAAATAAAGCATGCCTATCCCGGCGAGAATACCAATATAGATAGCGTTCAGCAGCTGTAACGCCAGCAACAGCCCCGGCGTATGTACCGTCAGCATGCCGAGATAGAACAGCAGACCGGCGACGGCGGCGATGCGCATTAAAAAACGTTTCCCGAAGCGCTTTGCGTAATAGCCTGCGATGAGCATGGTCGGGATCTCAAGCCCGGCTGCGGTGCCCATCATGATGCCCGCCAGCTTCTCCGGCAGGTGCAGTTCATTAATGATAAACAGCGGCATATTGATGATATACAGGCTGTTGGTGCCCCACATCAGCGTGCAGATCGCGAACAGGAGCAGGGCATCGCGGCGGTTACGGCGCGGCGCTTCCAGCACACCTGTTGCCACCTTGGGCTCTTTGCGCATGGACGGCAGGAAGAACCACACCAGCGCGCCGCACGCCACAAACGCGACTGCCGCGCTCAGGTACATCACCGTAAAGCCAAAACCCATCGCCAGCGCGTAGGCCAGCGGCGGGCCAATCACCCACGCCAGCGACACCTGTGCACGCAGGACAGAGCTGAACATCACCGCTTCACGTCCGGTATGGTCGGCGTGTTCGCGGGCAAGCGCAAACAGCTGTGGGTTAGCCGTCGAGCCAAAGCTGCTCAGGAATACCCCGACGAAAAGCAGAATGAAGTAGTTGCGGTTCCAGGCAAACAGAACGCAGGCCATGACCCCCAGCAGGCAGCAGAAAACGATCAGGCTTTTACGATCGCCTTTTCTGTCGGATCGCCCCGCCAGAAATTGACTGACCAGGATGCCGATGATGGCGCTTCCGGTAAAAAAGAAGCCAACCAGCGCCGGACGAACATGAACCTCATTGGTCAGAAATAAGCTCAGCGTCGGCGTCTGTAACGCACCGGCAATGCCCGTGAAAAAGGCAACAATCAGGAAGGCCGCTGAAGTCAAGTCAAAGGGCTTTGGCGAGGCAGCCGCAGGGGTGTTATGCATGTTTTATAATTAGCGAGTAGCAGAGAGGGGCGGAGTGTACGCCGTCAGCTAAAAAATAAACAGTGGGTGCGGTCAATGATGCCACGAAAAATCAAAATGGCATTTCAACTTGCATCTCACGCTGCTGACCTTAGCTGAAACTGACTTGCTGAACTTCAGCAAAATTCAGCTCAATGAAGAAGAAATGTGCTGTATCTCTAAATTCTGATATCAGAAAGACGAGTTTACTTGCAAGGTTCAGCAGAAAGCGCAAGACTTTTTGAAACGTTTCAGCGCTATCTTGTTTTAACAAACGGAGCAGGCTAGCGCATTTTTTCTCATTAAAGCTGAAACGATTCAAGTTCAGCAGGAGTGGAGAACCATGTTCCAGTTATCTGTTCAGGATATCCACCCGGGCGCTCAGGCCGGGGATAAAGAAGAGGCTATTCGCCAGGTTGCCGCTGCGCTTGTGCAGGCGGGTAACGTCGCGGACGGCTATGTCAACGGCATGCTGGCCCGCGAGCAGCAGACTTCAACCTTCCTCGGCAATGGCATTGCCATTCCGCACGGTACCACCGACACCCGCGATCAGGTGCTGAAAACCGGCGTTAAGGTGTATCAGTTCCCGCAGGGCGTGCTCTGGGGCGACGGTCAGGTGGCCTATGTGGCCATCGGTATCGCGGCAAGCAGCGATGAACACTTAGGTCTGTTGCGTCAGCTGACGCATGTTCTGAGCGATGACGCGGTGGCTGAACAGCTTAAATCTGCCACCACCGCGGAAGAGCTGCGCGCCTTGCTGATGGGCGAAAAACAGAGTGAAGCGCTGAAACTGGATAATGAAACGCTGACGCTGGATGTGGTTGCTTCCGATCTGGTGACGCTGCAGGCGCTGAACGCGGGTCGTCTGAAAGAAGCCGGCGCGGCGGATGCCACCTTTGTGACGCGCGTGATTAACGATAAGCCGTTGAATCTGGGTCAGGGCATCTGGCTGAACGACAGTGCTGAAGGCAACCTGCGCAGTGCGATTGCCGTGAGCCGTGCTGCCTCGGCATTTGAGGTAGAAGGCGAGCGCGCAGCCATGCTGGTGACCGTCGCGATGGCTGATGAACAGCCGGTTTCCGTGCTGAAGCGTCTTGGCGATCTGCTGCTGAACAACAAAGCTGAAAAACTGCTGAACGCTGATGCGTCCACCGTGTTGGCACTGCTGACCAGTGATGATGCGCTGACGGATGACGTGCTAACCGCGGAGTTCGTGGTGCGTAACGAGCACGGCCTGCATGCCCGTCCGGGCACCATGCTGGTGAATACCATTAAACAATTTGAGAGTGAGATTACCGTGGCGAATCTTGACGGCACGGGCAAACCGGCCAACGGCCGTAGTCTGATGAAAGTGGTCGCGCTGGGCGTGAAGAAAGGCCACCGTCTGCGTTTCACCGCGCAGGGTGCCGATGCTGAACAGGCGCTGAAAGCGATTGGCGATGCCATCGCGGCGGGTCTGGGGGAGGGCGCATAATGAGCAGACGTGTTGCGACTATTACGCTGAACCCGGCTTATGACCTGGTGGGGTTTTGCCCGGAAATTGAGCGCGGCGAAGTTAACCTCGTGCGTACCACCGGCCTGCATGCTGCGGGCAAAGGGATTAACGTCGCGAAAGTGCTCAAGGATCTCGGTATCGATGTCACCGTGGGCGGATTCCTCGGCAAAGACAACCAGGATGGTTTCCAGCAGCTGTTCAGCGAGCTGGGCATTGCCAACCGTTTCCAGGTTGTTCAGGGCCGTACCCGTATCAACGTTAAGCTGACGGAGAAAGACGGTGAAGTGACCGATCTGAACTTCTCTGGCTTCGAAGTGACGCCGTCAGACTGGGAACGCTTTGTCAACGACTCGCTGACCTGGCTGGGCCAGTTCGACATGGTGTGCGTCAGCGGCAGCCTGCCGTCCGGCGTCAGCCCGGAAGCGTTTACCGACTGGATGACGCGCCTGCGCAGCCAGTGCCCATGCATTATTTTTGACAGCAGCCGTGACGCGCTGGTTGCGGGCCTGAAAGCCTCGCCGTGGCTGGTGAAGCCGAATCGCCGCGAACTGGAGATCTGGGCGGGCCGTAAGCTGCCAGAATTAAAAGATGTGATTGACGCTGCCCATGCGCTGCGCGAGCAGGGTATCGCTCACGTGGTGATCTCGCTTGGTGCAGAAGGCGCGTTGTGGGTTAACGCGTCTGGCGAATGGATCGCCAAACCGCCGTCAATGGAGGTTGTGAGTACCGTTGGCGCAGGGGATTCCATGGTTGGCGGACTGATTTATGGTCTGCTGATGCGGGAATCCAGTGAACATACTTTACGTCTTGCCACTGCCGTTGCTGCCCTGGCCGTCAGCCAGAGCAATGTCGGTATTACCGATCGTACCCAGTTAGCCGCGATGATGGCGCGCGTTGACTTAAAACCTTTTAACTAACAGCAGGAGAGGAATAATGAAAACGCTGCTGATCATTGACTCCGGTCTCGGACAGGCACGCGCCTATATGGCGAAGACCTTGCTGGGAGCGGCGGCGAACAAAGCACATCTCGAGATGACTGATAACCCGGGCGATGCCGAACTGGCCATTGTCCTGGGCGACAACATCCCGGCTGACAGTGCGCTGAACGGCAAAAAAGTGTGGCTGGGCGATATTAATCGCGCGGTGGCACATCCGGAACTGTTCCTGAGCGAAGCGAAAGGTCACGCGTCTGTCTACAGCGCGCCTGTCGCGACGGCACCGGCTGTGGCCACGGGCCCGAAACGCATTGTGGCGGTGACGGCCTGCCCGACGGGGGTGGCTCACACCTTTATGGCGGCTGAAGCCATTGAAACCGAAGCAAAAAAACGCGGCTGGTGGGTAAAAGTTGAAACGCGCGGCTCCGTCGGTGCCGGCAATGCCATCACCCCAGAGGAAGTGGCTGAGGCCGATCTGGTGATTGTGGCGGCGGATATCGAAGTGGACCTGGCGAAATTTGCCGGTAAGCCAATGTACCGCACCTCCACCGGCCTGGCGCTGAAAAAGACCGCGCAGGAGTTTGATAAAGCGCTGGTGGAAGCGAAGCCGTATCAGGCAACCGGCGCGCGCCAGACCGCGACGGAAGGGAAGAAAGAGTCCGCAGGCGCCTATCGTCACCTGCTGACCGGCGTGTCTTACATGCTGCCGATGGTGGTCGCGGGCGGTCTGTGTATCGCGCTCTCGTTCGCGTTTGGTATCACGGCGTTTAAAGAAGAAGGAACGCTGGCGGCAGCGCTGATGCAGATCGGCGGGGGCTCAGCCTTCGCCCTGATGGTGCCGGTACTGGCGGGCTTTATTGCCTTCTCCATTGCTGACCGCCCGGGTCTGACCCCGGGTCTTATCGGCGGTATGCTGGCCGTGAGCACCGGTTCTGGCTTTATCGGCGGTATCATCGCGGGCTTCCTCGCCGGTTACGTCGCGAAGCTGATTAGCTCGAAGCTGAAGCTGCCGCAGAGTATGGAAGCGCTGAAGCCGATCCTGATCATCCCGCTGATTTCCAGCCTGGTGGTCGGCCTGGCGATGATTTACCTGATTGGTAAGCCGGTTGCAGGCATCCTGGCGGGTCTGACCCACTGGCTGCAGACCATGGGCACCGCGAACGCGGTTCTGCTGGGTGCAATCCTCGGCGGCATGATGTGTACCGACATGGGGGGGCCTGTGAACAAAGCGGCGTATGCCTTTGGTGTGGGCCTGCTGAGTACCCAAACCTACGCACCAATGGCAGCCATCATGGCGGCAGGCATGGTGCCTCCTCTGGCGCTCGGCCTGGCGACGATTATTGCCCGTCGTAAGTTCGATAAAGCGCAGCAGGAAGGCGGCAAAGCGGCGCTGGTTCTGGGTCTGTGCTTCATCACCGAAGGCGCGATTCCGTTCGCGGCGCGTGACCCAATGCGTGTGCTGCCGTGCTGTATCGCGGGTGGTGCGGTAACGGGTGCGATCTCCATGGCGATTGGCGCAAAACTGATGGCACCACACGGCGGTCTGTTCGTGCTGCTGATCCCTGGCGCCATCACCCCGGTACTGGGTTACCTGCTGGCGATTGTTGCCGGTACGCTGGTGGCGGGCCTCTCTTACGCGGTGCTGAAACGTCCGGAAGCGGAAGTTGTGGCGAAAGCAGCGTAAGCGATAAACAACAAAAAAGCCGGGTCGCATTACGCACCCGGCTTTTTTTATGCCGCCTGTTCAGCGGTTTGCTGTGCCTTCAGCCAGGCAATCTCTTCTGCCCAGATGTCCGGATTGATGGTTTCCAGCACCATCGGAATACCGTCGAAGCGAGCGTCCTGCATGATAAAGCGAAACGCATCGTGGCCAATGTTGCCTTCGCCCAGGCTGTGATGGCGGTCAACGCGGCTACCAAAGGCGCTTTTCGCATCGTTTAAGTGCATTCCACGCAGATATTTAAAGCCCACAATGCGCTCGAACTCATCAAACGTGTTTTTTGTTGCCTCGGTGGTGCGCAGGTCATAACCGGCGGCAAACGCGTGGCAGGTATCAATGCACACGCCGACGCGGGATTTGTCCTCCACGCCGTCGATAATCGCCGCCAGATGTTCGAACTTAAAGCCGAGGTTGCTGCCCTGACCAGCGGTGTTCTCAATCACCGCCGTCACGCCTTTGGTTTTATCCAGAGTGATGTTAATGGACTCGGCAATGCGCGCCAGGCAGGCATCTTCGTCGATCTGCATCAGATGGCTGCCCGGATGGAAGTTCAGCAGCGTCAGCCCCAGCTGTTCGCAGCGCTGCACTTCATCCAGAAACGCTTCGCGGGATTTTTCCAGCGCTTCTTCAACCGGGTGACCGAGGTTGATCAGGTAGCTGTCGTGGGGGAGGATCTGGCCGGGCCCGTAGCGGTATTTCTCACAGGCGGCTTTGAAATCATCAATCACCTCAGCGGTGAGCGGTGCGGCGCGCCACTGGCGCTGATTTTTGGTGAACAGGGCGAAAGCGGTCGCCTCAATTTCGGCGGCGCGAATGGCGGCATTCGCAAGGCCACCTGCAGCGCTAACGTGCGCTCCAACATATTTCATAAAGGGACTCCTGTTAACCCGAAATGCCTATGATAGCGGGTTAACAGGAGAAGGATGTAGTGGTTTATGCCATCAGGCTATGGACCGCGAGGTTAATTGCGCCACCGCCGACAATCAGCCAGATGAAGAGCACCAGCGCCATCAGCAGCGGTTTCGCACCGGCTTTTTTCAGCGCGCTGACGTGCGTGGTCACCCCCAGCGCCGCCATGGCCATCGCCAGCAGTACGGTATCCAGCGTCACCAGCATATCCACCACCGCTTTCGGCAGCAGGTGGAAGGAGTTAAAGATAGCGACCACGATGAACAGGATCGCAAACCACGGAATGGTGATTTTGCTCTTCTCGCTGCCGCCAGCCGGTGCCAGCTGTTTAACCCGTGCGGCCAGGAAAATCAGGAACGGCGCCAGCATCATCACGCGCAGCATTTTGGCAATCACCGCCGCGTTTTCGGCGTCCGGGTTAATGGCATGTCCTGCTGCGACCACCTGGGCCACTTCGTGCATGGTCGAGCCGATATAGATGCCGTAGGTTTCCGGGCTAAACCAGTGGGCGACCAGCGGATACATGGCCGGGTAGAGGAAAATCGCCAGCGTACCGAAGATCACCACCGTCGCGACGGCAACCGTTACCTTGCTGGCTTCGGCTTTCACGACCGGTTCCGTGGCCAGCACCGCCGCTGCGCCACAGATACTGCTCCCGGCACCGATCAGCCAGCTGGTTTGCCTGTCCAGGCCAAACACTTTCTGACCGATAAAGCAGGCCAGTAAAAAGGTGCTGGTCAGGGTCAGAACGTCGATGGCGATCCCGCTCGCACCCACATCCGCAATCTGCGAAAAGGTGAGACGAAAGCCATAAAGAATGATCCCAAGACGCAGCAGATGCTGCTTGGCAAAGATCACGCCGCCGTCGCAGGATTTCCAGATATGTGGATAAACGGTGTTACCCACGACCATGCCGAGCAAAATGGCGAGCGTCAGCGCGCTGAAACCTGCGCCTGCGATGGCCGGGATGCTGCCGCCCCATAGCGCGACGGCGGTCACTGCGGCGCTGAGCGCAAGACCCGGCACGAAGTGCCACACTGTACGATGATGTTGTAAGGTGATTTCTGACATAACCTTCTCCTTTGTCTGGCTAAAGGTTACGGCGGTCTGGCTTAAAAATAAAATTGATTATATACTTATAATCAATCTATATAAGTGGTAAGCAACCATGCACATTACTTTGCGTCAGCTGGAAGTGTTTGCCGAGGTGCTGAAAAGCGGCTCGACGACCCAGGCGTCACAAATGCTGGCGCTCTCTCAGTCTGCGGTCAGCGCGGCGTTGACCGATCTTGAAGGACAGCTGGGCGTTCAGCTTTTTGACAGGGTAGGGAAGCGTCTGGTGGTCAACGAACACGGTCGTCTTCTTTATCCACGCGCGCTGGCGCTGCTGGAGCAGGCTATCGAAATCGAACAGCTGTTCCGCGAAGATAACGGCGCGATCCGCGTCTACGCCAGCAGCACTATCGGCAATTACATCCTGCCGGAGGTGATCGCCCGCTATCGTCGGGATTTCCCGACCCTGCCGCTGGAGATGAGCGTGGGCAATAGCCAGGACGTCATCAACGCGGTGATCGACTTCCGCGTGGATATCGGCCTCATCGAGGGGCCCTGCCACAACGTCGATATCATTGCCGAGCCCTGGCTGGAAGACGAGCTGGTGGTGTTTGCGTCCCCGGCCTCGTCATTATTGCAGGGCGAGGTGACGCTGGAGCGGCTGGCGCAGGCGCAGTGGATCCTGCGCGAGCAGGGCTCCGGCACGCGTGAAATTGTCGATTACCTGCTGCTGTCCCATCTGCCGCATTTCCAGCTGGGGATGGAATTGGGGAACTCAGAGGCGATTAAGCACGCGGTGCGCCACGGGCTGGGTATCAGCTGCCTTTCCCGGCGCGTTATTGCCGAACAGCTGGAAACCGGATCGCTGGTGGAAATTCCCGTTCCGCTCCCGAAACTGGTGCGCACGCTGTGGTGCATTCATCATCGCCAGAAACACCTTTCCAGCTCCCTGCAGCGTTTTCTGCGCTATTGCGAAATCTGACATCGTCCCTCACCCCAAAGGGAAGAGGGAAAAATTATGCTTTACTTATAATCCTGGCCGCGTCATGAAGCTCTCTTATAACTGAGTATTTCTGCCGGAAGGAACGCGGATCGTCTGCTACAATCGCGCCTCATTTATTAAATGGACAGCATTTTCATATGGTTTCAGAAATTAAAACCACAGAAGCGCCCACGCTACGTCGTGAACTCAAGGCGCGTCACCTGACGATGATCGCCATTGGCGGCTCCATCGGTACAGGTCTTTTCGTTGCCTCTGGCGCAACGATTTCGGCAGCCGGCCCGGGTGGGGCACTTTTCTCTTATATCCTGATTGGCCTGATGGTGTACTTCCTGATGACCAGTCTCGGCGAACTGGCCGCGTACATGCCGGTATCCGGTTCGTTCTCGACCTACGGTCAAAAATACGTTGAAGAAGGCTTCGGCTTCGCGCTGGGCTGGAACTACTGGTACAACTGGGCGGTCACCATCGCCGTTGACCTTGTCGCCGCACAGCTGGTGATGAACTGGTGGTTCCCGGATACGCCGGGCTGGATCTGGAGCGCCCTGTTCCTGGCCGTCATCTTCCTGCTGAACTACATCTCCGTGCGCGGTTTCGGCGAAGCGGAATACTGGTTCTCTTTGATCAAAGTGGCAACCGTCATCATCTTTATCGTCGTCGGTGTGGCGATGATCGTTGGTATTTTCAAAGGCGCTGAACCTGCGGGCTGGAGTAACTGGACAATAGGCGATGCGCCGTTTGCCGGTGGACTGTCGGCAATGATTGGCGTGGCAATGATTGTCGGCTTCTCCTTCCAGGGAACCGAGCTGATTGGCATTGCTGCCGGTGAGTCAGAGAACCCGGAGAAGAATATTCCGCGCGCGGTTCGTCAGGTCTTCTGGCGTATCCTGCTGTTCTATGTGTTCGCGATCCTGATTATCAGCCTGATCATTCCGTACACCGATCCAAGCCTGCTGCGTAATGACGTCAAAGACATTAGCGTCAGCCCGTTCACGCTGGTCTTCCAGCATGCCGGCCTGCTTTCAGCCGCAGCAGTGATGAACGCCGTTATCCTGACCGCCGTACTTTCTGCCGGTAACTCCGGAATGTACGCGTCCACCCGTATGCTCTACACGCTGGCATGCGACGGTAAAGCGCCGCGTATTTTCGCGAAGCTGTCCCGTGGCGGCGTACCGCGCAACGCACTGTACGCCACAACGGTGATTGCCGGCCTGTGCTTCCTGACCTCTATGTTTGGCAACCAGACGGTGTACCTGTGGCTGCTTAACACCTCCGGGATGACGGGCTTTATTGCCTGGCTGGGGATTGCCATTAGCCACTATCGTTTCCGCCGTGGCTACGTCAAACAGGGTTATGACGTTAATCAGCTGCCGTATCGCTCAGGGTTCTTCCCGCTGGGTCCCATTTTCGCCTTCATTCTGTGCCTGATTATTACGCTGGGACAGAACTATGAAGCGTTCCTGGCGGACACCATTGACTGGGGCGCCGTCACGGCAACCTACATTGGTATTCCGCTGTTCCTCGTCATCTGGTTTGGCTACAAGCTGACGAAAGGAACACACTTCGTTCGCTACAGTGAAATGGAATTCCCGGAACGATTTAAACAATAATCGCACTTCCTCTCTCTTTAGCCCGCTCGTTTGAGCGGGCTTTTTTATTTCCGCCCCCTGTAACAAAGATATATTTCTTAACAATTTAATTGATAATAATTATCGTTTGCTTTATCGTTATCAAAAATAAGCGTGTCACCGACCCACCGGAGATGTGGGCGGCAAGGAAGACGCTGTGAGCAATGATGATTTGATTGAGTTGTATTTACCTCATGGAGATATGGAATGTTTAGGTTGAATCCCTTCGTCAGGGGAGGACTTTGTGCGTCCGCAATGTCCCTGGCCCTGCCTGTTATCGCAGCGGAATCCGGCGACACAATGGTTGTCACGGCTTCCGCGACCGAGCAAAACCTGAAAGACGCACCGGCAAGCATCAGCGTGATTACCCAGGAAGATTTGCAGCGCAAACCCGTTCAGAACCTGAAAGATGTGTTACGGGATGTGCCGGGCGTGCAGCTCACGAGCGAAGGGGACAACCGTAAAGGGGTAAGTATTCGCGGGCTGGACAGCAGCTACACGCTGATCCTGATCGACGGCAAGCGCGTCAATTCCCGTAACGCGGTGTTCCGCCATAATGATTTCGACCTCAACTGGGTGCCGGTTGACGCCATCGAACGAATTGAAGTGGTGCGTGGGCCGATGTCCTCGCTTTATGGCTCCGATGCGCTGGGCGGCGTGGTGAACATTATCACCAAAAAAATCGGCCAGAAATGGACGGGCACCCTGAGCGCTGATTCCACAATTCAGGAACATCGCGATCGTGGTGATACGTACGACGGCCAGTTCTATACCAGCGGTCCGCTGGTGGACGGCCTGCTGGGGCTGAAAGCCTACGGTAGCCTCGCAAAGCGTGAGAAAGACGGTCAGCAGAAGTCCTCTACCACGGCGAGCGGTGAAACACCGCGCATTGAAGGCTTCACCAGCCGCGATGCGAATGTGGAGTTCGCCTGGACGCCGTCTGAAAATCACGACTTTACGGCGGGCTACGGTTTCGACCGTCAGGATCGTGACTCGGATTCCCTCGACAAAAACCGCCTTGAGCGTCAGAACTACTCTCTCAGCCACAACGGCCGCTGGGGCATCGGCAACAGCGAGCTGAAGGTTTACGGCGAGAAGGTGGATAACAAAAACCCGGGCAACAGCAATCCGATCACCTCCGAGAGCAACGCGGTAGACGGGAAATACGTGCTGCCGCTGGGCGACATCAACCAGCTGATGACCTTCGGCGGCGAATGGCGTCACGATAAGCTTAAGGATCCGGTCAACCTGACGGGCGGTTCCGGCAGCAGTACGTCGACAAGCCAGTATGCCCTGTTCCTGGAGGACGAGTGGCGGATTTTTGAACCTCTGGCGCTGACCACCGGCATCCGTATGGATGACCATGATACCTACGGCGACCACTGGAGCCCGCGCGCCTATCTGGTCTACAACGCGACCGATACCGTCACGGTGAAAGGGGGCTGGGCGACCGCGTTTAAAGCGCCGTCACTGCTGCAGCTGAGCCCGGACTGGGTCACCGGCTCGTGCCGCGGTGCCTGTGAGATTGTCGGTAACCCGGATCTGAAGCCGGAAACCAGCGAGAGCTTCGAATTCGGCCTGTACTACAGCGGGGAAGAGGGCTGGTTAGAGGGCGTGCAGGCCAGCGTGACCACCTTCCAGAATAACGTCGATGACCGCATCAGCATCAGCCGTACGGCCAATGCGAAGCAGGCGCAGAGCTACCCTAACTACGTTGGCCTGAATGCGGACGGTGAACCGATATTCCGCTACTACAACGTCAACAAGGCGCGCATCCGCGGGGTGGAGACCGAGCTGAAATTCCCGCTGGCGGACGACTGGAAAGTGACGCTGAACTACACCTACAACGACGGTCGTGATATCAGCAACGGCGGCAACAAGCCGCTGTCCGATCTGCCGTTCCACACGGCCAACGGGACCGTTGACTGGAAGGCGACGCAGGACTGGTCGTTCTATGTTCAGGGCAACTACACCGGTGAGAAACGCGCGCTGACCAGCAGCGACCCAACGCCGGGTGGCTATGTTATCTGGAATACCGGCGCCGCGTGGCAGGCAACCAAAAGCGTGAAGCTGCGCGCGGGCGTGCAGAACCTGCTGGACAAAGATCTGAGCCGCGACGATTACAGCTACACGGAAGATGGCCGTCGCTACTTTGTCGGCGTGGATTATAAGTTCTGATGTAGCCATGTGCCGGGTGGCGGCTGCGCCTTACCCGGCCTACATAAGGGCACAGGCCCGTAGGCCCGGTAAGCGAAGCGCCACCGGGCAAAACAGGCGGTGCTTATGCAAATAAATGCTCCGCATGGAAGCGGAGATGATCCTCAATAAATGACGCGATGAAGTAATAGCTGTGATCGTATCCCGGCTGAATGCGCAGCGTCAGCGGCCAGTCTTTCTGGCGTGCCGCTTCTGCCAGCACCGCAGGCTGCAGCTGACCGGCGAGGAACTGGTCCGCATCACCCTGATCGATAAGGGTAGGAATGGCTTCTTCAGCTTTGCTGGCCAGCATCAGCGCGCAGCTGTCCCATGCCTGCCATTTTTCCGCATCCTCACCCAGATAGTGTGTGAAGGCTTTCTGCCCCCACGGCACCTGTGTTGGGTTCACAATTGGTGCAAATGCCGACACGCTGACGTATTTCCCCGGATTTTTCAGCGCCATGATGAGCGCCCCGTGTCCGCCCATCGAGTGGCCGCTGATCGCGCAGCGCTCGCCAACCGCAAACTGCGACTGCACCAGCGCAGGAAGTTCATTGCGAAGGTAATCATACATGCGGTAGTGGCGCGCCCAGGGCTGCTCGGTCGCATTGAGATAAAACCCGGCGCCTTTGCCCAGGTCGTATCCGGCATCGTCGGCCACATCGTCGCCACGCGGGCTGGTGTCTGGCATCACCAGCGCAATGCCCAGCTCGGCGGCAATACGCTGCGCGCCCGCTTTGGTGGTGAAGTTTTCGTCGTTACAGGTCAGGCCGGAAAGCCAGAACAAAACCGGCGGGTTTTCCGTCGGCGGCAGGAAAATGCTGAACGTCATTGCACAGTTCAGAGAGGTGGAGTCGTGCCGCCAGCGCTGCTGTCGACCTTCAAAACAACGGTGCTCTTCGAGCAGTTCCATGCAGGGCTCCTTAATGAGAATGCGTATTCATAAAACCCATAATACAGCCTTTTCATTGACCTGTGAGTAACTTTCACTTTCGCCAGGCGGCGAGATGCTGCATCATAAATTTACTTTTCTTTAACAATTGGAGCGGTCATGGCGCTGCGTATTGCGCTCAGTGGGTTTGTCGTTCTGGTGGTGGCGATGGGGATAGGGCGCTTTGCCTTTACGCCTCAGGTACCGCTGATGATTGCTGCCGGACAGCTTACGCTGACCAGCGCGGGTCTGGTGGCGGCGATGAATTATCTGGGCTATCTGGTGGGTGCGTGGGATGCGATGCGTGCGCACCGCTTCGTTGAAACGCGCCTCTGGCTGGGCATCACCGGCGCGGTGGCGCTGACGCTGCTCTCCGCGGCAGCGGATAACGCCGTCGTGCACGGCCTGCTGCGCTTCGTGATTGGCTGCATGAGCGGCTGGTCGATGGTACTCATTGCCGCCTGGACCAACGAGCGGCTGGGGCAGCTGGGTAAACCGGGCCTGAGCGCTGCGGTGTTTGCCGGACCGGGGGCGGGCATTGCCCTGAGCGGGCTGCTCGCCGTCTATATTCAGGCGAAGTCCCTGTCGGCCGGGGCGGCATGGCAAATCTACGGCGTGCTGGCGCTGGTGCTGATTGCGCTGGTGGCGCGCTATCTGCCGCGATCCGGGCAGCTCCATCGACCCGGCACCGCGCCGGAGCCGCTGGTGCTGACGGCGGATTTAACGCGTCTGGTCTGGAGCTACAGCCTGGCCGGGTTTGGCTATATCCTCCCGGCGACCTTCCTGTCGCAAATGGCGGCCGTGCGTTTTCCCGGCAGCCTGTTTGCCCAGTTTGTCTGGCCGATTTTTGGTCTCGCTGCCGTGGTGGGCATCGCGCTCAGTATTCTGTTACGCCATACCTCAACGGCTAACCGCAGGCTGGCGATCGTACTGTGGTTACAGGGCGCAGGCGTGCTGGCGGCCTGGCTGCTGCCGGGGATTGGCGGGCTGCTGACGGGCGGGCTGCTGGTGGGGGGCGGCTTTTTGTGTGCCGTGCAGCTCTCTCTTTTATACGGCCGCGAGCTGGCGCCAAACCACACGCGTTATATGGCGGGCCTGCTCACCACCGGGTATGCGATTGGGCAGTTGATTGGTCCGGTCACCTCGGCGTTATCAACCTGGCTTACCCACCGGCTGGAGCCCGCGCTGGGGCTGGCGGGCATTGCGCTGTTTGTTGGAGGAGCGCTTGTCTGGAATCGTCACGCTGAAAGGCAACAGCAATCGCAATAATTATCGTCGTGAATACTGGATTATGTGCGCCGCCTCACGCACAATGAACGCATACTTTTGCCACAACGAGGGCAAAAGACGCCACACCTGCAGGAGAACAAAATGTCATCACTCAGTAAAGAAGCTGCCCTGGTCCACGAAGCCCTGGTTGCGCGCGGTCTTGAAACGCCACTGCGTCCGCCCGTACAGGATTTGGACAATGAAACCCGCAAGCGTCTGATTGCCGGTCACATGACCGACATCATGGAGCTGCTGAATCTCGATCTGAGTGACGACAGTCTGATGGAGACGCCGCACCGCATCGCGAAAATGTACGTCGACGAAATTTTCTCCGGCCTGGATTACGCCAACTTCCCGAAAATCACCGTCATTGAAAACAAGATGAAAGTGGATGAGATGGTAACGGTCCGCGATATCACGCTGACCAGCACCTGCGAACACCATTTCGTGACCATCGACGGTAAAGCGACCGTGGCGTATATCCCTAAAGACACGGTGATTGGCCTGTCGAAGATCAACCGCATCGTGCAGTTCTTCGCTCAGCGTCCGCAGGTGCAGGAGCGCCTGACCCAGCAGATCCTGACCGCGCTGCAAACGCTGCTGGGCACCAATAACGTGGCCGTCTCTATCGACGCGGTTCACTACTGCGTGAAAGCGCGCGGCGTGCGCGATGCCACCAGTGCGACAACCACAACCTCGCTGGGCGGTCTGTTTAAATCGAGCCAGAATACCCGCCAGGAGTTCCTGCGCGCCGTACGTCACCACAACTAAGTCTGACAGGGCAGGGACCATGGAGCGAAACGTCACGCTCGATTTTGTTCGCGGCGTCGCCATTCTCGGTATCCTGCTGCTTAATATCACCGCCTTCGGTTTGCCGAAGGCGGCTTATCTCAATCCCGCGTGGTATGGCGACATCACCCGCAGTGATGCCTGGACCTGGGCAATCCTCGATCTCTTTGCGCAGGTCAAATTCCTTACGCTCTTCGCCCTGCTGTTTGGCGCAGGCCTGCAGCTTCTCCTCAAACGTGGTACGCGCTGGATACAGTCGCGCCTGACGCTGCTGGTTATCCTCGGTTTTATCCATGGCCTGTTCTTCTGGGACGGCGATATTCTTCTCGCGTATGGGTTAGTCGGGCTCATCTGCTGGCGCCTCATTCGCGATGCGCACAGCGTTAAAAGCCTGTTCAACACCGGCGTGATGCTCTATGTCATGGGGCTTGGGGTACTGCTGCTGCTGGGGATGATCTCCGGGGAGACGACGAATCGTGCCTGGATCCCGGATGCCGCTAACCTGCAGTACGAACAGTTCTGGAAGCTGAAGGGCGGTACGGAAGCGATAAGCAACCGCGCGGATATGCTGGGGGATAACCTCCTCGCGCTGGGCGCGCAATACGGCTGGCAGCTGGCGGGCATGATGCTGATGGGCGCGTCACTGATGCGCACCGGCTGGCTGAAAGGGGAATTCAGCCTGCGTCACTATCGTCGCACAGGCGCCGGTCTGGTGCTGCTCGGCGTGCTGATTAACCTCCCGGCGGTGATAGCGCAGTGGCATATCCACTGGGATTACCGCTGGTGCGCGTTCCTGCTCCAGGTGCCGCGTGAACTGAGCGCACCGTTCCAGACCATCGGCTACGCGGCGCTGATCTACGGCTTCTGGCCCTCGCTTTCTCGTCTGTGGATGGTCAGCGCTATCGCCTGCGTGGGACGCATGGCGTTAAGCAATTACCTCCTGCAAACGCTAATCTGCACCACGCTTTTCTATCGCTTTGACCTGTTTATGAAATTCGACCGACTTACGCTGCTGGCGTTTGTTATTCCGGTCTGGGCAGTAAACCTGGCGTTTTCTGTTCTCTGGCTACGCTATTTCCGCCAGGGACCGCTGGAGTGGGTGTGGCGTCAGTTAACCGCACGTGCTTCAGGGATATCATTGAAAAATACATCCAGATAACGATCTGGATCACAATCATTAACAAAACGGATGTAAGCGTTTTCATGACTGTGAGCTTCTTCACGTAGTCCCCTTTCTCTCGCTGCCAAAATAGCCACCTTGCTAAACACAGGGGGTGTCTGTGAGTTGCTGCAATCCTTTGAAGGATGGTGAATATGATCACCATTCGTGACGTCGCCCGTCAGGCGGGCGTTTCTGTGGCTACCGTCTCACGCGTGCTGAACAATAGCGCGCTGGTCAGCCCTGAAACCCGAGAAACCGTAATGAAGGCCGTGACCCAGCTCGGGTACCGGCCAAATGCCAATGCCCAGGCGCTTGCGACGCAGGTCAGCGACACCATCGGCGTGGTGGTGATGGATGTCTCGGATGCCTTTTTCGGCGCACTGGTGAAAGCGGTCGATATGGTCGCCCAGCAGCATGAGAAATATGTCCTGATCGGCAATAGCTATCATGAGGCGGAAAAAGAACGCCATGCCATTGAAGTGCTGATCCGCCAGCGCTGTAACGCCTTGATTGTCCACTCAAAAGCCTTGAGCGATGAAGAGCTAACCGGATTGATGGAGCAGATCCCGGGCATGGTGCTGATCAACCGCATCGTCCCCGGCTATGCCCACCGCTGCGTCGGGCTGGATAACGTCAGCGGCGCCATGATGGCCACGAAAATGCTCATCAACAACGGGCATCAGCGGATCGGTTATCTGGCCTCCAGCCACGCGATTGAAGATGACGAACTGCGGCGCGAGGGGTGGCAGAACGCCCTGAAAGAGCATGGCATTACGCCATCCGAGAGCTGGGTGGGAACCGGCACGCCGGACATGCAGGGCGGTGAAGCGGCGATGGTAGAGCTGCTGGGCCGCAATCTGCAGCTGTCTGCGGTGTTTGCCTATAACGATAGCATGGCGGCAGGCGCCCTGACGGCGATGAAGGATAACGGCATTGCGGTGCCACAGCATTTATCACTCATTGGTTTCGATGATATTCCGATTGCCCGTTACACCGACCCGCAGCTGACAACCGTGCGCTACCCGATTGCCTCTATGGCGAAACTGGCGACTGAGCTGGCGTTACAGGGGGCCGCAGGCGTGCTGGATCCGGGGGCAACACACTGTTTCATGCCGACTTTAGTGCGTCGCCACTCCGTCGCGGCCCGGCAAATTGTGGTTCCGATCACTAACTGATTACATGTGGTGATGTAACCGTTTTCAATCTGTGAGTAAATTCACAGTATCTTAACAAGGCGCTGACTATGATGTCAGCGTTTTAGGGGCTGAAACGCTATGTAACAGTGATTATTCACTTTCACTATAGCCAATGTGCCGCAAACAACGAATAAAACGCATTTCTGGAGCGTTACCGAACACGGAAGAGAGAAATTTTATAAGTGAACCTCGGCTGTCAGTAACGTTTTATTAACATCTGCCCGCCGCTCGTTATTCACAAGAACTACCCTGCATAAAAAAAACCGGAGATACCATGAATAAGAAGGTGTTGACCCTGTCTGCTGTAATGGCAAGCATGCTTTTTGGTGCAGCAGCGCACGCTGCGGATACCCGTATTGGTGTGACCATCTATAAATACGACGACAACTTCATGTCTGTTGTGCGTAAAGCGATTGAGAAAGATGCGAAAGCAGCGCCAGACGTTCAGCTGCTGATGAACGACTCCCAGAATGACCAGTCCAAACAGAACGACCAGATCGACGTTCTGCTGGCGAAAGGCGTGAAAGCCCTCGCCATCAACCTGGTTGACCCGGCTGCAGCAGGCACGGTTATTGAAAAGGCGCGCGGCCAGAACGTGCCGATCGTCTTCTTCAACAAAGAACCTTCCCGTAAGGCGCTGGATAGCTACGACAAAGCGTATTACGTCGGTACCGACTCCAAAGAGTCCGGTATTATTCAGGGCGATCTGATCGCGAAACACTGGGCGGCGAACCCGAACTGGGACCTGAACAAAGACGGTCAGATTCAGTTCGTGCTGCTGAAAGGCGAACCTGGCCACCCGGATGCTGAAGCGCGTACCACCTACGTTATCAAAGAGCTGAACGACAAGGGCCTGAAAACCCAGCAGCTGGCGTTAGATACCGCGATGTGGGATACCGCTCAGGCGAAAGATAAGATGGACGCCTGGCTGTCCGGCCCTAACGCCAACAAAATCGAAGTGGTTATCGCCAACAACGATGCGATGGCAATGGGTGCGGTAGAAGCGCTGAAAGCACACAACAAATCCTCTATCCCGGTATTCGGCGTAGATGCGCTGCCAGAAGCGCTGGCGCTGGTTAAATCCGGTGCGATGGCCGGTACCGTGCTGAACGATGCCAACAACCAGGCGAAAGCCACCTTCGATCTGGCGAAAAACCTGGCCGATGGCAAAGGTGCGGCAGATGGCACCAACTGGAAAATTGACAACAAAATCGTTCGCGTACCTTACGTGGGCGTAGACCAGTCCAACCTGGCTGAGTTTATCGGTAAATAAAAGAGTTAACTTGTCTTCACTGGGCGCAACGAGTTGCGCCCTTTTATAACGCGATATGCGAGGCCAACAAGGTATAATTATGGTCAGCACAACAACTCAGTCATCCGGTGAATACCTGTTGGAAATGAGCGGTATCAACAAGTCATTTCCCGGCGTTAAGGCACTCGATAATGTTAATTTAAAAGTGCGTCCTCACTCTATTCATGCCTTAATGGGGGAGAACGGTGCGGGTAAATCAACATTATTAAAATGTCTTTTTGGGATCTATCAAAAAGATTCTGGCAGCATTCTTTTTCAGGGGAAAGAGATCGATTTCCATTCAGCGAAAGAAGCACTGGAAAACGGTATCTCGATGGTTCACCAGGAATTAAACCTGGTGCTGCAGCGTTCAGTCATGGATAACATGTGGTTGGGGCGTTATCCCACCAAAGGTGTTTTTGTCGATCAGGACAAAATGTATCGCGACACCAAGGCGATTTTCGACGAGCTGGATATTGATATCGATCCGCGCGCCCGTGTGGGAACATTATCCGTCTCCCAGATGCAGATGATCGAAATTGCCAAAGCGTTCTCCTATGATGCGAAAATTGTCATCATGGACGAACCGACATCCTCATTAACGGAAAAAGAGGTTAACCACCTTTTTACCATTATTCGTAAGCTGAAAGATCGCGGCTGCGGCATTGTGTACATCTCCCACAAAATGGAAGAGATCTTCCAGCTGTGCGATGAGATCACTATCCTGCGCGACGGCCAGTGGATCGCCACGCAGCCGCTGGAAGGGCTGGACATGGACAAGATCATCGCCATGATGGTCGGCCGTTCCCTGAATCAGCGCTTCCCGGATAAAGAGAACAAGCCGGGCGAAGTGATCCTGGAAGTGCGCAATCTGACCTCGTTACGTCAGCCGTCTATCCGCGATGTCTCCTTCGACCTGCACAAGGGTGAAATCCTGGGGATTGCTGGCCTGGTGGGGGCAAAGCGTACCGATATTGTGGAAACCCTGTTTGGCATTCGTGAGAAAGCCGAAGGCACCATTACGCTGCACGGTAAGAAAATCAATAACCACAACGCCAACGAAGCCATTAATAATGGTTTTGCGCTGGTGACGGAAGAGCGTCGTTCGACCGGTATTTATGCTTATCTGGATATTAACTTTAACTCGTTAATTTCTAACATTCGCAATTACAAAAACAAAGTCGGGCTGCTGGATAATTCCCGCATGAAAAGCGATACCCAGTGGGTGATTGACTCCATGCGCGTGAAAACGCCAGGCCACCGCACCCAGATTGGTTCGCTGTCAGGCGGTAACCAGCAGAAAGTGATTATTGGCCGTTGGTTATTAACGCAGCCCGAAATCCTGATGCTGGATGAGCCGACCCGCGGTATTGACGTCGGCGCGAAGTTTGAAATTTATCAGCTGATTGCCGAGCTGGCGAAAAAGAATAAAGGGATCATTATCATTTCTTCCGAAATGCCGGAACTGTTAGGGATCACGGACCGTATTCTGGTTATGAGCAATGGTCTCGTCGCCGGTATTGTTGACACCAAAACGACAACGCAAAACGAAATTTTGCGTCTTGCGTCTTTGCACCTTTAAGATCAGGGGCTCCTCATGAGTGCGTTAAATAAAAAAAGTTTTCTCACTTACCTGAAAGAAGGCGGTATTTACGTTGTTCTTTTAGTCTTGCTGGCAATCATCATTTTCCAGGACCCTACGTTCTTAAGCCTGCTGAACCTGAGTAACATTCTGACCCAGTCCTCCGTGCGTATTATCATTGCGCTGGGCGTGGCGGGCCTGATCGTGACCCAGGGGACGGACCTTTCTGCCGGTCGCCAGGTAGGTCTGGCGGCGGTTATCGCGGCAACCCTGCTGCAGTCAATGGAAAACGCCAACAAGGTCTTCCCGGAAATGGCCACCATGCCGATTTTCGTGGTGATCCTGATTGTCTGCGCCATCGGCGCGGTGATTGGTCTGATCAACGGTATTATCATCGCCTACCTGAACGTGACGCCATTCATCACCACCCTCGGTACGATGATCATCGTTTACGGTATCAACTCTCTGTACTACGACTTCGTCGGTGCTTCGCCCATCTCGGGCTTTGACAGCGGCTTCTCGACCTTTACGCAAGGGTTTATCGCGCTGGGCAGCTTCCGCCTGTCGTATATCACCTTCTATGCGCTGATTGCGGTCGCCTTCGTCTGGATCCTGTGGAACAAAACGCGCTTTGGCAAAAACATCTTCGCTATCGGCGGTAACCCGGAAGCGGCGAAAGTGTCCGGCGTAAACGTCGCCCTGAACCTGCTCATCATCTATGCCCTGTCCGGGGTGTTCTACGCCTTCGGCGGGATGCTGGAAGCGGGCCGCATCGGCTCTGCAACGAACAACCTTGGCTTCATGTACGAGCTGGATGCGATCGCAGCCTGCGTGGTGGGCGGCGTCTCCTTCAGCGGCGGCGTGGGTACCGTACTCGGCGTGGTGACCGGTGTGATCATCTTCACCGTCATCAACTACGGGTTGACCTACATCGGCGTGAACCCGTACTGGCAGTACATCATCAAGGGCGCCATCATTATCTTCGCGGTTGCGCTGGATTCACTGAAGTACGCCCGTAAGAAGTAATCGTCACTCGCCATACCCGGCCCGCTCACCGAGCGGGCTTTTTTATGCCCTATGCCAGATGGGACTCCTCCTGCGTCACAATGCGCTCAAACCAGTCGAGTTCAGAAAGCTTGCAGGCAACCCACTGTTCGGAAAAGGCGTCGCCCAGGCTGTCGGTGAGATACTGACAGCGGGCAAAGGCCTCAATCGCCTCCTGCTGGAACAGCGGCAGCTCGGGTTGGTCGTGCTGCGGCTCAGGGAGATCCCCCTCGTCGATATGTTCCAGCCCGTACAGCATGCCGGTCAGGATAGTGGCTGTGACCAAATACGGATTCGCATCGGCCCCGGCCAGCCGGTACTCGATACAACGGTTGCTCTCATCCGAGCAGGGAATACGCAAGGCGGCGGAGCGGGTGTTATAGCCCCAGGAGTTAAAGACGGGTTCCGTCAGGTTTTTACGCAGGCGACGAAACGCGTTGACCCCCGGCGCAAGAATGGCGACGGAGGCGGGCATCAGCGCCAGCTGGCCCGCGATGCACAAGCGCATCATGCTGCTCAGCGCGTTCACCGGGGAGGCAAAAACGTTTTCGCCACGGCTGTTGTTCAAGCTGAAATGGATGTGCAAACCGCTGCCGGAAAGCTCGCTGAACGGCTTAGCCATAAAGTTGGCCTGAAGACCGTGCTTTTCAGCGACATAGCGGGTCAGGCGGCGCAGGGCCAGCACGTTATCACAGACCTCTACGACGCGCTGGCTGTGCTTCAGGTTTAATTCGTACTGTCCGGACTCGGCTTCCGCTACCACCCCTGACAGCGGGATGCGCTGAAGGTGCGCCAGCTGTTCCAGCTCGTCAAACAGCGCCGCATGCGCCGACGAGGTATCCATGTGAAAACAGCCCTGATTTTGCGGATCGCGTTCGCCCTGTCCCGTCAGGTAAAACTCGATTTCCGGGGCAATCACCGGGAAAAGGCCGTGCTGGTGGAAGCGGGCCACGACGTTCTGCAATATCGCGCGCGGCTCAAGCGGGCAGGGGTTACCGTCGCTGTCTTTCATCGTCAGCAGGATCTGCGCGGTGTGCTCCGGATCCTGCGGACAGGGGCGCAGAGAACCGGCGACCGGGACGCACAGCCGGTCGGGTTCATCATAAAGCGGGGCGGCGATGTTTCCCTTCTGGTCCATTGAGTAGACGGAAAGCGGAAAATAACAGCCTTTTTCCAGACTCAGCATGCTCTCCACCGAGAGGCGCTTGCCGCGCATCGTGCCGTTGATATCGTTCAGGTAAACGTCAACATGTTTCGTTTGCGGGTAACGTTCCAGATAATCGGCCACTTCCACGGCAACGTTGTGCTGCAGGGCGTCAATTTTTTCATCCAGCCAGAGGCCAGAATTCAGTGCGCCAGGGAGTGATAAGCCGGGAAAGTTAAAGTACGGGCGGAGACTTTTGAGGAAAAACGCATTCATTATCGAGTTCATAGTCATTCTTCAATGAAGCCGTAGCGGCAGTGAACTCAGCTTAAAAGAGCCGACGTAAAGGGGAGATAAAAAGCGTCAGGCCCGGCGTAAAGAAAGTATAAAGGCGGCTCTGTTATTTCTCTTTTTTCTGCATATCCAGCAGCTGCTCGGGCGTGACGGCCGGATAACCCTGCGCGTCTTCCGGCACTTCGTGCATCGCCGGAATCGGCACCAGCGGGCCTAAAAAGCGCGGTTCGCGCTTAAAGATATACAGATCGGCCAGGGCACCAAAGCGGGCGCCGAACTCGCGGACGCGCACGCTCAGCATATCTTTTGGCGACGGCACCGCGTAGCACTGCGCCTGAATGCCCATGTGCAGGGCGATAAACAGCGCGCGCTCGCAGTGGAAGCGCTGGGTGATGATGATGAAGTCGTTGGTGTCGAAGACTTTGCGCGTGCGGACGATGGAGTCCAGGGTGCGGAAGCCCGCGTAGTCGAGCACGATATCGGCAGGATCCACGCCCGCGGCAATCAGGTCCTTACGCATCGTCACCGGTTCATTGTAGCTTTGCAGAGCGTTATCGCCGCTCAGCAGCAGGTAGTTCACCTTGCCGCTGTTGTAGGCGTTCAGCGCGCCCTGAATGCGGTAACGGTAATACTGGTTGATGACGCCGGTGCGGTAATACTTGGCGGTGCCGAGCACCACGCCAACCTGACGATAGGGCAGGTCCTGCAGGTCGTCAAAGATATAGGGGGCGGTTTTCCAGCTCATCCACCGGTCGAGGCCGAGCACGATCAACAGCAGTATGCCGACCAGGACAGACAGGCTGTAAAAAACGCGCTTTAACATGCAGATGGCTCGTACCGAAGGTGAAATTTAACTCAGGCTACTTTACCCGCCTGGTTAGCGCAAGAAACAGCGACTCAACTGAGGGGTTTTTCAACAAACTGGCGGGCATTTCTGCCCGCCGGAAGGGTTACGCCAGCAGCACGCGGTCAATCGTCGTACAGCCCAGCGCTTTAAGCGTTGCGGCAGTGGCATCCCACTGAATCAGCGGCGCATCGGCAATTTCTGCCAGAATAGCGCGCTGAATATCAGGATAATCATAGCCGTTCAGGCTCAGCAGGTTGAGTGCGCCCTGCAGCGGCGGCAGCGTTGGGTTAAACGCGGCGTTTTCCGCATAGCTGCCGGTGAAGATTCGGCCATCGCGACACTGCAGCGCCACGCCGCTCGGGGACGTGCTGTACGGCGTGTGGCTCTTGTTGGCGGCGGTAATCGCCGCCTGGCTCAGGTCATCGCCGGACAGGGCGAAACCGTGGTCCTGCTCGTCCATCAGCAGGGTTTTGATCTCCAGATCTTTCGGGCCAAACGCGTCAGGCAGGTAATCCGCCAGCGTGTGCGGCGCGCGACCCGGCAGGTTGATGCGCAGCTGCAGCCCGCTGTTCAGCTCGTTCATAAACTGACGGCAGTGGCCGCAGGGGGTGTAGTTCACGGTAATGGCGCTCAGCGCTTTTTCACCGCGCAGCCAGGCGTGGCTGATGGCGCTCTGCTCGGCGTGAACGGTTTGCTGCATGGTTGCGCCCAGGAACTCCATATTGCCGCCGAAGTACCAGGTGCCGCTGACGCCGCGCGCAATGGCCCCGACGTTGAAGTGGGAGAGATCGGCCCGCGCGCAGGCGGCAGCCAGAGGAAGCAGTGCGAAAGCCAGCGCGTCTTCGTCCAGTCCCGTTGCCTGTTTCAGCATCGTGACCTGCTCCGCGGTCAGCAGGGCGGGGAAGTGCGCATCTGCCAGAACGGGAGCAAGGGCTGACTGCAAATTCTCTGCAAGCTGGGCGAAAGCAGCTTGAAAACGTGGGTGCATGGCGTTTGCCTCATAAAGGTTAATGGATCGGTAGTTTACGGAGCCGTCAGGGCTTTATATGTGATCCACTTCTCATTATGTATGCAACTTATGAAATCAAAATGAAATTTGCGCGACGCATCGCAAATTTTAGCCCATCACTACCAGAATCAGCGGGAAAATGAACGGGGCCAGCAGGGAGGTAATAATCCCGCAGATCACCAGCGCCAGGGAGCTAAACGCCCCTTCCTGATAATCCAGCTCCGCGCAGCGGGCAGTGCCCAGCGCGTGCGAGGCGGTGCCCATCGAGAGCCCCCGTGCCGCCTTAGTATGAATACGCATCGCGTTCAGCAGGGTGTGGCCAAACACCGCGCCGAGAATACCGACGAAAATGACGCACATCGCGCTGATGGCCGGAATGCCGCCGAGGCTGCCCCCAACCGCCATCGCGATAGGCGTGGTCACCGATTTAGGCAGGATTGACGCCGCAATCTGTGGGGAAGCGCCCATCAGCAGCGCCACCGACGTGCCGGTGATCATCGCCACCAGGCTACCCACAAAACAGATGGTAATGATGGATTTCCAGCGGGCGCGGATCTGGTGCAGCTGCTCGTATAAAGGAAACGCCAGCGCCACGACGGCAGGCTGCAGCAGGTCGTTTAAGATTTTGCTGCCGGCAAAGTAGCGTTCGTAAGGAATGCCGGTGAGCAGCAGGAACGGAATAATCACCACCATCGCCACCAGCAGGGGGTTCAGCAAGGGCATTTTGAAACGCGCGGCAAGCTTACGTGCGGCGAAAAAGACTGCAAGGGTGAGCGGCAGGGACCACCAGATATTGTCCATCATTTTTTTGTTTTCTCCCCAATCACGTTACGTTCGCCATGCACCAGATGTGAACTCCAGCTCACCACCAGGAAAACCACCAGCGTACTCACCGCGCAGGAAACAACAATCGGGCCGAACTGGGCTTTGAGCAAATCAAAATACTGCATGACCCCGACGCCGATAGGCACGAAAAGCAGCGCCATATAGCGAATGAGGACGAAGCAGCCGGGATTGACCCACTTTGCAGGCAGGATTTGCAGCGCCAGCAGCACGAAGAGGATCAGCATGCCGATAATGCTGCCGGGAATGGTGATGGGCAGCAGCGACGCGATGAAAATCCCGGCATACAGGCAGGCGTAAATCAGGACGAATGCGCGCAGATATTGCCAGATAATGTTCAATGATTTGCTCATGGTGATAGTCCTTGCTGAAACGCATTCATCATACAATTAAACCTAAAAATGTGCCACGGATCACATCATGAATTTTGAGCATACCAGACATTCCGGAATGGAACGTCCGGTATCACCTTACTGGTACAGGCTACAGTTTAGAGGAAAGGGATTGCGCTGGCGAAGTAACGCGCCAGAGAAGGCATCAGCGTCAGGTGGTCAGTTTATCGAGAAAAGAAAACAGCACCTGGTTCATTTCGCGATAATCATGCGAGCGGAGTTTTTCCGCCGTTTCGACAAAACGGAATTCACCCGCACGGCGAAGGTCATTCTGCGAATGCTCAATCAGCAACTCTACCACCTCCGGCGTTAGCTCCATATGGCACTGGAAACCGTAAACCCGTTCGCTGTACTGCACGATCTGGCGGGGACAGCCCTCGCTGTAAGCCAGAACCTTAGCCTGCGGCGTCAACCCAGGCATGTCGTTATGCCAGTGACCGACGTTCAGCACGCTGCCAAAGCCCTCAAACAGCGGGTTCGCCTTGCCTGCATCTGTGAGCCTGACGGGAAATTTGCCGATCTCTTTTTCCGGGCTGTGGCAAAACGCGGCGCCCAGCGCTTCGCCGATAAGCTGTGAGCCCAGACAAACGCCTATCACCGTTTTACCTGCCTCTATCGCGCGGCTGATGAGTGCCTTTTCCGCCTGCGCATCAAACCAGGGGCATTCCTCACGCGTGGTGGCGGGGGACTGCGGGCCTCCCATGATGATAAGCAGGTCTGTGCCCCCCAGCTCCTCAGGTAACGGATCGCCCTGATACACTCTGGTGTAGCTCAGACTGCAGCCGCGACTTTTCCCCCAGATTTCATAGGCGCCTGGCGCCTCGAAATGTTCATGAATAATAAAATGGATGTGCATTGCGTCTCTCTCTGGTTACGTGTACAAGCAGCATCATAAGAGGAAGGGGGGAATGTGAAATGCCAACCGTTATCGATAAAACGCCAATTCACGACGATGCCATCGGATGGTCAAGAGGGGCAATTCGCTATACGCGCGGCGAAATCGATCCGCCTCACCAGCATTCGCAGGGACAACTTTTGTTTGCCATCAAAGGGGTCATGCTGGTCGAAACCGGCAGCAAACGCTGGGTCATACCGCCGCAGCGCGCGCTGTGGATCCCTCCCTTTCAGGAGCATACCTACAGCGTGTTATCCGCAACGGAGCTTCGCGCGGTCTGGTTTAGCCCGGCACTGATTTCGCAATGCGAACCTTTTAAGTGGAAAGACGAGGTTCACGTGATTATGGCCACAGCGTTGTTCAAAGAGCTGATTGCCGGGCTGTTCAGCGGGGAATACCGGCCGGCAAGCCAGCGCAGCATGGCCGTTTTGCTGCTCGACATCCTCAGCGAGACGCAGCAGATTTCAGCCGAACTGCCGATGCCCGTGGATCAGCGCTTACATCGCGTGGCCTGTGACATCATTGCCAACAATCTCTGGGATCTCTCTCTGGAAAGGCTGGCGGAACGGGCCGCGATGTCAGAACGCACATTTTCACGTGCGTTTATCAACGATACCGGCTTTAGCTTCCGGGCCTGGCGACAGCGCGCAAGGATTTGTGCCTCGCTGGATCTCCTCGCCAACGGATACCCGGTTAAGCAGGTGGCCTGGATGCTGGGGTTTTCCGGCCCGGCGGCATTTGCGGCGGCGTTTCGCGCTATTGTTGGGGCAACGCCGGGTGACTTTCTGCCTGAACAGAAGCGCTTCCCAGCGATATAGAGAGCGGCTACTATAGCGCGTCTTTTTTCACAGGTACTGCTATGCGTGTTTTACTGGCCCCAATGGAAGGCGTGCTCGACTCCCTCGTGCGCGAGCTTCTGACCGAGGTGAACGACTACGATCTCTGCGTGACGGAGTTTTTGCGCGTGGTGGATATGCTGTTGCCGGTAAAATCCTTCTTCCGGCTTTGCCCCGAGCTGCACAACCAGAGCCGAACCTCTTCCGGCACGCTGGTGCGGATTCAGCTGCTCGGCCAGTACCCGGAATGGCTGGCGGAAAACGCCGCCCGCGCGGTTGAGCTGGGCTCTTACGGGGTGGATCTCAACTGCGGCTGTCCGTCTAAGCTGGTGAACGGCAGCGGCGGCGGGGCGACGTTGCTGAAAGATCCTGAGCTGATTTACCGCGGCGCGAAAGCCATGCGCGAGGCCGTGCCCGCGCATTTGCCGGTGACGGTAAAGGTTCGGCTGGGATGGGACAGCGATGCCCGACAGTTCGAGATCGCCGATGCGGTGCAGCAGGCCGGGGCCACCGAGCTGGTGGTGCATGGCCGCACTAAAGAAGATGGCTACAAAGCCGATCGCATAAACTGGCAGGCGATCGGTGAGATCCGCAAACGCCTCTCCATTCCGGTGATCGCCAACGGCGAAATATGGGATTACGAGAGCGCGCAGGCCTGTCTGCAGGCCACCGGCTGCGATGCGGTAATGATCGGCCGCGGCGCGCTGAATGTGCCCAACCTCAGCCGGGTGGTGAAATATAACGAACCGCGTATGCCCTGGGCAGATGTCGTCACGCTGCTGCAAAAATACAGCCGTCTGGAAAAGCAGGGCGATACCGGTTTGTATCACGTCGCGCGTATTAAGCAGTGGCTGAGTTATTTACGCAAAGAGTACGAGGAAGCGCTGGAATTATTTCAGGAGATTCGTACTTTACAGACGTCGGCTGATATTGCGCGGGTGATTCAGTCCAAATAATAAGCGTTAAATTGCTCACACTTTTTTAAAACAGAAAACAGTTCAGGTTTTCAACGTGGCGCGACGGTGTTAAGGTGCCACTGTTTTCAACGCAGGATTGTGACTGGTTAACAGGCAAAACCTAAGCGTTCCACAGCATTTTCGCTGTGGGGCGCTTAGGTTTTTTTTTGCCTGTCATTTACGCAGGAGAGATATTTGGCTTAGCGCTTTTTAATGATTCTTAAAAAAAGAAATAGCGACAGGAAATAGAAAAATTTCCTGCGGCCGGTTACGCACTCAATACTCAATCACAGGTTGTTATCATGGCATATAAAAATAAACTCTATGCGTTCGCCTTATTGGCGATATCCCCGCTGTCGATGGCGCAAGACTGGAACGGTACGGTATTAGGGTTTGAAGCTCCGCCGGAGCCTGTGCTGGGCGAAATGCTTGGCATACGTAAAATCCTTAACGATAACGGTTTTACCTATAACCTCGGATACCTGAATGAAATTGGCTGGAACGGCGGTGGCGGATATAACCACGACTCCCACGTGGCCTATATTGACCAGTTCGCGCTGACCTTCAACCAGGATCTGGAGCGCTGGACCGGTATCCCGGACGCGCGTATCGAGGGGAACATCGTCAACCGCAACCACAATGACGATCTCACCACCAAACGCGTGCAGGACCCGCGCGTCAACTTCAACGATCTGACCCAGGAGAGCTGGGGCGGGCAGTCGATTACCCGTCTGGGCTGGCTGACCTTTGCCCGCAGCTTTGACGACCGGCGTCTGACCTGGCGCATCGGGATGATGAACAAGGTGCAGACCTTCGATCAAATTATCCCCTGTGATTTTCAGCTGCTGTCCCAGTGCGGCGGAAAGTCAGCCAACTCGCTCACCTGGAACAACTGGAACGTCCACACCTGGGGAACCACGCTTGCGTATAAACTCACGCCGACGCTAACCCTGAAGGGCGGCGTGATGGAGCAAAATCCGCAGGCCGCCAGCCGCAGCCATGCCTGGAGCTGGTCGACGAAGGGCAGCAAAGGGGTCTTACTGCCGGTTGAAATCGAAGCGCGTCCGCTGATTAACGGCCTGCCGGGCGCGTACAACCTGGGCGTGGTGTTTACCAACGCGCCGCAAACCGATCTCTATCGCGGCAAATCCGGCGGGGCGGGCGCGACGGACCCGGACGGATTCGATACCCACAGCCGGACCTGGTTCATGTACGCCGGGCTGAACCAGCAGCTTACGCAGCATCAGGATGACCCGAATCGCGGGTTGAGCTCCTCGTTCAGCATGAGCCTTGCGGATCAGCGCACTAACTACATGCATCAGGTTTACGCCGCCTCGCTGCGCTACCGCGGGCTGTTTGATGCGCGACCGGAAGACTGGATTGGCTTTGGCTTAACCTGGATTGATATGAGCAGCCAGTACGCGCGCAACCAGCGTTACCTGAACAGCCTGAGCGGCGTGAGCGACTACAACAATCCGGCCTGGCACCCGGTGCCGGGCCATTCCCTGAACGGCGAGTTTTACTACCGCTTTCGTCCGGTGTCATGGCTTGAACTGCAGCCGGGCATTCAGTACTGGCACCATCCCGGCGGGGTCAGCCGCACCCAGGATGCCTGGGTCACCGAGCTGAAAACGGTGGTGACCTTCTGATATCACGGTAGCAAGTTCGATCCGCGTCACGTTTCTGACGCGTGACGCATTGAGGCTACGAATGAAACTGATAGAGTGCCAGAACTGGATTGTTACTGCTTAGGCAGGCAAAACCTGATTTTCTGGCATCTGCCGGAGGTCAGGTTTTTTTGTTTCTGGGGTTCAGATGAAAATCGCCAAGATACTCAATAATAACGTGGTGGTTGTTCAGGATGAGCGCGGGCGCGAACAGGTGGTGATGGGCCGTGGGCTGGCCTTTCAGAAGCGCGTCGGTGAAGCGCTGGATACCGCGCGGGTTGAAAAGGTGTTTGCGTTACAAAGCGATGAACTGGTGCGTCGGCTCGGGGAGCTGCTGAGTCAAATTCCGCTGGAGGTGATGACCACCTGCGACCGCATCATCGGGCTGGCGGCGCAGCGGCTGGGCAAGCTGCAGGAGAGCTTGTATATCACCCTCACCGATCACTGCTACTTTGCGATTGAGCGGCAGAAGAACGGGTTGGCCATCAAAAACGTGCTGCTGTGGGATATTAAACGGCTGTATCCGAAGGAGTTCGAATTAGGGCAGGAGGCGCGGGCCATTATCGCCAGACGCCTTAACGTCGAACTGGAGGAGGATGAGGCCGGTTTTATCGCGCTGCATCTGGTCACCGCGCAGCTGAACAGCGAAATGCCGGAGGTGATGCACGTGACGCGGGTGATGCAGGAGATCCTGCAGCTGGTGAAGTATCAGCTGCAGCTTGAGTATGACGAAGAGTCGCTCAGCTACCAGCGTTTCGTCACCCACCTGAAGTTTTTTGCCCAGCGGATGCTCACCCGCACCGTGGTGGAAGATGACGATGTCTCGCTGCATACCGCAGTCAAAGACAACTACGCGAAGGCGTGGAAATGCGCCGAGAAAATCGCACAGCACCTGAATAAAAGCTATCAGCGTGAGCTGACAACCGAAGAAATTATGTTCCTCGCCATTCATATCGAGCGGGTGAGAAAAGAGGGGCGTTAAGCCTCAAAACAGGATTGTTACTGCATCACGCAGGCAAAACCTGAGCGCGGCCTTCGTCAGAAGGTCGTTCTCGGGTTTTTTTATTTTTGTACTCAGTCAACAGGTGCCTGCGGGCATCGGATGTAAGGAAATCGAGATGGAATACCAGGCGTTAGCGAAGGATATTCTCGGCCACGTTGGCGGAAAAGAGAACATCGTCAGTCTTGTGCACTGCGCGACCCGGCTTCGCTTCAAACTGAAAGAGAATCAACGGGCGGATGCGGAAGGGCTCAAGAAAAACCCGGGCGTGATCATGGTGGTCGAAAGCGGCGGCCAGTTTCAGGTGGTGATTGGCAACCACGTTCACGACGTCTGGCAGGCAGTGCGCAATGAAGCAGGCCTGACCGACGACGCCCCTGTCGTGGAAGAGAAGGGCGAAAAGGGGAACCTGCTGGGCCGCCTGATTGACATCGTCTCCGGGATCTTTACCCCATTTATTGGCATTCTGGCCGCGTCCGGTATTCTGAAGGGGCTGCTGGCGCTGGCCGTGGTCTGCGGCTGGCTCACGACCGAGAGCGGCACGTATAAAATCTGGTTTGCCGCCAGCGATGCGCTGTTTTTCTTCTTCCCGCTGGTGCTGGGCTATACCGCCGGGAAAAAGTTCGGCGGCAACCCGTTTATTACCATGGTGATCGGCGGGGCGCTCACCCATCCGGTGATGATTGCGGCGTTCAACGCCAGCCAGCAGCCGGGCGCGGTATCGGAAGCCTTTTTGGGCATCCCCGTCACGTGGTTCAACTACAGCTCGTCGGTGATCCCGATTATTCTCGCCGCGTGGGTCAGCTGCTGGCTGGAAAAACAGAGCACCAGGCTGCTGCCTTCCTCGATGAAAAACTTCTTCGCGCCGCTGATCTGTCTGGGCGTGACCGTGCCGCTGACTTTCCTCGTTATCGGGCCGCTGGCGACCTGGCTGAGCCAGATGCTGGCGAACGGCTATCAGACTGTTTACGTTCTGGCACCGTGGCTGGCGGGCGCGGCGATGGGCACGCTGTGGCAGGTCTGCGTTATTTTTGGCCTGCACTGGGGGCTGGTGCCGCTGATGATCAACAACCTGGCGGTGCTGGGGCATGACTCCATGCTGCCCATGCTTTTGCCTGCGGTGTTTGGCCAGGTGGGGGCGGCGCTGGGCATTTTCCTGCGTACCTGCGATGCGCGTCAGAAAATGCTGGCCGGTTCATCCGTGACGGCAGGTATTTTTGGTATCACCGAACCCGCAGTGTATGGCGTAAACCTGCCGCTGCGCCGTCCGTTTATCTTTGGCTGCGTGGCTGGCGCTATCGGCGGGGCGATTGTCGGCTTCAGTGACACCCACGTTTACTCCTTCGGCTTCGCCAATATCTTTACCATCGCCCAGATGATTCCGCCGGGCGGCGTGGACGCCACGCTGTGGGGAGGCATTATCGGCACGGTGGTGGCGCTGGTACTGAGCTGCGGCCTGACGCTGCTCGCCGGTATGCCAGGAAACACCGCGCCAGAGAATGTGGTCTCCGCGGGCGAAAACGATGTGCTATCGCCGATGACCGGTACCGTTCTTGCTCTCGACCAGGTGCCGGATACCACGTTTGCCAGCGGCCTGCTGGGCAGCGGCGCCGCGATTATTCCCTCCGATAACAAAGTGGTTGCCCCGTTTGCCGGTGTGGTGGCTTCGCTGTTCCAGACCAAACACGCCATCGGCCTGCTCAGTAACAGCGGGATTGAAGTGTTGATCCACGTGGGTATCGACACCGTGAAGCTCGACGGCAGGCCGTTTACCGCCCATGTGAAGGTCGGTGACAAGGTGCAGCCCGGCGATCTGCTGCTGGAGTTTGACCGACAGGCGATTATCGATGCCGGATACGACCTGGCGACCCCGATTATTATCAGTAACAGCGACGAGTATCGCGAGGTGGCGACCGTGGCGGCAACGTCCGTCATTGCCGGTGCGCCGTTACTCAGCGTCAGTCATCAATAACAGGAGAACGTGATGAAAACTTTCCCGGACGATTTTTTATGGGGCGGCGCGGTTGCCGCGAATCAGGTAGAGGGGGCGTATCTGGAGGAGGGGAAAGGGCTGTCCACCTCTGACGTTCAGCCGCAGGGTGTCTTCGGCCCGGTAGTTGAGCGCGTCCCTGGGGACAGCAGCATCAAGGATGTCGCCATCGACTTCTATCATCGCTACCCGGAAGACATCAAGCTGTTCGCCGAGATGGGCTTTAGCTGCCTGCGCGTCTCCATTGCCTGGACCCGCATTTTTCCGAACGGTGACGAGCAGCAGCCGAACGAGGCGGGGCTGGCGTTTTACGACCGGCTGTTTGACGAGCTGGCCGCACACAACATCACGCCGCTGGTGACGCTGTCGCACTATGAAATGCCGTGGGGGCTGGTGAAGCAGTACGGCGGGTGGGGCAGCCGTCAGACTATCGGCTTCTTTGAGCGCTATGCCCGTACCGTGTTTGCGCGCTACAAAGAGAAGGTCAAGCTGTGGCTGACCTTCAACGAGATCAATATGTCTCTGCACGCGCCGATGACCGGCGTCGGTCTGCCGGAAACCAGCAGCAAAGGGGAGGTGTACCAGGCGATCCACCACCAGCTGGTGGCCAGCGCGCTGGCGGTGAAGGCCTGCCATGAGATTATCCCGGATGCCAGAATCGGCAACATGCTGCTGGGCGGCCTGATGTATCCGCTGACCTGCAAGCCGGAAGATGTTCTGGAGACGCTGCAGGAAAACCGCGCGTGGCAATTCTTTGGCGACGTGCAGTGCCGTGGCGCCTACCCGGGGTATATGCAGCGCTTCTTCCGCGACAACGGCATTCAGCTAGAGGTCACGGACGCCGACCGCGAGGCGCTGAAATCTACCGTCGATTTTATCTCCTTCAGCTACTACATGACGGGCTGCGTCACCGCGGATGAAGCCCTCAACCAGCAGGCGCGCGGCAATATCCTGAGCATGGTGCCAAACCCGCATCTGGCCAGTTCCGAATGGGGCTGGCAGATTGACCCCATCGGCCTGCGTACCCTGCTAAACGTACTCTGGGATCGCTATCAGAAGCCGCTGTTTATCGTGGAAAATGGCCTCGGGGCGAAGGATAAACCGGACGCAGACGGCACGGTGCAGGACGACTACCGCATCAGCTATCTCAACGATCACCTGGTGCAGGTGCGGGAAGCCATTGAAGACGGCGTTGAGGTGATGGGCTACACCAGCTGGGGGCCCATCGATCTGGTAAGCGCATCAAAAGCTGAACTCTCTAAGCGCTACGGCTTTATTTACGTCGATCGCGATGACAGCGGGAAAGGCACGCTGGCGCGCAGCCGTAAGAAAAGTTTCTACTGGTATAAAGAGGTTATTGCGACAAAAGGCGCTTCGCTGAAAGTTTAATAAAGCGATCAACCTGACAGGGGATGTTCACCCTGTCGGGTTGATTATTTTTTATTTGCATAATTCAATTTAAATAATAATTTTGGTGAATATTTTTCCGTATATTTAAATCTATGACAATTTACGCATTGCCACGCATTACTAAAAAAATAAAGAGAATCAAGCGTAATTTGCGCCTTTATTTTTTGAGTTTATGGCGTCATGAAACGTTCTCTTATTTTATCTCTGAGTGCTCCCTTCGTTTTTATTCTGGCTGCCTGTGCGCCTGAACATGCCACGGTATCTCCCATTAAAACGCAAACCACGGCGGCGTCGGTGAATACGGTTCTGAATCATCAGGACTGGCCGAAAAATGAGTGGTGGAAAGCATATAACGATCCGGAACTTAACGGGCTTATTGCGAAAGCATTAAGCGATGCGCCGGATATGCAGATTGCCCGTCAGCGCATTACGCTTGCGGAAGCCCAGGCCAAAGCGGCTATGGCTGCCGACGGTCCGCAGATTGATTTTTCAGCGGATGCCGAACGTCAGAAAATGTCCGCCGAGGGGCTGATGGGGCCCTTTGCCATTACCGACCCGGCGGCAGGGACAACCGGGCCGTGGTACACCAACGGCACCTTTGGCCTGACGGCAGGCTGGGATCTCGATCTGTGGGGAAAAAATCGCGCGCAGGTCGAAGCCCGGATTGGCAAAGTGAATGCGCAAAAAGCGGAGCTGGAGCAGACCCGTCAGCTGCTGGCCAGCAGCGTGGCGCGGCTCTACTGGGAGTGGCAAACGCAGGCCGCCGTGGGGGAGGTCCTCGCGCAGATTAAACATGAGCAGGACAATATTATCGGTGCCGATCGCGAGCTGTATCAGCACGGGATCACCTCCTCCGTGGAGGGCGTTGAAACGGATATCAACGCCAGCAAAACCGAAGAGCAGCTGGCCGAAGTCAACGGGAAAATGAAAGCCATTGAGGCGCGCCTGGTCGCGCTGACGAACGCCTCCTCCGTGAAGCTGACGCGGCACGCTTTGCCAACGGTGGAAGCCTCGCTACCGTCGACGCTCGGCTATGAACTGCTGGCACGCCGTCCGGATCTGCAGGAGGCGCACTGGTATATCGAAGCCTCCATGAGCGAAGTGGAGGCCGCCAGAGCGGCGTTTTATCCTGACGTGAACCTGATGGCGTTCTTACAGCAGGATGCCCTCCATCTGAGCGATCTGTTCCGTTCGTCCGCGCAGCAGATGGGCGTGACCGCCGGGCTGACGCTGCCGATTTTCGACAGCGGCAGGCTTAACGCCGGGCTGGATATCGCTCAGGCGCAGAACAACCTTTCAGTAGCCAACTACAACAAAGCGGTGGTAGAGGCCGTCAATCAGGTGGCACACACGGCCAGTGAAGTCGAAACGCTCATGGCGAAAAACAGCCACCAGCAGCAGGTTGAAAAAGATGCGGCACGGGTTGTAGCGCTGGCGCAGGCGCGTTTCAGCGCGGGGATCGTTGCGGGCTCCCGGGTCAGTGAAGCCAGAATACCGGCCCTCAAAGAGCACCTCGAAGGACTGCTGCTGAAGGGGCAGTATGTAGACGCCACGCTGCAGCTGACCTCCGCGCTGGGCGGTGGCTATCATCATGGCTAAAAAAGGTCATTAACTATACTTACCTCTTTGCAGTTTTTCAGGAGGTGAGTATGACCAGAGTAGCGATTGTGACCGCATCGGATTCCGGGATCGGTAAAACCACGGCCCTGATGCTGGCAGAGCGCGGGTTTGATATTGGCGTCACCTGGCACTCGGATGAGAAAGGGGCGCTGGAAACCTGCCGTGAAGTCGAAGCGCAGGGGCAGCGCGCGGAGGCTGTCCACCTTGATTTAAGCACCCTGCCGGAAGGCGCTGAGGCCATAGAGACGCTGATTGCGCGCTTTGGCCGGCTGGACGTGCTGGTCAATAATGCAGGGGCGATGACCAAAGCGCCATTCCTCGAGATGCCGTTTGACGACTGGCGGAATATTTTCATCGTCGACGTGGACGGTGCGTTTCTCTGTTCACAGATAGCCGCAAGGCAGATGGTGAAGCAGGGGGAAGGGGGACGGATTGTGAACATCACCTCGGTGCATGAACACACGCCTCTGCCGCAAGCGAGTGCCTACACGGCGGCTAAACACGCGCTCGGCGGGTTAACCAAATCCATGGCGATGGAGCTGGTGAAGCACAACATTCTGGTGAACGCCGTCGCGCCGGGTGCGATTGCCACGCCGATGAACGACATGGACGACAGCGAAGTGAAGGAAGGCTCCATGCCGGAAATCCCGCTGGCAAGGCCGGGCCACACGAAAGAGATTGCCAGCCTGGTGGCGTGGCTGTGTGACAGCGACGCCAGCTATACAACAGGGCAATCGTTTATCGTCGACGGGGGCTTTATGCTGGCGAACCCGCAGTTTAAGCCGGAGGGATAGATTCCCCTCTCCCTGTGAGAGAGGGTATTTTTAGTTCCCTCTCCCTGTGGGAGAGGGTTAGGGTGAGGGCATCAGGCCGCACTCACTCCTCATCCCGCGTCTTTTCACGGTGCTTCAGCCACAGTCGCACCGCAATCACCGCCACAACCACCAGAATCAACCACGCCCAGTGCTTCAGGTGCTGGTCGAGATTATGCAGCCAGGGCGCAATCACTTCCCCCCCTACATAGCCGAGCGTCGTAAAGATCAGCGCCCAGGCAATCGCGCCCACAATATTGAGCGGCAGAAAAATTTTGGGCGGCAGATGGCTGGCGCCAATCAGTATCGGCCCGATAATGCGAAAGCCATACATAAAGCGCGTGCCAATGACGAACAGGTAGGGATGACGTTGAATGAGCCGCTGAGCGCGGCGGATTTTCTTCTGATGCTTTGCGAAACGCTTGAGCAGCGTGGGCCCAAAGCGCAGCCCCAGAAAGTAGAGCAGCTGATCGCCTATCATCCCGCCCAGCGCGACCGCGGCAACAACCAGCGGGAACTTCAGTAACCCCTGATGCGCGGCGACGCCCCCTAACAGCGTGATGGTTTCACCTTCTGCCACGCTGCCGATGACCAGCGCGGCATAGCCATATTGCTCAATGAGTGCGTTAATATCCATTACGTAACGGTTTTCTCCCTCTGCGTGCCTCGTTTAATCATATACCCCTTGAATCAACGGCGGGGAAATCAACGGAAATTTCCCACTGTACATAAAATAATCTAAAGCCTGCATTATACTTAAGGTATCGCTGACGGGCCGACAACAAGGGGGCGCTATGAACCATGTCTGGGGACTTTTCTCCCATCCCGATCGTGAAATGCATGTCATTAAAAGTGAGAACGAAACGGTCTCGCATCATTACACGCACCACGTGCTGCTGATGGCCGCGGTGCCGGTAATATGCGCTTTTATCGGAACGACACAAATCGGCTGGAACTTCGGTGACGGCACCGTGGTTCAGCTTTCCTGGTTTACCGGACTCTATCTTGCCATCATCTTTTATGGCCTGATGCTGGCGGGGGTGGCGGTCATGGGGCGCGTCATTCACTGGATGGCGCGTAACTATCCGCAGCGTCCATCGCTGGCGCACTGTATGGTCTTTGCCGGGTATGTCGCGACCCCGCTGTTCTTAAGCGGTATTGTTGCGCTCTATCCACTGGTCTGGCTGTGCGCGCTGATCGGTACCATTGCCCTCTTTTACACCGGTTATCTGCTGTATCTGGGGGTTCCTACCTTCCTGAATATCAATAAAGAAGAGGGGCTGAGCTTCTCGAGCTCAACGCTCGCCATCGGGGTGCTGGTGCTGGAGGCGCTCCTGGCGCTGACGGTGATTCTTTGGGGTTATGGATACCGTCTCTTCTGAGTTCACTGCATTGCTGGCGTAAATGCCAGCAATGCAGCATCCGTTCACGATTATCCTCTGGCGACAACGCCCGCTGACGGCTATGATGCCGAAGCCAGCCTGTGTTTATCCAACAACCCAGGCGGTGTACGTCATAACGTGCGTGAATAATTATCAGAAGTCTCACCATGCTGAAATTCCGAGTCTCTTTACTTAGCCTGGCGCTGTTGCTGGGTGCGTCCGCAGTCGTACCGGCCGTCGACAAAACGCCCGCGGTGACCACCGCTGCTGCTCAGCCGCAAATTGCGTCCGGCAGCGCGATGATTGTCGATCTCAACACCAATAAGGTGATCTACGCCAGCCATCCGGACCTGGTGCGACCGATCGCCTCAATTACCAAATTAATGACCGCGATGGTGGTGCTTGATGCCCATCTGCCGCTGGACGAAAAACTGAAAGTGGATATTAGCCACACGCCGGAGATGAAAGGGATCTACTCCCGCGTGCGGCTGAACAGTGAGATCAGCCGTAAAAATATGCTGCTGCTGGCGCTGATGTCGTCTGAAAACCGCGCGGCGGCGAGCCTGGCGCACCACTATCCGGGCGGCTACGACGCGTTTATCCGCGCGATGAACGCCAAAGCCAAAGCGCTGGGGATGAACAATACGCACTATGTGGAACCGACGGGGCTGTCGATCAACAACGTCTCCACGGCGCGCGATCTGACGAAACTGCTGATTGCCAGCAAACAGTACCCGCTGATTGGTCAGCTCAGTACCACCCGTGAAGAGATGGCGACCTTTGCGAACCCGGCCTATACGCTGCCGTTCCGCAATACTAACCATCTGGTATACCGGGATAACTGGAATATTCAGCTAACGAAAACCGGCTTTACCAACGCGGCGGGACACTGTCTGGTGATGCGCACCGTATTTAACGGTAAGCCGGTGGCGCTGGTAGTGATGGATGCCTTCGGCAAATATACGCACTTCGCGGATGCGAGCCGCCTGCGGACCTGGATTGAAACAGGAAAAGTGCAGCCTGTCCCGGCCGCGGCATTGACGTATAAAAAGCAGAAAGCGGAGCAGATGGCGACGGCGCAGAACGACTGAGCCGTCTGTCAGTGCCGGGTGGCGGCTTTGCCTTACCCGGCCTACAAACACTAAAAACGGTAACCCAGGTTACCGTTTTGCGTTTATTCCGGCAGCGTCCAGTCACCATCGTTGAGCGGGCGCTGCATAATCACCGTATCCCGCCAGTCGCCTTTCTTGTAGCCTACGCTGCGCAGCTGACCGACAATCACGAAACCATGTTTTTTATGCAGACGTAACGAGCCGGCATTGTTATTGCCATCTCCTACCACGGCAATCATCTGCCGCCACGGCCCTTGCTCGCAGCGTGCGATCAGCGCATCCATCAGTGCCGTGCCAAAACCGCGCCCGGTGATGCTGGCATCCACGTAAATCGACTCTTCCAGGGTATAGCGGTAGGCGTGTCGCGGTCGGTAAGGGGTGGCATAGCAGTAGCCCACCACAATGCCGCGGTACAGCGCGATAAGCCACGGTAAACCGTTCTCCGCCACGCTTTTCATGCGATGACGCATTTCGTCAATAGTCGGGGGGACTTCTTCAAATGACGCGCGCCCGTGAAGCACATGCCAGGCATAGATCGCGGCAATGGCATGCACATCATCGGGACGGGCGTCGCGCACTTCCAGCTCGGTCTCGGATAAAACATCAATAGCCGACATGATGTGCCTGCTCCTCTTATCGAAGGCCGGAGAAACGTTTCTCCGGCGATAAGCGGTTACTCTATTACGATTAAGGAGCGCTTAACAATCTCTCAAATTTGGCTGTAGGAATTAATCAGACGTTTGCGTTATGTGCCGCTCCGCGTCTGCGCTCTCTTTCCAGTATTTCTTCCGCGTTGTTTTACCGATGCCGGGATTCATGCTGTTTGTAGGGTCATTCGCGCGATAAAACTGCTTAAGTGCGTCAGGGGCTTTATAAAGATGTCCGACGTTGTGTTCCGCAGGATATTGTGCGCCGCGTTCACGCAGAAGGGCGAGCATCTGCTCCTTCAGTTCGTGTGCATCGACCCCTTTCTTGACGATGTAATCCTGATGGAAGACATAGCACATAAAGTGACCGTAATAGAGCTTGTGCACCAGCTTGCTGTCGATTTCCGGCGGCAGGTGTTCAAACCACTCGGTGTCGTTACGCCGCAGGGCGATATCGAGCGCCAGAATATCTTCCACCTCTTCGGAATGTACCGCCTGATATCGGATGGCGGCCCCTGCGGCGGCAAAGCGGTGCAGGAAGGCTTTGCTGCCCTCTTCAGGCGTACAGGCAAAGAAATCCCCTTCGGCGGTTTTAAAGAATTCGGTCAGCCAGGCCTGCGCTTCGGCGATCCCGTCTCCGGCCATTTTCAGCAGCAGGTGATGTTCGTACTTGTCGCGCCAGGTTTTCATCCTCTCCGGTAAATGCGCCGGGAAAACGTTGCCCAGCTTCTGCATAAAGCGGTCGGTGAAGTGGGGTTTGAACAGCGACACTTTCTCCAGCATCGCGTCGGTACGGCCCTTCATGGTGAAGAAGAACGGCATTTTGTCGGTGCCGAGCTTGTCGATCATCAGGAACGTGTCTTTGCCGTAGCGCTCGGCGATGTCGTAAATGTCCCGGTGCATGTATTCGCCCGCCACCGGCAGGTGGGTGAATTCGCCCAGAATATGACGACGGATCTCCGTCAGAACCTCAGGCTGGTTGGTGCCGATGTAGAATACCTGCTGCTTTTTCTCGGCCGGGAAGGTGTCGAGACGCACCGCAAAAACGGCCAGCTTGCCCGCGCAGCCGGAGGATTCAAACAGGCGATCCGGGTCGGCGTTATAGCGCGCCGGCGTATCGGCGTTGATATCCCGCACGCGGGTCACGTAGTCATGATCGTGCGCATGGCGACCGTCGTGCTGAACGTCTTCGTCCTTCACGCGATCGTCGTCGAGCTTGCTGAGGATCTGTTCTGGCGTGACGCCGAGATCGATTCCCAGGTGGTTCACCAGCGTCAGCTTGCCGTTTTCGTCAATACGGGCAAACAGGGACATCTCGGTATAGGCGGGGCCACGCTGCACCAGCGAGCCACCGGAGTTATTGCAGATCCCACCGACCACCGAGGCGCCAATGCAGGAGGAGCCGATCACCGAGTGCGGTTCGCGGCCCAGCGGCTTAAGCGCTTTCTCGAGGGAGTAGAGTGTCGTGCCGGGGAACGCGAGCACCTGCTCGCCCTTGTCCAGCAGGTGCAGCTTGTCGAGGCGCAGGGTGCTGATAATCACGATGTCACGATCGTAATCGTTGCCGTTCGGCGTGGAGCCTTCGGTCAGGCCGGTGTTGGCCGCCTGCATTAAAATAATCTTGTCGGCGGCGACGCAGGCGCTCAGGACGCGCCACAGCTCCAGCAGCGTGCCGGGGAAAACCACCGCCAGTGCCTCGCCCTGACCGGAGCGGAAGCCCTTGCGGTAGCGGGCGGTTTTAGCCGGGTCGGTAAGCAGGTGAGAGGAGCCAACCAGGCGCGACAGTTCGTTAATAAAGGTTTTGTTATCGTCAGTTCGAACAGAAGACATCTTCCACTCCTTGTGGTGGGGCAAATTTCTCGCTGTAAAGCATAGCGCGATTAACTGTTAAGCGGTCGAGTATTCACGAGAAAAATCAGAGAATAACCCTGCAACGATCGGAGGGTTTGTGGCACACTGCGCTTTTCGCACGGTATGGCCGAGATCGTCCGGCGGTTATTGATGAGAGAGTAAAACGACATGAAATGGCTATGTTCTGTAGGTGTCGCCGTCAGCCTGGCGCTGCAACCTGCGCTGGCAGAGGATTTGTTTGGCAATCACCCGCTCACGCCTGAAGCGCGGGACGCGTTTGTCACGGAATTGCTCAAGAAAATGACGGTCGATGAGAAAATCGGCCAGCTGCGTCTGATCAGCGTCGGCCCGGATAACCCGAAAGAGGCCATCCGCGAGATGATCAAAGACGGGCAGGTAGGGGCCATCTTTAATACCGTCACCCGCCAGGACATCCGCAAGATGCAGGACCAGGTGATGGATCTCAGCCGCCTGAAAATTCCCCTGTTCTTTGCCTACGACGTGGTGCACGGCCAGCGTACCGTCTTTCCCATCAGCCTCGGCTTAGCGTCTTCCTTTAACCTCGACGCGGTGAAAACCGTCGGGCGCGTGTCGGCTTATGAAGCGGCGGACGACGGCCTGAACATGACCTGGGCGCCCATGGTGGACGTCTCGCGCGATCCGCGCTGGGGCCGCGGCTCGGAAGGCTTTGGTGAAGATACGTATTTAACCTCCACGATGGGTAAAACCATGGTGGAAGCGATGCAGGGCAAAAGCCCGGCGGACCGCTACTCGGTGATGACCAGCGTCAAGCACTTTGCGGCCTACGGCGCGGTGGAGGGCGGTAAAGAGTACAACACCGTCGACATGAGCCCGCAGCGCCTGTTCAACGACTACATGCCGCCGTACAAGGCAGGGCTGGATGCGGGCAGCGGCGCGGTGATGGTGGCGCTGAACTCGCTGAACGGCACGCCTGCAACCTCTGATTCCTGGCTGCTGAAAGACGTGCTGCGCGACCAGTGGGGCTTTAAGGGCATCACCGTTTCCGACCACGGCGCGATTAAAGAGCTGATCAAACACGGTACCGCCTCCGATCCGGAAGACGCGGTGCGCGTCGCGCTCAAGTCCGGCATCAACATGAGCATGAGCGACGAGTATTACAGCAAATACCTGCCGGGGCTGGTGAAGAGCGGCAAGGTGACGATGGCGGAGCTGGACGATGCCACCCGTCACGTGCTGAACGTGAAATACGACATGGGGCTGTTTAACGATCCGTACAGCCACCTGGGTCCGAAAGACTCCGACCCGGCAGATACCAATGCCGAAAGCCGCCTGCACCGCAAAGAGGCGCGAGACGTCGCGCGCGAAAGCCTGGTGCTGCTGAAGAACCGCCTCGACACGCTGCCGCTGAAAAAATCCGGCACCATTGCCGTGGTGGGTCCGCTGGCCGACAGCAAGCGCGACGTCATGGGCAGCTGGTCTGCCGCGGGCGTGGCTGACCAGTCCGTGACCGTGCTGACCGGTATCAAGAGTGCCGTTGGTGAAAACGCCAAAGTGGTTTACGCCAAAGGGGCGAACGTCACCAACGATAAAGACATCGTGACCTTCCTCAACCAGTACGAGGAAGCGGTGAAGGTCGATCCGCGCACGCCGAAGGAGATGATTGACGAAGCGGTGAACGCCGCGAAGCAGTCTGACGTCGTTGTAGCGGTCGTGGGTGAAGCGCAGGGTATGGCGCACGAAGCCTCCAGCCGTACCGATATCACCATTCCACAGAGCCAGCGCGATCTGATCGCCGCCCTGAAAGCCACCGGCAAGCCGCTGGTGCTGGTGCTGATGAACGGTCGTCCGCTGGCGCTGGTGAAGGAAGACCAGCAGGCTGACGCCATTCTGGAAACCTGGTTCGCCGGTACCGAAGGCGGTAACGCCATCGCCGACGTGCTGTTTGGCGATTACAACCCGTCGGGCAAGCTGCCGATGTCCTTCCCGCGCTCCGTCGGGCAGATCCCGGTTTACTACAGCCACCTGAATACCGGTCGCCCGTACAACGCCGACAAGCCGAACAAGTACACCTCTCGCTACTTCGACGAAGCTAACGGCCCGCTCTATCCGTTTGGTTACGGCCTGAGCTACACCACTTTCAAGGTCTCCGACGTGAAAATGTCGGCGCCGACCCTGAAGCGTGACGGCAAGGTCACCGCCAGCGTTGAGGTGACCAACACCGGCAAGCGCGAAGGGGCTACGGTGATCCAGATGTACGTGCAGGATGTCACCGCGTCGATGAGCCGTCCGGTGAAACAGCTGCGCGGCTTCGAGAAGGTCACGCTGAAGCCGGGGGAAACCAAAACCATCAGCTTCCCGATCGACGTGGATGCGCTGAAGTTCTGGAACCAGCAGATGAAATACGATGCGGAACCGGGCAAATTTAACGTCTTTATCGGCATGGACTCCGCCCGCGTGAATAAAGGCGAGTTCGAGCTGCTGTAACCTTTCCCTCCTTTGCCTCCCCCCGTCCTGCGGGGGAGGCGTCTTACCTTATGCTAAAAAGGCATTTTGACGGTTAATTCCGCCGTTTTAAGCTACGCTTTTCTCTCAAGCCTCTGAAAAAGGCAGCAAAAAAATGAGGATAGCGGAATGACGATTGCAAAGGGGATGTTGGGATCTGCGGTGTTACTGGCGGCGCTGAGCCTGCCGTTACAGGCGGCGGAGCCGGTAAAAGTGGGTTCGAAGATCGATACCGAAGGCGCGCTGCTCGGCAATATCATCTTGCAGGTGCTGGAAAGCCACGGCGTGAAAACGGTCAATAAAGTCCAGCTCGGCACCACGCCCGTCGTGCGCGGCGCGATAACCTCCGGCGAGCTGGATATCTACCCGGAATACACCGGCAACGGCGCATTCTTCTTCAAAGATGAAAACGATCCGGCATGGAAAAACGCCAAAGCCGGGTATGAGAAAGTCAAAAAACTCGACGCGGAACAGAACAAACTGGTCTGGCTGACCCCGGCGCCGGCCAACAATACCTGGACTATCGCCGTGCGCAAGGACGTGGCGGAGAAAGGGAAGCTGACTACCCTGGCGGATCTCAGCCGCTACCTGAAAGAGAAGGGCGACTTTAAGCTTGCGGCGTCGGCGGAGTTTATCGAGCGTCCTGACGCGCTGCCCGCGTTTGAAAAAGCCTACGACTTCAAGCTCGACCAGGCGCAGCTTCTCTCGCTGGCGGGCGGGGATACCGCGGTGACCATCAAAGCGGCGGCACAGCAAACTTCCGGCGTTAACGCGGCCATGGCCTACGGCACCGACGGCCCGGTGGCGGCGCTTGGCCTGCAGACCCTGACCGATCCAAAAGGCGTACAGCCAATTTACGCGCCGACCCCGGTGGTGCGTGAGGCGGTGCTGAAAGCGTACCCGGACATTGCAGAATGGCTCAAACCGGTCTTCGAAAAGCTGGATGAAAAAACGCTGCAGCAGCTGAATGCCAGCATTGCCGTCGAGGGGCTGGATGCCAAAAAAGTGGCCGCCGACTTCCTGAAACAACAAGGGCTTGTGAAGTAACGGGAAAAGGCTGTGCCAATAAAATGTCATAACCGCGTCCTGCTGCTGCTGGCCTGCGTGGCCATCGCAGCGGTCGCGTTACCGTTTGTCAACGTTGCCCCAAACCGCCTGATGTCGGGGGAGGGCAAAGCGCTCTGGCAGGTCTGGTCGTTTACGCCGGGGTGGCTGGCGGCGGCGCTGGGCGCGTGGGTGATCCTGTCGCTCTGGCAGGGACGCCCGGCCCAGTGGCTGACGCTGCTTCTCTCTGAAGGGCTGTTTATTCTCCTGTTCTGGAGCGCCGGGCTGGCGGCGACGCATATGGCCTCGGCGGAAAGCCCGCTGGCGAGAACCACTATCGGCAGCGGCCTGTGGCTGTGGCTGGCGCTCTGCCTGCTGGCCTGCAGCGATGCGATTCGTCGACTCATCCCCAGCGCCGTCTGGCGATGGGTGCTCAATGCGCAGATATGGTGTATTCCTTTACTCCTGCTGTTCAGCGGGGAGCTGAACAACCTCTCGCTGTTAAAAGAGTACGCCAACCGTCAGGAGGTGTTTGATGATGCCCTCGCGCAGCACCTGACGATCCTCTTCGGTACGCTCTTTCCGGCGCTTCTGGTTGGGATCCCCCTTGGCATGTGGTGCTATCGCCATCCTTCACGCCAGGGCGGGGTTTTTACCGTGCTCAACGTTATCCAGACCATTCCTTCCGTCGCGCTGTTTGGCCTGCTGATTGCGCCGCTGGCCGGGCTGGTGAAGTCGTTTCCGGCGCTGGGAATGCTGGGAATAGCCGGAACGGGATTAACGCCCGCGCTTATCGCGCTGGTGCTGTATGCCCTGCTGCCGCTGGTACGCGGCGTGGTCGCGGGCTTAGGTCAGGTCGCACCTGACGTGCTGGAAAGCGCCCATGCGATGGGAATGAGCGCGCGGCAGTGTTTCTGGAAAATTCAGCTGCCGCTGGCGCTGCCCCTGCTGTTGCGCAGCCTGAGGGTGGTGGCGGTCCAGACCGTCGGCATGGCGGTGATTGCGGCGCTGATTGGCGCGGGCGGCTTTGGCGCGCTGGTCTTCCAGGGGCTGCTGAGCAGTGCCCTGGATCTGGTGTTATTGGGCGTGGTGCCCACGATTGCGCTGGCGGTGGTCGTCGACGCACTGTTTGCCTTATGGCTCGCGCTGCTCGGGAGAAGAGCCAATGATTGAATTTCATGATGTCAGTAAAACCTTTGCCGGTCGCCCCGCGGCGAGCCACCTGAACCTGAACTTTGCCGAGGGGGCGTTTTCCGTGCTGATTGGCACCTCCGGGTCGGGCAAATCCACCACCCTGAAGATGATCAACCGGCTGGTGGAGCATGACAGCGGGCTGATCCGCTTTGCCGGGGAAGAGATCCGCAGCCTGCCGGTGCTGGAGCTGCGCCGTCGGATGGGCTATGCCATTCAGTCCATCGGCCTGTTTCCGCACTGGACGGTGGCGCAGAACATTGCCACCGTGCTGCAGCTGGAGAAATGGTCGCGGGCGAAAATCGCCGAACGTGTTGATGAGCTGATGGCTCTGCTGGGGCTAGAGCCTGCGCTGCGCGACCGCTATCCGCACCAGCTTTCCGGCGGGCAGCAGCAGCGCGTGGGCGTGGCGCGCGCGCTGGCGGCCAACCCGCAGGTGCTGCTGATGGATGAACCCTTTGGTGCGCTGGATCCGGTCACGCGCGGGGCGCTGCAGGTGGAGATGACCCGCATTCACCGCATTCTCGGACGCACGATCGTGCTCGTGACGCACGATATTGATGAAGCCCTGCGCCTGGCTGACCATCTGGTGCTGATGGATCATGGCGAAGTGGTGCAGCAGGGCTCGCCGCTTGAGCTGTTAACCTGGCCGAAGAACGACTTTGTGCGCGAGTTTTTTGGCCGCAGCGAATTGGGCGTCAGGCTGCTCTCCCTGCGAACGGTGAGCGACTATATGCGTCGGGAGGCGGCGCCGGTGAGCGGCGAACCGCTGCAGGCGCAGATGAGCCTGCGGGATGCGCTCTCCGCGTTTGTCGCGCGCCAGTGCGAAGTATTGCCCGTTTCGGATGCCCGGGGCGCGCCGTGCGGCACCTTACACTTTCGCGATCTGCTGGCCGGGGAGGTGACGCGTGAAGGCACTGCGTGATCCGCTTCTCTGGCTGGTAGCGCTCTTTGTCGGCTTACTGTTTCTGATGCCCCACAGCGCGGCGCTGTTTAACGGTCTCTTTCCCAGGCTGCCGCGGCCGGTGTATCAACAGGAGAGCTTCATTAATCTCGCCCTGGCGCATCTCTGGCTGGTGGCGCTCTCAAGCGCCATCGCGGTTGTGCTGGGCGTGGGGGCGGGCATCGCGGTCACGCGGCCCGCGGGCCGGGAGTTTCGCCCGCTGGTGGAGACGATTGCGGCCATCGGACAGACGTTTCCCCCGGTGGCGGTGCTGGCGATAGCGGTGCCGGTGATGGGCTTTGGCCAACAGCCTGCCATCATTGCGCTGATTCTGTACGGCGTATTGCCGGTGCTGCAGGGCACGCTGGCGGGCCTCGCGGCGGTACCTGCGTCCGTGCTGAGCGTGGCGGAAGGGATGGGGATGAGTCGCGGTCAGCGGCTGCGCAAGGTTGAACTGCCGCTAGCGGCACCGGTTATCATTGCCGGGATCCGCACGTCGGTCATCATTAACATCGGGACGGCGACCATTGCGTCGACGGTCGGCGCTAATACGCTGGGCACGCCGATCATTATCGGCTTAAGCGGGTTTAATACGGCGTATATTGTGCAGGGAGCGCTGCTGGTTGCGCTGGCGGCAATCGTCGTCGATCGCGCTTTTGAGCGGCTGGCGCTGTACCTCAGCCGACACCGCCGCGAACAATAAACGAGTATCCTGCCAGCATCACGCCGCCGATACCGCTTACGGCCATCAGGACAAAAAGGGTAATAATGGCCAGTTTGGTTGCCTTCATCATGTGCTCCTGTTGTTAACGGAACAATTATACGGTGAAGCGCAGCTGTTAATGAACCATTAAATGCCGTTATGGCTCATCCGGACCGAGGGAATAGACCGGGTAACCATTCTCACGCCATTCCGTCAGCAGCTGTTGCTGCGAGGCGGACGGCACTTCGCCACACCAGACCAGCAGGGTCTGGCCGTCGAAAAACTCAGGTCTGAGCTGCGCCAGCGAGTGCGCCAGAACATCCACGCGCCAGCCCTTCTGGGTGGCAATCCACGCTTCCAGCCACAGGCGGGTGGTGTCGTGTACGTTCCAGCCGACAACCAGCGCATCTTTTCCGGCTTTGTTCTTCGCTGAGGCAAGGCAGACGGCAATGTAGTTGATCAGCACGCCGTCGAGCATGCTGAGCAGCGCCTGCAGGGTGGACTGCTGGCACTGCAGGCGTCGCCGGAGCGGAATGAAAAGATGGGATATCAGCGTCTGCGCCGGGTAATCGCGACCCTGCTCTTTTATCCATCCACGCAGGCGCTGCAGGTTGCCCGCCTGCAGGAGCCGCAGCAGGGTTTCCTGTTGTTCGCGCCAGAGATGTTGCGTATCCGGGTCGTCGTGGCTCAGCAGGGACTTCACTTTCCCAACCTGCACGCCGTTGTCGATCCAGCTTTTGATTTCGCGAATGCGGTCGATATCGTCATCATTAAAAAGGCGATGCCCACCGTCGGTCCTCTGCGGTTTGAGTAATCCATACCGTCGCTGCCACGCCCGTAGGGTAACGGGATTGATATCACAAAGGAGTGCCACTTCACCGATCGTGTAAAGCGCCATATTCGCCCCCTGGCTTACGCGTCCCCAGCTTAACTGTAGACCCACTTTGCCGAACCAGGAAGAATTGATTGTTTTTTGCACAAAGAATGCGAAGCGTATGCGATATTCTGAAAAAGGTGTGATAACGGGCACGATTTTGCGCTTTTTTGGGATGCTTCAAAGAAAGTTGAGCCGCATCCGTGTATGTTACGCGTTTTTTAGCGTGTGCGGTTTTGAGTATGTACGAGTTTAACCTGGTGCTGCTGTTGCTTCAGCAGATGTGCGTGTTTCTGGTCATTGCCTGGCTGATGAGCAAAACGCGCCTGTTTATCCCGCTGATGCAGGTCACCGTCCGTCTGCCGCACAAATTCCTCTGCTACGTCGTATTTTCCATATTCTGCATTATGGGGACCTGGTTTGGTCTTCATATCGAAGACTCTATTGCCAATACGCGCGCTATCGGCGCGGTGATGGGCGGGCTGCTCGGCGGTCCCGTCGTCGGGGGGCTTGTCGGTTTAACCGGGGGGCTGCATCGCTATTCCATGGGCGGGATGACGGCGCTGAGCTGTATGATCTCCACGATCGTTGAAGGGCTTCTCGGCGGTCTGGTGCACAGCTATATGATTAAGCGAGGTCGCCCGGACAAGGTATTTAGTCCGCTGACCGCCGGTGCCATTACCTTTGTGGCCGAAATGGCGCAGATGGCGATCATTCTGCTGATTGCCCGTCCGTTTGAGGATGCGCTGCACCTGGTCAGCAGCATTGCCGCTCCGATGATGGTGACCAATACCGTGGGCGCGGCGCTGTTTATGCGCATTCTGCTCGACAAGCGCGCCATGTTTGAGAAGTACACCTCGGCCTTTTCCGCCACGGCGCTGAAGGTTGCCGCCTCGACGGAAGGGATCCTGCGCCAGGGGTTTAACGAAGAGAACAGCATGAAGGTGGCCCAGGTGCTCTACAAGGAGCTGGATATCGGCGCGGTGGCGATAACCGATCGGGAAAAGCTGCTGGCCTTTACCGGCACCGGCGACGATCACCATCTGCCGGGCAAGCCGATCTCCTCAGCCTATACGCTGCGCGCCATCGAAACCGGCGAGGTGGTGTATGCCGACGGTAACGAAGTGCCTTACCGCTGTTCGCTGCATCCCCAGTGCAAGCTGGGCTCCACGCTGGTGATTCCGCTTCGCGGCGAGAATCAGCGGGTGATGGGCACCATCAAGCTGTATGAGGCGAAAAACCGTCTGTTCAGCTCCATCAACCGCACGCTGGGGGAGGGGATCGCCCAGCTGCTGTCCGCGCAAATCCTCGCCGGGCAGTATGAGCGGCAGAAAGCCCTGCTGACGCAGTCGGAGATTAAGCTGCTGCATGCGCAGGTCAATCCGCATTTCCTGTTCAACGCCCTCAATACGCTTAAAGCGGTGATCCGCCGCGACAGCGATCAGGCCGCGCAGCTGGTGCAGTTTCTGTCGACCTTTTTCCGCAAGAACCTGAAGCGGCCGTCGGAGATCGTGACCCTCGCCGATGAGATTGAGCACGTGAATGCCTATCTGCAGATTGAGCAGGCGCGTTTCCAGTCGCGTCTGCAGGTGTCGCTCTCCGTGCCGGACGAGCTGGCGTATCAGCATCTTCCGGCCTTTACCCTGCAGCCGATTGTCGAAAACGCCATTAAGCACGGTACATCACAGCTGCTGGGAAGGGGGGAGATAACCATTGCCGCCAGCCGATTCAACCATCACCTGGTGCTGGATATTGAAGATAATGCCGGGCTTTATCAGCCTTCCGCCTCCGGCGGTTTAGGAATGAGCCTGGTGGATAAACGCCTGCGCGCCCATTTTGGCGATGACTGTGGCATTACCGTCGCCTGCGAGCCCGACCGATTTACCCGTATTACCGTACGACTGCCGCTGGAGGAAAACGCATGTTAAGAGTGCTGATTGTGGATGACGAGCCGCTGGCACGGGAAAACCTGCGCGTTCTGCTGCAGGAGCAGCCGGATATTGAGATTGTGGGGGAGTGCGCGAACGCCATTGAGGCTATCGGCGCGGTGCACAAGCTGCGCCCGGACGTGCTGTTCCTCGATATTCAGATGCCCCGCATCAGCGGGCTGGAGATGGTCGGCATGCTTGACCCGGAACATCGTCCCTACATCGTGTTTCTGACGGCGTTCGACGAATATGCCGTTAAGGCCTTTGAGGAGCATGCGTTTGATTATTTACTCAAGCCGATTGAAGAGAAGCGTCTGGATAAAACGCTCACCCGTTTACGCCAGGAGCGCACCGTGCAGGACGTCACGCTGCTGGCGGATAACCAGCAGCCGCTGAAGTTTATCCCCTGCACCGGGCACAGCCGGATCTATCTTCTGCAGATGGATGATGTGGCCTTTGTCAGCAGCCGCCTGAGCGGGGTATTTGTTACCAGCGCGGAAGGGAACGAAGGGTTTACCGAGCTGACCCTGCGCACGCTGGAGAGCCGCACGCCGCTGATTCGCTGTCACCGCCAGTACCTGGTGAATATGGCACATCTGAAGGAGATCCGCCTGGAAGATAACGGCCAGGCCGAGCTGGTGCTGCGCGCCGGGCAAACCGTCCCGGTCAGCCGCCGCTACCTGAAGAGTTTGAAAGAGGCGATTGGGCTGTAAAGCTGGTACACTGCGCGCCATTGCATCATCGACATTCGAAGGCACTATGCTAAGTAACGATATTCTTCGTAGCCTGCGCTACACCCTGAAAGCGAACAATAACGACATGGTGCGCATTCTTGCGCTGTCCGACATGGAATCCACGTCTGCCAGTTTTGACACGTGGATGACCAAAGAAGACGAAGAGGGGTTTGTCCGCTGTCCTGATATCATTCTGTCGGGCTTCCTGAACGGCCTGATTTACGATAAGCGTGGCAAAGATCCTGCCGCGCCAGAGCTGGCGCTGGAGCGTCGGGTGAACAACAACACGGTGCTGAAAAAGCTGCGTATCGCGTTCTCGCTGAAAACGGACGATATCGTGGCGATCATGACCGAGCAAAAATTCCGCGTATCCGTGCCGGAAGTGACCGCCATGATGCGCGCACCGGATCATAAAAACTACCGCGAGTGTGGCGACCAGTTCCTGCGTAATTTCCTGCGCGGGCTGACCCACCGGGTGCATCACCCGAAGGCGTGATGTTTAGCCGGGTGGCGGCTTCGCCTTACCCGGCCTACAAAACCCGTAGGCCCGTGCAGGCGTAGCGCCGCCGGGCAAAAAAAAAGCCGGAGATAATCTCCGGCTTTTTTGTTATTTCACCTGCTGGCCAGGCTTCGCGCCTTCGTCAGGGCTTAACAGGAAGATATCTTTCCCGCCAGGGCCTGCGGCCATCACCATCCCCTCAGAGATGCCGAAGCGCATTTTGCGCGGCGCCAGGTTGGCGACCATCACGGTCTGACGGCCGATCAGCACCTGCGGGTCCGGATAGGCAGAACGGATCCCGGAGAAGACGTTGCGCTTCTCGCCGCCCAGATCCAGCGTCAGGCGCAGCAGCTTGTCAGAGCCGTCCACAAACTCCGCGTTCTCGATCAGCGCCACGCGCAGGTCGACTTTGGCGAAATCGTCAAAGGTAATGGTTTCCTGAATCGGATCGTCCGCCAGCGGGCCGGTGACCGGTGCCGCAGCTGCCTTCACCTCTTCTTTAGAGGCTTCCACCAGGGCGTCAACCTGCTTCATCTCGATGCGGTTGTACAGCGCCTTGAAGGTGTTCACCTTGTGGCCGAGCAGCGGCTGCTGAATAGCATCCCAGGTCAGTTCGGTGTTCAGGAACGCTTCAGCGCGGGCTGCCAGCTGCGGCAGAACCGGCTTCAGCCAGGTCATCAGCACGCGGAACATGTTCAGACCCATGGTGCAGATCGCCTGCAGGTCGGCGTCACGGCCTTCCTGTTTCGCGACCACCCACGGGGCCTGCTCGTCCACATAGCGGTTGGCAACATCGGCCAGCGCCATGATTTCACGAATCGCTTTACCGAATTCACGGCTTTCCCAGGCTTCGCCAACCGCAGCGGCGGCATCGGTGAAGGTTTTATACAGCGCCGGATCGGCCAGTTCGGCAGAAAGCACGCCGTCAAAGCGCTTGGCAATAAAGCCCGCGTTACGGGACGCCAGGTTCACCACCTTGTTCACGATGTCCGCGTTTACGCGCTGCACGAAATCTTCCAGGTTCAGGTCGATATCGTCGATGCGGGAAGAGAGCTTCGCGGTGTAGTAGTAGCGCAGGCTGTCCGCGTCGAAGTGGTTCAGCCAGGTGCTGGCCTTGATGAACGTCCCGCGGGACTTGGACATCTTGGCGCCGTTCACCGTCACGTAGCCGTGAACAAACAGGTTGGTTGGCTTGCGGAAGTTGCTGCCTTCCAGCATGGCCGGCCAGAACAGGCTGTGGAAGTAAACGATGTCTTTGCCGATGAAGTGGTACAGCTCGGCGGTAGAGTCTTTCTTCCAGTATTCGTCGAAGCTGACGGTGTCGCCACGCTTGTCGCACAGGTTCTTGAAAGAGCCCATGTAGCCGATTGGCGCGTCCAGCCAGACGTAGAAGTATTTGCCCGGCGCGTTCGGGATTTCGAAGCCGAAATACGGCGCATCGCGGGAGATATCCCACTGCTGCAGGCCGGATTCGAACCACTCCTGCATCTTGTTCGCTACCTGCTCCTGCAGCGCGCCGCTGCGGGTCCACGCCTGCAGCATTTCGCTGAAGGACGGCAGGTCGAAGAAGAAGTGCTCGGAGTCACGCATCACAGGCGTGGCGCCGGAAACCACGGATTTCGGCTTGATAAGCTCGGTCGGGCTGTAGGTCGCGCCGCACACTTCGCAGTTATCGCCGTACTGGTCCGGGGATTTACATTTCGGACAGGTGCCTTTGACGAAGCGGTCCGGCAGGAACATGCCTTTTTCCGGATCGTACAGCTGAGAGATTGTGCGGTTTTTGATAAAACCGTTCTCTTTCAGACGGGTGTAGATCAGCTCCGACAGCTCGCGGTTTTCGTCGCTGTGCGTGGAGTGATAGTTGTCATAGCTGATATCAAAGCCAGCAAAATCGGTCTGATGCTCCTGACTCATTTCTGCAATCATCTGCTCCGGGGAGATCCCCAGCTGCTGCGCTTTCAGCATGATCGGCGTGCCGTGGGCATCGTCCGCACAGATGAAGTTAACCTCGTGGCCGCGCATTCGCTGGTAACGGACCCAGACATCAGCCTGGATATGCTCCAGCATGTGGCCGAGGTGGATTGAGCCGTTGGCGTACGGCAGTGCGCACGTTACCAGAATTTTCTTCGCGACTTGAGTCATAGTAGGCATTACTTCTTTTAACTGTGAAAAGGGTTTTTGATATTACCAAAAGGGGCATTATTAAGTAAGCACAAACCACGGCCTTTCAGGTAAACTTGTTCATCTAAGGTCTTATTCACAAGAACAAAGGAGTCGGGATGAGTTCTCAATCCCAGGCCAAATCACCGGAAGCCTTACGAGCAATGGTCGCCGGGACGCTGGCTAACTTTCAGCATCCAACCCTGAAGCACAATCTCACTACGCTGAAAGCGTTACACCACGTTGCCTGGCTGGACGACACGCTGCACGTTGAGCTGCAGATGCCGTTCGTCTGGACCAGCGCCTTTGACGCGCTGAAAGAGCAGACCAGCGCCGAGCTGCTGCGCATTACCGGCGCGAAGGCGATCGACTGGAAGCTGAGCCACAGCATCGCCACGCTGAAGCGCGTGAAAAACCAGCCTGGCGTCAACGGCGTGAAAAACATCATTGCCGTCAGCTCGGGCAAGGGCGGGGTGGGGAAATCCTCTACCGCCGTAAACCTGGCGCTGGCGCTGGCAGCGGAAGGGGCAAAGGTCGGTATTCTGGATGCCGATATCTACGGCCCGTCTATTCCAAACATGCTGGGCGCGGAAAACCAGCGTCCAACCTCGCCCGATGGGACCCACATGGCGCCGATCATGGCGCACGGTCTGGCGACCAACTCCATCGGTTACCTGGTGACTGACGATAACGCCATGGTCTGGCGCGGCCCGATGGCCAGCAAAGCGCTGCTGCAGATGCTGCAGGAGACGATGTGGCCGGATCTGGATTATCTGGTGCTGGACATGCCGCCGGGGACCGGTGACATCCAGCTCACGCTGGCGCAGAACATTCCGGTGACGGGTGCCGTTGTGGTGACCACGCCGCAGGATATCGCGCTGATCGACGCCAAAAAAGGCATCGTGATGTTCGAGAAGGTGGAAGTGCCGGTGCTCGGTATCGTGGAGAACATGAGCATGCACATCTGCAGCAACTGCGGTCACCACGAACCTATCTTCGGTACGGGCGGGGCAGAAAAACTGGCTGCGAAGTATCACACCCAACTGCTGGGACAGATGCCGCTGCACATTACCCTGCGTGAAGATCTGGACAGCGGAAAGCCGACGGTGGTCAGCCGTCCGGACAGCGAATTTGCAGAGATGTATCGTCAGCTGGCGGGACGCGTTGCGGCGCAGCTTTACTGGCAGGGCGAAGTCATCCCGGGCGAAATCGCGTTCCGCGCGGTGTAATACCTGTTCGCTTAGTGCCGGGTGGCGGCTTCGCCTTACCCGGCCTACGAAATACGGTTTTGTAGGTCAGGTAAGCGAAGCGCCACCTGACTTTACCCAAGCCGATAGTGCATCAAATCATACTCTCCCTCCGGAGAATCCCCCGTCGCCTCAATGTGCCAGCCGTGCCGCTGGTAAAACGCGACAGCCCGCGCATTCTTCACCAGACACTTAAGCGAACCCGTACTGGTAAACGTCTTCTGCACCTGTTCCAGAAGCATTTTCCCGACGCCGTGGCTTTGATACTGCGGGTCAACAAAGAGGTTGTGCAGAAAATTATCGTTCGCCCAGACGGAGGCAAAGCCCAGGCGATGGCCGTTCTGCGTGGCAACCCAAATCACTTCGTCACGGGTGGCCGCGTCAAAGTCTTCAAGCTGCCAGTCTGAGCTGTCCAGCCATGGCCAGGCCTCACGCCGGGCGTGGAGAAAGAGCGTGCGCAGGAAAGGACGATCGCTTTCCTGCCAGGGGCGGATCAGAATGGTCTTAGCGGTGATAGAAAATATCTCCGTTATAGGCTTTGTAGATTTTGCCGTCCGCATCGCCGATCAGCACGTAGTTCTCGCCCATGTAGGTCCAGTGGGTTCCGGCATCCGGAGCCGGCAGGTTACGCAGCTGGTACTGTTTAATGGTGTACTCCGGCGTTTGATACTGCGCCGGCGCCGTGTCGCCAATCTTGAATTTCGTGAAGTCAGCGATGAACTCTTGTTCTTCATAGGCCTTGATGCCGGAGGGTGCAGCGGCCGTTTGCGGGGCAGAGAATGCGGATCCCGCCAGAGACAGTAATACACCCAGAAGCAGCAGTTTACGCTTAGCCATTTTTTCTCCAGTGATATCGTTACAGATACTTTTCGTCTGCGGGACGTCGAAAGCGAAGCAGACAGTCCATTTTAAGTATCAACGCAGGGTATGTTTGAAAAAAAATGTAACAAAAGTGGACGGTTTTGTGTAGCCCAATTGCGTGATGTTTATCAGTGTCGGGAATATTGTCGATGCATTATATTTTTAATATTTATCATTTCATTAATTAATTCTGAAAATAACTTTCCATATCAAAGTTAGAAAGCGAGGCGAATGCTTTCTCTCTGAAGAGCATTTAATATTGCCTCCGGATGAAGCGTGCTGACATCCGTTTTTTTAACCAGGTCGAGTATAGGATCTGTTTTTTAAAACGCGGGTGAGGTGTGTTTTATAAGGACAGGAAGTTCATCTCTCATAAGCATAATTGATTACATTTCATGGGGTTGGATTGGGTCTTTTTACAGGCTTAACGATAAACGCAACGTTAAAAAGAAATATTTATATTAATGAAAAGTACAACTGCATTTTCGCTGTTATTTCTCAGTATTAGTCAGTTAACAGGGTGTGTTTTTTCACCTGGTCAGAACTTAAGTGTGTCAGGTAAGAAAGTTATTTCGGCGAAAGAGGCAAATTATCAGCTTGATAAGCGCGTGGAAATTTTTCCGCTGACCCCGGAGTGGATTGAAAAACTGCGCCCGCCCGTGTCGAAATCTCAGGCAAATCCTAATCTGGACAAGCAGATCAAAAACTGGGAATACCGTATCGGCGCAGGCGACATCCTGACGGTCACCGTCTGGGATCATCCTGAATTAACAACGCCCGCAGGACAATATCGTAGCGCGAGCGATACAGGCAACTGGGTCAACGCTGACGGTACGCTCTTTTATCCCTATGTCGGTAAACTGCGGGTGGCAGGAAAAACGGTTTCACAGGTACGTGAAGAGATTACGGCTCGACTGGATAGCGTCATTGAGAGCCCGCAGGTGGACGTCAGCGTAGCCTCCTTCCGTTCACAAAAAGCCTACGTCACCGGAGAGGTGGAAAAATCGGGTCAACAGCCGATAACCAATATTCCGCTGACGGTGATGGATGCGATTAACGCCGCGGGTGGGCTCTCGGCGGATGCCGACTGGCGTAACGTCGTGCTCACACACAATGGACAGGACGCCCACCTCTCACTCTATGCCCTGATGCAGCATGGCGATTTGACCCAAAATAAGTTGCTTTATCCTGGCGATATCCTGTTTGTTCCCCGGAACGACGCGCTGAAAGTGTTCGTAATGGGCGAGGTGGTGAAACAGAGCACCCTTAAGATGGATCGTAGCGGCATGACGTTGGCCGAGGCCCTGGGCAATGCCGGGGGGCTTAACCAAAATATGGCCGATGCAACCGGCATTTTTGTTATTCGCCAGGTATCGAAAAAAGGTGACACCGACAAAATCGCCAATATCTATCAGCTGAATGCGGAAGATGCTTCAGCCATGGTGCTGGGTACGGAATTCCAGCTTGAGCCGTATGACATTGTCTACGTCACCACGGCACCGCTATCGCGCTGGAATCGCGTGATCTCCCAACTGGTGCCCACCATCAGCGGCGTACATGACCTGACCGAAACCGTTCGTAACATCCGATCGTGGCCGTAGTCATGTTCCATTCAATCTTAGTGGTCTGCACCGGCAATATTTGCCGCTCACCCATTGGTGAGCGGCTATTGCGTCAGCAATTACCCGGCAGGCAGGTCACCTCTGCAGGTATTTTCGGACTAGAAGGACGCCCGGCGGATGCGATTGCGCAGGCTGTGGCCTTGCGTCACGGCCTTTCGCTGGAGGGGCACGTTGCCCGCAGGGTGACGTGCAGTCTGTTGCAACAGTCCGACTTGATTCTGGTGATGGAGCCGGAACACCTTCGTTTTATTGCCACAATGGCCCCGGAGAACCGGGGAAAATCGCTGCTATTTGGACAATGGCTGGAAACCCAGGACATTCCCGACCCGTATCGCAAAAGCCGTGAAGCCTTTGAATATGTTTTCGGGCAATTGGGGAAAGCCAGTCAGGAATGGGCTCGTCGTTTGAGTTAACAAGGAATGAAGCCGTAATGTCGTCTTCTAAATCAGACAAATATAGTGCTGCGACACCGCAGAATAACGAAATGGATCTCATTCAGTTGCTTGCTGAGATGTTCGATCACCGGGTAATGATCGCGTGTGTTACGCTTCTGTTCACGGTATGTGCGGGGATCTACGCCTTCAGCGTCACGCCGGTTTATCAGGCTGATGCCCTGGTGCAGGTCGAAGCGAAGCAGGGCAACGCGCTGCTCAAGAACCTGACCTCGCTCAGATCCGATCTCTCACCCGATGTCGCTCCAGAACTTTTACTCCTTAAATCACGGATGGTCCTCGGACAGACCGTTGATCGGTTAGGGCTGACCTACGAGGTTAATAGGCGCTTGTTCCCCGTCATTGGGGCTTTCTGGGAGCACGTGCAGGGGCACAACCCCGCTGAAATCACGATTGGCTCGCTGAATATTCCGTCTGTGGAGGGGGATCCACAAACGCTTTTACTCACTGTTCTCGAGCAAGGGCGATATCGTCTTGAGGGACAAACGCTTGAGGCAGAAGGCGTTGTTGGAAAAGCGCTGCTTAAAGAGGGCGTCTCTCTTCTGGTGACCTCCCTCAATGCGGCACCGGGAACCCAGTTTACCCTCAACATCGTTACCAGGCTTGAGGCCATCAACGCCATTCAGAGCAGACTGACGGTTGTGGAGTCGTCGAAACAGAGTGGTATGATCGCCTTAACGTTAACGGGTGACGATCCCGGCAAGACCGCTACGGTACTTAATACGATTGCCGAAAATTTTCTCAGCCAGAACATTGCGCGCCAGGAAGCTAAAGATTCCCGTAGCCTCACGTTCTTACAGGATCAGTTACCTAAAATCAGTCGCGAACTGGATGAAGCCGAGGCGCGACTGAATGCCTATCGAGAGCAAAGCGATTCGGTCGATTTATCTCTTGAGGCAAAGTCGGTTCTTGATCAGGTGGTTAACGTGGAAAATCAGCTTAACGCGCTGACGTTTCGCGAGGCAGAGGTCTCTCAGCTGTTCAAAAAGGACCATCCCACCTACCGTGCTTTACTGGAGAAAAAACAAACGCTTGAGCGGGAACGCGCGCGCCTGTATAGCCGCGTCTCCTCCATGCCATCCACGCAGCAGGAAATATTACGCCTGAGTCGTGATGTTGAATCCGGGCGCGCCGTATACATGCAGTTGCTGACGCGTCAGCAAGAGCTGAGCATCTCGCGCTCCAGCGCTATCGGGAATGTGCGGATCATAGACCCGGCGGTGACGCAGCCGGCCCCAGTCAGACCGCGCAAAGCCCTCATCATTCTGTTTGGCATGATGATAGGGCTGCTCCTCTCTGCCGGAACGGTTTTAGTGCGTTCCGCCTTCAAGCGGGGCATTACCTCGTCAGAACAACTTGAAGAATTCGGGATGCCGCTGCTGGTAACGCTTCCGCGCTCGGTATGGTTATGGAAAAAAACGCACCTGCGCAGGAGAAACCTGTTTACTTCCCACTGGAAGCACAGGATATCCAACGTGCCTTTCCTGCCCATTGACCGTCCGGCTGATACGTTTGTCGAGGCGATGCGTGGGCTGCGCACCAGTTTGCATTTTACCATGATGGATACCGCAAACCGGGTTGTCGTGGTGTCTGGCCCCACGCAGGACTGCGGAAAGACGCTGGTCAGTACTTCACTGGCGTCGATTGTGGCACAGGCCGGACAGCGGGTGCTGTTTATTGATGCGGATATGCGTAAAGGGTATGTCCACAATGTGTTCAGGCTGAACAATCATCGGGGGTTGTCCTGCGTGCTCGACGGAACCGTTGAGTGGCAGGAGGCGGTTCAACGCTTTGAGAAAGGCGGTTTTGATGTACTGACCTGCGGACCTCAACCTACGCATCCCGTTGACCTGCTCATGAGTGAACGCTTCCAGGTTGTGATGGCGCAGATTGAAAAGCGGTATGACATCGTGATTATCGACACTCCACCTGTGCTTGCCGTGACGGATGCTTTGCTGATCGCCAGAGCAGCAGCCACAACGCTGCTGGTCGCCCGCTTTGGTAAAACCAGCGTGAAAGAGATCGAGACCAGCCTTAAGCGTATGGAACGGATGAACGTAAAGGTAAATGGCGTGATCCTCAATGACATTGTGAAATCGGCGGCGCTCTATTACAACTCGGGGTATAGCGCTTACGACTATGGCTATACCCGGGAGTAACCCTGGCGCGACATTTCTTTACAGCGTGATGGTGTATTGCCCGTTAAGATGACCTTCGTTAAAACACGAGGTCACAATGGATAACCGCAAAATCAATCGACTGCGCCGCTGGGCGCGGGAAGGAGTCATACTCGTTCTGCTGACGCTGGCCGTGGCGTGGGGAGTTGATCAATACCGAAAACCGACACTCCCCGCCAGTTTTAGTGCAACGCCGATGACGAGCATCGACGGAAAAATGCATGATATTGCGGCGCTCAGCCAGGAGCGTCCGCTGCTGATCTACGTCTGGGCGACCTGGTGCAGCATTTGCCGTTACACCACGCCTGCGGTTAATCAGCTGGCAGAAGAGGGCGGGAACGTGGTGAGTATCGCCATGCGCTCTGGTGATAACGCAAAGCTTGCACGCTGGGTTGACAAGAAACAGCTTAAAATGCCGGTGATAAACGATGAAAACGGTGCGCTGTCGCAGGCGTGGCAGGTGAGCGTGACGCCGACGTTAGTCATTGTATCGAAGGGGAACGTGGTCAGTACCACAACGGGCTGGACGAGCTACTGGGGATTAAAAATCAGGATGTGGTGGGCGGGCTTATAAGAATAACCCCTCTCCCGGCGGGAGAGGGGTTTTATATTACTTAGCCAGAACTTCCTGCGCGGTGCGCTCAACCAGAGACAGCAGGATTTTGATATCTTCCAGCGTCACGGTTGGGTTCAGCAGCGTCAGCTTCAGGCAGGTCACGCCGTGATGCTCGGTCACGCCGACGTTTGCACGGCCGGATTCCAGCAGCGCATCACCAATTTTCTGGTTCAGCAGGGCGATACCGGCATCATCTGCCTGCACCTCGCCACGGAAGCGGAACAGCACGCTTGCCAGCTGCGGCTGCATAACCAGTTCCAGCGCAGGCTGCGCTTTCACGTACGCCGCAACCTGCTGTGCCAGGGTCACGCCGTGATCGATGATCGCCGCGTATTGCTCCTGACCCAGCGCTTCCAGGCTCATCCACAGCTTCAGCGCGTCGAAACGACGGGTGGTCTGCAGCGATTTGGAGACCAGGTTCGGCACGCCGGCTTCTTCGTCGAACTCAGAGTTCAGGTAAGCCGCCTGATAGCGCATCAGCTCATAGTGGCGCGCTTCTTTCAGCAGGAAGGCGCCGCAGCTGATGGTCTGGAAGAACTGCTTGTGGAAGTCCAGGGTGACGGAATCCACCAGCTCAATGCCGTCCAGGTAGTGACGATACTGCTCAGACATCAGCAGCGCGCCGCCCCAGGCCGCATCAACGTGTACCCAGATGTTCTGCTTCGCCGCCAGTTCAGCAATGGCGCGCAGCGGATCGATAGCGCCGGCATCGGTGGTACCTGCCGTTGCGACGATCGCCAGAATCTGCTCGCCGTTCGCATTGCACTGTTCGATTTTCGCCGCCAGATCGGTCAGATCCATGCGGGAGAATTCGTCCGTTTTCACCTGCAACACGGACTGGTAGCCCAGACCCATCAGCGCCATGTTTTTCTGCACGGAGAAGTGCGCGTTTTCAGAGCACAGTACGCGGATCTTACGCAGATCGCCCACCAGACCGTCCTGCTGAACGGAGTGACCCTGACGCGCAAAGAACGCATCGCGCGCCAGCATCAGGCCCATCAGGTTGCTCTGGGTTCCGCCGCTGGTGAAGACACCGGCGTCGCCAGCCTGATAACCCACGCGGGTACGCAGCCACTCGATCAGTTTGATCTCGATGATGGTTGCGGACGGGCTTTGATCCCAGGAGTCCATACTCTGGTTAGTGGCGTTGATCAGCACTTCCGCCGCCTGGCTTACGACCAGGCTTGGGCAGTGCAGGTGCGCCACACACTGCGGGTGATGAACGGACAGGCTGTCTTTCAGGAAGAACTCCACGGCGCGTTCAATCGCCGCTTCGTTGCCCAGCCCTTTCGGGTTGAAATCCAGCTTAATACGGTCGCGCAGTTCCGCGACCGTTTTGCCCTGGTACATCTCAGGCTGTTTCAGCCACTGCATCACAGCCTGAGTGCTTTGTTCAATCGCCTGCTGGTAAGCTTCAATGCTCTGCGCAGAGGAGAACAAAATTGGGTTTGAATCAGACATCGTAATCAATAACTCCGGTTACGCCGGGCGAACGCCCGCAGCAAGCAGTGCCTGCTCAAATTTATCCAGGAAGATCTTCAGCTCTTCATCGCTGATCAGCAGAGAAGGCAGCAGACGCAGAACGATACCGTTACGACCACCGCGCTCCAGAATCAGACCGGCTTCGAAGCACTTCTTCTGAATCAGTGCAGACAGCTCGCCGTCGCCCGGGAAGCAGCCCATGTGGTCAGCGGCTTCGTGCGGCTTAACGATCTCAATACCGATCATCATGCCCAGGCCGCGAACGTGACCGATAACCGGATAACGTTTCGCCATCTCTTTCAGCTGGCCTTTCAGCCATTCGCCCTGTGCCGCCACTTTGCCTGCGATGTTCTGGTCTTTCAGGATTTTCAGCGTCGTCAGACCGGTTGCCATCGCCAGCTGGTTGCCGCGGAAGGTACCGGTGTGGTGACCTGGCGCCCATGCGTCGAACTGCTTTTTGATACCGAGTACGGCCAGCGGCAGACCGCCACCGACGGCTTTAGACATCACGATGATGTCTGGCTCAATGCCCGCGTGTTCGAAGGCGAAGAATTTACCGGTACGGGCAAAGCCAGCCTGAACTTCGTCGAGGATCAGCAGAATGCCGTGTTCCTGAGTCACTTTACGGATGCGCTGCAGCCACTCAGCTGGAGCCGGGTTCACGCCGCCTTCGCCCTGAACCGCTTCCAGGATCACCGCAGCAGGTTTACGCACGCCGCTTTCAACGTCGTTGATCAGGTTATCGAAGTAGTAAGTCAGCGCTTTCACGCCCGCTTCACCACCGATACCCAGCGGGCAGCGGTATTCGTGCGGGTAAGGCATGAACTGCACTTCTGGCATCATACCGTCTACCGCTTCTTTCGGTGACAGGTTGCCGGTCACGGACAGTGCGCCGTGGGTCATGCCGTGGTAACCACCAGAGAAGCTGATGATACCGCTACGGCCGGTCACTTTTTTCGCCAGCTTCAGCGCTGCTTCAACGGCGTCAGCACCGGATGGACCGGTGAACTGCAGGCAGTACTCTTTGCCCTGACCAGGCAGCAGAGAGAGCAGGTATTCGGAAAACGCGTCTTTCAGAGGCGTTGTCAGATCCAGAGTATGTAACGGCAAGCCGCTGGTAATGACATTTTGGATGCTTTTCAGCACATCAGGATGGTTATGGCCAAGCGCAAGGGTCCCTGCACCTGCTAAACAGTCAAGGTATTCTTTATTATCTGCATCGGTAATCCACACGCCTTCTGCTTTAGTGATGGCTAAAGGCAGTTTGCGCGGATAACTCCTGACGTTAGATTCAAACTCGGCCTGACGGGCCAGATAGGTTTCGTTGCTTTTGTGGGCATCTACGGTGTCAATACGGACTTTATCCGTCATCATATCACTCCTACAACCGCCGCTTCGTTATGAGCCACGATTGAATAAAAAGTTAAAAAACAGAAGGGGCCTGAAAAAAACGCCGCCAATATAGAGCCTTTTGCCACGGGGCTCAATGGTTAATTTGTTTACTGTTTTGTGACACGTGTGTATAGCGAGGAAATATCCCCTTTTTTAAAATGAAAATTGTATTTTATGCCAAATAAAAACAGCGGGTTACAGGGTATTCGCCCGGTGTGTAAAGTCGCAGAAAAGAGTGTGACAAATCGTGCCATTCAACGGCACAAAAGGAGGGACGCTTTCCCTGTTTATCCGGCAGGTGCAGAAAACGGTGCTCACGTTGCCTGTGCAACGGAATCACGCAGTAAAAATGGACTTTCTAAGCGCGTGGTTTCCTGATGTTCTTCACCGTTAATAATATGCAGGGCGCTCAGGCGACCAATTTCATAGTGCGGCAGTTGTACCGTCGTGAGAGGAGGAAGGAACAACTCCCCAATGCCCACCATATTGTCATAGCCGATCACCGCGACGTCGTCCGGTATACGAAGCCCTTGTCCCAGTAGCGTCTGGTACACCATAAACGCGATACGATCGTTACCGCAGATAACGGCGTCGAACCTGGGAATGCCATTCTGCATGTGCGCCAGCAACACGGCCGGAATGTCGCGATAGTGCTCATCGCCGAGTGCCATATAGCAGTGCTCCAGGCTGTCCGGATCGAGCCCCGCTTCACGGCATGCACGCTCCAGCCCCTGACGACGGCGGGTTGTGGCCAGATGCCCCTCAGGTAAATGCAGGCAGAGAGGGCGTCGATAACCCTCCGCGAGTAACGCCCGCACGGCGGTATATTGCCCTTGCTCATCATCAGGAATATAGCTGGCGACCTTTTCGCCGTCGCTTTCGCAGTTGGCCAGCACGCAGGGAAGGGTGAGGAGTTTGGCCGGGAGAGGAACCTGACGTAACCCCATGGTGGTGTAGATAATTCCGTCGGGCCGATGAGAGAGGAGAAGGTCGACAATGGCGTCCGGATTGTCATCGGTAAACATATTCATCACGAAGCTGTTCCAGCCGTGCATTCTGGCCGTCTCTTCAATAGACAGCGTGATCTCCACCGAGAACGGCGTCGTCACCGTATCGAGCGCCAGTACCCCTATGGTTTTAGGCGAGGCATGCGCGCCGCGTATTTTCTTGGCGGACAGATCGGGCACGTAGCTGGTCTGCTCAATAGCCAGCTGAACGCGCGCCAGCGTTTCCGGCTTAAGGCGCTCCGGGCTGTTCAGCGCGCGGGAGACCGTCATCAGCGATACGTTAGCCAGCTTTGCGACGTCCTTCAGGGAAGCCATTGTCTTACTCCGTGAATGCTCTGCGTGAAAGGGTATACAACTAAGTCGCTGATGTAAAAGAAAGGCTGATGCCCAGGCCGGGTCATGTTTACCTCAGTGATGAATATTTGATCGCGATCTCATTCTCTTAATGTTAACGTTAACTTTCGTGATTAACATCTTAAATTTCAGCCAAACAGCATGAGAAAGCGTAAATGTTAACGTTACCATTGCGTCATTACTCCAACATGAGAATGTCATGATGAAAACGCATCACTCTCACAGCTACCCTTTATTAAGCGCATTACTGTTTTTCTTTTTTGTCACGTGGTCATCTTCCGGCTCGTTGCTCTCTATCTGGATTCACCAGGAGGTGGGGTTAAAGGCAGGGGATACGGGGGTCATCTATGCTGTGCTGTCTGTCTCCGCGCTGTGCGCGCAAATCTACTACGGCTTCATTCAGGACAAACTCGGCCTGCGAAAAAACCTGCTCTGGTTTCTGACCAGCCTGCTCATTCTTTCCGGTCCGGCCTTCCTGCTGTTTGGTTATCTGCTGCAGATTAACGTGTTACTCGGCAGTATTTTCGGCGGGATTTATATCGGGCTGACGTTTAACGGCGGGATTGGTGTACTGGAATCCTATACCGAGCGCGTGGCCCGCCAGAGTCAGTTTGAGTTTGGCAAGGCGAGGATGTGGGGATCCCTTGGCTGGGCGGTGGCAACCTTTTTTGCCGGTCTGCTGTTCAACATCAATCCGAAGCTGAACTTCGCGGTGGCGAGCTGCGCCGGGCTGGTGTTTTTTGTGTTGCTGGCGCGCCTAAGAGTCTCTTCCGCGCCGCACGCCATGCAGGAGGCGGTATCCGGCGGTAAGGTCACGCTGGAGGATGCCTTACGTCTGTTGACGCTGCCGCGCTTCTGGGCGCTGGTGTTTTTCGTTATTGGCACCTGTATTTACGGCGTGTACGACCAGCAGTTCCCGGTCTATTTCTCCTCACAGTTCCCGACGTTGCAGGAAGGAAACGCCATGTACGGCTATCTCAACTCCTTCCAGGTTTTCCTGGAAGCGGCGGGCATGTTCTGCGCCCCGTGGCTGGTGAATCGCCTCGGTGCGAAAAACGGCCTGATTTTCGCCGGAATGGTGATGGCGATGCGTATGGTGGCATCGGGTCTGGTTGAGGGGCCGGTATTGATCTCCATTACCAAGCTATTGCACGCGGTGGAGCTGCCCGTACTGCTGGTCTCCATCTTTAAATACAACAGCCTGCACTTTGATAAGCGGCTCTCTTCCACCCTCTATCTGGTGGGCTTTGCCTGTACAAGCTCGGTGATTGCCTCGGTGCTGTCACCGCTCGCAGGCTACAGCTACGAGAAATACGGCTTTGCCCAGTCCTATCTCATCATGGGGCTACTGGTCTTCAGCACCACGTTTATCTCCATCTTCCTGTTGCGCTCGGGTAAGTCCTCTTCTGACCCGCTCATGCCGCAACCTTCCACCATCTGATCGAAAGAGTAGAGAAATGATGTATTCCATTACGAAAGCAGAACAGGAACTGCAGTCCAGGCGCGAAGGGCTTAACCTGCGCTGGTACCCCCGTTACCACCTCGCCGCGCGTGCTGGCTGGATGAACGACCCGAACGGCTTGGTCTGGTTTGACGGCTGGTATCACGCCTTTTATCAACACCATCCGTATTCGACCGAGTGGGGGCCGATGCACTGGGGCCATGCGCGCAGCAAAGATTTAGTTCGCTGGGAGCACCTCCCGGTTGCGCTGGCCCCGGAAGGGCCAGACGACAAGGACGGCTGTTTTTCCGGCTCAGCGGTGGTGGATGGCGATACGCTGGCGCTGATTTACACCGGCCACAAATTCCATGGCGATCCCGGCGATGAGGCTAATCTCTACCAGGTGCAGTGCCTGGCAACCAGCCGTGACGGCATCCAGTTTGTGCGGCACGGGACAGTCATTGATACACCGCCCGGGCTGCATCACTTCCGCGATCCGAAGGTATGGCGTGAAGGGGCGTGGTGGTACATGGTCGTTGGCGCGCGCGAGGGGGATACGGGCCAGGTGCGTGTGTACCGGTCTGCCGATCTGCGCGAGTGGCACGACAGGGGCGTGCTCGCGGTGGCTGAAAAAGAGATGGGTTATATGTGGGAATGCCCGGACTTTTTCACTCTCAATGGTAAACGCGTGCTGATGTTTTCGCCTCAGGGACTGGCGGCAGACGGATTTAAACATCGCAATCTCTTCCAGAGCGGCTATCTGGTAGGCGAATGGCAGCCTGGTCAGCCTTTTGTGCGTGAAGGTGAATTTGTGGAGATGGACTACGGGCATGATTTCTATGCGCCGCAAAGTTTCCTGACGCCGGATGGCAGACGCCTCGTTATCGGCTGGCTGGACATGTGGGAATCTCCGCTGCCGGAACAGGAGGATGGCTGGGCAGGTATGCTCTCCTTACCTCGCGAGCTGACGCTGAGTGCCGATAACCATCTGCAAATGCAGCCAGCCAGAGAAGTTGAAAGCCTGCGCGGGGCGTGGTTCCCCTGGCCGATAAGTACGCTTAATAACCAGCAGATGACGCTGGTGGAACACTGCGATGCGATGGAGGTCATTCTGCAGTGGGATTGCGCCAACAGCAGCGCGGAGCAGTACGGCATTCGTCTTGGCGACGGGTTACGCCTTTATGTTGATGCGCAGATGCAGCGCCTGGTGCTGGAGCGAGACTATCCGCAGTATGGCCTGTGCGGTACCCGTAGTGTCGCGCTGAACCTGAGCAACGCGCTTAATCTGCGTTTGTTCTTTGATAGCTCCTCCGTGGAAGTGTTTGTTAACGAGGGTGAGGCGTGCCTCAGCAGTCGTATATATCCTGATGCCGACTGCAGCGAGCTCGCATTATTTGCCTGGGCGGGGGGCGCGTCGCTTATTCATGGCGGGGCGTGGCAGCTGGAGTAAATCTATTAACGAGCTAAAAAAAGGCCCCATAAACATGGGGCTACGTAAATCTTATCAGGTGGTAGCGTCCTGCAAAGATCACATTTTTGATAATTGTGCGTTTACAACTCTCTCTTTTTCGACAACCAGCTGCATAATATAGCTACCCTTGTGCCATGAACCCTTATTTGGCTTCCAGCCTTTCGAAAGCAGATATTCAGCAGCATCAGAGACAGGCTTATTCATAACGTGATCCGCTTCACCTGATAACTTTTTTAAATCACCGCTTACTTTGGCTGCCTTGCTATCACAACGACCGGCAGCATCCATAACCTGCGTGCAGCCTTCAGGAAGGCGCCTGTGCGCTGACTGTGCAAGTTGAGCAGCATTCTCTAAAGCCTGTTTTTCAGCCGCAGCGTTAATGGCTGTGGTGCGGTTTTGCTCTGCAATATAACAAGCATCTTTACTCACTCCTTTGCTTTGACAATCAGCCATCCGTTGATCTGGTGAGGAACACGCAGCAAGAGATAATACAGCCGCTACCATCATTAATTTTTTCATTATTGCCTCAGTAATTACAATTATAAATATAGGTACCTAACATCAAGCCGATCCATATCCCTAATAAAATAAAAGTCAGATACAGAACGGCGGAAATAAAAATATACTTTGTCATTTTTGTGCTAGCAGCAATGTATTGAGTTATAGCCAGCTAATTAAACTCCAGGGTGAATTTTTAGCTGATTGGCGGTTTGCTGGCATTTTAATTTAATATTGTTAAATCACCATCCGTAAGATGCGGACGCCGCAACAATTTCATCACCGTTGGATGTACCTGATGTAGAGAGGGTAGCGGCTACATTCTCAGCGAACTTATGACGGTAACCGACTGCGTAACCTTGCGCATCTTTGAAGTTGGCAGCACCGACGGCAACCGCGTTATCTGTATCAACGTAATGCAAACCAGCAAGAGAAGCAGCGCCAGCGATACCAGCACGATATTCCTTGCGATCCTCATTCTGCTGATTCTCCAGAGAAGAGAACTTCGCGTTATTTTGACTCTCTAACGCAGTAATACGTGATTCATGATTCGCTAATTGTGCGCTGTGATTCTGAATCGTCGTTTCTTGTGCTTGCTGGCGTGACTGAACGTTAGCAACAGCAGCTTTGTTAGCAGCGGCTACCGTTTGTGCATCAACCGCTAAAGATTGCGCATAAGTGCCCGTATTAAATGCCTGAGTCGCTTTGTCAGAGGCATCCTGAAGGGCGTGATCTTGTCTATCCTGATCGGCGTCGAAAATGCTTTTATCTACCTTACCTGCCAGCGCTTGAGTGTTAGCATCTGCTTTGTTGTTCGCATTGGTAGCGGTGAGTTCAGCTTTATCTACTCTTGTGTTTGTATCAATGATTGCTTGACCGTTAGTAATAACGCCTTGTAAAGCCGCATCTGCTTTATTATTAGTGTTATCAATCAATATATTCTGTTTGTTATCAGTAATTGTCTGATCTGCTTTGTTATCATCGACTTTCTGATTAAGGATAGCGTTAGCTTGAGTGTTAGCGTTTACGCCATCTTGAGCGGTATTAGCTGTATCTTGTGCTTTATTAATAGCTGTATTTGCTCTGTCAATATCGCCCTGAAGGTTATAGATTTGCCCGTCTTGCTTAATGTTACTCCCCTCGATGTTATCAAGGTTGTAGGCGGTTTTATCGGTACCCTGAATTTGAATGTGAGCACCTGGATTATTGACGTTATCGTCAAGGTTTACGTTTACTTCCGCAGCATTTGCAGTATTCATTGAACCAGCGAACACAAAACCAAAAACAGCGATAGCTGTTGTATTTAAATAGTTCATTTTAAAGCTCTCATCATCACTACAAGAAAAAATAAAGTAAGGGCGCTATCCTGGCGGGAAGATACAACGTCTTGTTATATCTGAGTTAATTCACGATTAATGGTGGAAATTTTGGTTTGATAACTTATTTCGTAACGTGTAGTAACTATCTATGAATGTGTAATTTTGATTATTGATCTAAATCATAAATAGCAGGAATAGCTAAACGAGTCGATCCAGAAAGGCCCGGCTTAATAATCTTATAATACAATAAGATAGCCGTTCATAATGGATGGGGGTGAAATTAGATATAAAACACCAATACATTAATTGTATTTAAGTGTTTTGATTAAAATGGGTTAATAATACACATAACAGTTTATGTAAATTTATGGGTTTTTGCCGATTATTTATTATCGAACCTTTCGTCAGCTTCGAATGAAAATGAACTCAGCTCATTTTTGTTCCGGGATATACCAGGAAAAAATATTTATGTTGAAGATGCTAGCGAAAAAGTGTTTAGGAAGATTCATAACGCGAACGCTGCCGTGATAAATCAAAACTCCTTGCGCCTGCCCTGTGGCCACGGTTACACTGATTGAGAACAATGATTTTAATAAATCATTGTTTTAAAAGCATTTTGACTCGGGATGCCCTTCCACGTGAAGGCTGAGAAATACCCGTATTACCTGATCTGGATAATGTCAGCGTAGTCCCGGCGATCATCTAAGATATGAATCAAAGATTTGCATGGTTTTTTCTCTTCATTTTTTATGTTGTCACTCTCAGAGACAAACAAAATGACACACCCCGATCAATCACACCATTATCCGTAACGGGATCTACTACGTCAGCTTTCGTCTGCCGGGTCAAAAATATTTCTGTCGGTCGTTAGAGACAGATAGCCACAGCCACGCGCAACTCTTGATGTCATTTGCATTTCCATCCATTCCATTAGTCAAACGTGGAACCATTCACCCGGTTCAGTTTGGTCAACGTCTTTCTGACTTCTGCAGCCGCTTAAAGCAACAGAATGAACACTGGCTGGTTCAACAATTCCTCAATAATGAGCAGAGCAATAATCAGCCGATGGTTGCTCAGGAATACCGCGAGGTTGTTGCACTTTCAGAAGATGAGAAAGAACAAACAGAAGCACAGTCAAAGGATGTGTTAACACTGGCTGGCGCTTGGAATATGTACAAAAAAGAGAAGGCCTTGAACTGGACGAAGGCAATCTCGCAGGCCAATGAGCGCTTTATGGAGATCCTGTTGATTGTCTTGGGTTCATCAACTGATGTAACCACGATGACAAAGCAGGACATTAAGCAGGTGATGTAAGTTGTAGAAAACCTGCCTAGGCGTGTTGTGCAGCCTTATCGGCCGATGACGGTTCATCAACTCATCGGGTGTGATGATGTTCCGTCAGAAGATTTGGTTGGCGCTGAGTTATCCACAAGCATTTGAAAATTTACAAATCGCTGTTTAAAACCTTCCTGACTGACAATAAAGATATTCTGGTTAAATCTCAGACTGATGGAGTAGTCGCCGCACCGTCGAAAGCGAGGTTTGGAACTTGCAGTGCAGCAGAAATGAGAAAGTTTGTGGGATGGGCACGAAAACAGCCTGATGGCTGGCAGAAGTGGATCACCTTGCTGTTGGCGTACACGGGAGCCAGAAGAGGGGAGACCGCCAAGCTGGAGAATTCACAGATCACACTTAATGAAGATAGCCAGCGGCACTATCTCCTGATCGCTGAAGGAGGACAGGGTAAAACTGAGAACGCTACAAGGCAGGTGGCGATACATCCCAAACTGATCGAGTGGGGGTTCCTCGATTTTGTGAACCGCCAATAGAAAAAGATATTCTTCTCTCCTGTGTCGGGTAAGAACATGCCGAAGATCGGCAAAGTTTTAGGAGATATTAGAGATCAGCTTGGTATTCCGTACCTTGATGATTATGGGCAGCGGCGATTAGTGCATAGTTTCCGGCATACCATGATTTAAACCTTTTTCGCTGGTTGGTTTGGTAACCTGGCGCACTTGCAACAAGTGGTAGGACATGAGAAAAGCGCCTCAGAAATCACTAGGCGCTACCTGCATACGTTCCCCTTGTCCTCAGTTTCTTATGTGATTGACGGCTTGTGTTGGGAATCTTAACGGCTCCGCGCGTTGTCTTACCACCAACGGGCTTTATGCTTCTATTATCTAAAAGTGGGGAAAGGGTAAGGGGAAAAGGCTGGAGACCTCCAGCCTTTGGCGGTCATCTCACCTTCTTGAAGATGAGCAGAATCAGAGGTACGCAAACAGCGAAACCAACAATGGAGGCCAACGCTGAATCAGAGTGATTTTGCGATAGTTCCTTAATAAACCACGTGAATTGAGAAGGCGTAAACTCCCCGCCTTGGCTCATTGTCTCTGAAAAGTTAAGTGCGAAGACCAGATCGAAATACAGCACGATTACGTAATACGCTATGCAGATCAGCGCAATGCTAACCCACCTGATCCAGAACTTTTTATTCATCATCGTATGTACTTCCCAACGATCCGCCTACTGTGCGGCCTGAGTATGGAGAAATTGAGCCAGCAACAGCAGCAGAATCAGCCGATACTTGTTGGATTTTTGCACTTCCCCCAATTGGTTGAGGGCTTTTGTTCTCAATGTTTGGATACTGCTGCTTGAACGTACTTGTCATCTCGATGACGAGCATTGAGGAGTAATCTGCACTCTTTTTTTTCAAGGTAACTTTGCAGTGATACCGGGATAGTGAAATCTTCTTCTATCTCAATTGGTAGCTGTGTAGTCCTGGAGGTGTAACCGTGTTCGAATACCTTTGAACCAGCAAACTTGATCCCCTCGACTGAGCGAGTAGTACAGTTATTCCCTGTTACGTCATACTTATCAATCGTGCGGCCTCTACGTATTGTGCCGTCCTGCATCTTTGGTGTTTGAATCGGTGATACACCGTTATTCCATAATTTTTCGAAGAACTTACGGATTAATTCAGGATCAGCATCATCAATCCGAAATGCACGAGCACCCATTTCATAAAGTTCGTAACGGTAATACTTCCGTGCATCTTCATCTTGGAAGATGTCTAAAATCCCATCTCCGGTTAGCGTGCTTCTGTCTGTGCGTCCATAGCGTCCATAGGTGTAAAGGTAGATCGAGTTATTCTCATGCACCGAAACGAAAGCATGACCTGCACTTGTTGTTTCAGTCCAGATGTAAACGCCTTTCAATAGCCGGTTATCTGTTGGTTTGCAGGTGTCAGCGAAGCTATCAGTTTTAGGAGCGGCAATCGGGCCAGGGAGAACGGGAAATTCAACGATGTGAGATTGGGTGGTTTCGGTTTTTGCTGGTTCTTTAGAAAATTCGTAAGTGTCGAAGATGGACGAAATAAAACGTGATTTGCAGGGGCAAGAGCTACGGCTATGCAGTGTTCCGGCTACTCTTTTACCGTGTATGTCTTGGTTTTCAAGCCCTCCCACTATGCGGAATCTACCCGCATGTTTACCACACGTCACTTTATGCCCTTCACAGGCCATGTCTTTATCGAAAAACTGATGATCGGTACATCCTTCAATAATCCGACCACCGCAAACAGTCTTATCGCCCCTGAATAAGTAGTGACCAATAGCCATTTATTTTTATCCTTGTGTTGCTTTGAAATCCTTAATGAAAGTGTAGGTTTTTGGGGCTGGCGAGTAAATGAGCAGTTGTAACAAAGTGATAGATGGTTACTCGCAACATGCCGCTGATGCAGTGGATCCTAGATGGCAAGGGCGATGATGCGATTATCAACATGTCAACGCTGGCGCGTCGGCTGGGGTGTAGTCGTTCCAACCTGCTTGACCACATCCATACGCATGGATTCGACAGCACTATTAGGTACTACTTGAGCGAACAGCGACAACGGAAACTGAAAACATGAGAACCGGGTTAATCCCGGCTTTTTTAGCGCTTTTTATTCGATTGAGAAACAACCGAACCAGCTAAGGTTTTAGTAACCTCGCTTGAACGTGGGTTTTTCAAAGCTGCTGATGCTTTGGCTTCCATGTTCGCGCCAGTCTGATTTTTTGTTCCTGCTTGTGATAGCACCGAACCCGCTAAACTTTTCTGAATCGCAGAGGCGTTTGGGTTGTTTAGAGTCTCTGCTGCCAGATGAGCTACATCTTTCGAGGATTGCTTATCATTGTTCGCCATTTCAACACCTATTCACGGGATGGATTTTTGGATATATTGTATTTGTTATATCAATAAACACAATATGTAGTAGTTATGATAGAAGCGAAGCGGCAAGCTTAGCAAGCTCGGAAAAAAAGTTTTTACTGGTTTTATGACCAGTGTCAATTGTTTGATAACTGACCGTTTACGAAGTGGTAGAGAAGTCATATAGGTAGTGTGCAGGCATAAGCTTGTAATACTCAGGACAAACCAAATGGCAGATAACTTACAGCGTCGGCAGCCAGAAGATAAACGTTTCATCAGCTTGAGTGAATCTTGGGAAGTGGCATATTGGACCCAAGCGTTGGATGTTACTGAATCTCAGCTTAGGGCTGCTGTTAGAGCTGTTGGTAATGGCACCGCTAAGGTAAAAGCATATCTAGGTAAATAGGTTTGTGAAGGCATCTTCAATTGTGCTGTTGAGGCTGGAGAAACCCGGCCTTTTTTGTGTTCGGTGTTTGGTACTGTGAGCCACAACCTGGGACATAAGCTGGCACACAGAGCATTTTTTAGGGTTGAGTCTTTGGCTTCCCGCTGGCATGATCCAGAACAGCGATTAACGGGACGTTAATCGCAAGTTTTTGATTTTGTTTATTTGACTCGGGGTGCCCTTCTTCATTGAAGGCTGAGAAATACCCGTATTACCTGATCTGGATAATGCCAGCGTAGGGGGCCAAAATTTGGCCTACTTATCATGAGATTGCATCTCTTTTTGTCCGTGCTGAATGCACTTGAGGTACAAAAAGGGGATGTTTATGAGGTTAAAATCACTTCCGTACACCTTCAAGAGGTACGGTAACTACTACATTCAGATCCGCTTATCTGATGGGCGGTCATACAAAAAATCACTGTCCACTGACAGCTATCGTGAAGCATCTGCTTTGATGATCAGCATCCTTCCGTATATCCCTTTTCTTAAATCATTAACTACTCCGCTCCCTGTGTTTGAAGCGTTCTTATCAAATCTGATCGCGTCAGAACGCAGGGCTGCAAGAAATCCACTCTTACCCCAACAGCAGATAATTGTTCCTTCTGAACTCGTGGAACCTCAGCCGCCAGCCGAACCGGAAAAAGTGCTAACCCTGTCGGATGCGTGGGCTATGTACAAAGATGAAAAGGGGCGCAACTGGACGAAATCGATCTCAATGGCAAATGAGCGCTACATGGAAGTGCTGCTAACTGTCTTGGGAGGGGAAACTGATGTCACGACGATTACCAAACAAGACATTAAGCAGGTGATGGAAGTTGTTGAAAACTTGCCTAAGCGTGTGGTGCAGCCTTATAGGTCAATGACGGTTCAGCAATTGATCGAGTGTGATGATGTGCCACCTGATGAGCTGGTGGGTGTTGAGGCCATCCATAAGCATCTCAAGATCTACAAATCACTGTTCAAAACTTTTCTTACCGAGGGCAAAGACATTCTGCCTAAATCGCCAACTGATGGTGTCGTCGCTGCACCGTCGAAAGCGAGATTTGGCGCATACAGTGCGGCGGAAATGAGAAAATTTGTGGGATGGGCGCTCAAGCAGTCAGATAACTGGCAAAAATGGATCACATTGTTGTTGGCGTACACTGGAGCCAGAAGGGGGGAGATTGCCAAACTGGAGAAGTCACATATCAAATACGATGAAGATAGTCAGCGCTATTATTTCCTGATTGCGGAGGGAGGCCAGGGCAAAACGGAAAATGCCACAAGGCAGGTAGTTATTCATCCCAAGCTGATCGAATGGGGTTTTATGGACTATGTTGATCGCCAATGGAAAGAGCGGATTTTCTCAGAGGTGGCAGGATCGAACATGACAAAGATCGGAAAAATGTTCGCTGATCTCCGTGATGAGCTTGGGATTCCGTATCAAGATGATTACGGGCAACGGCGGTTGCTGCACTCCATACGTCATTCCGTCTGTTCTTCGGCAATGGCAGGTTGGGTGACGAATATTCTTCATCTTCAACAGACAGTAGGCCACGAGAAGAGCGGAGGGATCACTAAGCGTTATCTGCATACGTTCCCCTTATCCTCAATTTCTTATGTGATTGATGGGATTGATTGGGCGTCCTAAGTAGGCTCCCCAACGGGCAATATGGCTACTGTTGTTAAAATTTTGATGGTTACGTAAAATATAAAAAAATTCTCGTGCTGGATGCTCATGAAAAAACTCGAATGGGGTAAATACGTTTTAATCTATCTTGCGGGGTTTCTGACCAGTTTCAGTGGTGCCTTAGATAGTTTAGTGAAAATTCCTTCGTCGTATAAGGAATTGAAGAAGACCTACATCTACGATAGTGAATTTTTAACAGGTCAATGGTCAACAAATGCTGAATACTTAGTCGACAGTGGCGACCTGGGATTAGATCCTTCACAACCAAAGATGACTTTGAGTATGGAGGCATCCGAGGACGGAAGCGCGAGCGGTGAATTGATGAGTGAAAAAATCTGTGATGCTCTACCCCTCACGTGGGATATTAGGCTTGAAGCAGACGCGCCAACATTCCGTGACTTCTTCTTTAACCGAAAGTTCTATTTGAAGCAGTTGCATGAGGGTAAAATGCAAAAAGTTGCGGCACTGGAATTAATCAACGAGGATAGAAAGCGCGGTGCAATGACTTTTAAAGTTATTGGAGATGGTACAGGTGCACTACCGAAACAAATAACATTGGCTAAAAATCTCCCTCAGTTTAATTCTGATTTCAAAGAATTGTCTGATTATTGTGGAGAGTCACCGATGAGATTTTGGAAGGATTATTATCAGAAGCAAGGAAAAATTCCATGAAAAGGTGCATCAGCCCCTGGAGTGATGTTGCCAAAGGTAGTGTCTATCCTTTTAAAGCCTGTGGTTCCATAAAACAATCTTCCGGTTATGGCTGGCATTTTAAACCGCTGACCTCATTATACGTCGCACAAAGCCAGCGGTTAACTTAATTTTCAGGGGAGGCGAAGTTTCACATATACGTTAAATTACCTCGGTTCTAACTATTTACTTCTTCCTTCCTCATTTCATGACAAAGGTAGCCATTAACGAATTTATACGACTTTAATTAATGAATAAATACCGTCTGGCTTAAGATAATCAATGATATCAAAGAAAGATATGAATAACTCCCACTGACCTAAGGCGTAGCAGTGGATCTCATATGGAGCAAAATGGAAAGTTAATCCTGATTCACTGATGGTGAAAATATTCAATGTACTATCCGTTATCCCCCTAATTAACCATTCCATATCAGATTCCTCAGGTTTTTCTCCAGTTCTTTCCCAGAATACACGGGGCGCATCCGATATGAGCCTTTCTTTAATTTTGTTAATAGCATCGTACCCTTTTTCATCAATGAAGAGGTCATATAATGAAAATTTATAGGAATAATCATCGTCGGTTACAACGAAATTGCTAACATCGAAATGACTGTTCGGGTGAGCTGCGCCTGCGCCATACCAACTAACATTATGGAGAATACTTAGGATATGGTTATTACAGTATGCAATGTAATATCCTTCAATATAGTCACTGGTATAAGTGCTTTTATACTCTTCACTCCAACCAAAATTACTTGGCCAAGGTGAAGTTCTGTTATTGAAAACCAAGCTCGCGGCACGACCTTTGAAATAGTTAGATATGATCTTTGCTGATCGAGGATGAGTATGGTTAGAAACAATTGGATAGGTTATATCAATTTCATGTCCAGGTATGCTGTTATATTCTTCCTTAAATGTTTCGCTTGTGAATGTAAAATCACCGTACGTTACCCCTTTTGCAATTTCAATGTTTTGTTGAGTTGCAGCTAAGGCTAACGATTTTTCTAACAACGTCCAGCCATCTTCACGTTTATAGTCGATGTATTGAATTTTTGAAGATATGAATGTTGGGACAGGTGAATCATCAATAAGAATGGGTATCACAAAAATGTCATCAGGTTTATAATATTTTAATTTATCAATAGCTTCATTCATTTCACGCCTGATATAACCATTTTTTTGACAGCTAACTTTGCTAAGAATAATAATTATAACATTTGCGCTGCTAAAGTTTTTTTGAATTTCGTTGTCCCAATTTACACCCGCAGGAATATCTCTAATATCCATCCAAGGACTATAACCATTGGTTTTTAATTTCTCATAAATTGACTCTGTAACCTTTTCATCTTCTTTTGCGTGAGCCAAAAATAATTTCATTCCTGATCTCCATTAGAGAATATCTAATATATTTTAACATCAGTAAGTGCAAATTTTACATTCATTATATTGCAAGCGGGAGGGGAGGGGAAGGGTAGCCTTAAAAATATATTTAACTGATCTAAGTGATATGTTCGCTTCCAGAGTTTCACCTCCATCGGATTAACGCGTTCCGTAGCGCCACACCAGAAAAAACTGATGATCGGCTCTTCTTCCTTCTTCAATCGTTACTCCTCTTCAAAGGTCATTGTGTAGCGGCATTGCTGCGATGGTCTGATCGTCACTGTCTCTGTAAAGTTGGCGTTGCTATATACGCAAATCTTCGCGTTTCCAGTCTCCTGTTCATCACTGAAAATCAGGGTTATCTGTCCGGCATTCGCCGGGGCTGGCATGATCCCCAGTGTCAGCACCAGTAAGCTGTTTTTCATGTGTACCCCTTATAAATCCATCTCATTGATCACACGGCTAACGGCTTGCTTGTCTAATTCCAGATAGCGCCTGGTGTCAGTGATGTTGCTGTGATTGAGCACGGTCATAGCGAGGGCCAGGTTATTTCCAGAACGCTTGAAAAGAGCATTGCCTCCCGCCTTTCGAAAACTGTGTGCAGATACAGTGCCATGAATACCGATAGCTTTAGCGGCCTCTGCGATCTGCTTGCTCACTTCCTCGCGTCGTACAGGCGCTTGCTTGTTCATTGATCGGTTACGCTGGCTCCTGAACACATGCACATCATGCGGATACTCAGCACGGCGACGTGTGATCATCTGCACCACTGGAGCCGGAAGGGTGAGGGCTTTACGCTTCCCTGTCTTCTGTTCTTCTATGTCAATCTCACCGTTGCTCACTTCGTCGAAGCGCAAAGCTACGGCATCCCCCACACGCAGTACGGCGGCTTGCATCATTAATGTAACGTCAGCTATCAGGCTTTTGTTATGAGCGTTTAACCACTCCCTGATCGCTTTGGCTTGCTGTTCATCTAACACCACTGCTCTGTTCAATTTACCCTCCCATAAGGACACACATCTAAACTTAATTAAAAAATAATATGATCAATTTCAGTATCTTGAAATAATAAATGATCAAAAATTGATCTTCGTTATGTGTGGTAAATGGCGCGGTTGTGTGCAGTGCTGAACGCGAAGATCAGGCACACCCAGATCGAAATCTGCATGATTTTGAAATATCTTCAACAAATTCATAATGTTGGCATTTATAAACATGTGTTTGGACGTTGCCAAATAGTCAGATCGGCACGAAGAAGAGCGGTATCACCGGAACATCACACTACAGATGGTTGTGTGTGGTTGTTGTCTATCTAATTGATTCTATACTGATAAATCTGAGGTTGTTAGGCGAGGGCGGCGCTAACCTGCCTGTATGCACAGATTATGCGGAGTTTATGCACTTGCAACTGATTGCATCATGAAATGATTATAATGCTAACTAATTGGCGGGTTTTGGCATGGAAAAAGAAACATTGTTTCAATTTTAAAGAACTCGTTCAACGAATCCGGCACGGGTGCAAAGTAGTTTTCATGACAAACAGCGGCGTATCCGCGCTACATAAGGGTTTGGCTAAGTTGAGCATTCTTACAATGAAAGTGAACAATCCACTTTGACCTACATCTACACCGATTCTTTACCTGTCATTTAAGATAGGTTTTGACGTTATTAATGTAGGGTTTTGATAGGGTTAATCTAAGATTTGCCTCTGGTTTTTCTTAGGATTGTTGCATGTGCGATTCGTAGTGAGCAGGGCGACGATCTACCGTTGTATAGTGACGTATTGTCACTCTCTGCACGAGAACACACGGAAAAACCCGGCTATGTGACGGAGCGTCACACATACTAATCATCCCATCTGTGACGTTATGTCACACTTACAAACTACTTCTGTGACGCTGCGTCACACTTGGGGCACGTTATCTGTGACGTTATGTCACTCTATAAGACTACTTAACTATAATACTAAGATCTATAAGACTATCTTTCATGGTTTTGCGCTTGTCGCAAAGATCTTTTGCCTGGCGCCTATCGCCGTCACTCCTGGCAAGCAGCCTTACTTCGCTTCCTTTCGGGCTACGTTGGCTGGCCTCGTTCCGCTCACAGCGCTGCGCAAGCTACACCTCTTTACAAGTTGGGATTGTGCCAGGCTTTGGCCTTGACGTGAGTCAGGCACATGCACATTACGCCCACGGCGTAATTCATCTTTGCGCTGTGCGCGGAATTACCATCTGACCAACCAACTACCGTTGATTGTCCATCTGATAAGCTGACTAACTTCAACCATCCATTCATGAACTAACGTTCACCCATGCAAGGTTTCAGTAAATCAGGGGCTAAAGCTCACCGTGTTACGATTCACTAAGCCAACATATCCAATCATCTACACCTGTCCGATCTCGCTACCGCTCAATCTTCTGAGTGCAGATTCTTGGTGTTGGTGTGGGATAAGTGCCAGAGGGCGGCAGTGATGCAAATAGAGCGCCTCAGACGCGCTGTAAGCGGTTTTGAGAGGGTAGGTAATGAAGAGGTAGCCTCAGTACGTCAGAACGCCGCAGAGAGTGTTACAGGCTGTTTTGTGAGTTTCTTGTGGCTATCTTCTCTGGTGGCAAGTTCTACCACAAATTTCAATTGACAGCAACCATCCATTTTTGGTATAAAGCACGTAATGCACTTGACTTTTTCGAAGTTATTGAAAAATAGCTTGACAACATGTGTGCTTTTAGTGTACTATTAAAAGTATGGTGATAATCATTATCATCTAACCCATCTGACAACATTCCATACGCATGAATTGCAGCCTCCACCAGGTTTTTGGTGCGGGGGCTTTTTTGCGTCTGGAGAAAACCAAACAGGAGCAAACAACATGCGTTACTTCAACGTTGACCAAATCTACGCAGATTTGATTACAGGCCGAACAACACGAACACTTGTTTACAGTTCACTTGTCCGAGCGCGTAAGAGTGAACAAACGGACAGGGTGAATATGTTCGAGGAAGCGATCCGACGCTTTGATGAATGGCGAGCAACGCCAAATTTCACCCCAGTGACCAGCTAACCCAGGAGGAAACCAGAATGATCGAGAAGAAAACCAAACTACCGCCGTCCACATCGTTAATGATACCGGATGCCACATTCCAGATTCTGTTCAAAGAAGCAAAGCGCCGAAAAATGAGCGTAAGCGCACTACTTCTTGAAGAGTGTCAAAACCTGGCGGTTAAATATTCGAAAGCTGGCGCGTAACAACTACGAAACAGCATTTACATCCCCCCACGAATGAGAAGCGGAGAAAACCCAAATGAAGAGCATTCGTAATTTACTGAGCATACATAGGAGCATAGAACAATGGCAAAAACCCTCGCCGAGATTAAGGCAGACTACCAATACACCGACAAGAAAACTGGTGAAGTAAAAGATCGTACAATTAACACCCCACATTATTTCCGAGACATTCCCAGAATTTATTCTCCCAACCTCCAGGATGGTTACATGGACTTTTGCCCCAAGGCGCAAAAGTTGTATTGCTATTTTCAAGGGTGGGAAAATTCAGGGAATTTCTGTTACGAAAGTCAGGAAGAGCTTGGAAAGGTGATCGACTTATCCAGGGAGAGAACCTGCAAACTCATTAAGAAGCTGCAAGATGCAGGGCTAATCACGAAAGAGAAAAACCCTGGTTATCGTTCCAAAGTTTACCGCACGTTTCCGATCACTGATGCGCACATTACCCCACCAGAAGCACTGGCAGTGCAGCCTGATATCATTTCTGACGTAGTGACACACCAGGCAGTGCCTGAACCAGCTACCGCAGAGGAAACGCAGGATGATGCGCCGAATTGGGATGCACCAGAACACCTGGAACCGCCAGCACCAACAATGACTAATGTCATAGAGGATGCTGTGATCGTTGCTGAGGGCACCCATGAAAGCGTTGCAACAACCACGGAAAGCGATCAAATGGTCATTGATGATGATGTGATTGTTGAGGCTGTTTGTGAGCGGCTCTCACGTCCCGAAAGTCTGAGACAAAGCCAAAGATTCGACACATTTACAGCGTATGCGCGTCGTGTCCTACAGAATGACGGTAAACGCCTACCAAAAAGAATTGAGGAGAGGTTAGAGGAACGCTTTGAACAACTTCACCCGCATCTTTATTCAAGATTCGACCCAATACCATTTTAACCAGGAGGATTATGAATAGCCTATACCTATTGAACGAAGATACAAAGTTTCAACTCGGATGCAACGAAGTATGCAGACGAATCTATAACCACCTTGCAAGACTCCACCGTGAGAATGGAACATTCCGTTCCAGCGTCAAAACCCTGGCGTCTGCCCTGGGCTACTCGGAAAGCGGGATCAGATATTGGCTTTCGCTCCTAAAAGACGCGAAGGTGATCACCATTACTCGCAGGGGCGGGTATTACGATTTTGACGTTAACCATAACGTTTCTTTCATCACCTCGAATCACTAAGACGAGGTGCAATGTCTAAGAAAGAACGGAACACGCTCACACGCATTGAGCGAGAGAACACCACCAGAGTTAAGCCTTCCCGCCTGTACGTAAAGTCTCTTGAAGAAATCCCTGGTGAACTAATAGAACACGTTGAAGAAGTGCATTCACAACCGCCCTCTGTGGAAGAGTGGGCTGCTTTGAATGATATCCTCACTTCCTGTCCTGGTGCGTATTACCGCCCACGTAAACGGAAGGTTTACACCTGGGATGATAGCCAGCTTAAAAAATGGCAGTGCCTCGGTTTCACCTCTTTACGTCATTACCTCACATTCAACGCAATGAATAACACCGTGGCGGGAGTCAGGGATTTTGATGAACTATTTAACATCGGAGACAGCAACACAGAATAATGCACACACAGACAACACAAACTAAAAGATTCGCGCAGCACGTTAAATGTTGCGAATGGTATTACGATGAAATCGAGAATGTCATCAATGATGCTTTTCTGACAGATGAAGAAAAAATAATGGCACTTGATGACCTTGAAAACAGAATCCTTACTCTCGCAGCGCCTTTCCTGGCTGCTGCAAATAAAATCAAAATGACAATGGAACAAATGAATAATGACTAAAATCGATATTGACCTAATGCTACAGGAATTTCACGACCAGCTACACATTCCGCTTCTTGAGGCAGTGAACGCCGTATATAAGGCAAGCCCTGAGAACGCGCCTGAGAGCCTCTCTGACGCTGTTAAAATGCTTCACCTGTCAGCGGTGGCGCTGGAAGGGATTATTCTCTCTGTAGAGCGCTCAGACAGTCTACGCGAGGATCAGGAACTGATAGGAGAGGTTACACAGTCGGCGCTGTCTCTGGAAGCGTGTAAGGATGAATTAAGCGACCTGCTCGCACAGCGTGATGAAAATAATTCTCAATGTGATAATGATTCCTATTGACATTCGTAACGAAATCGGTTATACTTAGATATGGGTGAGATAAAACTCATTCCTCTGCTTCATCTATAGATTCCCTGGTAGCTCCAGGTGAGGGGATGGCTACGAAATTAGCCCTCTTCTCTAAAATCGTTACTTCTCTCTTACGGTTTTGTTATGTGTCGTTTCACTTTCCTTGATATCGGTCTAACAAGGGGAGAGCGCTGCCCTGTTCCGGGATGATCCGGGGATAATCCGGCGCTCTCTTCCTTCCTCTGAGAACTCATTATTTTAGAGAAGAGCATTCCGCTCTTTAACTCTCATTCACTCCGTTAGGGTGGATGTAGTCAGACAAAACTAAGCGTCAATGATGTTTCTACGTTACGTCTGGCATTCTCCTATTGTTGTTTCCAGCAATGATATTGAGATTCCATTGATCACATCTGCCAGCGTGAAAGCAAATCACGTGATAGTGATCAGCGGGGTTTTCTCCTAAGATTATTCCCCCGCTATAATAGAGCCGACCGTAACAAGTTGGCTTTATTTTTATTTCGGTCATAACAAGATTAGTTAGGAGGAACGATATGTTCCTGATGAACTCTACTACGCATATTAACAAGCTGGCTGATGAAATAACATCTTATACAGATGATCAGCTTTCAGTTATTGCCAAATGTGCAGGGTGCTCAGTTGAAGAATTAAAATTTTCACAGCACACCATAACCAAAAATTTAAATACTCCTGTTAATCCTCTTGAAGGACTACAGGCACGATTAAAAACATTAGCTCAAGGAAAATAATAATGCAGTTTGGAACATTTCAAACCCTGAACGGGGATAACTCCCACGCTCGATACAAAGTGATCGCATATACAAGCGATGCCATTCTCCAGGACAAGCTGATCCGTGTGGAATCCGGTATTCCCGATTCTCTCATTGTTGGCGACCTCGTAACCGCAACAGGTGCAAAAGCTGTCACCCCTGGTGACATTGCTTACGTAGTGGTCGAGCCAGTCAAAGCAGGAAGCAAAGCCTTTATTGTGGCTTCCCCTGTACACGTCATTCTATCCCTTGCGGGGATCGAGTTTGGCGGTCTGGATGATTCATTAGCTCAGGCTCAGCTTGCAACGCTCGGCTTCACTTTCTCAGACTTCGACACTGTAGCGCTTCGCACTACGTAATAACCTCAAGGATAATAATAACAATGGCAAAAGATTTATTTAGCGGCGCTATTTACGAATCATTTACAAGCCCGTTCGTATTCAGTACCCAACTCAACACCATCATCACCAACCTCGGATTATTCCGAGAGGAACACCACGCAGTCAATACAATCGCGCTTGAAAAAATAACCGATGTAAAAAATCTGGTAGCGAAGGAAAATAGCCCATACGCTCAATCAGACTGGAACAGCGCACAGCGTCCAGAGTTTACTAACTCATTGTACACCATGAAATATTTCGGTGTTTTGAACAGCGTCACCAGTTTAGATCTGCAACAGTACGCCTCAAGAGGTGTTAGTGACACAGCCGATCAGGTGAGCATTGCTCTTAGTGATTTCTCCGATTCACAATACAGCATGGCTAATAACGCCGTTGAAGTGGATTTGGTTAACGCTTTGCTTGGTCTGCGTGTTGATAGCGAGTTTGCCGGACAGGGTGATCTTGATTTCCTCGCTGGCGGTAGTCGCACAGAATACACCCTTGACGTGAGCGGCACGGCGAACATCTTCGAGCAACTAAGCGAAATCACACGTATTCAGAATGTGGCGCTTGGTGATGGTCTGGCACAGCAGAAACAAGGGACAGTGATCCTGGCGGCTGGTAAGGCTGCTAAAGCCCTTCGTTATCACCCATCGGTGAAAGATTTCATGGTATACACACTGCCACTTCAAAGCGGTGAAAACTTCGCTACACGTACAGCGTCAGCAAATCCGGCCTATGAAGTTTGGACTCTGAACGGTGTTACGGTGATCGATCTCTCTGGTTACAGCCTCATCACTGACAAAATCGGTGTGGACGGTTTCGCCGTTATTCCTCGTATGTCTGACAGCGCCAACGCGCTTGTTCTACACACCGGAATCGGGGTGCGTCACCTGACGTTAGGTAAAGAGGCAGGGTTACATCACCAATACGTGATTGCAGATGCTAAATGGCAGTTCCCATCTATTGCAACGGAATCCAGCTTCCTACCGATCAATAATATTCCTACGGCTATTGTATTCGGATCTCTGTCTGAGTAATCCCGATTAAAGAGAAAACCACGAGAGGGGGAGGGCGTAGAAATACGCTTTCCCCTTTTTTTGTTTAAGAGGTAAATAATGGAACTAATCGTAAAGAGTGCCACATCAGGTACAGTGAAAATAGACGATGCTACTGAGTTATTAACATTAGCTCAGATCTGCAAGATTTACGGCGTGAGTTATAACGGAGTTCGTCAGCGTATGCACCAATACGGCGAATCCCCGTCAAAAGCTATCGACTTCTTTATTGAGAAACAAGGCGGTGGTAATGCTTGAGATTCACACAAGTTCTATCGTCAACACGGTACGTTTTCAAGTTTCGAAAGAGGACATTGCAGAGGCGAAGAAAGCCGCTGATGATCTTCAACGCCATTTTTCTAAGATTAAAGACCCGAAAATTCGGTTTCAGGCTCAAAAGCAGCGCAGACAAGCGATACGTGAAAAAGTGGCAGACGCAAAATCCGCCCCTTCTAAAACGCCTAATGATCTAAAACAGCAACAACGCCAGGCAGAAAAAGCAGGGAAAGCACAGGCGAGAGAATCGGCAAAAATTGCGAAGCGTAACGAGACAGCAGACCTGAAACGCAGATCATCCATTCTCCAGATGAAAGGCATTGCAGGCAAATACGGCCTTGATCCGGCGAAGCAATACCAGTTTGCCAAATTCGCTCACGAGCAGACTGAGCTTTTCCGTAATAACCAGATTAGTAGCGCGAAGTTAAACTATGAACTACGTGAAAGAATCACCCTTATGCGCCGTGAGGCGGCTCTTCAAGCGAAAGTGACGGCATCCACACAAGCACAGGCGGCAGCATTACGCCATGCTAAGAAAACCGACTATGCAGGAGCGGCGGCTGGTATCAAAGGAGGACATACTTTGATCGGAGGTGGTGCTGGCTTTATTGGCGCAACAGCGGCTTTAGCTGGCGGCGCTGGCATCCTGTCCCGTATCCGTGACAAAGGGAATGAAAATCTTGAGCTTGTCCGTATGTCGGAACGCACGAAATTGAACCCAAATGCAGTGAAATCGATTGTCTCCTGGGGGCAACAACACGGTGTTCAGAGCGCCAATGTGGACAAGATCACAGATGGCTTCGGGAAAGATACCCGCGAGAAAATCAGTGAAACCCTGATGAACAGCCAATTCGATCAGAAGAGCGGAAAATGGAAGGGCGGCAACGCCAACATCGAGGAAATACTTAACAAGTTTGGTTGGAACAAATCGCAGCTTTCTCCTTTCGAGGATAATCCCCTGGATCTCATTCAATCTACTGTTAACGAAGGGCAACGTCGCGGATATTCAGATGGGGAGATTGCTCACCTGCTGGAGAACATTTTCGATGATGGGGCGCACTATGTAGACCTGTTCAAGAATAATGGCGAGCAGTTTATTTCTACCCTGAAAAGCCTTATTGATAGCGGTCAGACGCTGAACAACGAGCAGATCAAGCAAACTTACGCTTACGGCGATCTGTCCGTTGCGATGGGTAACTTGATGAACGGCGTTGATAACAGCATTTTTACAGGCTTTATGAAAGGATTTGCTGATGGTGGTGATGAGCTGGTGAAAAATACAGAGGTAATCAATCAGAGTGCAGGGCTATTAGGTGAGGGATTAGGTAATCTGGCATCTCAGATGACAGGATTTGTTTCTGAAATCTCCGGTGTAGTGTCCGATCTGAATTCTGGGCTTCGCGCTCGTTTCCCTGAATGGTTTGCTGAAAAAGATAAACCAGCGGCTCAGGCTCTCTATGATGGTGCTGTTACAGGCTCTGCCAATGATGCTGCGCAGTGGATCGCTGATAAGACGGGCTTCGATACCCGTTCAGTGGCTCCGGCTATCAAAGATTGGCTGGGCTTAGGTAATCAGCAAGCGGGGACTGCGGCGAATCAATATAACCTTGCAGGTGATTCTCTGCGTGATTCTGCAATGTCACTCAGCAGCGGCAATGCACCAGCGTATAATCTGAATCCTACATTTAACCTGACGGTTGCACCGTCCGTACCACTGACGATCCAATCTGACACAGGCAGATTAGCCGACTATGTAGACTTCCAGGCGAGAGCCTCACAAGCCAGCTTCGCACAGTCGTTAACGCTTTCAATGAGTAGCGGTCAAAGTAGTATAGGCGGGTGATACATTAAAGGGGCGTAAGCCCCTTTTTTGATGTTTTCATCACTACAGCAATAAATCCACGTTTTTAAAGGGGACAGATTTAAAAAGATACCCCTGTAATCCCCAAATCCCCACCTCACGCAGTATTCCCAAATATTCTCGATTCTCAATCCCTTCGATAATAACTTTGCCGCAGTGTTTTTGAATGGAAGCAATCAGCGGGTAGAAGGTTGGTTTCTGCACCTGCTGATTAAAGAAGCAGCGATCTACCTTTACAACCTCAAAGTATCCTTCCATCAAACTAACAACATTCGCGTTTCCTGCGCCAAGGTCATCGAGCCATAGTCCATTCACACCCTGGCTCAGCGATTTTAACAAAGGGCTTTTTAATCCCTTATCCAAACCAGGGAAATGCTCAGAAAGCTCAAGTTTGACGAATGGCATAGATTCAAACGCTTTTATCAATATGTGATCGTGCCGAACGAGAAAAGCCATTTGTTGATCAATGTTTAGTGTGCAAAACAGATTATTCCTTTCAAACCACTTTTGTTTGCTGGCAATGAAACCGCATTGCTCGTACAGAAAGAGTCGCTTCCTATCCAAATCCCAGGATGAAATCACATACTCCGGATGATGTGAGCGCCCTTCACTGGAAATGAAACGAGTGAGAAGCTCAACCCCCAGTAATCTCTCGTCAATGCTCATTATTGGTTCTGCGATAAATTCAGTCTGCATGAGTCTTCTCCGTGAGTGTAACAGGCTGATAATGCTCCATTTATAAAAATTGATCAATAATAACGATCAATAAGCAATATATGATCGATAAAAACGATTGATATATCCATTTGATTTATATAAATAAAAATAAATACAGACTATTCCTAATTGCTGTGGCGGAGTGCTTTTCTGATGGTTTATGTCTTGTTGAGAGGGAAGCGATGCTTATGACCTTTTTTGCTATCTGGGGTGGGGGTCAAAATGGGGGTTAAATTAGGGGTTATGCTTATTTTCAAGTTGTAGATGCGATGACCGGAAAGGCGGGGCTTGCAACAGCAACCCACTTCCCCTAAGCTGGCAAAAAGTATAGAGATTCAATCTTCATGACTCGGGGTGCCCTTCTTTGTGAAGGCTGAGAAATACCCGTATTACCTGATCTGGATAATGCCAGCGTAGGGAAGTCAGATGCCTTCCCGGTCATCGCTTCTTCACGCAAGGCAGGAGCGAACCCATGCAGCCTGACCTGCTCGATTTACACGTTTTACACCACTTCCGAACCCGTTCTCCGCTGACCCACTGCATGACCAATGACGTCGTACAGACCTTTACGGCCAACGTTTTGCTGGCGCTTGGCGCATCCCCGGCGATGGTGATCGAGGCCGAAGAGGCCGAGCAGTTTGCCGCGATAGCCGATGCGCTGCTGGTTAACGTTGGCACGCTGACCGCGCCGCGCGCCCAGTCGATGCGTCGTGCTATTGAAAGTGCGGTAGCGGCAGGCAAACCCTGGACGCTGGACCCGGTTGCCGTGGGCGCCCTGGCGTTCCGCACCCGGTTTTGCCATCAAATCCTTGCCCTGAAACCGGCCGCCATTCGCGGCAATGCTTCCGAAATCCTTGCCCTCGCCGGGATGAGCGCGGGCGGGCGCGGCGTCGATACGACCGATACCGCCGCCAGCGCGGTGCCTGCTGCCCAGGCGCTGGCCCGGCAGATCAATACGATTGTGGTGGTCACCGGCGAGGTGGACTACATCACGGACGGGCAACGTACCCGAACGGTAACCGGCGGTGACCCGCTGATGACGCGCGTGGTGGGAACCGGGTGCGCGCTCTCTGCCGTTGTGGCGGCGAGCTGCTCGCTGCCGGGTGACCGGCTGGATAACATCGCCGCCGCCTGCGGATGGATGAAGCGGGCCGGAACGGTGGCCGTTGCGCACTCGCGCGGCCCGGGCAGTTTTGCCAGCGCGTTCCTCGACGCGCTCTACACGCTGGAGGAGCAGGCATGAAGCGGATTAACGCCCTGACCATTGCCGGCACCGATCCCAGCGGCGGCGCGGGTATCCAGGCAGACCTGAAAACCTTCTCGGCGCTGGGCGCGTACGGCTGCTCGGTCATCACCGCGCTGGTGGCGCAAAACACGTGCGGCGTGCAGTCGGTCTACCGCATCGAGCCAGATTTTGTTGCCGCGCAGCTGGATTCGGTGTTCAGCGACGTGCGTATTGATACCACCAAGATCGGCATGCTGGCCGAAACGGACATTGTGGAAGCGGTGGCCGAACGGCTTAAGCGCTATCAGGTGCAAAACGTGGTGCTGGATACCGTCATGCTGGCAAAAAGCGGCGATCCGCTGCTCTCCGCCTCCGCCGTCGAGACGCTGCGCAATAAGCTGCTGCCGCAGGTAGCGCTCATCACGCCCAATCTGCCGGAAGCCGCCGCGCTGCTGGGCGCGCCACACGCGCAAACTGAACGGGAAATGAAAGAGCAGGGCAATGCGCTGCTGGCGATGGGCTGCGGGGGGGTGCTGATGAAGGGCGGGCATCTTGATGATCCGGAAAGTCCGGACTGGCTCTTCACCCGCGACGGCGAAGTACGCTTTACCGCGCCGCGCGTGCAGACCAAAAATACCCACGGCACGGGCTGTACGCTCTCGGCCGCGCTGGCGGCGCTGCGCCCACGTCATGAAAGCTGGGCCGATACGGTTAGCGAAGCAAAAGTCTGGCTCTCGGCGGCGCTGGCAAAAGCCGATACTCTGGAAGTCGGTCACGGTATTGGGCCGGTACACCATTTTCATGCATGGTGGTAAGCCAGTATACTGGCAGAATACATCACGCCTGAGAAAACAGAGATGGAACAAGCGCATACCCGGTTAATCGCTCAACTGAATGAACGGATCGCCGCGCCCGATAACACGCCGCTGTACCTGAAGTTTGCCGAAACGGTAAAAAACGCGGTGCGCAGCGGGGTGCTGGAGCACGGGAATATTTTGCCCGGCGAGCGCGATCTGAGCCAGTTGACCGGGGTGTCGCGCATTACCGTGCGTAAAGCGATGCAGGCGCTGGAAGAAGAGGGCGTGGTGACGCGCGCCCGTGGCTATGGCACGCAAATCAACAATATCTTCGAATATTCGCTTAAAGAGGCGCGCGGTTTTTCCCAGCAGGTAGTGCTGCGCGGCAAGAAGCCGAATACGCTCTGGGTCAACAAGCGGGTGGTGAAGTGTCCGGAAGAGGTGGCCAACCACCTGTCGATCTCCCCGGACAGCGAGGTCTTTTTGCTCAAGCGCATTCGCTATGTCGATGACGATGCGGTGTCGATTGAAGAGTCCTGGGTCCCCGTCGGGTTAATTCCCGACCCGGATGCGATTGGCATTTCGCTCTATGACTACTTCCGCAGTCAGAATATCTTCCCGCAGCGCACCCGCTCAAGGGTGAGCGCCCGCATGCCCGACAGCGAGTTTCAGGCGCACATTAAGATGGACGAAAAAATACCGGTGCTGGTGATCAAGCAGGTCGCGCTTGACCAGCAGCACCGGCCGATTGAGTACAGCATCAGCTACTGTCGCAGCGATCTATACGTCTTTGTGTGCGAGG